>Ga0187843_10000991_pt1 | contig 18569 bp, 16 predicted proteins | sample SpaLakP09_SKY_43_FD_134516 | JGI IMG/M metagenome (GOLD analysis project Ga0187843, IMG submission 134516) | Oligotrophic lake water microbial communities from Sparkling Lake, Wisconsin, USA - SP09_SKY_43 | ecosystem: Environmental > Aquatic > Freshwater > Lake | place: USA: Sparkling Lake...
CTGATGGGCCTGGTGCTGACCGCGATTGCGGTGGAGATGTGCCTGGCCGGCCTCAAGCGCTATTTCATCGGCGGCCTCTGAGCACTGCCCTCGCAGACACAAGCCCGGCGCGCCGGGCTTGTGCTTTTTTCAGCCAAGCACAGAACCTTTTCTTCGTTCAAACCCTTAAGAGCAAACCCTAGAGTTGCGGCTTCACAAAACGGTGCGGTCGGCGTGAGCCGAACAGACCGACACCTGACATGCCAGCCACCGCAGCACCTTGCTGCGGTCGGACTGGCGGATGTTTGCAACCGAGGGAAATTGCTCCATATGAAATCTCCGACCCTGTTCCGCAGCAGGCCGGCGCCGCTGGCTTTGGCTGTCATCCTGGCCTATGGCCTGCCTCACACCGCCGCCCTGGCCCAAACTCCAACCCAGACTCCAGTCGCCAGCACCGACACCTTGCCCCAGGTACAAGTGACCGGCTCGCGCATCTCGCGCGCTCAGGCCGAGGGCCCGGCCGCGGTCACCGTGCTCAAGTCCGAGGACATCACCCGCCTGGGCTTCAAGAATGTGGGCGATGCGCTCGCCTCGCTGACCGAGAACACCGGATTCACCCAAGGTGAGGACTTCGGCAACACCTTCACTCCGGCGGCCAATGCCATCAGCCTGCGCGGCCTGGGGCCCAACCACACCCTGACCCTGGTCAACGGCCGCCGCGTGGCGGACTACCCGACGGCCTACGAGGGCTCGGTCAACTTCGTCAACACCGCCAACATCCCGGCGGCCCTGATCGACCGCATCGAGGTACTGAACGGCGGCGCCTCGGCCATCTATGGCTCCGACGCGATCGCCGGGGTGATCAACATCATCCTCAAGAAGCATGCCGACAGCACCCAGCTCAACCTCAAGCTAGGCGGCACCCAGCGCGGCGGCGGTGAGAACGCCCGCGCGCAGCTGACCGGCGGTCTCGAGTCCGGCGCCTTGAGCCTGGTCTATTCCGTGGAGCTGAGCAAGCGCCAGCCGATCTGGAGCCGCCAGCGTGAGTTCATGGCCGACACCACCTTGACCGGCGCGGCGCCGACCGTGATCTTTGGCCGCAAGGATGCCAAGAGCAACAAGTACATCACGCCGGACGCAGGCGCTTGCGACGGCGCGGCCGGGCTGTTCGACGGCTCCGTCAAGTCCTTCACGGCCAAGTCGGGCACCTACTGCGGCAGCGGTCGTGGTTCGCCGAGCTTCTGGACCACCCAGACCGGCAACCAGAGCCAGAACTTCGCCAGCCTGCTGAACTATGGCCTGAACGCCCACACCGAGCTCTACGCCGAGGCCCTGCTCGGTTTCACCAGCACCGAGAACAACACCCGCGGCCCGAGCTGGACCTCGCTGAGCGCCAGCAACGGCTACTTCGTCAACGCCAACAGCGGCAAGCTGGAAACCTGGAGCCGGCGCTTCGCACCGGAGGAAATCGGCGGCGCCGAAGCCTTCAACCGCGAATGGAAAGACCGTGCCCACAATCTGGTGCTGGGTGTGCGTGGCGATCTGCAAGGCACGAGCTGGAGCTATGACCTGGGCTTGAACAGCTCGGGCTACAAGAGCAAGCTGAACCGGCCGCGCCTGCTGGCCACGGTGGACAGCTTCTTCCTCGGTGCCCAGCAGGGCGTGAATGCCGACGGCGTGCCGATTTACAAGCCCGACAGCGCGCGCCTGTTCAAGGCCCTGACGCCGGCCGAGTACGCCAGCATCTCGTCCGGCAACCAGGCCGATGACCGCGCCTGGACCCGCAACTTCAGCGCCACCGCCAATGGGGAAGTGCTGAAACTGCCCGCGGGCCCGCTGCGCGCCGCGGTGCTGGCCGAGGTGGGCAGCCAGGGCTTTGAGAACAAGGCCGATCCGCGCCTGGGCCAAGGCCTGTTCTACGCCACCAGCGAGGTGGCCAATGTCAGCGGTGATCGCACCCGCTGGGCTTTGGGAACCGAGCTGAACGCCCCCCTGACCCGCGAACTCACGGGCACGCTGGCGGGCCGCTACGACAGCTACAAGTTTGCCGGTCGCGACACCAGCGCCTTCACCTACAACGCCGGCCTGGAGTTCCGCCCCAGCAAGGAACTGCTCGTGCGCGCCCAGCACGCGACCAGCTTCCGCGCGCCGGATATGAGCTACATCTTCACGGCCGAGAGCCGCGGCTACTACGCCTCGGCCAATGACTATTACCGCTGCGCACTGGCGGGCCAGGCGCTGGATAAATGCGACTTTGCAGGCATCCAGCCGAACTACGTCAAGAACGGCTCCAAGGACCTGAAGAGCGAGAAGGGCAAGTCCTGGGGTCTGGGCCTGGTCTGGTCGCCGAGCAGCGAGTTCGATGCTTCGCTGGACCTGTGGAAGATCTCGATCAGCGATCTGGTCACCGACCTCAGCAGTGACAAGATCCTGCGCGACGAGGCCGACTGCCGCACCGGTTTGCAGAACATCAGCAGCCCGACCTGCGTGGACGCGATCGCCCGCGTGCGCCGCAACCCGGCCGACGCAGTGCTGCGCCCGGGCGAGATCAAGGAGATCGTGGTCAACCCGATCAACGCGGCGATGCAAAGCACCTACGGCTTCGACATCAGCAGCCGCTACAGCCTGAAGACGGCCACGGCCGGCAACTTTGTCTTCTCGGCCAAGTACACCCAGGTGCAGAGCTACAAGTACGCGCAGTTCGAAGGTGACGAGGCGAGCAACCAGGTCGGCACCCGCAACTTCAGCGACTGGCCCAACAAGCTGATCACCAGCGTGAACTGGCGTTACGGCGCCTTCAACACCACCCTGGCCGGCCTGCGCAACGGCAAGATCGTCAGCAGCGACGGCAAGGGCTGGATCTCGCCGAAGTGGAGCTTCAATGCCAGCAGCAGCTATGAGCTGAACAAGAGCAGCAGCGTCACTCTGATCGTCAACAACCTGGCCAACAGCGTGCGCAAGGACGACAGCGGCGGCTGGCCTTACTACCCGGTGGGCTACTACCTGCCGCATGGTCGCCAGTTCTGGCTGGAGTTCAACCACGTGCTCGGTAAATAAGGGCAGGGGCAGGGCGGCGCGAGTCGCGTCTCATCGGCTCGCCGCAGCTTCGCCTGCGCAGGCCGGTGTGGGCCCATGAGGTGAATGGGTCGGCCGGGGCTGAGTCGGCTCAACCCGCTTCGCCCTTGCTCACCGCTTCTGCTTTAACCTTCATCGACACCGCAGGCTCTCCGTGAGGAGTCCTGCGGTTTTTTCTTTCTCCCGTCGGGTCTGGCGACGCCTTGCCTTGCACGATACGGAAACCAGTTTTCATATGGTGAACTTCATGCATGTTGCGCCGCCGCAAAATTTCTCATGATGGTGAAATGCTTTTCACGATCAGAAATTCAAAACTTAAGTCATTGAATTTTATGGATAAAAAATTAAGTCTTATATAAGACATAAGTGTTCCGCAAGGTGGCTCGGAGGACTAATCTTGAGCCCAACAAAGCTTCTTCTTTGTTCGGCCCCTTCAGCCGCAGGACCTGGATGCCAAACCCAACCCGGTCCCGACGCTGAAATCGGCGCCAGCAGATCAGGCCTTGGTTTCCAAGTTTCGATATCGCACCACCCACTTGCAGGAGCACACCATGAGCATCGCCACCCGTGAACAGCAAATCGCCGCCCTCGAAAAAGACTGGGCCGAGAACCCGCGCTGGAAGGGCATCAAGCGCGGCTACACCGCCGCCGATGTCGTGCGCCTGCGTGGCTCGCTGCAGATCGAACACACCCTGGCCAAGCGCGGCGCCGAGAAGCTCTGGGGCCTGGTCAACACCGAGCCCTTCGTCAACTCGCTGGGCGCCCTGACCGGCAACCAGGCCATGCAGCAGGTCAAGGCCGGCCTCAAGGCCATCTACCTGTCGGGCTGGCAGGTTGCCGGTGACGCCAACAGCAATGGCGAGATGTACCCTGACCAGTCGCTGTACTCGGTCGACTCGGTGCCCAAGGTCGTCAAGAAGATCAACGCCACTTTTGCCCGCGCCGACCAGATCCAATGGAGCGAAGGCAAGAACCCCAGCGACCCGGACTACCGCGACTACTTCGCCCCCATCGTGGCCGATGCTGAAGCCGGTTTCGGCGGCGTGCTGAATGCCTTCGAGCTGATGAAGGCCATGATCGAGGCCGGCGCTGCTGGCGTGCACTTCGAAGACCAGTTGGCTGCTGCCAAGAAATGCGGCCACATGGGCGGCAAGGTGCTGGTGCCCACCCGTGAGGCCGTGGCCAAGCTGGTCGCCGCCCGCCTGGCAGCCGATGTGATGGGCACGCCCACCGTGCTGCTGGCCCGCACCGATGCCGAAGCCGGCGACCTCGTCACCAGCGACATCGACGACAACGACAGGCCTTTCTGCACTGGCGAGCGCACCGTCGAAGGCTTCTTCCGCACCAAGAACGGCCTGGACCAAGCCATCAGCCGCGGCCTGGCTTATGCCCCTTACGCCGACATGATCTGGTGCGAAACCGGCAAGCCGGATCTGGCCTTCGCCAAGGCCTTTGCCGACGCCATCCACGCCAAGTTCCCGGGCAAGCTGCTGGCCTACAACTGCTCGCCGTCCTTCAACTGGAAGAAGAACCTGGACGACGCCACCATCGCCAAGTTCCAGCGCGAGCTGGGCGCCATGGGCTACAAGTACCAGTTCATCACCCTGGCCGGCTTCCACAGCCTCAACTACAGCATGTTCAACCTGGCCTACGGCTACGCTCGCAACAATATGAGCGCGTTCGTGGAACTGCAGGAAGCTGAGTTCGCCGCCGCCGAGAAGGGCTTCACCGCCGTCAAGCACCAGCGCGAAGTCGGCACCGGCTACTTCGACGCCGTGACCACCACCATCGAACGCGACGCCTCCACCGCCGCGCTCAAGGGTTCCACCGAAGACGAACAGTTCTTCGAAGCCAAGCACGGCTGATCTCTCTGATCGAGCCCTGAACGGCAGGCCCGGCTCCCACGAGGAGACCGGGCTTTTTTGTCGTCGGCTGCTTAGACTGACTGTTCTCGTGACAGAGCTGCCGTTGTAGGTCGGGCTTGTGACAAGGGGTGTCGGGCAAGTGCTTCCGCTCATGTCCCCCGGCCCGCGCTTTGCGCGGACCTCCTCCTTTACTTCGCTTCAGCACTCACCCAACACCCCTTGTCAGTGCGACCGATCGGCGTTTGCGTCGATGGAGCGAGGCCTTGCTGGATCGGGGCGGCTGGGTGCTCTGCGAAGTGAAGTAAAGGAGGAGGCGCCCGACGCAGGCGGGCGCCGGGGGACATGAACGGAGCGGAGTACCCAGTCGGCACGATCAACAAGCAACCCAAGGGCTGCTCCGTGCCAAAACCAGCCTCACAACGATGACGCCAACATGGCCAGATAGTCCTCCCGCGTGGCCAGGCGCGGGTTGCTGCGGTGGCAGTGGTCGGCCAGGGCGCCGGTGATGACGCGTTCAAACATGCCCGGGTCCACGCCCAGTTCGGCCAGACCGGCCGGCAGGCCCAGGCGTTGGTTCATGGCCAGCACCGCCTCGGCCAGCGTGTGGCCGGCGGGGTCGCAGTGGCCCAGACCCATGGCCTCGGCCATGCGCAGCAAACGCCATTCGGCCTGCATGCTGGGAGCGCTGGCGTTGAAGCGAATCACGGCGGGCAAGAGCAGGGCGTTCAGACAGCCATGGTGCAGGCCGGGGTCCACGCTGGCCAGGGCATGGCTGAGCGAATGCACGCAGCCCAGGCCCTTCTGAAAGGCCATGCCGCCTTGCATGCTGCAGCTCATCATCTGCCAGCGTGCCTCACGATCCTGGCCGTTGCGAGTGGCGCGCTCCAAGTGCGACCAGCCGCGGCGCAAGCCATCGAGGGCAATGCCATCGGCCGGTGGGTTGACCGCGGCGGACATGAAGGTTTCCATGCAATGCGCGATCGCGTCCATGCCGGTAGCAGCCGTCAGGCGGGGCGGCAGGCTCAGGGTCAGCTCGGGATCACACAAGGCTGCGCGCGGCATCAACTCCTGGCTGTGAAAGCCCAGCTTGCGGCCATCCTCCACCGTGATCAAGGCCCCGCGCGCCACCTCGCTGCCGGTGCCTGCGGTGGTGGGCACGGCGATCACGGGCGCTGTGGCCTTGCTGATGGACAGGCTGCCGCCTTCGATGGTGGCGTAGGTCTTGAGTGGCCCGGGGTGCGTGGCGGCGATGGCCACCCCCTTGGCCAGATCCATGGAGGAACCGCCGCCGATGGCGATCAGGCCGTCGCAGTAGTGCTTTTTGTACTGTTCGACCGCGCGCCGAACAGCGGCTTCATGCGGGTTGGGCGGCGTCTGGTCGAACACCGGCGGCGGGTGGGCGCCCCAGGCGGCCAAAGCGCGCGCCAGCACGCCGGCGACGCGCACGCCGCTGTCGCTGATCACCAACGGCCGCAGCATGCCCACGCGTTGACATTCCTGCGGCAGCAGGGCTGCTGCGCCGAACTCAAGGTGAATCTGGGTCAGGTATTGGATCAAAGGCATGGCGAGCCTCCCTGGCGGCGCAGCGGGTGATCGTGCTCACCAGTGTGCGTCGCGGCAAGCCAATGGGCCAGGGCCTTTTGCCAACAGTCGCATGAAAGTTTCGTGCTGGGCGCAAGAGCGCCATAAAGTCCAACGCGCTGAGTCCGAAAAGCCGGAAGTGCGCCGGTGTTGCCTGCGCCCTGGCGCAGCCTCCAGGCCCAGCCGAAATGCTCGCGCGTACGGTCTTGCGATGCGACGCTCAGGGAGTACCCAGACATGCCACGCTGCCTTCAGTTTTCACGCACGTCCCGATTTCTGGCCTTGGCCAGTCTTGTGCTGGTCGGGGTGACGGCCCAAGCTGGCCGCCCTTTGTCCAGCGATGACGCGGCCACGGCGCCCGTTGGCAGCTGCCAGCTGGAAGGCTGGGGCGAGAAAGCCGGCTCCAGCCGCGCCTGGGTGCTGGCCCCGGCTTGTGGCCTGTCCGAGAGCGTGGAGCTCGGCGGCGACTACAGCCGCCCCCAGCCCCGCGATGAAAGCCGTGGCGAGGCCAGCCTGGCCGTCAAATGGGTGCCCAAGAGTTGGCAAATACCGACCGGCTGGGGGCAGCTGAGTTTCGGCCTCAAAGCCGGGCTGAGCTTCGAGCGGCCTGTGTCCAGCGGCTGGCGCCGCAGCGCCAGTGGGCTGCTGGGCCTGGCCACCCTGGCCATCAGTGAAGAGGCGGCGGTCCACCTCAACCTCGGCCCGCACAAAGAGCGCGCCAGTGGCCAGAGCGGCACAGCGCTCAACCTGGCCGGCGTGTGGATGCCTGACCCGCGCGGCCTCCTGTTTGCCGAAATCCAGACCAACGACCGGCCCGCACTGCTGGGCGCCACCGTGCGCACCGTGGGTGGCCTGTGGTGGCTGAGCCCGGACAAGCTGGGGCTCAGCCTCACCGCCAGTCGCCAGAGCGGCAGCTCGCAAACCCTCTGGACGGCAGGTTTTGGTTGGTACGGCCTGGAGTTCTGAACCCTGCCCAGCCGGGTCGGCCGCCGGGCCTGCGAAAATGCCGGGTTAACCCCTGGAGCCCTTGTTGAGCCGCACCCACTTGTTGACGCCGCGCATGGCCGGCGTGCTGGAGAGAATCCATCGCGCCAAGCGACCGGCCTTTCACAGCCTGAGCCCCAAGCAGGCCCGCATCGCCTACCTGATGGGCGCCGAGATCCTGGACCTGCCACGCGCGCCAGTGGCACGCGTGGAGAACCTGCAAGTGCCCGGAGCCGAGGGCCCGCTGGCCGCCCGCTTGTACGCACCGCAGACGCCGGAGGAGGCACGCCTGCCGGTGCTGCTCTACCTGCATGGCGGTGGCTTCACCATCGGCAGCCTGGATACCCACGACAGCCTGTGCCGCCAGCTGGCCCTGCGCAGCGGTGTGGCGGTGCTCTCGCTCAACTACCGCCTGGCGCCCGAACATCGCTTCCCGGCTGCGGTGGATGATTGCTGGGCCGTGATGCGCTGGCTGGCGGAGAACGCCGGCAGCCTGGGCCTGGACGGCAGCCGCCTGGCTGTGGGCGGCGACAGTGCTGGCGGCACGCTGGCGGCGGTCTGTGCCCTGCATGCGCGCGACATCGGCCTGCCTCTGGCCCTGCAGCTGCTGATCACACCGGGCACCACGGCCCATGCCGACACCGCCTCGCACAAGCTGTTTGCCAACGGTTTTCTGCTTGACGCCGCGTCCATCGCCTGGTTCTTCGACCACTACATCGACCACGCGCACAAGCGCGACTGGCGCTTTGCGCCGATGGAGGCGCCCGACCATAGCGATCTCGCGCCGGCCTGCGTGCTGCTGGCCGAATGCGACCCGCTGGTGGATGAAGGCATTGCCTATGCCGATCTGCTGCGCGCCAACGGCGGGCAGGTGCAGCTGGAGCTCTATCGCGGCGTGACCCATGATTTCATCAAGATGGGGCGTACGATCCCGGAAGCGCTGATTGCGCTGGACGCCTGCGGCCTGGCCCTGCGTGAGGCGCTCCAGCCTTGACCGCGCTCAGCGCCTGCATCCCAACCTGCGTCCGCATCGTCAACTGATTCACCACAGCCCCTCGCTCACCTCATGAAATTGCAAGACTTCCGATTCTTCGAGCCGCTGCGCGTGCGCTGGGGCGAGATCGATGCCCAGCAGGTGGTCTTCAACGCCCACTATCAGAACTACTTCGATGTGGCCGTGGGCGGCTACTGGCGCGGCTTGGCCTTGCCCTATATGGAAACCATGGACCAGTTGGGCGGCGATCTGTTCGTGCGCAAGGCCACGCTGGAGTACCTGGGATCGGCCCGTTATGACGACCAGCTCCGCATCGGCGTGCGCTGTGAGCGCATCGGCCACAGCTCGCTGCAAATGCTTTGTGCCGTGTTCCGCGGCACCGAGCTGCTGGTGCACGGCGAGCTGATCTATGTGTTCGCCGATCGCGCCAGCGCCTCACCGCGCGAAGTGCCGGCCGAGCTGCGCAGCCTGATCGAGGGCTTCGAGGCCGGCGAGCCGGTGGTGGAGGTGCGTGTGGGCAGCTGGGCCGAGCTTGGCGCCGAGGCCGGCGCCATCCGCCAGGCCGTGTTCGTCGATGAACAGAAGATCCCGGCCGAGATGGAATGGGACAGCGCCGACGAGAGCTGCGTTCACGCCGTGGCCTTCAACCGCTTCGGCCAGGCCCTGGCCACCGGGCGCCTGCTCGAGCATGTGCCGGGCGTGGCCAAGATCGGCCGCATGGCGGTGCTGCGCAGCATGCGCGGCAGCCGCATCGGCCGCGAGGTGCTGGAGGCTTTGATGCAGGCCGGCCGCCAGCGCGGCGAGCGTGAAGCGGTGCTGCATGCCCAGCTCTCAGCGGCGGGCTTCTACACCCGCGCCGGCTTTGTGCAGCGCGGCGCGGCCTTTGAGGAGGCCGGCATCGGCCATGTGGAGATGGTCAGAGCGCTGTGAACAGCTCGCGGTGGCGCAGGCCCTGAACAAACGGTGCCATCACCACCGCCACCCGCGCTTCCAGCGCGAGCGGGTCGGCAAGGCCCGGGCCGTAGATCTCCATCCAGGTGGGCAGGCTGATGTCGCTGTCCTGGCGCTGCATCACGCGCAGTGCCTCGACCGCATGACCCTCGGCCGCCAGTTCGGCCCGCAGGGCCTGGAACGCCGCCAAGGCCGCGGCCGTGTCGGCGGCGCGCAGGCGGTAGTAGACGAAGATTTCGGTGGCCGAAATCAAAGAAGAGGACGTGGCCATCGTCAGTCCAGCGACTTGAGCTCGTAGGGCAGGGCGCGCGGCTGCAGGCGAGGGCCGTCCGGGCTGCCCAGATGCAGGCTGCCGCTCTCCTGGGCGGCGATCTTGGTTTCAGCCAGGATCAGGCTGCTGCCATCGTCGCGCACGGCGGCCAGGGCCACCAGGCCGGCCGGTTGACCCGGGTCTTCGCTGTGGAAGATCTCCTGGCCGGCTTGCGCCGCGCCCTGCAGCTCGTACAAAAATGTCCGGCGCTTGAGGGTGCCGCGGTACTGGCTGCGCGCCACCACCTCTTGGCCGGGGTAGCAGCCTTTCTTGAAGTTCACCCCGTCGAGCAGCTCAAGGTTGAGCATCTGCGGCACGAACTGCTCCTGCGTGGCCGCCTGCACCCAGGCCAGGCCGGCCTGCACCTCCAGCCAGGCCCAGTCCTGCGCGCTCAAGGTCGGCAGGGCCGGCGCTGGAGCGGCGGCCGGCTGGATGCGCAACCAGCGGCTGTGGCTGGCCACATCCGGCAGGCGGATACGTGTAGCACCGCCGTCCTCGCGGCTCAGGGCCCAACGCGCGCCGTCTTGCGGCTGCGCAATCTCGCCCCAGATCGCCCACTCGGCGCTGGCGTCGCTGAGCTTGCATTTGGCCCGCAGCACAAACATGGACAGGCGCTTGAGGATGGCCGGCAGCAGAGCGGCGGGCAGGGCCAGCAACACGTCATGCTCGCCTTCGCGCCAGCCCAGCAGGGTGGCCAGCAAGCGGCCCTTGGCTGAGCAAAAACCCGCCAGACGGGCCTGATCCGGGCCCAGCAGGGCGAAATCCTGGGTTAGCTGGCTGTGCAAAAACTTGGCCGCGTCTTCGCCTTGGGCGCAGATCACGCCCCAGTCGGTCAGGCGCAGCGCGGCAGAAGCGGGCAGGGAGAGGGTGGTTTCGGGCAAGGTCGTCATGCCCCCGATTATCATCAGCGCCCGAAACAGAGCGGCCGGGCAAGGGCATTGATGGCGAGCAGCAAGACAACAAACGCAAAGCGGAACAAGGCCATGGGTGCCAAGTACAGAGGCCGGCGAGGGCGCGGTGCTGGCCTGTTGACCTGGATCGTCGCCCTGTTGCTGCTGACCCTGCTGCTGGCCGGCGGCGCTGCCGCCGCGGCCTGGTGGTGGCTGCAAGCCCCCATGCTGCTGCGCCATCCGACGGTGGAGCTGTCCATCGAGGCCGGCAGCTCACCGCGCGAGGTGGCCCAGGCCTGGGCGCAGGCCGGCGTGGCCGAAGACCCGCGCCTGCTCTACCAGTGGTTCCGCTGGTCCGGTCAGGCCCGCCAGATCCGCGCCGGCAGCTACGAAATCCACCAGGGCGCCACACCGCGCGAATTGCTGGCCAAGATGGTGCGTGGCGACGAAGTGCTGGAGCAGCTGCGCCTGATCGAAGGCTGGAATCTGCGCCAGCTGCGCGCCGCCCTGGCCCGCGCACCCTCGCTCAAGCAGCAAACCGCCGGCTGGACCGAGTCCGAGCTGATGACCGCCCTGGGCGCGCCGGGCCAGGCCGCCGAAGGCCGCTTTTTCCCCGACACCTACGCGTACAGCCGCGGCGTCAGTGACCTGACCGTGCTCAAGCGAGCCCATGCCGCCATGCAGCGCCGCTTGGACAGCGCCTGGGCCGGCCGCAGCGAGGGCCTGCCGCTCAAGTCGCCGGAGGAAGCCCTGATCCTGGCCTCCATCGTCGAAAAGGAAACCGGCGCGCCGGCCGACCGGCAGCTGGTGGCCGCGGTCTTCGTCAACCGCCTGCGCATCGGCATGCCGCTGCAGACCGACCCCACCGTGATCTACGGCCTGGGTGAGAAGTTCGACGGCAATTTGCGCAAGCGCGATCTGCAGACCGACACGCCCTTCAACACCTACACCCGCGGCGGCCTGCCGCCCACGCCCATCGCCATGCCCGGTGTCGCCTCCCTGCAAGCCGCCCTGCATCCGGCACCCAGCCGGGTGCTGTACTTTGTGGCGCGCGGTGACGGCAGCAGCGAATTCAGCGAAGACCTGGCCGCGCATAATCGCGCGGTCAACAAATACCAGCGCGGGCGCTGATCTCCACGCCGCCCCGAGAGAGAGAAAGAGAAGTTCCCGCCCGTGAGCCCTGTCGCCCCCACCACTGCCCGTTTCATCAGCTTTGAAGGCATCGATGGCGCCGGCAAGTCCACCCATATCGAGGCCCTGGGCGAGCGCCTGCGTCAGCGCGGCGCCGACGTCGTGCACACCCGCGAGCCCGGTGGCACCGAGCTGGCCGAGAGCCTGCGCGAGCTGATCCTGCACCGCGGCATGGACAGCCTGACCGAGGCCTTGCTGGTCTTCGCCGGCCGGCGCGACCATCTGCAGCGCGTCATCGAACCCGCCCTGGCCGCCGGCAAGACTGTGCTCTGCGACCGCTTCACCGATGCCAGCTTTGCCTACCAGGGCGGTGGCCGCGGCATGGATCTGGCTGTGCTCGGCACGCTGGAGCAATGGGTGCAAGGCACTCGCCAGCCTGACCTGACCCTGTGGTTCGATCTGGACCCGGCCATTGCTGCGCAGCGCCGCGCCGCCGCGCGCGAGGCCGACCGTTTCGAGCAGCAGGACCTCGAGTTCTTCACCCGTGTGCGCGCCGGCTATGCCGCCCGCGCCGCGAGTGCGCCGCAGCGCTTTGCCCGCATCGACGCCGGCCGCTCGGTTCCTGAGGTGGCTGCGCAGATCCACCAGCTGCTGGAGGCGCGGGGATGGTGAGCGAGGTCCTGAATGCCGCTGGCGAGGCCGGCAGCCAGCCGCTGCCCTGGCTGGCCGAGCCGCTGCGTCAGGCCCTGGCCACGGCGCGCTCCCATGCTTTGCTGGTGCAAGGGCCGGCCGGCGTCGGCCAGCTCGATCTGGCCTTGCTGCTGGCCCAGGCCTGGCTGTGTGAGGCGCCGCTGGAGGGCGGCTTTGCCTGCGGCCACTGCGCCAGCTGCAAGCTGCTGCATTCGCACACCCACCCCGACTTCATGCTGCTGCTGCCCGATGCCTTGCGCGAACAGCTGGGCTGGGGCGGCGAGGCCGAGACCGGCCGCGACGGCGAGCCCAAGGCCAGCAAGACCAAGCCCAGCCGCGAGATCAAGATCGAGGCGGTGCGCCAGATGCTGTCCTTCGCCCAGGGCACCAGTTCGCGCGGCCGTGCCAAGGTGGTGGTGGTCTATCCGGCCGAGGCGCTCAACACCGTGGCCGCCAATGCCTTGCTCAAGACCCTGGAAGAACCCAGCGGCAGCCTGCGCTTTGTGCTGGCCAGCAGCGCGCCGGAAAGCCTGCTGCCCACCATCCGCAGCCGCTGCCAGCCCGTGCCCCTGGCCTTGCCGCCAGCCGGGCCCTGCCTGCAATGGCTGAAGACCCAAGGCGTGGAGTCGCCCGAGGTGCTGCTGGCGGCCGCCGGTGGCCGGCCCCAGGAGGCGCGCGATTGGTTCGAGTCCGGCCTGCGCGCCCAGGCCTGGACCCAGTTGCCGCAGCGCCTGGCCCGCGGTGAGGCCGCCGCCCTGGCGGATTGGTCGCAGCCACGCGCCATCGATGCGCTGCAGCGGCTCTGCCATGACCTGCTTCGACGAGCCCATGGCGCCGCACCGAGCTACTTCCCGGCGGAGTCCCTGCCCAGCCCCAAGCTGGCCGGCCCTTTGCATGAGTGGGAGGCGGTTCTGCGCCGTGCCGCCCGCCATGCCGAGCATCCGCTCAATGCCGGCCTGTTGATGGAATCGCTGTTTGCCCAAGGCCAGCAGGCGCTGCAGGCGGCCTCGCGCAGCGGCACGGCGCGGCGCGGCTGAGCCTGCCATCGCCAGCGGCAGGCCTTCGCTACACTCGCGCCATGGACAATTCCTCAGCCAAACCCGCCCTGGGCGGCCTGACCACCTCGCTGGGCGCTGCGGCTGGTGCTGCTGCCCCGGCTGCGGCCAGCGCCGGCCCGCGCCCCAGCGTGATCCAGCTGGTGTTCCGCGAGAAAGGCGCGCTCTATGCGGCCTATATGCCGCAGTTCCTCGACGGCGGGCTGTTCGTGCCGACCACGCGCGAGTACCGCCTCGGTGAGGATGTCTACCTGCTGCTGGCCCTGCCCGAGGACAATCAGCGTTATCCCGTGGCCGGCAAGATCGCCTGGCTGACGCCGGCCAATGCGCCGGGCGGGCGCACGCAGGGCGTCGGTGTGCGCTTTCCTGCCGATGAGAAAAGCCGCCTGATCAAGCTGCGCATCGAAGAAATCCTCGGCACCCAGATCTCGTCCGCCAAGCCCACGCAAACCATGTGAGCGGCGGGCGCCGGCCCGTGTTTGCCTTGCGTGTCTGCTGCATTACTGCTGTACTTTCCTCCTCCCCATGTTCATCGATTCCCACTGCCACCTGAGCTTTCCTGAGCTGAACGCCCGCCTGCCCGAGATCCTCGGTGAGATGGCGGTGGCCCAGGTGGAGCAGGCCATCTGCATCTGCACCACCATGGAAGAGTTCCCCAAGGTGGCGGCGCTGGCGGCCGAGCATCAGGTGCTCTGGGCCACGGTGGGCGTGCACCCGGACAACGAAGACGTGCACGAGCCCAGCGTTGACGAGCTGGTGGCCGGCGCGCAGGCCCCCAAGGTGGTGGCCATCGGTGAAACCGGGCTGGACTACTACCGCCTGAACGGCCGCAGCATCGAGCAGGACATGGAGTGGCAGCGCGAGCGCTTCCGCACCCATATCCGCGCCGCCCGCCAGGTGCACAAGCCTCTGGTGATCCACACCCGCAGCAGCGCGGCCGACACCTTGCGTGTGCTGGACGAGGAGGGCGGTGAGCAGGCCGGCGGCGTGTTTCACTGCTTCACCGAAAGCCTCGAGGTGGCACAAGCCGCCGTGGAGCGCGGTTACTACATCTCCTTCTCGGGCATCCTGAGCTTCAAGAACGCGCAGGACCTGCGCGATATGGCCAAGGCCCTGCCGATCGAGCGCCTGCTGATCGAGACCGACAGCCCTTATCTCGCGCCCGTGCCCTACCGCGGCCGCACCAACAGCCCCGCCTATGTGCCCCATGTGGCGGCCGCACTGGCGGCGGTCAAGGGCATGAGCATCCCCGAGCTGGCGGCGCAGACTTCGGCCAACACGCGCCGGCTCTTCCGTCTGGCCTGAGCCGGCTCATGATGCGAAAGCGCCTAGCTGCCCTGGGCCTGCTGCTGGCGGCCTTGCACGCGCCTGCGCGAGCGGCGCCGATCGACGACCTGGTGCTGGCCGCCGAGCTGGACAACGGCCGCGAGATCACGACCCTGCTGGTGCGCGGCGTGGACCCCAATGGCAGCGATGGCCGCGGCCGCAATGCCCTGGAAGTGGCCTTGCGCGAGGGCTCCAGCCGCGCGCTGGACAGCTTGCTGAGCCACCCCGGCACCGATGTCAACCGTGCCAATGCCGCCGGCGAAACGCCGCTGATGCTGGCCGCCATCAAGGGCCGGCTGGACTGGGCCAAGAAGCTGGTGGCGCGCGGTGCCCAGATCAACAAGGAAGGCTGGACGCCGCTGCACTATGCCTGCAGCGGCCCGGACAACGGCGTGGCCCTGTGGCTGCTGAGCCAGGGTGCCGTGCTGGACGCCCGCTCGCCGAACGGCAGCACGCCGCTGATGATGGCCTCGCGCTACGGCGCCATGGACCTGGCCGAGGCCTTGCTGGCCGCCGGTGCTGACCCCAGCTTGCGCAATGCCCAGGAGCTCTCGGCCCTGGAGTTTGCCCGTGCTGCCGAGCGCAGCAAGCTTGTCGCTGCCCTGCAGAAGGCGATCCAGCGCATCGCGCACAAAGCCCCCTAATGCCGCCGGCTGGCGTGTTTTTCTGCTGTTTTTCAGGCCGCTGGGAAGCGGTGTTCGCAGCAAGCACCTAGGAATTTGTCTGACAAGGACTTTGGGGCGCAGCCGACTGTGAGGCCGAGGCTCGGGCTTCTACAGTGGCATCCATGCTGAGACGCGAACGAAGCCCCAGAGGGGCCCGCAGCGACTCCCAACGCCACAAACCCACGGACACCCAAGCGCTTCGCGCGTCCGAACCGAGACGGAGCCCCATCATGATCAACGCCAAGCACCTGAACCTCAGCAGCCCCTTCGCCATGCTGATCGATCCCGAGCGCGTGGTCCGTGCCATGGAACATTCCGAACGTCTGAATCGCCTGCACAGCCGCGTCTACCGCCCGCTGGACAAGCCCCTGATCGCCAAGAGCGCAGTCGCCTCGGCCGACTTTGACCGCCAGATCGAAGAGGCCGCCGATGAGAGCGACGACGGCCTGGACGTGGTCGGCAGCTGCTGAATCGGCAGCGGCCCGACTCAGGGCTGTGTTGCAGCGCTGGGTGCCGCCGCGGCAGGAGAACCCGCCGGACGGCCGCTCAGCAGCTCCAAGCGCGCCAGCTCGGCGCGAAATTTCTCCGCCTCATCTTCCGCCCGCACCGCCTGCAAACCCAGCACCGGATCGCCCAGCAGGGCTGAATCGATGCGTGCTCGGCCCAGGAATCGGCGCACCAGCTCATGCCCCAGTTCCTGCAGCTGGCGGTTCTTGAGCTCGGCCTCACTCAAGGCGCGGCTGCGCCCCTCCAGCAAAGCCACCAGGCCGAGATTGGCCTGCTCGCGCTCGCTCGCCAGCCGGCGTGCTTCCATCAGCTGGGTTTGCAGTGCCTGAGCGCGTTCTTGCTCGGCGCCGTGCTCGCCACGGGCCTGGGCCAGGCCTTGGCGCAATTGGTTCAGCTCTTCCTGGGCCGCGCTCAGCGCCTGCTCCTTGGCGCGCAGCTTGGCGGCATGAGCGCCGATCTGCCCGCGCAGGGCGGCTGACTCCTTGCTGGCCTCACCGGCGGCAGCCTCGGCCTTGGCCTTCTCGGCCTGCAGGCTGCTTTGCTGTTCCTGCGCGGCGCGCAGTGCGGATTGCGCGCGGCGCAAGGCCTCGCGTTCCTTGCTGGTCTTGCTGTCCTGCGCTTGTGCACCGGGGCTGCAGATCAGCAGGCCGGACAGGACCGCCACGACCAGCCGTGCAGCCGGGGCCGACTTGAATGGGTGATTCGGTGTGCGCATGATCGGGCGGTCAGAAGCGGGCGTTGAGGTCGAGCTGGAACACATCGATGCGCAGCGGCGCACTGCTCAGATTGCCGCTCAGCGAGGCTGCATCACCGGGCACGGCCAGATAGCGCACACCATCGTCGAGATTGCGGGTGCTGGTCCAGCGTGCATTCATCCAGAAGCGCGTGTCCAGGGCATAGCTGCCACCCAGCGACCAGCCCTTGTAATTGGTGCCGCCGAGGTGCCAGGTGGTGTCGGTGAAGCCATCGACCCAGGCATCGCGCTCCACAAAACGGAAGGCGGCAAAGGCCTGCCAGTCGCCCCGTCGGGCCAGGGCCGCACGGCCAATCTGGGCTTTGGCCTGCAGGGCCTGCGTCTTGGCCAGCAGGCTGTTGGGCTTGTCGCCCGAGTCGCTGAGGCTGACGCCGGCGCGGGCCTGGATGTCGGCGAGGCTGAAGCCGGTGTTCTTGATCCAGTCCATGCTCAGGGCCAGGCGGGTGGAGGCGAAGTTCTCCAGGGTCAGGCCGGCCGTGAGATTGATGGGGCGGAACTTGGAGGCCAGGCCCCAGGTCGGCGCGGCCACGCTGGTCGGGTCGTTCAGATTGACCAGGGTGTTGCCCTTGAGGCGCACCGAGCTCGGGTACTGTGAGCTGAAGTAGGCGCCGGTGCCGGCGCGCGGGCCGCTGGGCGGCGGGCTGCTTTCGCGCTGACCTTCGATGTGGCGGAACTCGTAGGCCGCCAGGCCCAGCTTGAGCTGGGCACCGCCGCCGAGCGAAATGTCGCCGCCAATCTGGCCGCCGAACAGCCATTTGTCGCGCGTGCTGCCGCTGAACTCTTCCAGCGGGAAGGCGCCCAGGCTGGCAAAGACCGAGCGCTGCGGCGCGAAGCTGTGCTTGAGCTGGGCGGCCAGGCCGTCGAAGGCCATGTCCTCGGGCCAGCTCAGATCGCTGCTGTAAAAGGGGTTGGGCATGCGGCCGAAGTCGGCGGCCAGCTTGTTTTGGAACCACTCGGGCTGCCAACGCAGCCAGGCGCGGTCCAGGCCCAGGGCATAACGATTGAATTGATTGCCCAGGGTCTGCGAGGTCGAGGTGGGGCCGCTGCCGCTGCCGCCGCTGCTCAGGCGCAGGCCGGTCTGCACCTGGTCGCTGAGCTTGGCGTCAACCTCCAGTCGCGCCCGCAAGGTCATGCGCTGGCGGTCCAGCGTGGTGTTGCTCAAGTCCGGCGCCCAGGCGGGCGAGCTGGTCTGGGCTCGGAAGATCTCGGCGGGCACATTGCTGTCGGCCATGTACTCCTTCTGAGCGCGGGCGCGCACATCGCCGCCGACGCGCACGCGGCCCAGCCACTCGGGCAGGGCGTCGGGCTGACCCCAGCGCTCGCTGCGGGCCTGAGCCAGTACCTCGGTCTTGATCTCCTCGCGCATCTGCAGCCGGGTGCTCTCGGGCACATAGGGGATGCGCAAGACCTTGGCCGCCTCGGGCGCTGCGCCGGCGGCGGCGGCCGTGGCCAGCGGTGCCGTGTGGGACGCCTGGGCGCCAGCCTGCTCGGCCTGGCGCTTGATCGCATCGGCACGTTCGCGGGTCAGCAGGCCTTGGCTGACCAAGGCGTCGATCAAGGCCAGGGTGGTGGCCCGCAGCTGGGCCAACTGCTGGGCTTCAGACGAAGCCAGCACAGGTGCGGCCGTTTGGGCCTGCGCCGCAGGCAGGGCCAGCAAGGCGGCCAGCAGGCTGGCGCTCAAGCCCGCGGGGCCGGAGAAACGAAGTGAGATGGAAGACATGGTGGGGCTGCTGATAGACATCTTGGGGTGGAAGCTCAGGCGAGCGGTCGCACGCTGAGCTTGAATCGCATCGGTTGGGCCAGCGCGGTGGC
>Ga0187843_10000992_pt1 | contig 18562 bp, 17 predicted proteins | sample SpaLakP09_SKY_43_FD_134516 | JGI IMG/M metagenome (GOLD analysis project Ga0187843, IMG submission 134516) | Oligotrophic lake water microbial communities from Sparkling Lake, Wisconsin, USA - SP09_SKY_43 | ecosystem: Environmental > Aquatic > Freshwater > Lake | place: USA: Sparkling Lake...
AGCGCGTGGTGCTGGCGCTCAGCGAAATCTTTGTCGTGTCGATGACGGGCATCCCGGTGGCCTGGGGCCAGTTCGCCGTGGCGGCCTATGTGGACATGCTGGAGCAGCGCGCATTCGGCAGCTTCCGCAACCTGCTCGACGGCGTCAGCCTGTCCTGCGCGATGGGCGTCTACCTCAACATGCGCGGCAACAAGAAGGAAGATGGCAAGGGCAGCACGCCCGACGAGAACTATGCGCGCGAGGTGATGCAGCTCTTCACCATCGGCCTGGTCGAGTTGAACCCCGACGGCACGCCGGTGCCGGGTGCCCAGGGTGCGGCCAAGGAAACCTACACCCTGGCCCAGATCACCGAGCTGGCCCGGGTGTTCACCGGCTGGGATTTCGACAGCGCCAGCGCCACCGACCCGGCCTTCATGCGCAGGCCCATGGCCCACGTCGCGAGCCGCTTCGCGACCGGTGCCAAGAAGGTGCTTGGCGTGGACATCCCATCCTCGGTCGACGGCCCGACGGCGATGAAGACCGCCCTGGACACGCTCGCCAACCACCCCAATGTCGGCCCCTTCATCAGCCGGCAGCTGATCCAGCGCCTGGTCTGCTCCAATCCCAGTGCGGCCTATGTGGGCCGGGTGGCTGCGGTGTTCAACAACAATGGGTCAGGCCAACGCGGCGACCTGAAGGCGGTGATCCGCGCGCTGCTGCTGGACAGCGAGGCGCGCACGCCGGGCGCAGGGCAGGGCATCGGCCGCCTGCGCGAACCGGTGCTGCGCTTCATCCAGTGGGGGCGCACCTTCGGCGTCAGCTCCCCCACCGATGTCTGGAATATCGGCGACACCACCAACCCGGGCACGCGCCTGGGCCAGAGCCCGCTGCGCAGCCCCTCGGTGTTCAATTTCTTCCGACCCGGCTATGTGCCGCCCAACTCGGCCCTGGGCACGAACAAGGTCACCGCACCCGAGTTCCAGCTTTGCAACGAAAGCACGGTGGCCGGCTATCTGAACTTCATGCAGAGCGCTATCGCCAACGGCGTGGGCGAGGTCAAGCCGCTCTATACCGAAGAGCTGCTGCTGGCCGCCGACGCGCCGGCCCTGGTCGCGCGCGTGGCACTGCTGCTGGCCGGCGATGGCGTGTCCGCCATCACCCAGGCCCAGATCGCCACCGCCGTGACCACCATCAAGGCCGACACCGATGCCCGCAAGCTGAACCGTGTGCAGGCTGCCATCCTGCTGGTGATGGCCAGCCCCGAATACCAGATCCAGAAGTGAGCATCGCGCCATGAGCACCCCTAAACTCAAAAACCTGCAGCGCCGTGAGTTCCTGCGTCGCGCCTCCGCCCTGGGCGTTGCCGGCAGCGCCGCGCCCTGGGCGCTCAGCTTGGCCGCCATGGGCGAGGCCGCCGCAGCTACAGCACCCGGCGACTACAAGGCCCTGGTCTGCGTCTTCCTCTACGGCGGCAACGACTACGCCAACACCGTCGTGCCCTACGACCTGGCCAGCCACACGGCCTACCAGACCATCCGCGCCAGTATCGCCACGCCGCGTGACCAGCTGGGTGCCACGGCATTGAACCTGATGAGCGATGGCCGGCAGATGGCACTGGCGCCGCAGATGGGTCGGCTCAAGAGCGTGTTCGATGCCGGCAAGATGGGCGTGCTGCTCAATGTGGGCACCTTGATGCAGCCCACCACCCTGGCCCAGTACAAGGCACAGAGCGTGCCCCTGCCGCCCAAACTGTTCTCGCACAACGACCAGCAAAGCGTCTGGCAGTCCAGCATGCCCGAGGGCGCCGTGTCCGGCTGGGGCGGCCGCCTTGGCGACCAGTTCCTGTCCAGTAATGGCAACACCACCTTCACCTGCATCAATGTCTCGGGCAATGCCGTCTTCATGTCGGGCCAGCAGGCGGTGCAGTACCAGGTCTCCAGCAGCGGCGCCGTGGCCATCAACGGCGTGACCAAGCCGCTCTACGGCAGCCAGGCTTGCGCCGACGCGCTGCGCAGCTTGATCACGTCCGAGCGCAGCCACTGGATGGAGCAGGAGCTGAACCGCGTGTCCGCCCGCTCGGTCAGTGCGCAAGGCATCCTTTCCGGCGCCTTGAGCAGCCTGCCGGCGCTGACCACCGCCTTCGACACGACCAGCAATCTGGCCACCCAGCTGCAGATGGTGGCCAAGTTGATCGCCGCGCGCACGAGCCTGGGCGTGAGCCGCCAGGTCTTTTTCGTCTCGCTGGGCGGTTTCGATCTGCACGACTTCCTGCCGACCCAGCACCCCGTCCTGCTGAACAGCGTCAGCAATGCACTTGCCAGCTTCTATGACGCGACAGTGGAGCTGGGCGTGGCCGATCAGGTGACGGCCTTCACCGCATCAGACTTCGGCCGAACGTTGACGTCCAACGGTGACGGCTCCGACCACGGCTGGGGTAGCCATCACTTTGTCGTCGGTGGCGCGGTCAAGGGCGGCCGCTGCTGGGGCCAGGCACCTTCGGTCAGTATCAATGGCCCCGACGATGTGGGTCAGGGCCGGCTGCTGCCGACCAGCTCGGTCGACCAGCTCGCCGCCACGCTGGCAACCTGGATGGGCGTCAGCGCCAGCGAGCTGCCGCGTCTGCTGCCGCAAATCGGCAACTACAGCCAGAGGGACCTCGGTTTCTTCGGCTGAGCAGCGCTCTATCATCGGGCGCATGAATGCTGCCCGAGCCCTTTGCCTTGCTCTTCTGCTGCCCCTTGCGGCGGCATTTGCTGACACGGTGCTGCAGCCCGAAGCCGCCAGCGGCCTCAATGCCAAGCCCGGCTGGGCGACGAAGCACTTTGCCGTCGCCGCCGCCAACCCGCTGGCCGTGGAAGCCGGCTACCAGATGCTCAAGGCCGGCGGCTCCGCGCTCGATGGGGCTATCGCCGTGCAGATGGTGCTGACCCTGGTGGAGCCGCAGAGCAGCGGCCTGGGCGGAGGCGCCTTTCTGATGCTGTGGGATGGCAAGAACGTGCAGGCCTGGGACGGCCGCGAGACAGCGCCGGCGGCGGCCACGCCCGAGATGTTCCTGCGCCCGGATGGGCGGCCGATGACGGTCTCGCAGGCGGTGGTAAGCGGCCTCTCAGTCGCCACGCCGGGCCTGCTGGCCATGCTCATGGCCGCCCACCAGCAGCAAGGCCAACTGCCCTGGAAAAAGTTGTTCGAGCCCGCCATCACCCTGGCTGAGCAAGGCTTCATGGTGAGCCCGCGCCTGCACCGACTACTCAGCGGCGAGCGCGCGCTGCAACGCGATCCGCAGGCCGGTCCACTGTTTTTTGATGAACAGGGCCAGCCGCGCCCGGTCGGCTACCTATTGAAGAACCCGGCCCTGGCGGCGGTGCTGCGCGGCATTGCAGAACATGGGCCCGATGCCTTCTACCGAGGCAAGGTGGCTGCCGACGTCGCCGCCCGCGTGCAGGGTCACGCAAGACCTGGTCCCCTGAGCGAGGCCGATCTGGCCGCCTACCGGCCGCAGCAGCGCGAGGCCCTTTGTGTCGATTGGCTGGCGCGATATCGCGTCTGCGGTTTCCCGCCGCCTTCCTCGGGCCAGCTGACCCTGATGCAGATTCTCAAGCTGATCGAGGCCAAGGGGCCGGTCGTGAATCCGCAGGCGCAGGGCAAGCCCAGTGTGGCCTGGCTGCACCTCTACACCGAGGCCTCGCGCCTGGCCTTTGCCGACCGAGCGCAGTACGTGGCCGACCCCGCCTTCGTCGCCGCGCCGGCGGGCGACTGGCACAGCCTGCTGGGTGCCGCCTACCTGAATCAGCGCGCCGCGCTGATCGGCGCGCAGAGCATGAAGACCGCCACCGCCGGCCGTCCGCAGGGCACCCTGCTGAGCCATGACGCTCAAGGCCCGCAGCCCGAATACGGCACCAGCCACATCAGCATCGTCGACGCCGAGGGGCGGGCGGTGGCGATGACCAGCAGTATCGAGGCAGCCTTCGGCGCCCGCATCATGAGCGACGGCGGCACCGGCCTGGCCGGCGGCTTCCTGCTCAACAACGAGATGACGGATTTTTCGCTGTCACCGACGGGCGCCGACGGCAAGCCGGTGGCCAACCGCGTCGAGCCGGGCAAACGCCCGCGCTCCAGCATGAGCCCGACCCTTGTGTTCGATCGCCGCGATGGCAAGTTGCTGATGAGCCTCGGTGCACCCGGTGGGCCGGCCATCATCCACTACGTCGCCAAGACCCTGATCGCCTCGCTGGACTGGGGCCTGGACCTGCAGCGCGCGGTGGACATGCCCAATTTCGGCAGCTTCAACGGGCCCACGGTGCTGGAGGAGGGCGGCTTCGCCCCCGCCACCGCCGCCGGCCTGCGCGCGCTGGGTCACGAGGTGGTGGAGTTCGACCTCACCAGCGGCCTGCAGGGCATCCAGCGCACGCCGACCGGCTGGTTTGGGGCGGCGGATCCCAGGCGCGAGGGCGTGGTCAAGGGGGATTAGGCCGACTCAATGTCTTGCCACCGCGTCAAGCCAGGCCGCGATCCCATTCCTCGCGTAGCAGCGCGTACTGCAGCAGGTCGTGAAACTGGTCGCGCCAATAGCCGAGCTGGCGAAGGCGGCCTTCCTCGCGGAAGCTGAGGCGCTGGACTGAGCGCAGCGATGCCTTGTTGTCGGGATGAACCTGGGCCTCCACGCGATTCAGTGCCATGTGCTCGAAGCCCCAGGCCAGTGCCGCGAGCAGGGCTTCCTGCATCAAGCCCTGACCCTGCGCCTCGCGCGCTAGCTCGTAGCCGAGCGTGCATTTGCGCCAGTTGCGGTTCCAGGCGAAGAGGCCGCAGGTCCCCACCAATCCCGTGCTGCCCTTGAGCTGCAGACCCCATCGAACACCCGGATTGGCGGCCACGCGCCAACTGGCGAACAGCGCCACCAAGCGCTGGGCGGCGGCCAGATCGGGCAGGGGGTCGTTGCCAAACCATTGCATCAACTCGGCATCGCCGTGTATCGCGAACAGCATCGGCGCGTCGTCGGCGACGATTTCGCGCAGCAGCAGGCGCTCCGTCTCGATGACGGGAAAGGGAGGCGCCAAGGTCTCGCCCATCGATCTCAGCGGCGCCTGACCGCCACCAAACTCACCAGGGCGATTCCTGCAAACAGCAGCCCGCTCCAGATCTCGTACGACAGGCCCAGCAGCCGGTAGGCTGCGGCCTCGGCACAAGAGGCCGTGACCATGAAGACATAGGGCAGGCGCTCTTCCAGGTTGAGCGCGGTGAGGGTGCGGTCTGCGAAGGTCATCACGCAGCTTTCCATCTGCGCAGCGACCTCGTGCTGGAACACCGCCGCGGCGATGCCACCCAGTGCCAGCAGCGCGACCAAGAGCAGCGCGGCCTTGCGCGCGCCCTTGCTGCCGAGCAGCCAGCCGATCGCTGCCACCGTGCCAATGAGGATGAAGATGCCGCGCTGCAGGACGCACCAGGGGCAGGGCTTGACGCCGAAGCCGTGCTGGGCGATCAGGGCGAAGGCGAGGGCGGCGAAGCTGGCGAGGGCGATGCCGGCCAGGGCGCGGCCGGGCAGTTTGGATGCAGCGAGGAACATCAGTCGGCGATTTCCGCAATCATCTCGATCTCGACGCAGGCGCCCATCGGGATCTGAGTCACGCCGAACGCGCTGCGGGCGTGCGCGCCGATCTGGGCGCCGAAGATCTCGCCGATCAGCTCGGAGCAGCCATTCGTCACCAGGTGCTGCTCGGTGAAATCTGGCGTGCTGTTGACCAGGCTCATTAGCTTGACGATGCGGGTGACCTTGCCCAGATCGCCGACGGCCGCATGCAGCGTGCCCATCAGGTCGATGGCGATGGCGCGGGCCGCCGCGCGGCCGACAACGGTGTCCACATCGCGGCCGAGTTGGCCGACCCAGGGCTTACCGTCTTTTTTCGCGATGTGGCCGGAGATGAAGATCAAATTGCCGGTGCGTACAAAGGGCACATAGGCGGCAGCCGGCACGGCCAGCGGCGGCAGCTCGATGTTCAGTGCCTTCAGGCGATCGTAAACAGTGGTGTTGCTCATGGGGGTCGGTTCGCTAGGATCAGATGGCGCGAATCCTACACCGACGCACCTAGGGAGATCCGCTTGCACACCCGAGCCGAGGCACAACATCTGGCCTTGCCGGCATTGGCCTAGCCGCTAGGCCTTGCCCTGCTGCAGCAATGCCCGCGATTGCCGGACAAGGCGAGTGCGAAAGCTCATGCAGCTGCACGGCATACAAGGCAAGGGCAAGAAGTGATTCAAGGTCACGACCGACAGCAATCACACGCTGCCGATCTCGCCCAATTTGCTCAACCGCGAGTTCGCGGTGAGCGTGCGGAACAAGGTCTGGGCGGGCGACATCAGTGTGCCGCAGCAAGCGGCGTGAGAGATGAGGGTATGGCCCCTCGCCATCGGCTTGCAGGAGCAGGCGGCAAACCACCATGAGCGGCCTTGGCCAAAAGACCTGGTCGTGAGTGTCATGGAAAAGGTGCCCAAGAGGCATCAGGTGTGGATCAACGAAGACGAACAACCGTGAACTGCCGTTCAAGTGTCGAAACAGCTCAGATGACATCGAAACCGGGGAGTAATGTTGCTCCGGGAGAGGTTGGGACGAAACCTGCTTACGATCCCAGCGGTGTCCGGCATAGAGGCAGCGTGATCTTGATCCGGGCTCTTACGTTGAACTGCGGGAAGCCGACGCCTACAAAGAAGCCGCTCAATTCAACACCTTTTTGCGACAACTAGGTTGACAGCAGCCGGATGTGGGGCAGGGCACCGCCGTGTTGCTGCGTACGGCCGGCCATGATCTGCATCTTCGATGCCTGGCCGCAATATGCGCCCGGGGGCGATGCCGGCCAGCGCGTGCTGCTACCGCTGCTGAGCGCTTTAGGCGTGGCACGGCTCGATGTGCTGCTGCTGAGCCACCGCGACAGCGACTATGTCGGTGGCGCCAGCTCCTTGATCGCCGCGCTGCCGGTGGCGTAGTTGCTCAGTTCGCTGGGGCCTGCCACCCGCTGCGGGACAGCGGCCCGCCGCTTCGGCCATCCGGCGCTGGCGGTGCGTGGGCGCTATCAGGCGCAAGGCATTGAGTTGTTGAGGTCCCCGGACTGCGGCGCGCTGCGCTGGCGCAGCGGCGACGGATCCTGCCAGTGCCAGTGCCAGTGCCAGTGCCAGCGGCAGCAGCACCTGAGCTACTGGTACCGGACGCTTCGAGGCGACATGCCGGAGTTGACGATGGAGCCAGCGCCGGAGTCGGGTGTGGCGAACTGATTTGCGGCATACGATCCTGGTCTTGCCAGCCGAAGAATGAATTGATGATCCGTCCCCCCATCCTGAACCCACAAAGCGTACCGTTGAGCGAACGCTTTGCGCACCTGCCGCCGGTCGATGCAGCCGAGCTGACGCCACAAGCCCTCCGCGCACGCTTCGCGAGGACGCCTGCCTGGCAGGTCGAGGTGTCCGGCGACGGTGGCCTGTTCAGTGACCGCGAGCCCGCCGCCGCCGCGGTGCTGATCCCGCTGGTGATGCGCGCGGACGGCCTGCATGTGCTGCTGACCCGCCGCACCGATCATCTGCGCGCACATGCCGGGCAGATCAGCTTTCCCGGTGGCCGGGTCGAGCCCGAGGACGGCTCGGCCGTGGCCACCGCCTTGCGCGAGACCGAGGAGGAAATCGGCCTGGGGGCCGAGCACATCGAGGTGATCGGCGAGCTGCCGATCTACACAACCGTGACCTCCTTCGCGGTGACGCCGGTCGTGGCCCTGCTGCACCCCGGCTTCGAGTTGAAGCTCGACAGCTTCGAGGTGGCTGAGGCCTTCGAGGTGCCGCTGCAGTATTTGATGACGCCGGCCCACCATCAGGCGCATCGATTCCAGTTCGACGGCGGCGAGCGGCAGTTCCTGGCCATGCCCTGGCAGGACTATTTCATCTGGGGCGCCACCGCCGCGATGCTGCGCAACTTCTACCGTTTCCTACGCGCCTGAACGGCTTGAGGCAAACGGCCCGCTATCATCCCCGGCCATGAACTTCTTCGCGGTCTTGTTGGCTCTGCTTTGTGAGCAGCTCAAACCCCTGCGCCACGGCAACAGCATCCATGAGGGCGTGATTGGCTGGGTGCGCTGGACCGGGCGCAACTTCGATGCCGGGCGCGAGCACCATGCCGGCGTGGTTTGGGGCATCACCGTCCTGGGCCCGGCCCTGCTGGCCGCCCTGATTTATCTGGCGGTCCATCACTTCAGCGTGTTACTGGCGCTGGCACTGAACGTGCTGGTGCTTTACCTGACCCTGGGCTTTCGCCAGTTCAGCCACTACTTCACCGACATCCGCGACTCTCTGGAGCGCGGCGATGACCTGGAGGCGCGCCGCCTACTGAGTGAGTGGCGCCATCTGGACGCCAGCGAGCTGCCGCGCACCGAGCTGCTGCGCCATGCCATTGATCATTCGCTGCTGGCCGCGCACCGCCATGTGTTCGGCGTGTTCTTCTGGTTCGTCGTGATGTCCACCGTGGGCCTGGGGCCGGCCGGGGCGGTGCTCTACCGCATGGCCGAGTTCGCCAGCCGCTACTGGGCTTTCAAGAGCCGCACCCTGGACGCGCCGACGAATGAGCGCTTGATGAACCTGTCGCGCCGCCTGTTCGGCTGGATCGACTACGTGCCGGCTCGCATGACGGCCACCGGCTTCGCCATCGTCGGCAATTTCGAGGAGGCGGTGAACGGCTGGCGCCGCGATGCCAAGCTTTGGCTGCACCCCAACGAGGGCATCATCCTGGCCGCAGCGGCCGGCGCCCTGGGTCTGCAACTGGGCGGTGTGGCCGCACCCGGCGTGACGCCTGACCGCAGCAAGACCTTCGACTCCGGTGTCGATGCCGAGGCCACCGGCGCCGATGGTTCAACCCAGGGGCAAAGCCCGCAGCTGGGCCATCTGCAGAGCGTGGTCGGCCTGGTCTGGCGCTCGGTCGTGCTGTGGATGCTCTTGCTGGCGTTGCTGACTTTGGCGAACCTGGTCGGCTGAGCGCGCGGTTTCAGCGTCCAAGCTGAAAGGTCCCGACTACTGCCGAAAGCGCATGCGCCTGCTCGCGCAGCGACTCGGCCGCGGCCGTTCTCTGCTCCACCAGCGCCGCGTTCTGCTGGGTCATCTGATCGAGCTGGGTCACCGCCTCGTTGATCAGGCCGATGCCGTCGGACTGCTCGGTCGAGACGACGGTGATCTCGCCGATCATGTCGGACACGCGCTTGACCGAGTCGACGATCTCGCCCATGGTCTGGCCGGCCGCCGCCGTCAGGCGTGAGCGGGATTCGACCTTGTCCACGCTGACGCCGATCAGCGCCTTGATCTGCTTGGCCGCCTCGGCCGATCGCTGCGCCAGCGAGCGCACCTCGCTGGCCACGACCGCGAAACCACGGCCTTGCTCGCCGGCCCGCGCCGCTTCCACGGCGGCATTCAGCGCCAGGAAATTGGTCTGGAAGGCTATGCCGTCGATGACACCGATGATGTCGCTGATCTTCTTCGAGCTTGTGTTGTTCTCGTCCATTGTCGCGACGACCTGGGCCACCACCGAGCCGCCGCGCTGGGCTACGTCGGCCGCGCTGGTGGCGAGCCGATTGGCTTGCCGGGCCGAATCGGCGCTTTGCTTGACGGTGCTGGTCAGTTCCTCCATCGACGAGGCCGCCTGCTCCAGATTGGCCGGGGTCTGCTCGGTGCGGGCACTGAGGTCATGGTTGCCGGTGGCGATCTCGCTGCTGGCGGTGTTGATGTTGTCGGTGCTGGTGCGAACCTGGTCGACCATCTCGCGCAGCGACCCCTGCATGGCCTGCAGTGAGCGCTGCAGTTCGGCGGCTTCGTCCTGGCCCTCGACCTTCACATCCTGGGTCAGGTCGCCGGACGCAATCGCCTCGGCCAGGCCCTGGGCCTGCCGGATCGGCTCGACCACCGAGCGCGGCAGACGCCAGGCCATCAAGATGGCCAGCAAGACCGCGAGGCTGCCGCCCAGCGACGGCGCAATGGTGCCGGCGCGGGCGGCTTCCTCGGCCTGCACCTTGATCGCGCTCATGCTGTCGCGCTGGCGGGTGATCAGCTTCTCCACCACGTCCAGATAGGCCTGGGCGGCGGGGAAGAGCTTGTCCAGCACCTCGCCGACGATGTCTTCGCCGGCATCTTTGCACTTGAGCAGGCTGGCGCGCAGGGTCTGGTAGGCATCACGCTGGCTGGACACCTCGCTCAGCAGCTGCTTGTCCACATCCGAGGTGGCGATCTCCTGCATGCTTTTCAGGCGTGCGGTCTGCTCGGTGATGACGACCTGCATCTCGGCCCGGACCCGCGTCTTGTTCTTCTCGTCGCTGGCAAAGACGATCACCCAGTTGCGTGCGGTGTTCGCCTCGATCGCACGACCCCAGCGCTCGGACAGCGACAACTTCTCGGCGTCGATGGTGCCGAGTTGCTCGGACAGGGCGCGCATCGTGGCGATGCGGTTGATGCCGAACCCGACCGAGGCGGCGCACAGCAGCACGATGGAGTCAAATCCAAGGGCCAGACGGGGCTCCAGTCGCAGCGCAGACTAGGAAACCATGGTGCTTGTCCCTCGAGTTTTCCGTTGATCGGTGGCTGTGCGCAGGTATTTGCCCGGTTTTCGATTGGGTGGGTGCTGCTGTGCACTTGAAGACCCGAACAGGGCGGCTTCCCGGTGCCAGCAGCGTCGGCCGGAGCAACCCATCCGTCGGCATGGTTTCTGTATAAATATGATGGATGTAATATTTTTGGTAAAGTGCCTGGCATGGCCTCTAAACAGAATCCTGCGAGCAAACGCGAGTTGACCCACGAGCGCATCGTCGAGGTGGCCTCGCGCGCCATCCGCCGCGCCGGCTACGACGGTGTCGGGGTGGCCGACATCATGAAGGAGGCTGGCCTGACCCATGGCGGCTTCTACGCCCACTTCGAATCGCGCAGCGCCCTGCTGGCCGAGGCGGTGACCCGCGCCGGGCGCGACAGCGCGGCCACGGTGGCCGAACGTATGCAGGTGCGCCAGGCGCGTGGCCAGAGCGGCCTGCGCGCCATCATCGAGATTTACTTGTCCGATGCCCATCTGAGCGGCATCGAACAGGGCTGCCCGGTAGCGGCGCTGAGCTCCGAAATGCCGCGCCAACCGCCGGAGCTGCTGGCCGCCTCCACTCTGCGGGTGCGCTCGCTGATCGAGCGGGTCAAGCAGGCCCTGCCGACGGCCCAGCAGGCCCAAGCGCCGGTGATCGTCAGCACCCTGGTCGGTGCGCTGCAATTGGCCCGCGTGCTGGGTGCCAATGCCGAAGGCCGGGCCCTGCTGGCCACCACGCGCGAGAGCCTGCTGGCGCAGTACGAGGTACTCGCTTGATGTCATTTTTTTTACCATAAATATGACGACCGACATATTTATCCATTGTTCTCAGTCAAGGAAGTAGCCATGAAACTCGACAATGCCACCGTCTTCATCACCGGCGCCAACCGCGGCCTCGGCCTGGCCTTTGCCCGCGAGGCCCTGGCACGCGGCGCACGCAAGGTCTATGCGGCCGCGCGTGACCCGGCCAGCGTGACACTGGCCGGCGTGGTGCCCATCAAGCTGGATGTGACCCGGCCCGACCAGATCGCCGCCGCGGCGCATGCGGCCGGTGATGTGACGCTGCTGATCAATAACGCCGGCATCGCCACCCAGGGTGGCTTTCTGACCGCCAACAGCGCTCGAGATGCGCAGGCGATGCTGGACACCAACTTCTTCGGCCCGCTGTTGCTGAGCCAGGCCTTTGCGCCGGTGCTCGCGGCCAACGGCGGCGGCGCGATCCTGAACGTGTTGTCGGTGGCCAGCTGGATCAACGGCCCACTGCTGGGTGCTTACGGCGCCAGCAAGTCGGCCGCCTGGGCGCTGACCAACGGCCTGCGCATCGAGTTGAAGGGGCAGGGCACCCTGGTCGTGGGCCTGCATGCCGGCTTCATCGATACCGACCTGACCCAAGGTATCGAGATGCCGAAGAGCACGCCGCTAGCGATCGTGACCGCCGCCTTCGACGGCCTGGAGACCGGTGCCAGCGAGGTGCTGTCGGACGAGATCAGCCGCCTGGTGCACCGTGGACTGACGGCCGAACCGGCCGTCTATCTGCAGGCGCTGGAGCGCTGATGGACGCGCCAGCCGCCGTTGCCACGAATGTGGCCTCGCCCCGTGCCGCCTCACCCTGGCCGGTGTTCTGGATCGCCAGCGTGGCGGTGTTCCTGGTCTCGCTGGACACGACCATGCTGTTCGCTGCCTTCGGCGCGGTGCGGGCGGGCTTCCCCGGCGCTTCCGCCGCCGACATGTCCTGGGTGTTGAATGCCTACACCGTGGTCTACGCGGCGATGCTGATCCCGGCCGGTGGCCTGGCCGACACGCATGGGCGCAAGAAGGTCTTCCTGTTCGGCGTGGCGCTGTTTCTGCTCGCCTCGGCCGCCTGCGGCCTGTCGACCAGCGTTGGCTGGCTGATTGCTTCGCGCGTGCTGCAGGCGGTTGGTGCGGCCCTGCTGACGCCTGCGTCGCTGTCCCTGGTGCTGGCCGAGTTTGGCCAGAGCCGGCGTGCGGTGGCGGTCAGCCTGTGGGGTGCGGTCGGCGGCTTCGCGGCGGCGGTCGGCCCGAGCTTGGGTGCCTTCGTGGTTGACGCCATCGGCTGGCCCTGGGCTTTTTTCCTCAACCTGCCGCTTGGCGGGCTGGCGATCTGGCGCGGCCTGAGCATCCTGAAGGAGGCCAAGGTGCCGACGCAGCGCCGCAAAGTTGACGTGACGGGCATGTTGCTGCTGATCGTCGGCGTGGGTGCGATCGCGCTGGCGATCGTGCAGTCGGAGGCACAGCACTGGACGCGCACCGAGCTGATCGCCACCGCGGTTCTAGGCGCCGTCGCGCTGCTGGGCTTTGTGGCCTGGGCGCGGGTGGCGAAGGCGCCCCTGGTGGACCTGCATCTGTTCAGCAACCGCACCTACAGCTTCGTCAACCTGGCGACCTTGAGCTTCGGCATCGCCTTCTCGATGATGTTCTTCGGTTTCTTTTTCTACATGACCGAGATCTGGCACTACAGCCTGCCGCGCGCCGGCCTGGCGATCACGCCCGGACCGCTGCTGGTGATCCCTTTTGCCATCTTGACCGGCCGTTTGGCCGCCAAACATGGCCATCGGCCCTTCCTGGTGGGCGGCTCACTCATCTACGCCTGCAGCGGCCTGTGGCTGATGCTGGTGCCAGGCCTTGAGCCCAGCTATCTGCACGATTGGCTGCCGGGCCTGCTGCTGAGCGGCATCGGTGTGGGCATGGTGCTGCCCGCTCTGTCGGCCTCCGCGGTGAACCGGCTGCCGGCCGCGCAGTACGCGGTGGGCAGCGCGGTCAACCAAGCCACGCGCCAGATCGGCTCAGTGATGGGTGTGGCGCTGACCGTCCTGCTGCTTGGCCACGCCGGCCTGCAGCGGGCCGACTTCGACCTGCTGTACGGCCTGCATGTGGCGCTGGCCGTGCTGACGGCGGCGCTGTGCCTGCCGGTCAACACCCGACCCCAGGTATCGGCCTGAGCGATTACTTCTGCAATAGTGTTTGCTGCATGAAGAGGATCGTCGCGTAGAACTGGAAGTCCGCGTTCTCCTTGCGGGCGAAACCATGGCCCTCGTTCTCGGCGCGCAGGTACCAGACCGGCGTGCCGCCCTCGCGCACCTTGGCGACGATCTGTTCGGCCTCGGTATAGGGCACGCGCGGATCGTTCTTGCCCTGAACCACGAAGAGCGGCTTCTTGATCTTGGCCGCGTTCGTCAGCGGCGAGATCTTCTCCAGGTGCTCGCGCATCGCCGGGTCGCGCTCGTCGCCGTACTCGACACGGCGAAGGTCGCGGCGGTAGCTCTCGGTGTTCTGCAAGAAGGTGACAAAGTGCGAGATGCCGACAACGTCGATCGCGCTGGCGATGCGCTCGGCGTAGTGGGTCGACACGGCCAGCGTCATGTAGCCGCCGTAGCTACCGCCCATCACCAGCACCTTGGAGGCATCCAGGTTGGGTTGGGTGGCGATCCAGTCGAGCAGGGCGCCAATGTCCTTCACCGAGTCCTCGCGCTTGAAGCCGTTGTCCAGCGCCAGGAAGCTCTTGCCGAAGCCGGATGAGCCGCGCACATTGGGCTGGATCAGGGCCATGCCCAGCTCGTTGATGAAGTAGTTGTTGCGCGCCAGGAAACCCACGGTGGCCTGCCCCTCGGGTCCGCCGTGGATGCTGATGATGACCGGCCGCTTGCCCGTGAAGCTTTTCGGCGGCAAGGTCAGCAGGCCCGAGATGGGCAGGCCGTCGAAGCTATTCCAGCGCACGATCTGCTGCTCGCTGAACTTGCTCGTGTCGACGCCCGGTGGCGTATAGGCCTGGGTCCAGGCCTGCACCTCGTCCTTGGCACCCAGTGTGTAGATCTGGCTGGGGCCCTGGGCATTGCTGATGCTGAAGGCCAGCTCATTGCGCTTGCGGTCATAACGCGCAGCGCCCACGCTGCCGTCCGGCAGCTTGGGTGTGGGCAGTGTCTTGAGGCTGACGGCGTTATAAAAGCGCAGCTCATCACGGCCTTCCACATTGAACTGCACGGCCAGGCGCTTGCCGTCCTCGGTGGCGCTGACGCCGTTGACGTCCCAGGGTACATCGCCGGTGACGCGCTTCAGTTCGCCGCTGGCAAGATCCAGGCGCAGCAGCTCGCGGAACTCGCCGTAGCGGTCGCTGGTCAACCAGAGCTGCTTGCTGTCACGGCTGAAGCTGCCGGGGAAGTAGGTGGCCTTGGCTTTCTTCGACCCCGGGGTGGCAGCAGCTGGTGGGTCGCGCCGCTGGCCAGGTCCAGCAGCCAGATTTCGGACTCGTTGGCCGAGAGGTAGCGGGTGATGGCGAACTGCTTGTCGTCGTGGGAGAGGGTGCCGCCGAACCAGCCGCCGCCGGGAAGTTCGGCCAGCTTGCGCCGGCCCTCGGGCTTCTCGGGGTCGGTCAGCCACAGGGTGGTGTTGACGCTGGCGCGGCTGCCGCCCTGGGCAGTGCGGTCCACCGGCACGCTGTTGTAGATGAGTTGGCTGCTGTGGTTCAGCCATTCGAGCATGTTGTTGCGCTCGTCCGGGTTGCTCAGCAGAACGGGGGCAGCTCCCTTTGAATCCAAGCGATAGAGCTGGCCCACCTCGTTGCCGCCGTTGGCGCGCTCGAAGACGATGTAGCGGCCGGTCTTGGGCTCGTAGCTGGCCTCGCTGACCGGGTCGCTGGCGTCGGTCAACTGCTCCAGCTCGCCCTGCGGGCTGCGCAGGCGGAACAGCTGGTTGGTGTTGGCGCCGGACTTGCGGTGGCTGACCAGCATCTCGCGCTGTGTCGGGTGCCAGTCGACGAAGCTGTGGCCGCGGAAATCGGTGTAGCGAGCCACGCTGTCGGCCAGCGATTGCGGGATGGCGGGCACGCCTTGCGTCAGCAGATTGGCATTGGGCGCCAGGACCGTGGCTTGCGCGAGGGCCGCGCCGCCGAGCATTAGCCCGCTCAGCAGCAGGGAAACAGAAAAGGGAATTCGCATGTAGATCGGGCCAGGATGAGTCTTGAAAACTCATTCTGGCCCGAGTCGGTCAAAAGCGCCTCGGGGGAAGCGCTATCGGCCTAAAGTCGTCTCGTTTTCAGATGATGGATCAGGCCGTGGCCTGGATGCCGGCAATGGCCCATTCACGGCTGCCATCCAGCGGCTGTACCAAGTGCCAGACCTCGTCAAAGTTCTCGCCTGCAGCCTCGCTCTGCTCGCGGATCAGGCCCCAGAAACGCACGCTGACGATGCGCTCGCCGTTCTCCTCGGCACGCTCGATCACGCGTGCGTCGAGTTGAAGTACTTCCGTGGTTTGCTTGGCGCCCTTGCGCTCGAGCAACTCCTGCTGCACCACGCCATACATCTGCGGCGTGGTGAAGCGGCGCAGATCGGCCTGGTCGCCGCTGTCATTGGCCGCCTGCAGGCGGATGAAGACGCGCTTGGCGATCTGCTCGAAGGCGGCGGCGTCGAAGCCGTCGGCTGCAACTGCCGGTGCCACTGCGGCTGCCACCGGTGCTGTGGAACCACCGGACGATTGGGGCTGATATTGCGGCTGCTGTGCAGGCGGCTGCTGGAACGGCGCGCCGGCACCAGCGAACTGCATGCCTTGCGGCTGCGCCTTGGCCTTGTTGCCGAAGCGTCGCATCAGGAAGCCGATCAGGAACACGGCGGCCGCGCCGATCAGCAGCATGGTCATCACATTGGCGAGCGCGCCACCCATGCCGAAATGGCTGAACAACGCTGCAATGCCCAGGCCGGCGGCCAGGCCGGCGATGGGGCCCATCCACGATCGCTTGGGCGCAGCGGCGGCGGCGGGTGCAGCTGCGGCGGCCGGTGCGGCCTGCGTGGGCGCGGGGGTGGCCTGCTGGGCCGGGGCGCCCTTGGCGGCATCCTGCGTCTGCTGGGTGGGGGCGCTACGCTTCATGCCGCCGCTGCTGAGGCGCTTGGCCTCGGCGTCGACCATGGGCAGGCTCAGGGCCAGGGTGGCAACAAGTGCAGTCAGAACAACACGCTTCACTTAAATCTCCTAGAGGCTTGGAATGGCCTTGAGGCCAAGCTGGGGCTGATTATCAACAATTCAAGAGTCCCGTACATCGGCCAGCACGGTCTGCCCGAAATCAGGTCGCGCCAGATAGCGCAAGACCTTGGCTGCGGCGTCCTCGGGGCTCATCAATTGGCCGCTGGCCTTGAAGTTGACGAACACGCCGTGGTCGGGGAACCCGCTGGGGTCACCGGCGCGCAGCGCGCTCTGCATGTCGGTGTCGATGATGCCCGGCGCCAGCGAGACGATGGATGCGCCGGCCGGTTTGGTGGCCTCGTCCAGCGCCATGGCGGCCGAGAGGTTGTCCATGCCGGCCTTGGCCGCGCAATAAGAGGCGCTGCCGGCCATCGCGCGCCGGCCCAGGCCGGAGGAGATGTTGAGGATCTTGCGTGCGGCGCCGAGGCCGGCGGTGCCGCGCAGGAAGGCACTGCTCAGCAGCAGCGTGGCCTCGAGCCCGACACGAATCGCGTTGGACAGATCTTCCAGCGAGGCGGCTTCGACCGGGCCCGGCCGAGCGACAACACCGGCGTTGTTGATCAAGGTCGCGGCGCTGAAAGCGCCGGCCTGGATGCCCAGCCAGGCCTGCAAGGCCTGCGCGGCGGCCAGCGGCTGTGCCAGGTCGTACTCCCACTGCTCGAGCGCCGCGCTGCGGGCCTGGGCCTCAGCGGCTAGCCTGGCGCTTTGCTGGCGCGAGATGCCGATGACCAGGTGGCCGGGCTTGAGCAACTGGCGCGCGATCGCCTCGCCCATACCGCGCGAAGCGCCAGTGATGATGAAGAGCTGCTGTTTTTGCTCGCTCATGTTTGAGGCTCCTTGCCGAAGATCAGAAGCAGATTATTGGCCGGCATCGCCATCGTCTGGCGCAGGCGCAAACCCTGGCCCTGCGCCTGTGCCTCCACCTCGACCAGCGATCGCAGGCCCCAGGCCGGGTCGCGGCGGCGCAGGTCGGCATCGAAAGCCAGATTGCTGGGGGCTGTGGTTTCGCCTGGCACGATGAATGGGCCGTAGATGACAAGCATGCCACCCTCGCTCAAATGCCGTGACGCGCCCTGCATCAGCGCCGCGCAGGTCGCCCAGGGCGAGATATGCAGCATATTGGCGCTGAAGACGAGGTCCAGCGGGCTCGCGGGCAGCGCCCAGTCGGCCTGCAGCACGTCGAGCTGCAAGGGCGCCGTGCCACCCGGCCAGTGGGCGGCGATCGAGGCCAGCGCCTGCTCGGTCGGATCGGAGGCCAGCCAGGACCAGCCCGGCATGTGGGCGGAGAAATGGGCGACGTGCTGGCCGCTGCCGCTGGCGATCTCCAGCGCACGGCCTTGTGCTGGGAGCAGACGCAAGAGCGCCTCCAGGATCGGCTGCTTGTTTCGCTCGGCGGCGGGGGAATGCAAGGCATTCGTCATCAGTCAGAACTCCGGTGGGCTTTCAAAATTCAGGCCACGGGCCGGCAGGCTCAAGGCACTGGCGTGCAGCAGCAGGCGGGGCTCGCGGGTGTCGGTGTAGAGCGCATCCCCAATGATCGGGTGGCCCAGCGCCAGCATGTGCACGCGCAACTGGTGGGTACGTCCGGTGACGGGCTCCAGCTCGACTCGGGTCCAGTGTTCACCCGCCTCAAGCACGCGGTAGCGGGTCAGCGAGCGCTTGCCGGCCTCCAGGTCGACCTTTTGGCGCGGACGATTCGGCCAATCGGTCAGCAGCGGCAGGTCGACCTCGGCCCAGCCTTCAGCAGCGAGCCGGCCGGTGACATGGGCGATATAGCGCTTGTGCACCCTCCGCTCGGCAAAGTCCTGGCTCAGGAGCCGCTGCATCTCGGGCCCGCGCGCCAGTAGCAGCAGTCCCGAGGTGGCCATGTCCAGGCGGTGGACGATCAGCGCCTCGGGGTGGTCCAACTGCAGGCGGTGGACGACGCAGTCCTGCTTGTCCGGGCCGCGGCCGGGCACCGAGAGCAGGCCGCTGGGCTTGTTGACGACGATGACATCGGCATCGAGATGAACAATCTGCATCAAGGGATCAGAACTGGTC
>Ga0187843_10000993_pt1 | contig 18532 bp, 19 predicted proteins | sample SpaLakP09_SKY_43_FD_134516 | JGI IMG/M metagenome (GOLD analysis project Ga0187843, IMG submission 134516) | Oligotrophic lake water microbial communities from Sparkling Lake, Wisconsin, USA - SP09_SKY_43 | ecosystem: Environmental > Aquatic > Freshwater > Lake | place: USA: Sparkling Lake...
AGGCCCTAAGGCGCCCTGGCGTAGCTCTTCGTCAGCGCCTCCCACGCATGCCCATCGGGCTCGCGCCAGTAGACGATGCGCCCGCCGCTGTGAGTGTTGACCTGGAAGTCGTCCGCCCCGATGTGCGTGCTGCGCCAGGCGATGCCCAGGGTTTTCAACCGATCCAGCAGCGCGTCGAACTCGGCGTCGCTGACACGGAACGCGTAGTGCTGCAACGGCACCTCGGCGCCAGGTGCGACTTCGTCGAAGTCCACCGTCAGGTCGTCCGACACATAGACGGCGCTGAACGGCCCCACCGCCGCCTGCGCGGCCCAGGGCACGGCGAGGATGGTGGCCAGGCGCTCGGCGGCGGCGCGGCGGTCGCGGGCGGGGATCAAGAGGTGGTCAAGGGCGATGGGCATGGATCTAGGCCCGCGCACACTTGGCGACGGTGTCCCAGCTGCGCGTCGTGATGTCCTGGCCGAAGGTCCGCTCCAGCAGCTGCATGAAGACCGGGCCCTTCTCGTTGGGCACGTAGACCGAAAACACCTCGCTGCCCACGCGCTTGAGGATGCAGGCGTCATGCATGGACAGCGGCAGGTCCACCGCCGCCACCGCCCCAGGGCTGCGCAGAAAGGTCACGACGCGCTTGCCGCCGGTCGGCAGCTCGAACTCGGCAAAGGGGTCGGACTGGATGAGCTGCTGCAGCTGGGCGCTGGGTCGCACGAGGGCCGCGAAGCTGCGCCCCATGCCGTCCTTCATGGCCTTCTCCACGCGCTTCTGCAGCACCGCAGCCGGCAGCGTGCGTGCCAGCGTGAAGGCCACGTTTCCGCTGCTCAGCAGCGTCTTCACATCGGCCAGGCCGGCGGCCTCCAGGCTGCGCTTGAGTTCGGACATGCTGCAGTTCATCGGGCTCACGCCTCGGAGCAGGGCGACGTAGCGGGGCATGGCGACCTCTATGGTTGTAATGACTGCACGATACCCAAGGTCGGGCGCATGCCGGCCGCGCTGGGCGTGCGCCTGTCCATCGACGACTTCGGCACCGGCTACTCGTCGCTGGCGCAGTGGCCGGTGCTGCGCGACCTCCCGCCTCGGCTGCGACGTGCTGCAGGGCTTACACGTCGCCTGCCCGATGCCGGCCGATGAGGTGCCGGTGTGGATGTCCACGCGGGAGAACGCGCGGCGCGAGGGCGTGGACACGAGCTTTGACTCGTTGCCGGGGCATATGCCGCAGTTCTAGTGGCGGCAGCGCGTCGTCTTTTCGCCATGGGCCGAGCGCAGCTCACCGTGAACTTCGCGTTCGGCGCGGCGGCGGTGCGGCTCGGTCGCATGCTCAAATCTTGAGCCAAGAATCGTTAACGATCTGCCGACAACAAGTTAAACGCCATGACACGCTGCACCGAGATCGTTGGATCGTTTTACCGGCACGTCTTCAGCATGGAGGAATAGATGCGGAAGAAGCCTATGCGCCACAGGGATGGCCCCACGGGTGTGGCTGCGCAGTGGCGCTGGCCGATAGGTGCCGCCGTTGGGTTCGCTTTGGTCAGCTACTTCTGGTGGCCTTTACCGGAGTCAGGTGAGATTGGATTCCTCGGTATGTTGGTATGGATGAGGTGGTTGTTGTTAGCCGGCGGTGCTTGTGTTGCCGCTGGAGTCGCCGCGCTGCTAAAGGGCTGGGGCATGGAGCCGGCTCCTCCTAGCCCCGACGAAGAGTAGAGATCGAAAACATGGCGTCTAACCTTTTGCTGCAGCGGACGGCTGCGCCGCCCGCTGAGCGCGAGCGTAAGGCTGCCAGTCGGCACTCCCTGTGACTCCTTCCTCAATCACCTTGCTCGCCTGGGACAAGCTCTCAGAAGCCCAGCAAGCTCAGGCACGCGCCATCTCGATCAGCCAGCAGCAGATCGAGTACGCAGGCTCGGTCGAGAAGCAGCTGCAGGGCGTCGAGGCCGAGTCTGGATGCGATCTGGTGGGTCTGGCGATCCTGGATGCGAATGCCGTTGTCGGCTTCCTGGTGCTCAAGCGTGGGTGCAAGGCGCCTGAGTGGGCAGCGCCCGGCGCCGCAGTCGTCAGTGGCATGCGCATCGACCAGTCACAGCAGGGGCGCCGCATTGGCAGCACGGCCCTGGTGGCACTGCCAAGCTGGGTGCAAGAACACTGGCCAGGCTGCACGGCGCTTGCACTGTCCGTGGACGAGGACAACGCCCAGGGCATCCGCGCCTATTCAACTGCGGGCTTTGTGGACCAAGGCGCCCGGGTCCAGGGCCGAATTGGCTGGGTCCGCTACATGAGCAAACAGCTCCCGGCCAACGCCGCCAGTGCAAGCTAGCAGGTCTTTCAACAGGAGCGCCCATGTCCGCTCAACCCAGGAGTCAGCACCCATGAGCGCAGAAGAGAACAAAGCCGTTGCCTTCCAGTTCTTCGAGCGCTTTTCGGCGAGCGACATCGAGGGCGCCTTGGACACGATGACTGACGATGCCACCTGGTGGATCCCAGGCAAGAAGGAACGCTCACCCTCTGCCGGCTTGTATCCCAAGGACAAGATCGGCCGCCTGTTCCACCGCATGGTTGGCGCACTCAGGAGCGGGCTGAAGATGACGGTGGTCTCCTGCATCGCCGAAGGCGACCATGTCGCCCTGGAGGTGGTGTCCGCAGGAGACCTGAAGAATGGCCGCCAGTATCGGCAGGAGTACCACATGCTCCTGAAGTTCAGCGGCGGGAAGATCCTGTCGGTCAGGGAGTATCTGGACACCCAGCACGCCAACGACATTTGGGCCGCACCGCTCACCGAGCAGGAGACGGCGAACTTGCTGGCTGCGTCACAAGGTGACGCCTGAGTCTTTCAGGCGCGGCCATGAGCCATGGCTGCGCCGAGGCGGCTGACCCGCCGGTGTCACCGAGCTGAGCAGCATCGCGGGGGATGCTTCATCCACCCACCTCCACATAGCCCTTCTTCAGCTTCTCCGCGATCAGCTTCTCGACCTCGCGCGCGGCGCGTGGCGCGTCGGCAAAGGGCTTGACCTGGGTCTGACCGCGCGTGCCGATGCGGCCGAAGCTGACCGTCACGTCGACGCCGTCCTGGCGGATGCGCCAGAAGCGTCGGGCCGTGCCTTCCACGAGCTCGAACTGCCGCATGGGTGGGCCGTCGGCGGCGTCCGGCGTGGCGACGGGCTCGGCCGGCAGCTCGGGCGCTGGCACCGGCGCGAGGGCGGGTGTCTCCGGCGCGGGCGCTTCCTCCGGCTCGGCGACAAGCTCGCCCCGCAGCGCGCGCTCGATGCGGTCCAGTACGGCGTCCGGGTCCTGCAGCCAGTCGCGTGACAGCACCTGCACGATGCGCCAGCCAAACGCGCCCAGGATGCGCGGGCGCGACACATAGCGCTCCAGCACGTTGGCGTTGGCGTAGTGGGCGTCGGTGTCGATGAGTACGCCGAGCTGGTAGGCCTCGCCAGCGCCGCGCAGCGCCAGGTCGCAGCGGAAGCGCGACTGGCCCACCTGCTCGTCCACCGCGTGGCCGCGCGCACGCAGCGCGGCGGCCAGCTGGGCCAGCACCTCGTCGGGCGCGAGGTGCTCGGTCAGCGCCTTGCGGGTTGCGGGGTTGAGCCCTTCCAGCACGCGCTGGGCCAGCTCGCGCTGCCCGCCGGACACATGCTCGGCATAGCGCAGGAACTGCTTGAGCGCCGCGGCGCCGTCGTTGTAGTCGTTGGTGATGGCCTCGTGGCGGATGCTGCTGACGACGGCCATGTGGTGCCGCGCGCGGCTGAAGATGACGTTGAGCCGCTTCTCGCCGCCGCGCTGGTTGATGGGGCCGAAGTTCATCAGCATGCGGCCGTTGGGGCCGGGCGCGTAGCAGATGCTCAGGATGATGATGTCGCGTTCGTCGCCCTGCACGTTCTCGAGGTTCTTGACGAACAGGCCGCAGAACTGGTCGTCCTCCTCGCGCGCGTACTCGGCTTCCAGCCGGGCGCCGAAGGCCTCGTCCTGCGCCGCCAGGCTGGCCAGCGCGTCCTCGATCTCGCCCTGTTGGGCCTCCGAGAAGGCGACGATGCCGATGCTGCGCCCCGTCTCGCGCGCCAGCAGCTCGCGCGCCAGCTGGGCGATGTAGGCCGCCTCGGTGGCGTTGCGGCGGTTGTCGTAGACGCCCTCGGGCAGCGCGTGGAAGCTGATGGGCCGGGCCAGCAGCGCGTCGGCATGCACGGCAACCGTCTCGGGCGCCAGCGGCCCCTTCACCGCCAGCGCTTCGCGGCGCGCGGCCAGCGCGGTGCGGTCGGGGATGGTGTACAGGTTGCCGGCGTAGAAGGCCGCGTTGGAGAAGCCGATCAGCGACTCGCTGCGGCTGCGGTAGTGCCAGGACAGCAGCGTCGCCTGCAGGTTGCGCGCGCCCTGGTTGAGCAGGCTGTCGGCGTCAAGCACGACGGACAGGCGCTCGCCGTCGCGCTGGACTTCCAGCGCCTCGCCGTCCTCGCTGCGGCCGGATGAGAAGAAGCTCGTCGGCGGCAGCTGCATCTCGTCGCCGACGATGATGACCTGCGGCGCCCGCGACAGCGCCGGCACGGCCTCCTCGACGGTGATCTGGCTGGCCTCGTCGAAGACGACCACGTCGAACAAGTCGGGCGCCAGCGGCAGCGTGTCGGAGACGGACAGCGGGCTCATCAGCCAGATCGGCTTCATGTCGCGCACCACCTGGCCGGTGTCGCCGCTGGTGAGGTCGCGGATGGACTTGTAGCGCATGGTCTTGCCGAACTCGTGCTCCAGCTCGCGGCGCCCGGCGCTGTAGGACTTCTTGAACAGCTTGCCGGCCTCGTCGAGCTGGCCGGCGGGCAGCATGGAGGCGCGCACGCGCTCGGCAAAGCGCCGGCGCACCGCCGCGCGCACCGTGCGCGCGTTCAGCCCCAGCAGGCCGCGCTCGCCGGACTCCAGCCGCTCCGCATGTCGGGCCAGCGCCACGCCGTCGAAGCGCGGCAGCCAGCGCTCGGCGCGGTAGACGCGCTCCAGGCTCTCCTGCGCGATGGCGTACTCCATGCCCGCCGACGACAGCGGCAGGCGCCGCAGTGCGCGGGCCAGTGCGGGGTCGGCCTCGCCCAGCTCGCGCAGCAGCGGCAGCAGCTCGGGCAGGCCATCGGCCTGCTCGCGCAGGTCGCGCACGGTCTCGCCCAGGTCGGCCAGCGCGATGGCGGCCGGCTCGGCGAGCAGCGCCTGCAGCAGCGGCGCCAGCGCGGTCACGTCGTCGAAGGCGGCGGACAGTGCCGTCACCGTCGCGGCGGCGGCGCGCTCGTCCGCGCCCAGCAGCTGGCAGTGGAAGGCGGCCAGCACCGGCTCACCGCGCGCGGCTTCGCGCCACTGGCGCAGCGCGTCGGGTGCCAGCGCGCCGTGGCGGGCCGCCAGCGCAGCCTGCGCCTGCGCCAGCCGCTCGGCCGCCTGGTGTTCGGCCGCGAGTTCGCCCAGCACCGCCACCAGCGTGGGCCGCACGGCGCGGGCCGCGAAGTCGTAGCGCGCCTGCACCTGGCCGCGCAGCCGCCACCACGCGGGTTGCAGCCAGCGCAGCACGCTGCCCTCCTGGGCGCGGGCCTGGGCCAGCGCGGCGTCGGTGTCAGCAGGCGACAGGCGGTCGCGCCAGTTCGCAGCCTTGGCGCGGGCAGCGTCCAGCGCCTGGCGCAGCGTGGCCAGCTCGGCCAGGGCCTGCTCCAGTTCGCGCGACGCGGCAGAGCCGCCGTCCAGCAGCGCCAGCTGGCCGCGCTCAGCCAGCGGCGCCAGCTCGCGGGCCAGGCGCATCAGCGCTTCGACCTGCCCCCAGACCAGCCGCGGCATGTCGGCCCAGGCCTGCTCCAGCGCCTCGGTGCAGCGGTCGACCAGCGGCTCGGCCGCGTCGGTGAGGTCGGCCAGGCGCGACAGCGGATGCTCGTGGGCGATGACACCCTCGCCCAGCCGTGCGAACACATGCCCGGCCAGCGACGGCACGCCCAGCGTCTCCTGCAGCGCCTGCTGCAGCCGCTCGGCCAGGCCGCCGTGGGCCAGCCAGGCCTCGTAGCCGGGCAGGCTCTCGGCCTGCCGGCTGTCCAGCGCCACGCGGTGTTCGCGCAGCGCCACCAGCCGGTGCAGCAGCGTGCGCAGCCGCATGCCGACGCCCGCCGGCACGCTGCGCATGGCGGCGTCGAAGCGCTGCAGCGCCTCCAGGTCCTGCTGCAGCGCGGCCAGCGTGTTGGCGCGCTGGCGCTGCAGCTCGTCGTGCCCGTCCTCCGAGGCCAGCCAGTGCTCGTAGGTCTGCTTGAGGTTGAGGACGAAGGCCTTCTTGTCGGCCTGCGAGTCGTGGATCAGGCAGCAGAGTTCGTCCAGCCCCTGCTGGCGCAGCCGGTGGAAGACGACGTCGATGGCGGCGCGCTTCTCGCAGACGAACAGCACCCGCTTGCCGCGACCGATGTAGTCGGCGATGAGGTTGGTGATGGTCTGCGACTTGCCCGTGCCGGGGGGGCCCTGGATGATGTAGCTGTCGCCATCGCGGGCCAGCGTGACGGCGGCGGTCTGCGTCGCGTCGGCGGCCACCACGCTCCACTGCTCGGCCAGCGGCGCGCGGCGCGGCTGCTCCTCCTGCACGCGCCGCGGCTGGGCGGCGAACACGCGGTCGAAGGCGGGGTTGGGCGCGTCGCTGTCGACCAGCGCGTTGTAGTCCCGCACCAGGGACATCTTGCGGTAGTTGAAGTTGCCCAGCGTCACCGAGGCGAGGTCGACGTCCCACTGATACGGGTTGCCGCTGCTCTCGCGCAGCGCGAAGGTGGCGTGCTCGACCTCGGCGGCGGCCGAAGCCATCTGCGGGTGGCGCGGCACCGGCGTGCCGCCGACGGCGTCGCGCAGCGGCAGCGGCTCGGGCCGCACGTGGTCGGTGAACCACTTCAGGCCCAGCGGCCGGAAGTCATCGGCCGCGTAGCTGTAGTCCGCGCCCGTCACGGCGGCCGACTGAATCGGCATGGCCACGGCGCGGCGGCGGCGGAACTGCTCCAGCCGCTGGCGGGCGCGCTGGTGGATGAGTTCGATCTGCGGCTCGCCCACCAGGCGCAGCTGCACGCCGGGCTCGGTGCTGGCGATGCGCGCGCGCAGCAGCTCGTGGAAGGCCTGGATGCTGCCTTCGGTCAGCTCCAGCGTCTCGGGCAGCTCGATGCCGTAGACCAGCCGCAGCTGCTGGCGCAGCACCGGGTTCACCTCGGCCACCGACGACTCCGCCTGCAGCAGTTACTGGTCGCGCACGCCCTTCTTGCGGCTCAGCTCCACGGGCAGCAACAGCAGCGGCGAGACGATGCGCTCCTCGGGCGCCTCCTTGAGGTTGTGCCAGCGCAGGAAGGCCACCACCAGCGACAGCTGCGAGAAGCCGTACTCGGCGCGGTCGCGGCGCGCCTCCTGGATGAGGCGGTCCAGCGCACCGGGCAGGTAGGGCTGGTCCTCGAAGCGCAGCCAGGTGCCCAGCGGCACGCGCTCGTTGGAGACCACGGCCTGCGCGAAGCGGCCGCTCCACAGGCAGAGCTGGTCGGCGCGGATGCTCTTCAGGTCCACCACCAGCGGCACGCTGGCCACGGTCAGGTTGACGGCTGACTGCGTGGGCCGGAAGTGCAGCAGCTTGTTGCGGCGCGACAGGTCGAACAGCCGGTCGCGCAGATGGGCCTGCACGGCGCTGCGGCGCTGGCTGCTGTTGGTGTCTTCGGCGTCGATGCGGTCCAGGCGCAGGTCCTGGGGCTGGTCGCGGTAGGTCTGCAGGCGCTCGATCAGCGAGGGCAGGTCCTTGGCGCGGCGGCGGCGGTCCAGCTCGGTCATCTCCAGGATGACGCTGCCGACGACCGGGTGCAGCCGTGGCTGCAGGCGGAACAGGTTGTCGCGCTCGCGGGCGAACACGCGCAGCTCGTCCACGGCGGTGAAGTCCAGCCCGCACACCAGGCTGGCCAGCAGCTGGCCCAGCACGAAGATGTCGGTCACCGCGTCGTGGTGGCCCAGCACGGCCTCCCAGGCGGTGAGGTCGGGCAGGTAGACCGGGCGCTTCAGCGTGTCGGCATCGGCGGACTCGGCGACAGCCAAGTCTTCGGACTCGATGCCGCGCTCATCATCGACCGTGACGCGATGCTCGCCGACGACGTGCAGCACCGACGACACCGGCGCCTGCAGCTTCTCCACGGCGTCGCGCTGCAGGCTGGGCGGCAGGCCGCCGGGCCGGGCCAGCGCCAGGCCGCCGTCCTCGCGCTGGGCGATGCCGGCCGCGCCGGCCAGGTCGGCCACCAGGGCCTGCTCGTGCAACGCGGCGACCTGCTGGAACAGCGGCAGCACCAGCGCCAGCACATCGTCGGTCTGCAGGCCACCGTAGGCCTGGCCGGTGTCGAGGATCTTCAGCAGCGGCAGCGACTCACGCATGGGCGGCCTCCGCCTTCTGCACGAGCTTGGCCGCGTCCTGGTTGAGCTTGTTGAACTGGCGCTTGGTGAGCTTGAGGTCGCGCAGCACGCGCGCGTCCAGCGCCGTGGTGATGCCCCAGGCGCGGCCCAGTTCCAGCGCGGCGGCCAGCGGCAGGTCTTCCATGTCGCGGTCCACGGTGGCGAGGTCCAGCAGCAGCGCGGCGACGTAGTCGTGGCAGGCGTCGGCGGCGGCGATGTCGGCGGCCAGCGTGTCGTCGGGCGCCGGGGCGGGCTCGAAGTCGGCAAAGAAGCGGCGCGCGTGGGCCAGCGTCGCCTCGCTGCGCATCCAGGCCGGGGCCAGCATGCGCTGCAGCACGCGGCGCGTGAGCTGGCCCAGCGCCTGCTGGGCGATCAGGTCGGCGCCGTCCAGCCGCAGCGGGCCGCACAGCGCGGCCGACAGCCAGGCCTCGGCCTGCACATCGCCCTCGCGCCACAGCCGCAGCGCGCGGGCGCGCACGAACACCTCCGGGTGGCTGCTGCCCGCCGCCGTCCAGCCCGGCTTGCCGACGATCTCGTCGGCCTGCTTCAGATAGCTGGCGGCGCTGACGCTGGCCAGGCCCGTCTGCGTCTTCACCAGCGCGGCGACGGCCGGCTCCAGCGCGCCGCAGGCCACCACGGCGCCACGGTCGGCATAGGCCTCGGTGAACAGGCGGTACAGCCGCGCCGTCTGCACCTGGGCGGCGCTGGCGCGCGGGTCTGCGGCTGTGGTGCCGAGGATTCGGTCCGCCGCGTGATAGAGCCCGTCATCGGCCGACCACAGCCGGTAGTGCGACAGCTCATGGCCCAGCACGGCCTCCAGCTCGGCGCCCTGCAGGCGCTCCAGCAGCGGCCCGGAGAAGACGATGTGCGCCTCGCCGGGCAGGAAGTAGAGAGCCGCATTCATCGGCCCGTCGGTGGCCTGGTAGAGCGCGACCGGCACCTCCAGGCCCAGGCGGGCGGCGGCGCTGCGCGCGGCGCGGTGCAGCTCGGGGTGGGCGGCGTCGTCGAGGCGGTAGGTCTGGCGCAGCAGGTCAGCGCGCACGGCCTCGGCATGCGCCTCCTGCGCGGTGGCCGAGCCGGCCCAGCGCCACACATCCGGCTCATGCTCGCGCAGAAAGCGCACGACGTCTTGGTGGTAGGCCAGAGGCTGCAATGCCGGCACGTCGCCTGCCGCAGGATGCGAAACATCAATCATCGAATGCACGGGTTGGGTCGCCTCACCAGGGGTGAGCTGCGGGGCGTGGCTGCTGCCGGGGTCGCCCCGTCTCTCCCTGGGCTGTCGCCGGCGGGCGGAGCCTACCGCAAGGCGGTGGCGCAGGCAGGCCCGTCGGTGGGGCCGAGAGCCTGGCGGGTGACCTCATCCGTCGGGAACAGATGCTCCACCTTCAGCGACGCCAGCGTGATGTCCAGCGGCGTGCCGAAGCTGGTGATGGTGGAGAAGAAGCTCAGCACACGCCCGTCTGCCGCGCGCAGGCGGAAGGCCAGCACGGGCAGCTGGCTGCTTGTCTCGGCCGTGGTCCAGGGCTCCAGCGTGGGGCGCAGCTCGTCGAGCAGCGCGCGCAGGCGCGGCAGGTGCTCGGCCTCGCGGCTGGCGCGGGCCCACATCTCGTTGCACAGCCAGGCTTCGTCCACGCACACGCTGCGCAGCCCGCCCGGCGCGAAGACGGCACGCAGCAGGTTCAGGGGCTGGGCCAGCATGGCCTGGGCGTCCAGGCCCAGCAGCGCCATCAGGCGGGCCAGGCCTTCGTTGGCCATGACGATGTTGTAGTCACCGTCCAGCACCAGGGCAGGCGCCGCGCCGCTGGCGTGGATGAGCTGCTCCAGCGCCGCGCGCACCGGCGCCATCTCGGGCGCGTCCAGCGCGCGCTCGGCATGGGCGGGGGCGTAGCCAGCGGCCAGCAGGGCCTGGTTACGCTCCTCCAGGCTCGCGCCCAGCGCGTCTAGCAGGGCGATCAGCGTCTCGCGGCCGGCGCGGGCGCGGCCGGTCTCGATGCAGCTGAGGTGGCGTTGCGACACGCCGGTGCGCAGCGACAGCTCCAGCTGGCTGACGCGGAGGCGCTTGCGCAGGGCGGCGAAGGTGGCGGTCATGAGGTGGCGGGGCGCAGGAGGTGAACGAGGCCGGCGGCGAGCAGCAGTATCAGCGCCGCGATGTCGAGCTTGACGACGGTGGCCAGCGCCCCGTTGAGCGGGCCGCCCAGCGCTGCCAGCACGAGGAAGGCCACCACGCTGACACCGCCCGCCACCAGGCCCAGGCCGTGCCAGGCCGGCCTGCACGCGGCGCAGGCCAGCAACGCGGCAAGCATGCCAAAGAGCACGGCACGGTGGCGCAGCAGCAGTTGCAGGTTGGCTTCTTGTGCGTCGACGCCATACAGCGCCGCCAGGCGCTCGGCGCCAAGCACGCCGGCCAGGGGCAGCGCATGCAGCAGCGCGACAAGGGCGAGTACGGTGGGAACGATGAATGTCATGGCCCGCACCTTAGGACCGCGCGGTCAGGTTGGCGATGACCTCCGAGGTCATTGCGACCGTGCGCGCCGCTGCCGACGATGGCGCCACATCAACCCACCGGAGATCACCATGCGCCCCCTCCTCTTCATCGTCCTTGCCACCTTCGGTACCTTCTCGCTGTATGCGATGTGGCAGGTCGGCTACTTCGGCATCTGGCAGGCCGGCATGGCCAGCGTGGGCGCCTGGCAGGTGCTGCTGGACCTGATCGTCATGTCCTTCATCGCGCTGGGCTTCATCGTGCGCGACGCACGGCGGACGGGCCGCACGGTGTGGCCATTTGCCGTGCTGACGGTCGCCGCCGGATCGTTCGGGCCGCTGCTGTATCTGCTGCTGAAGCCATCGGGCCGTGCGGCGTCCAACGCACCTTCCGCCGCTTCAGCCTAGGCTGGCGATGGCGGCCTGCAGATTGGCCCGCGCGGCGGCCTCGAAGCGCGCGCCCAGGGCCGGTGTGCCGTAGAGCAGCGGCCTTGCGAGAAAACCCGCCAGGATGGCGCCGCGCTTCTCGCCAAACACGGCCGGCGGCACGTGCGCGTACTCGACGCGGATCTGCGTCTCATACTCGGCAAAGCGCGCCGGCGCGGCGCCGAGGATGGCGAGGTCAATGTCGACCAGCAGCTGCTCGTCAGGCGTGGCCGGCGCGGCGCTGTGGCGGGTGGCCAGCACCAGCGCGGCGACCCGTTCGGCCACGTCGGGCGCCGCATGGGCCTCCAGCAGCGCCGCGCGTGCCCAGTCGGCACTCACGGCCTCGTTGTCATGGCGGTGCACGTCATAGACGGCGTCGTGGAACCACAGCGCGATCTCGATCTCGGCTGGCCGCTGCGCGAGCGCGCGGCACTCGCTGAACAGCGCCAGGCATTCAGCCAGATGCTGCTGCGTGTGATAGGCCCGCTGCGGCTCGGCATAACGGGCCAGCAGCTTGGCGTGCAAGGCATCGCTCGGGGTGGCGCCGAGCGCCCGCCACACGGCGCCCCAGTTGACCAGATCGAGGCTCATGCGCCGGCAGGCTCCACCATGCGCCGCACCAGGGGATGCACGACGCGCCGCTCGGTGCTGATGCCATAGAAGTGCTCCAGAACGCCGTCCAGCGCGCCGATGTGGCGCACGCCGTACTGCGCCAGCAGTTGCTGGTGCACCAGTGAAGGCGCCGGGAACACACCCATGCCGCCGGCGGCAAAGATCTTCAGCAGCGCCGAGTCCTCGAACTCGCCGGCCACCCGCGCAGCAATGCCGTGCTGCGTCAGCCAGCGGTCGATGTGCGGGCGCACGGCCGCGTTGGCCGCTGGCAGCAGCATGGGCACGTCGGCCAGCCCCTGCGGGAAGCGCTTCTTGGCGCGCACGGCCAGCTCCGCCGTGCCATACCAGGCCAGCTCCGACGAGCCCATCGCGTGGTTGAACACCTTCAGCCCCGCATGCGGCGGCGCGGGCCGGTCGGCCAGCACCAGGTCGAGCTTGTGGACGGCCAGGTTGCCCAGCAGGTCGTCGAAGCGCTGCTCGTGGCACAGCAACCGCAGCCCCGGCGTGGCCAGCACCGGCTGCACCAGGTGGCGCACCACCAGCTTGGGCAAGGTGTCGCTGATGCCCAGCGACAGCCGCACGGCAGGCTCGGCGCCGTCGGGTTCGCGCAGCAGCCCGGGCAGCGCCTCGCCGGCCTCGAAGATGACGTCGGCCTGCTGCATGGCGCGCTGCCCCGCCTCGGTCAGCGTCACGCCACGGCCCTCGGGGCGCAGCAGCTGCACGCCCAGCGAGCGCTCCAGCTCGCGCACCTGCGCGCTGACGGTCTGCACCGCCATGTCCAGCCGCACGGCGGCGCGCGACATGCCGCCCTCCTTGGCCACCACCCAGAAGTAGTACAGGTGCCGGTAGTTGAAGTGCTGAGACATGTTCCTGTTTTTCGGGAAATTCGCTCTCCTATTGTCTGCTTTCACAGAAGACTTGGCCAACCTATCGTTCGGCCGTCCTTCAACTGTGGAGATCGACATGCAAGTGAATTTCCAGTCCCTGAACAAGGCTGCCGACGAACTGGCCGCCTTCGTGGAGCGCCGCGTGCGCTTCGCCATGCGGCGCCGCACCGACGCCGTGCCGCAGGTGACCGTGCGGCTGGAGGACTTGAACGGCCCGCGCGGCGGCCCTGACAAGGAGTGCCGCATCGCACTTCGCACCGACGGCCACGGCACGCTGGTGGTGCGCGCGCTGGCAACCACGTGGCGCCGCGCCGTGCATGAAGCGCTGCTGCGTGCCGTGAACCTGCTGGCCCGCGTGACGGGCCGCAAGCAGTCACGCCGTCGCGCAGCCCTGCAAGCCCCCGACGCCGCGTGACCGCCATGCGCAGCTATCCCACCGACAGCCCCCAGGCCGTGGCCCGCATCGTCGCGCTCGCGCTGCTGGCCGACGGCAACCTGCATCCGCGCGAGCTGGGTGCGTTGCAGCGCATGCAGCTCGCCCAGTCCGCGCCGCTGCCGGACGGGACCTTGCAAACCGTGCTGCGCGACTTCTGCGAAGACCTGCTGGCCACGCACGCTGCGGCACCGGCCAACACGCTGACGCTGGACGACGACACGATCACGTCGCTGCTCGACGAGATACAGGACGAGTCGCTGCGCATACGCTTGCTGCAGCTATGCGTCGCCGTTGTCGAGGCCGACGGCCACCTGGCGCGCGGCGAGTTCCACGTGCTGTATGCGGCCGCGCGCCGCTGGCATGTCTCCATCGACCGGCTCGATCTGCTGCGCGCGCTGGACACCGCTCACGCCTGACGCCTGCAGCCCATACCGACAACACAACAACCCAGAGAATCTCGTGGACACCCTGCTCAACCTGTTGCAAACACCCTGGCTGGACAAGCCCGTCTGGGCCTGGCTGGCCTTCATGGCCGTCGTGGCCATCCTGCTGGTGCTGGACCTCGGCGTGCTGCACAAGAAGGAGCGCGAGATCGGTGTGCGCGAGAGCCTGATGCTGTCGGCCGGCTATATCGGCATCGCGCTGCTGTTCGGCGCGTGGGTGTGGTGGTACATGGGTGCGCAGTCGGGCATCGAGTACTACACAGGCTTCCTCATCGAGAAGTCGCTGTCGATGGACAACGTGTTCGTCATCGCGATGATCTTCGCCTTCCTGGGCATCCCTCGCGTGTACCAGCATCGCGTGCTGTTCTGGGGCATCCTGGGCGTCATCGTCCTGCGAGCGGCGCTGATCGGCGTGGGTGCAGCGCTGGTGCACAACTTCAGCTGGGTGCTGTACCTGTTCGGCGCCTTCCTCGTCATCACCGGCGTCAAGATGTGGCTGGCCGCCGAGCAAGTGCCCGACATGGCCGGCAACCCGGTGCTGAAGTTCCTGCGCCGCCACCTGCGCGTGACCAATGAGCTGCACGGCAACGCGTTCTTCGTGCAGCAGCCCGACGCCGGCGGCAAGCTGGTGCGCCATGCAACGCCGCTGTTCCTGGCGCTGGCGATGGTGGAGATCGTGGACCTCGTGTTCGCCGTCGACTCGGTGCCGGCCATCTTCGCCATCACCAGCGACCCGTTCATCGTCTACACGAGCAACATCTTCGCCATCCTGGGCCTGCGCGCGCTGTACTTCGCGCTGGCCGCCATGATCCACCGCTTCCACTACCTGAAGTACGCGCTGGCCCTGGTGCTGGTGTTCATCGGCACGAAGATCTTCCTCGTCAACGTCATCGGCAAGTTCCCGCCGACCCTGTCGCTGAGCATCACCTTTGGCCTGATCGCCGGCGGCGTGCTGGTGTCGCTGTGGAAGACGCGAGAAACAGCGAACCCCTCGCCTGGCTTGCCGCGCTGAACGCGGGGGGTGCCCCGCTCGCACAGCGCCAGACGGGCCGGCTTGTTGAACTGAAGTCGGACACAGGCAGTCCCTGCGGACTGCTTGTGCCTACGAAAGGCCATGGCCTCTGGCCATGGCAGGCCCGGCGCTCGGCCCGACTACAACGAAACCCGGCAGGCGCATGGACCAGCTGCTCGACCCCGCCATCCTCTTCTTCTGCTTCGGCATCGCGGCCGGGCTGCTGCGCTCCAACCTGGAGATTCCACCGGCCATCGCGCGCTTCCTGTCGCTGTACCTGTTGATGGCCCTGGGGCTCAAGGGCGGATTCGCGCTGGCCCGGTCGGGCCTGACGCCAGAGGTGGCGGCCAGCCTCGGCGCCGCCGTGCTGCTGGCGGTGGCAGTGCCGCTGGCCAGCTACGCGCTGCTGCGCCGCTCGCTCAACGGCTTCGACGCGGCGGCCATCGCCGCCACCTACGGCTCGGTCAGCGCGGTGACCTTCATCACCGCCGCGCAGTACCTGGACACGCACGGCCTGCCCTACGGCGGCCACATGGCGGCGGCGATGGCGCTGATGGAGTCCCCCGCCATCGTGCTCGCGGTGCTGCTGGCCAACCAAGTGCGCCGCCAGCAGGGCGCCGCCGCCATGGTGCCGTTGCGCGGCGTGCTGCACGAGTCGCTGACGGACGGCGCGCAGCTGTTGCTGCTGGGCGCGATGCTGATCGGCATGCTGACCGGTGCCCACGGCGAGGCCGCGATGCAGCCCTTCACCGGCGACCTGTTCAAGGGCATGCTGGCCTTCTTTCTGCTGGACATGGGCCTGTCGTGCGCCCGCCAGCTGGGCACGTTGCGCGGCGCACCGCGTTGGCTGCTGGGCTATGCGCTGGCCGCGCCGTTGGCACACGCTGGGGTCGCGCTGGCGCTGGGCCGGCTGCTGGGCCTTGAGCCGGGCAACACGGCACTGCTGCTGGTGCTGGCGGCCTCGGCCAGCTACATCGCGGTGCCGGCCGTCGTGCGCCATGCCATCCCCGAGGCAAGGCCGGGCCTGTACCTGGGCCTGTCGCTCGGGGTGACCTTTCCCTTCAACATCCTCGTCGGCATCCCGCTCTACATCCGCATCGCCCACGGCGGCTGATGCTCGCGCCGGGCGTCGGGCTCGCGCTGCTCACCGCACTGCTGATGGCGCCCGGCCTCGCGGGCGCCGTGCTGCCGGTGTTGCCGGGGGCCGCGCTGGTGCTGGCCGGCTCGGCCTAGCAACACTTGCAGGGCCCATGTGCCCCCAAGCGCACCCGGGCCGCAGCGGGTGTCGTGGCCGCCGGCACGGTCACCACCCGCCTTGCCTGAGTCGCCGCGACGCGTTTGAGCGCCTCGTCCAACTCGACCTGCAAGGCGCTGCGTTCGCGGACCTTCACGGTCACCTGATGAAGCACACGGGCACGAGCGCCGTCGCCTTCCCGGAGCTCGACGAGGTGTTCTCCGGGCGGCAATGCCTCGATGGCCACGCAGTCTCCCTGCAAGGCCTGTTCGGAACCATCGACAACCCACACCGGTTTCACCGCTGCCCAATCCAGCGGCAAGCTGTTCTGCGCGATCGACAGGTTGCCCATCAACGTGATGGGTTGCCCCGGCGCGAGCTCCTCGCCTTGGCGCGGCGCAAGGATGCGGCCCGCAGCAATGGGCGCCGGCGTGGCAAACGGGGCGCTGTCGGCGAAACCCGAACGCAGGTCCTGCGTCGCCACCACGCGCAAGCGCGAAGTCCCGGCGCCCGCAAACGCCGGCAACGCCACGGTCAGCTTGCCTCGTCGAACCTCCTCGCTGACCCGTCGCGCGCGACCCCGCTCGTCGATGAGCATGACCTCGATGACCGCCGTCGCGGGCGCCACGCTCACGCGGAACGTGGCCTTGCCGCCAGACACCGAAGCGTCGCTCACCGACACCACGGGTGCGGACGCCGCGATCTTCTGCCGCCACAACATGCGCCCCTCGCGCACGATCGACAACGCCACGGCATCCGGGTGACGCGGCACCGACACGCGCAGCCAGCCTGGCGTGCCCAGACCGGTCGGCTGGCCACAGCCCTCGGGGAAGCGCCAGTCGGCGGGTTGGCGCAACAGCAACACGCCCTGGGCATCGCGCAGTTCCGCCTCGATAGGCCCCGACGCAGCATCGCGATTCGCGGACAGGTGAAAGCGGGACTCCACGGCGCGCTTCACCTCCAGCCGGAAGTCGCGCGCCAGCAAGCCCTCGACGTTCAAATAGTTGTTCAGCATCAGAACCTCCCGTCCATCGAGTTGCGGCATCGTTCCCAGTGGTCCGGATGGAAGAACCGGTACTCGGCCCGGTAGCTCATGAGGTCCGCGCAACCCGGTAGCGCGACGTTGCCGCGGATGTCGAAGACCACGTCGGTGAGCACGCCGTCGTTGGGGAGGCGATGGCAGGGCACGGGCTGGAAGGCGTCATCGCAACTGGCTCCCGCAGGTGTCACGGTGTGCCCCATGCCAGCGGTATGGGCGAGCTCGTGCGCTATCACTTCTGGATCGCGCTCCGCGATGCAGGTGGACGTCCAGGGCCAGCTCATCATGCCGGCCACTGGGCAGCCCAGCGCGAAGAAGATGCCCACCCAGGCCGTTTCATGGGGGTCGGGTGCGAATCCCTCAACCGCGTTGTGCTCGTAGGCCACGGACAACGCCAATTGGTAGAAGCCGCCATCGCGGCAGTAGTTGGCCTCGGTGCTGCCCTCGTGCAGGGTGAACACGCCTTCACGCATGCGTATCGCGGTGCGCGGACTCGGCAGGCGGTCAAAGGCCCTCTCGACCAGATCCATGGCGTCCGTCTCCGAGACCACCGCGCCCGTCCCGGCATCGGCGATGCGACGGATGGTGACGGGGTAAGGCTCGCGCACGACCCAGGTGATGGGCACGGTCGTGCGCATCACCTCGGCGCCGTCACAAAGGTGGACGGGAAACACTTCGATGAGCAGGACTTCCGTGCCGTTCGCGCGCCCTGCGGGAATCAGGAAGTTCAGCGAGTCGTCGGTGTTCTCGCGTTGGGGAGCCGAACCCGCCGTGATGATGGGCGCGCTGCCGCTCGGCATGCCATTCACGGGCGCGTAAGGGTGGCCACCGCAAAACAGCCGGCCGCTCACACGTGCGTCGGGCGCAAAGCTCCCCCGGTCGCTGGTCACGAACACGCGCACGATGGTGTCCATGCTGGCGATCATGGGCACGGTGTTGTTGTCGGCGGGATCGGTCAGCGAGAAGCGCTGGATGCCCTGAGTCAGCTCCACGCCCACGATGTCCAGTGTGGGTGGCGGCGGCCGCACGCTCACGGTCACGCGTTGGCTCCGGCGTCCGCAACCGCTGCGGGGGTTGTCTACCGTGAGCCGATATTCGTAGGCTGCGACGTGTGTGGTGTCCACCACCACGCCGCCGCGGGGGTCCTCGTCGCGAATGACCGTCCATGCGCCCGAGCTTTCGCGCAGTTCGACGGTGACACGCGCGTCTGCGGGCTCGACGCGCCAGCTCACACGGCTGTCCGATCCCAGCACAGCGCAATCCGACTCGCCGCTGAGCCCGAAGAACCTGATGCGCGGGCGGCAGCCCACGAACTCGAATGGCCTCTCGGCTTCGCGATAGGTGCTGAAGTCGAGGAATACATCGCAGGCGCTGACGGTGAGCCGCTGCTCGACGATGCGCAGCTCCAGCGGACCGCAGGCGGCATCCTCCGGCGTGTCGACCACGATCCTGGTGTCGGTCCACGACGTGGCGGCCACGTCGATGGGCCGGCCGCGGCGCTCGCTGGTCCCGGAGAAGCGCACCAGGCCGGGCTCGTCGGTGAAGCCGACGCCATGCAGCGTGATGGTGCCGCCGGCGCAGGC
>Ga0187843_10000994_pt1 | contig 18511 bp, 14 predicted proteins | sample SpaLakP09_SKY_43_FD_134516 | JGI IMG/M metagenome (GOLD analysis project Ga0187843, IMG submission 134516) | Oligotrophic lake water microbial communities from Sparkling Lake, Wisconsin, USA - SP09_SKY_43 | ecosystem: Environmental > Aquatic > Freshwater > Lake | place: USA: Sparkling Lake...
CGCCGGCGCCGGCGCGGGAATCTCGTCACGGACGATGTCGTTGCAGAGCTCGATGCACTCGTCGCAGATGAAGACCGAGGGGCCTGCGATCAGTTTCTTGACCTCGTGCTGGCTCTTGCCGCAGAACGAGCAGTACAGAACTTTTTCGCTGGAGGTGCCTTTTTTGTCGGCCATGAATCTGCTCGGGGAAATGCCAGGGAACAGGCGGAGTGCCTGAATGATGATAGTTCAAACGATCAAGGGGCCCTCGTGGGGATAAGGGCCCCGATTTCGCTGCGAATCCGGGGGCCGGTGACGCCCCTCACGACTCAGGGACGATGTTCCAGCACCTGGTCGATCAGGCCGTAGCTCTGCGCCTCGGCAGCGGACATGAAATAGTCCCGCTCGGTATCCGCCTGGATTTTCTCCAGGGTCTGGCCGGTGCGCTCGGCCAGGATGCGGTTGAGGGCGTCGCGAGTCTTCAGGATTTCACGCGCATGGATTTCAATGTCGGTGGCCTGGCCCTGCGCACCGCCCAGCGGCTGATGGATCATGACCTTTGCGTTGGGCAGCGAAAAGCGCTTGCCCTTGGCGCCAGCCGCCAGCAGGAACGCGCCCATGCTGGCCGCCATGCCCATGCACAGCGTCGAGACTTCGGGCTTGATGAAGTTCATCGTGTCGTAGATCGACATGCCAGCCGACACGCTGCCGCCCGGGCTGTTGATGTAGAGCGAGATTTCCTTGTCGGGGTTCTCGCTCTCCAAGAACAGCAGTTGGGCGACGACGAGGTTGGCCACGCCATCGTTGACCGGGCCGACGAGGAAGATGATCCGCTCACGCAGTAGGCGGGAGTAGATGTCGTAAGCACGCTCACCACGGCCGGACTGTTCGATGACCATGGGCACCATGCCCAGGTTGCTGGTTTCAAGCGCGCTCATTCAGATCCTTGGAAATTTGCGTTGTCGGATGACATGGGGGCGAATTATGGCCACGCAAGCAAAAAGGCGCCGGGCCTTGCGGCGCGGCGCCTTCGTCAGGCGGAGGGCTCTCAGTTGCCGGCAGCCATCAGCTCATCGAAAGGCAGGGCCTTGTCGGTGACCTTGGCGGTCGACAGAACGAAGTCGGTGACATTGTTCTCGACGACGATGGCTTCGACCTCGGCCATGCGCTCACGGTCGCTCAGGTACCAGCGCATCACTTCGGCGGGCTTCTCGTAGCTCTGCGACAGCTCTTCGATGTGCGCCTGCAGCTGGGCCGGCTTGGCCTGCAGGTTGTTGGAGCGCACGAGCTCGGCCACGACCAGGCCCAGGCGCACGCGGCGCTCGGCCTGGGGCTTGAAGATGTCGGCGGGGATCTCGGCCTTGTCGGCGTCCTTGACGCCGCGCTTCTTCAGGTCCTCGCGGGCCTGGCCGACCATGCGCTCGGCTTCGCCCAGCACCAGTGCGTTAGGCACATCCAGCTCGGAGGCGGCCACCAGCGCGTCCATCACGGCGCCCTTGTTGCGGGCCAGCACACGGAACTTCACTTCGCGCTCGAGGTTCTTCTTGATGTCGGCGCGCAGCGCGTCGACGGAAGCGTCCTTGATGCCCAGGGCCTTGGCGAACGCCTCGTTCACTTCGGGCAGATGTTGGGCTTCGATCTTCTTGATGGTGACGAGGAAGTCCGCTTCCTTGCCGGCCACGTCCTTGCCGTGATAGTCCTCGGGGAACTGCAGCGGGAAAGTCTTGCTCTCACCGGCCTTCATGCCACGCACGGCAGCGTCGAACTGCTCAAGCATCTGGCCTTCGCCGATCAGGAACTGGAAGCCTTCAGCCTTGCCGCCCTGGAAGGGCTCGCCGTCGATCTTGCCTTCGAAGTCGATGGTCACGCGGTCGCCAACCTCGGCGACGTCGGCAGCCGGGCGCTGAGCGAAGCTGCGGCGCTGCTTGCGCAGGATCTCGACGGTCTTGTCGATCGCTTCCTCGGTCACGTCGCTGGTGACGCGCTCGACTTCAGCGGCAGCCAGGTCGCCGATCTTGACTTCGGGGTAGATCTCGAAGGTGGCGTCGAAGGCCATCTGGCCCTCGGGAGCTTGATCCTTCTGCTCGATGCGCGGGGCACCGGCAACGCGCAGCTGGGCTTCGTTGGCGGCAGTGTTGAAGGCGGCGCCGAGCTTGTCGTTGACGACTTCGTACTGCACCGAGTAGCCGTAGCGCTGGGCAACGACGCTCATCGGCACCTTGCCGGGGCGGAAGCCGTCGGCCTTGACGGTGCGCGCCAGCTTCTTCAGGCGAGCTTCGACTTCGCTGTTGATGTCAGTGGCCGCCACGTGCAGAGTGATGCGGCGTTCCAGCTTTTCGAGGGTTTCGACGGTGACGGCCATGATGGACTCGGGAACAGTTGAAGGACAGTGTGGTGCGCGGGGCCGGACTCGAACCGGCACGCCCGTGAAGGCGTCAGGACCTAAACCTGGTGCGTCTACCAATTTCGCCACCCGCGCAATTCTTGGGTTGGGCTGCCACGCATCGTTAGATGACTCAGCAACCCCGTAGGCGATTCGGCAAACCGGCGATTGTAGCGATGCCGCGCAGGCCGCCCGCCGCCCCGGTCCACGGGGCGGCAAAACCCTATAGTGCGCCTAGAACTCCTCGGCGGGTTCGCTGGGCAGTTGGCTGTGCATGCGGCTGTGCTCTTCCTCTTTCGGGCGCACCACGCGGAACACGACCGAGTACATCGCCGGCAGCGCCAGCAACGTCAGCGCCGTCGCGACGATGAGGCCGCCCATGATGGCCACGGCCATGGGCCCCCAGAACACGCTGCGGGACAGCGGGATCATGGCCAGCACCGCCGCCGCCGCCGTCAGCACGATGGGGCGGAAGCGCCGCACGGCCGACTCGACGACGGCCGACCAGTCCGGCACGCCGCGGGCACGGTCCTGCTCGATCTGGTCGATGAGGATGACGGAGTTGCGGATGATCATGCCGAACAGCGCGATCACGCCGAGCAGCGCGACGAAGCCGAACGGCCGGTTCAGCATCAACAGCGCGAAGGCCACGCCGGCGATGCCGAAGAAGCCGGTCAGGAAGGCCAGCGCCGCGCGGGTGAAGCTGTGCAGTTGCAGCATCAGCAGCGTCAGCATGATGAAGAGCGCAACGGGCACGCCGGCACCGATGGAGCCCTGGCCCTTGCTGCTCTCCTCCACGGCACCAGCGATCTGGATGCTGTAGCCGACAGGCATCTGCTTTTGCAGCGCGTCGAGCTTGGGCCAGACTTCCTTGGTCACGGTCGCGCCCTGCATGCCTTCGGCAACGTCGCCCTGCACGGTGACCGCGTAATTGCGCCCCTCGCGCCACATCACGCCGGGCTCCCACGCGAATTCGACCTTGGCCACCTGGGTCAACGGGATGGCACGACCGGTGCTCGTGGGGAGGTAGGCGTTGCCGATGTCGGTGATGACGGCGCGTTCATCTGCCGGCTGGCGGAGCACGATGTCGATGAGCTTGTCGGCCTCGCGGTACTGGCCGATGACGGTGCCGGACAGCAGCGTGCGTGCGGACTGCGCCAGGCTCTGGCTGGTAACGCCGAGCGCCCGCGCCTTGTCCTGGTCGATGTTCAGGCGCAGCGTCTTGACGTTCTCGTTCCAGTTGTCGTTGACGCCGCGCATGTTGGGGCTGGCGCGCAGGATGTCCTTGGCCTTGTCGGCCCAGTCACGCACGATCTTGGGATCGGAACCGGTGACACGGAATTGCACCGGATAAGCCACAGGCGGCCCGTTGGGCAGCAGCTTCACGCGGCCTCGCGCCTCGGGGAACTCCTCGGCCAGCACCACCGGCAGGCGCTTGCGCAACTCCTCCCGCTCGGCCAGACCCTTGGGCAGCAGGATGGACTGGGTCACGTTTGACGCCGGGAAGATCGTGTCCAACGGCAGATAGAAGCGCGGCACGCCAGAGCCGACCCAGCTCGTCACCGTGGCCATGCCGGGCTCCTTCAACATGCGCGCTTCGAAGCGCTTGGCCAGCGCCTCCGTCTCCTGGATGGTCGACCCCTCGGGCAAGGACAGGTCGACGAGGATCTCGGGGCGGCTGGAGTCCGGGAAGAACTGCTGCTGCACCCGGCCCATGCCGAAGATGCCCAGGCCAAACACGAGCAACGTGATGGCAATGGTCTTCCAGCGGTTCTCCACGCACCAGCGCACCAGGCTGCGGAAGCGGTTGTAGAAGGGCGTGTCGAAGAGTTCATGCGCCTCGCCGCCGGCCGCCTGCTTGGTCTTGAGCAGCAGGGCGCCGAGATAGGGCACGAAATAGACCGACACAGCCCAGGAGATGACCAGTGCCGCCGCAGTGACCGCAAAGATGGCAAAGGTGTATTCGCCGGTCACCGACTTCGCCAAGCCGATGGGCAGGAAGCCCACGGCCGTGATGAGTGTGCCGGTCAGCATGGGCATGGCCGTCACGTCGTAGGCGAAGGTGGCTGCGCGCATCTTGTCGTAGCCCTCTTCGAGCTTGCGCACCATCATCTCGACGGCAATGATGGCGTCGTCCACCAGCAGGCCCAAAGCAATGATCAGCGAGCCCAGCGAGATCTTGTGCAGGCCCACGCCCCAATAGAACATCGCCACGAAGGTGATGGCGAGCACCAGCGGGATGGTGATGCCGACGACGAGGCCGGGCCAGATGTCGATGCGCAGCGGCCTGGTGTGCAGGCCCAGCGCGATGAAGCTGACGGCCAGCACGATGACGACGGCCTCGATAAGCACATGGACGAACTCGCTGACCGAGGTCGTCACGGCCTTGGGCTGGTCCTGCACGCGCTCAAGCTGGATGCCCGCAGGCAGGTCGCGCTCGATGACATGGGTTGCCGCGACCAGGGCCTTGCCCATGGCGATGATGTCACCGCCCTTGGCCATGGACACGCCCAGCGCCAGCACGTCCTTGCCCTGGTGGCGGACCTTGGTCGTGGGCGGGTCGACGTAGTCGCGCTTGATCTCCGCGATGTCGCCCAGGCGCAGTTGGCTGGCCACGCCGGTCTGCGGGTTGACGGCGCGAATGGGCACGTCGGCCAGAGCCTGTGGGGTGGTGAACTGCCCCTGCACGCGGACTTGGAAGTTGGCGCTGCCGGCATTCATCACGCCAGCAACCTCGACCGCGTTCTGCGCACCGATCTGGTTGATGACCTGGGTGAAATCCAGGCCCAGCTGAGCCAGGCGCTTCTGCGAGATCTCGACGAAGAGTTTCTCCGGCTGGATGCCGAAGATCTCGACCTTGGCCACGTCCTTGACCTGCAGCAGCGCCTGGCGCACGCGGTCGGCTTGCTCGCGCAACTCCTCGCGGCTGAAGCCGTCGGCGGACAGCGCGTAGATGGAGCCGTAGACGTCGCCGAACTCGTCGTTGAACATGGGGCCGATGACGCCCTGCGGCAGCGTGCCGCGCATGTCGCCCAGCTTCTTGCGCACCTGGTACCAGACGTCGACCACCTCCTTGGGCGGCGTGCTGTCCTTGAGCTGGAAGACGGTGATCGACTCGCCAGGCTTGGTGACCGAACGGATCTTGTCCGCGTAGTTGACCTCCTGCAGCGTCTTCTCGATCTTGTCGGTCACCTGGTCGGCGATCTGCTCGGCCGTGGCCCCCGGCCAATAGGCCTGAACCAGCATGACGCGGAAGGTGAACGGCGGGTCCTCATCCTGGCCAAGCTGGAAGTAGGCGGCGAAGCCCATCAGCATCAGCACCACCATGAGGTAGCGCGTCAGCGCCGGGTGTTCCAGCGCCCAGCGCGAGACGTTGAAGCCTTCGCCCAGCGTGGCCTTGTTCGGAGGAGTATTCATGCGCGCCCCGGCTCAGCGAGAGGCAGCGGGAACGGCGGGCGTGGCGGCCGTTTGGGCCGTCGTCCGAGGCGGCACGTAGCGCTTGACCTTCTGTCCGGGCGACAGCACGTGCACCCCGGCGACGACCACCTCCTGGTTCAGGCTCAAACCGCTGGCAATGACCACCTCGTTGCCGTCGGCACCGCCTACCTGCACGGCCACCGGCTTGACCGTCATGGACGCCCCGTCCAGCACCCAGACCGACGTCTTGCCGCTTTGTTGCAGCACGGCGGAAAGCGGCAGCTTGATGACGCCGGAACGCTGCGGCAGATCCAGCACCACAGTGGCGGACTGGCCCAGCCTCACGTCCAGCTTGCCGGCATCGGCCTTGATGAGGAAGGTGCGCGTGACCGGGTCGGCAGCGGCCGCCACTTCGCGTAGCGTCAGCGGATAGGTCTTGTCGGCACCCCACAGGCGCACCTTCAGCGCGCCAGGCAAGCCGGCGGCCGCCTTCACGCGGCTGATCTGATCCTCGGGCACCGAGAAGACGATGTCGCGCGGGCCGTCCAGCGCAACGCGCACGACCGGCGTGCCCGCTGCCAATACCTGGCCGGGCTCGGCGTCGACGCCGGTGATGACACCCGCGCCATCGGCGACCAATTGCGCGTAGCCGGACTGATTGCCCTGCACGTCGGCCTGGGCCTTGGCCTGGTCGAGCTGCGCCTGGGCGGCCTTGAAGGCCGAATCGCGGCGCTCCAGTTCGGCCGTGCTGATGAAACCCTGTCGCTGCAGGTCGACGAACCGCTTGTAGTCGGCGCCCATCTGGTCGCGGTTGGTGCGGGCTGCGGCCACGCCAGCCGCAGCGGCGGCTTCGGCCAGCTTCAGGTCCTGCGCGTCGATGCGGGCCAGCACCTGGCCAGCCTTGACCGTATCGCCCAAATCAACCGAACGGCTCTGCAGCTTGCCGCCGACGCGAAAGGACAGGCGCGACTCCGTGCGTGGCTTCACCTCCGCCGCATACTCATGGCTGGCGCTCGCGTTACCGGCGTTGACAAGCTGCGTACGCACGGCACGCTCCGGCTCGGGGGCAGCGGCCTGCTTGCTGCATCCCGACATCAGGGTCGTGAGCAGTACCAGCCCCAGCAGGGGTGGGGTGAGACGCGACAGACGCGGCAGATGGAACATGCAGACCTCGGCAGAATGGAACCCGCCAGCCCTAAACTTTAATGACCAGCGGGTCAGTAATGTATGCAGGCCCAATGACACCTGTCAAACCTCGCGGAATTTCGCTTGAACGTCGCGGCTTTGCAAGCGGAACTTGAGAAATAGCTTGAGCGTCGACCACTACGAGAACTTCCCTGTCGCGTCCTGGCTGTGCCCGCCCGCGCTGCGGCCGGCTGTCGTAGCCGTCTATCACTTCGCCCGCACGGCCGACGACCTTGCCGACGAAGGCCATGCGAGCACCGCCGAGCGCGTGCAGGCGCTGCGCGACTACCGCGCCGACCTGGCCGCCGTCGTCGCCGGCCAGCCATCCTCCCCTCGCTGGCTGCGCGTCTTCACGCTGCTGGCGCGCGAGATGCATCGCCTGCAGCCTGCCCTGCTGCACGACCTGCTCGACGCCTTCGAGCAGGACCTGACCCCGCCGCGCTACCGCGACCGCGCCCACCTGCTGGACTACTGCCGCCGCTCCGCCAACCCGGTCGGGCGGCTGCTGCTGGGCTTGTACGACGTCAATGACGCAACCTCGCTGCGCCGTTCGGACGCGATCTGCTCGGCGCTGCAACTCATCAACTTCTGGCAGGACTTCACCCGCGATGGGCCCAACCAAAGGCTCTATGTGCCGCAGTCCGACCTGGACAGCCATGGCGTAACGGCAGACGAGGTGCTCGCCTGCCAGGACAGCCCGGCTGCACGCGCCTTGATCCGTGATCTCTGCGGCTGGGCGCACAAGCTGATGCGGGAAGGAGCGCCCCTGGCCCTGACCCTGCGGGGTCGGGCGGGACTGGAGCTGCGCCTCGTGGTGCAAGGCGGCCTGCTCATCCTCGACAAGATCGCCGCCGGCGGCCACGACAGCCTGCTGCGCCGCCCCGCCATCACGCCATGGGATGTGCCGCGCCTGGCCTGGCGAGCGCTGACAATGCGCGCCACATCATGAGTCCAGAGCAATACGTCCAGGAAAAGGCCGCCGCCAGCGGTTCGAGCTTCTACTACGCCTTCCTGTTCCTGCCGCCACCCCGGCGCGCGGCCATCACGGCCTTCTACGCCTTCTGCCGCGAGGTGGACGACGTCGTCGACGAAACGCAGGACGCGGGCGTGGCCGCCACCAAGCTGGCCTGGTGGCGCAAGGAGGCGGCCGCCGCGTTCGCCGGCCAGCCCAGCCACCCGGCCATGAAGGCGCTGATGCCGCACGCGTCCACGTACGACATCCGCCTGGAGCACCTGCTCGCCGTCATCGAAGGCTGCGAAATGGACTTGCAGCAGACCCGCTACCTTGACTATCCCGGCCTCCAACGTTACTGCCACCTGGTAGCCGGCGTCGTCGGCGAGGTGGCCAGCGGCATCTTCGGCCGCACGCAGCCGCAGACGGTTCAGTACGCCCACAAGCTGGGCCTGGCCATGCAGTTGACCAACATCATCCGTGACGTCGGCGACGACGCACGGCGCGGCCGCGTCTACCTGCCGGTGAACGAGCTTCAGCAGTTCGGCGTCAAGGCCAACGAGATCCTGCTGCGCACCAAGCCCTGGGGGTATTCGGACGGCTTCACGGCGCTGATGAAGTTCCAGGCTGAACGCGCGCACCGGCTCTACGACGAGGCGCTGGCACTGCTTCCCGACGCCGATCGCAGCGCACAGAAGCCCGGCCTGATGATGGCGAACATCTACCGTGCGCTGCTCGTGGAGATCGAGCGCGAGGACTTCCAGGTGCTGCACCAGCGCATCTCGCTAACGCCGCTGCGCAAGGCCTGGATCGCAATGAAGACGAACTGGCGCGGCAGATGAGGGTCGCCATCGTCGGCGGCGGCTGGGCCGGCATCGCGGCGGCAGTGGCGCTGGCTGACAAGGGCCACGACATCGCCGTCTTCGAGATGGCGCCGCAACTCGGCGGCCGGGCGCGCAGCGTGACGGGCGAGCCGCCCTACGACAACGGGCAGCACATCCTGATCGGTGCGTACCGCGACAGCCTGGCGCTGATGCGCCGCCTCGGTATCGACCCGGAGCAGGTTTTGAAGCGCCTGCCGCTGGCGCTGCCCTATCCCGGCGATCCCGGCCTGCGCCTGCCACCCGGCCCGCCCCTGATCGCCTTCGCCCGCGGCGTGCTGGCCAACAACGGCTGGCCCTTGAGTGCGCGGCTGGGGCTGCTGGTGGCGGCTGGCGGCTGGCTCGCGCGCGGCTTTCGCTGCGACCCGGCCTTGAGCGTCGCCGAGCTGTGCGCCGGCCTGCCGGCGATCGTCAAGCGCGACCTCGTCGAGCCGCTGTGCGTCGCCGCGCTGAACACACCCGCACCGCAGGCCAGTGCCCGCGTCTTCCTGCGCGTGCTGAAGGACGCCCTGTTCAGCGGCGCCGGCAGCGCCGATCTGCTACTGCCACGCCGGCCGCTGTCCGAGCTGCTGGCCGGGCCGGCAACCACGTGGTTAGGGGACAGGCTGCGGCTGGGCCGCCGGGTACAAGCCATAGCGCCCGGCTGGCGCGTCGACGGCGAGTCCTTCGATGCCGTCGTGCTCGCCTGCACCAGCGTCGAGGCCGCACGGCTGACCGCCGACGTGGCCCCTGCCTGGTCAGCCACGGCGCAGGGGCTGGGGTTCGAGCCCATCATCACCGTCTACCTGCACAGCCCTGGCAGCGCCCTGCCCTCACCCATGCTGGCCCTGCGCGAAGGGCCCGATGCGCCGGCCCAGTTCGCTTTCGACCACGGCTCGCTTGGCGGCGCGCCCGGCCGCTTTGCCTTCGTCGTCAGCGGTGCAGCCAGCTGGGTCACACGCGGCGGCTGTGCCGAAGCCGTGCTGGCCCAGGCGACCCGTGAACTGCGCTGGGCCACACCGCCCGTCATCGCCAAGGTGCTGACAGAGAAGCGCGCCACCTTCGCCTGCACGCCTGGCCTCGATCGACCAGCGGCAGAAATCGCACCAGGCCTGTGGGCCGCAGGCGACTACATCACCGGCCCGTACCCCGCCACGCTGGAGGGCGCAGTGCGCTCAGGCCAGGCTGCCGCTCAGGGCGTTGGCGCCGGCGCGAACGGTGCCGCCAAAGGCTCGCCGACAAACACGCCCTGAGCCGGCCAGGCCACGCTGTGCCAATAGGCCTCCAGCGCGCTCACGCCCTGGGCATAGGTCTGGATCAGCACCTGTGGGTGCGGGAACTTCTGCAGGTGGTTGCAGGGCTCGCTGACCGTGCCGTAGCTGGCCGTGGCACCCGCATCTATCCAGTCGAGGATGTTCATCTGGGCGTCGCCCATCGGCTTGTCGAGCTGGCCGCCAAACGATGTCAGATGGTCTGCAAGCGCGCCCGGCAGCCATTCGCCGCCCAGCGGCGCCGGCACGCGAACCAGGCCCTTCTCATAAATCAGCGTGCGGCGCATTGGCGGCAGCGCATCGCTGCGCACTCGCGCGACCTCGAAACCGGCCACGCCGGGCACCGGCCCGGCAGGCGGGAACAAGCGCTCTCGCACGTTGCGGTTGGCGTCGGGCGTTGCGGCAAGGTAGGCCACAGCCGGCTCGACAGCACCCGCGGCCAGCGTGTGGTCGGACGCCATGCCGCGCTCGATCATGGCCAGCGCCGCCGGCACCGAACGCGCCGCCAATTGCATGGCCGGCCGCAGGCCGAGCACGGCCCATGGCTTGGCGCCGAAATAGCTCACGTAGGGGCTCACGCGCGTCGGCGCGCAGCTGTTGGCGCAGACATCGGGCTGCAGACCCATGCCCAACGCGCTGGTCAGCGAATTGCAGTCCACGGCATACGGCTGGACCCAGGCCAGCGCCAGGCCGTTCACGTGCTCGGGCATGTGGCTGCGAATCGCCTGGTCCAGTGCGCTGAACTCCTCGCGGGTCAGGCTGGCGCGATTGGGCAGCTGCACGCGCAGGACCTGCGCGTCCGGGAGGCCGCGCCGCCGGGCGTAGTGCTCGCCCACGATGACGGAATAGGGGTCAGCGGTATTGATGACGAGGCCCAGCTCTTTGGCCGTGATGCGGCCATAGAGCTTGGGCATGCCGCTCCAGCGTGCCGCCGTCGGCGGTTCCCCCGCCTGAGCTGCGGCGACCCCAAGGCACAGCAACACGCCAAGGGCTTGCCATCTGCTGAACACCATTCTCGCCATACAAAACACAGGCAATTTCCCCCACAATGAAGCCATGAAATCCAAAGAGGCGCAGCAGACCCCGGCCATCCAGGTGCTGGAGCGCATGTTCTCGTTGCTGGACGTGCTCGCCAGCCACCAGGATCCGGTCTCGCTGAAGGCCTTGTCCGAGGCCACCGGCCTGCACCCTTCCACGGCCCACCGCATTCTCAATGACCTGACGCTGGGCCGTTACGTGGACCGACCCGAGGCCGGCAGCTACCGCCTGGGCATGCGCATGCTGGAGATGGGCAACCTGGTCAAGGCGCGGCTTGACGTGCGCGACGCCGCCCTACCGGCCATGCGCGAACTGCACAAGTTCACCCACCAGCCGGTCAACCTGTCCGTGCGCCAGGGCGACGAGATCGTCTACATCGAGCGCACCTATTCCGAGCGCTCGGGCATGCAGGTCGTGCGCGCCGTGGGCGGCCGCGCGCCGCTGCATCTCACGTCGGTGGGCAAGCTCTTCCTGGCTAGCGACGACAGCCCCCGCGTGCGGGCCTATGCAGCGCGCACCGGCCTGGCCGGCCACACACGCAACAGCCTCACCGAGGTCGGCGCTTTGGAGCGTGAACTTGCCACCGTGCGCCAGCGCGGCATCGCCCGCGACGACGAGGAACTGGAACTGGGCGTGCGCTGCATGGCCGCCGGCATCTACGACGACCAGGCAAAGCTGGTCGCCGGCCTGTCCATCTCGGCCCCGGCCGACCGCTTGGAGGAGAGCTGGGTGGTGAGGCTGAAGGAGACAGCGGCGCAGATTTCGTCGTCGCTGGGGTACCGGGCTTAGGTAGCTGTCGGGCTTTGGGCCTACAAAACAAAAGCGGCGCCGAGGCGCCGCTTTTGTTTTGGGGTCCCGAGGCTCAGAGCTTCGCAGACACCGCTGCGTCGCCGGGCTGCGTCGTCGCAAGCCATTTGCGAATGCGCTCGGCATCGGCAATCCGCGAGGCCTTGCCGCTGGAATCCAGGAACACCATGATGAGTTTGCGGCCCGCCATGCTGGCCTGCATGACCAGGCATTTGCCGGCCTCGTTGATGAAGCCGGTCTTCTGCAGGCCGATGTCCCACAGCGGGTTGGACAGCAGGCCATTGGTGGAGCGGAACTGCACCAGGCGCTTGCCCAGGGCCACGCGAGTCTCGCGGGACGTCGACAGGTCGCGCAGCAGCGGCACCTGGCTGGTCACGTTGACGAGCTTGGCCAGGTCGGCAGCGCTGCTCTGGTTGCGGCTGGACAGGCCGGTGGGTTCGACGTAGTGCGTGTCGGCCATGCCCAGGCTGACGGCCTTGGCGTTCATCGCCTCGACGAAGGCCGGCAGACCGCCGGGATAGTGGCGGCCCAGCGCATGGGCGGCGCGGTTCTCGCTGGACATCAGGGCCAGGTGCAGCATTTCGCCGCGCGTCAGCGTCGTGCCGAAGGCCAGGCGCGAGCCGGTGTTCTTTTCGGTGTCCTTGTCCTCGTCGGTCACCGTCAGCTTCTCGTCCATCGGCAGGCCCGACTCGACGACGACCAGCGCCGTCATCAGCTTGGTGATGGACGCGATGGGCAACACGGCCTGAGGGTTCTTGGAGAACAGCACCTCGTTGGTGTTCTGGTCCAGCACATAGGCGACGCTGGACTTCAGCGCCAGCGGGTCGTCCACCGCATGCAGACCGGCGGCCATGCCGAAAGTGGCAACGGCCGGCACGTAGGCAGCCGGCTTGCGCAGCACTACAGACTTGGCCTTGCGGACCTGGGTCGCGGCGGGCTTGCCCTTGCTGGCTTTGGAAGTTTTGCTGGCGGCGGCCTCGGCGGTGCCCATGAAGGCCAGCAGACTGAGGCTCAGGAGCGCGGTGGCGAATGAAGTCTTCAACGGGTTCCCCAACAGCAGGACGGCAGTGTACGTGACGTCAAAATCACTGACAAGATAAGAACTTAGGCCTGATACCTCAAGTGAGGCCTAGCCTTTGCTCCACTTGCAGCGACGGCTCCAACACATCCAAGTAGGCACCGGCCGACAAGATAGGGGTATCGGGATCACCCCCAAACACGCTTGCAGGCCGGTTCCACAGGTTGCCTTCGGCGACCTTGGGCTTGATTCTGGGGGTGGCGGAGCCTGCCAGAACCGCGAGCAGAGCGGCGTTTTCGCGCCAGATTCCACACCTCACGGTCGCGGTCGCGCCCGGCGTGACACGCGTCACGCCAGTTACACCACCTCATGCCCGCCGCCTTGCATGGCGGCGGTCCTTCGTCAGGCGTCGGACATGCTGAGCGCGGACTCTTTCACTCCTGAGGACTGAATGTGCCCCGCGAAGGACAGAGCCTCTGGCTCTGGCACGCAGGGCAGGTCCTCGGTCCGGCCTCAGCCCTGCGCCGCGACGCGCTCGACCTTGCTCTGCAGCTTGTTCAACGCGGAGAGATACGCCTTGGCCGAAGCAACCACGATGTCCGGGTCGGCGCCCACGCCGTTGACAACGCGGCCGGCGTGTTGCAGCCGCACAGTCACCTCACCCTGAGACTCGGTGCTGCCGCTCGTGATGGCATTCACCGAGTACAGCAGCATCTCCGCACCCGAGGCAACGACGGACTCGATGGCGCGCAGCGTCGCGTCCACCGGGCCGTTGCCGTCGCTCTCGGCACGATGCTCCTGTTGACCCACCGCGAAGACGACGGCGGCGTGAGGGCGCTCGCCCGTCTCGGAGCGCTGGGCCAGCGACAGCAAGCGGAAATGCTCCTGCTCGGCCGTCACGGATTCATCCATGACGAGCGCCAGGATGTCCTCGTCGAAGATTTCGTTCTTGCGGTCGGCCAGGTCCTTGAAGCGCACGAACGCCGCGTTGACCTCGGCTTCGCTCTCCAGTTGGATGCCCAGCTCCTGCAGGCGCGCCTTGAACGCATTGCGGCCCGACAGCTTGCCAAGCACGATCTTGTTGGCGGCCCAACCCACGTCCTCGGCGCGCATGATCTCGTAGGTATCGCGCGCCTTCAGCACGCCGTCCTGGTGGATGCCGCTGGCGTGCGCAAAGGCATTTGCACCGACGACCGCCTTGTTGGGCTGAACGACGAAACCGGTGGTCTGCGACACCAGCCTGGAGGCCGGCACGATCTGCGTGGCATCGATGCCCACGTCCAAGCCAAAGTAGTCGCGCCGCGTCTTGACGGCCATGACGACTTCTTCGAGCGAGCAGTTGCCGGCCCGCTCACCCAGGCCGTTGATCGTGCATTCGATCTGGCGCGCGCCGCCGATCTTCACGCCGGCCAGCGAATTGGCGACGGCCATGCCGAGGTCGTTGTGGCAGTGCACGCTCCAGATCGCCTGGTCGGAGTTGGGCACCTTCTCGCGCAGGCGGCGGATGAAGTCGCCGTAGAGCTCGGGGACGCCGTAGCCGACGGTGTCGGGGATGTTGATGGTGCCAGCACCTTCCTTGATGACGGACTCGCAAACGCGGGCGAGGAAGTCGATGTCGGAGCGATAGCCGTCTTCGGGCGAGAACTCGATGTCGCCGCACAGGTTGCGCGCAAAGCGCACGGCCAGCGTCGCTTGGTCCAGCACCTGCTCGCGCGTCATGCGCAGCTTCTTCTCCATGTGGAGTTCGCTGGTGGCAATGAAGGTGTGGATGCGCGCGCGGCTGGCGCCCGCCAGCGCCTCGGCGGCGCGCGCGATGTCGCGGTCGTTGGCACGGGCCAGCGAGCAGATGGTGCTCTCCCTGACCGCTGCGGCGATGGCCTTCACGGCCTCGAAGTCACCATTGCTCGACGCCGCGAAACCCGCCTCGATGATGTCGACCTTCATGCGCTCCAACTGGCGCGCGATGCGCAGCTTCTCCTCGCGCGTCATCGAAGCGCCGGGCGATTGCTCGCCGTCACGCAGCGTGGTGTCGAAGATGATGAGCTTGTCGGTCATCGCACGTTCTCCTCTTGTGATTGGGGCACGGTCAACGCGGCACGCGACAGGCCGGACAAGATGGCCTGCATGGACGCGCGCACGATGCTGCCATCAATGCCCACGCCATGGCGCGTCTCGCTGCCGACGCGCAGTTCCAGGTAGGCCACTGCACGGGCATCGGCGCCGCTGCCGATCGAATGCTCGTGATAGTCCAGCACGCGCACTTCCTGTCCCAGGCGGGTCGACAGCGCGTTGACGAAGGCATCGATGGGGCCGTTGCCCTCGCCCTGCACATGGCCCACCCAGCCGCCCAGCACGACCTCGGCAGACAGCCGCATCGCGCCGCCCGCGACCTCGGTCATCTGCGGCTGCACGACAGACGCGCTTGCGTTGCCGATGCCGTACTCACGCTCGAAGATGGCGTAGATGTCGGCGGCGGTGAGCTCCTTGCCGGCGTCGTCCATGACGCGTTGCACGACCTGGCTGAACTCGATCTGCAGACGGCGCGGCAACTCCAGCCCGTATTCGGTTTCGAGCAGGTAGGTGATGCCGCCCTTGCCTGACTGGCTGTTCACGCGGATGACGGCGTCGTAGCTGCGACCCAGGTCCTTGGGGTCGATGGGCAAGTAGGGCATGTCCCAGACATCGCTGGCCTTGCGCGCCGCGAAGGCCTTCTTGATCGCGTCCTGGTGCGAGCCGGAGAAGGAGGTGTAGACCAGGTCGCCGACGTAGGGGTGGCGCGGATGCACGGGGATCTGGGTGCAGTGTTCAACGCAGCGTCGCACCTCGTCGATGTCGGAGAAGTCCAGTTGCGGGTCGACGCCCTGCGTGTACAGGTTCAGCGCGATGTTCACGAGGTCGACGTTGCCGGTGCGCTCGCCGTTGCCGAACAGGCAGCCCTCGACGCGGTCCGCGCCGGCCATCAGCGCGAACTCACCGGCCGCCGTACCGGTGCCGCGGTCGTTGTGCGGGTGCACTGACAGCACGATGGCATCGCGACGTTCGAGGTGACGGTGCATCCACTCGACCATGTCCGCGAAGATGTTCGGGGTGCTGTGCTCGACGGTGGCCGGCAGGTTGATGATGCACTTGCGCTCGGGTGTCGGCGCCCATACGGCGGTCACCGCGTCGACGACCCGCTTGCTGAAGGCCAGTTCGGTGCCGGAGAACATCTCGGGCGAATACTCGAAGCGCCAATCGACGCCCGGGCGAGCGGCGGCAAGTTCCTTGATCTGTCGGGCGTGCGAGCTGGCCAGCTCCACGATGCCGTCTTCATCCTGCCCCAGCACGACCCGCCGCATGACGGGCGCGACGGCGTTGTAGACGTGCACGATGACGCGCTTGGCGCCATCCAGAGATACGAACGTGCGCTCGATGAGGTGGGAGCGCGCCTGCGTCAGCACCTGGATGGTCACGTCGTCAGGGATGTGGCCGCCATCGATCAGCAGGCGCACGAAGTCGAACTCCGTCTGCGACGCCGATGGGAAACCAACCTCGATCTCCTTGAAGCCGATCTTCACCAGTTGCTGGAACATCCGCAGCTTGCGGGCGATATCCATGGGCTCGATCAGCGCCTGGTTGCCATCTCGCAGGTCGGTGCTCAGCCAGATCGGGGCGCGGGTCAGCACGGCGTCGGGCCAGGTGCGGTCGGGCAAGGCGATCGGGGCGAAGGCGCGGTACTTTTGCTGCGGGTGCTTCAACATGGTTTCCATCCGTGGGTGGGGTGGCGCAACCGGCAGCCTTTGAAAACACGAACGGCCCGCTGCGGTTGCATACGGGCCGTTGGGGTCAGAAGTGCGAAGGCGTGACTGACTAGCGAACCCGTGGTTCCTCTAGGGCTAGTAGCAGCAGGCTGGTCGCGAAATTCATAGGTCCGAAATCTAGCACGAAAGCCTACTGGTGCAAGTCGCGTTCATCGGGCTCGTCCGTGCTCGTGGAGATCACGCTGACCTGCTTGCCCTTGGCCTTGCGCCAGCCGTAGATGACGTAGCCGGACAGCCCATACGCACAGAAGATCCCGAACAACACCGTGGGCGGGTCCAGCGCAATGAGGCCGATGGCCAGCATGATGGCCACCAGCACGATGAAGGGCACGCTGCGTCGGCGGTCGAAGACTTTGAAGCTGTAGAAGGGCGCATTCGTGACCATCGAAAGCCCGGCAAACAAGGTCAAGCCGAACGCTGTCCAGCGCAGCCAGGCCATGTTGCTCACGCCCTCGTACCAGGGCGCGTCGACCGCGCACCAGATCAGCCCCATGACGATGGCCGCAGCCGCAGGGCTGGGCAGACCCTGGAAATAGCGCTTGTCGACGACGCCGATGTTGACGTTGAAGCGCGCCAGACGCAGAGCCGCGCCAGCGATGTAGACAAAGGCCGGAATCCAGCCCGGCTTGCCCATGTCCTTGAGCGCCCACATGTAGACGATGAGGGCCGGCGCCGCGCCGAAGGCGACCATGTCGGACAGGCTGTCCATCTGCTCGCCGAAGGCCGACTGCGTGTTGGTCATGCGCGCGACGCGGCCGTCCATGCTGTCGAGAATGGCGGCGGCAAAGATGGCGACGCAGGCCACTTCGAACCGGCCATTCATGGCCATGATGATGGCGTAGAAGGCGCTGAACAGCGCGGCCAGCGTGATGGCGTTGGGCAGCGCATAGATGCCTTTGCGGCGGGGGCGGACGGCGGTGCTGGGCTCGTCGTCCTCAATGGGCTCAGGGGTCATGGGCGGCAGGATAGCGCAGCGGCCCTGCTGACAAGTCCCGACCGGGGTCAAAACTAGCATGCGCCGACTCATGAAAGGCTCCCATGCTGCAAGACATCGACCCCCTGGCGCCCGACGACTTTGATTTCATCATTGGCGACTGGCGTGTGCTGCATGAGCGCCTGAACTCACGCATGAGCGCCTGCAGCGAGTGGACGCGCTTCGAGGGCCTCACCTCGACGCGCAAGATGCTTGGCGGCTGGGGAAACATTGAAGACAACCTGCTGCACTTGCCCGGTGGCGCATACCGAGCCTCGGCAATGAGATCCTTCGACGTCACCACCGGGCTGTGGGCCATCTGGTGGCTGGATGGCCGCGCGCCGCACATGCTGGGCGTACCGGTGCGCGGCGCCTTCGAGAACGGCGTGGGCCAGTTCTACGCGAAAGATGAGCTCGACGGTCGCGCGATTCGCGTGCGTTTCACCTGGTCCATCGGTGCCAACGGCCGTCCGCTTTGGGAACAGGCCTTTTCGCCGGACGGCGGCACGAACTGGGAGCCCAACTGGCGCATGGAGTTCATCCGCATCGCCAGCTGAAAGAAAAAGGGCCGGCACTTCGCGGCACCGGCCCTTCAGATCACGCTGAAAGCGTTGGTCAGTTCTTGGCCTTGTCGACCAGCTTGTTGGCCTTGATCCAGGGCATCATCTCGCGCAGCTTTTCGCCAACGATCTCGATGGGGTGCTCGGCGTTCAGGCGACGACGGCTCAGCAGCGTCGGGGCGCCGGCCTTGTTTTCCAGGATGAAGCTCTTCGCGTAGTCGCCGGTCTGGATGTCCTTCAGGCACTGGCGCATCGCTTCCTTGGTGGC
>Ga0187843_10000995_pt1 | contig 18505 bp, 25 predicted proteins | sample SpaLakP09_SKY_43_FD_134516 | JGI IMG/M metagenome (GOLD analysis project Ga0187843, IMG submission 134516) | Oligotrophic lake water microbial communities from Sparkling Lake, Wisconsin, USA - SP09_SKY_43 | ecosystem: Environmental > Aquatic > Freshwater > Lake | place: USA: Sparkling Lake...
CCTGGCGCTGGGCGGTATCGATGCCGAACTCGCGCATCGCGGCGTTCAGCGGCCCCAGAAAAGACGATGCCCGCATCGAGGCGGGCATGATCTGGCGCAGCTGGTCTATCGTGAGGTCCATGGGATGCGTCCTTTCAAACGGTCGCGCGTGGCGACATACAGCCAAGGAACAGCGTAGAGGCCGGCAAAGCCGACGTTCAGCACCACATAGGCCAGCGCTGGCGCCATGAGGTGGCCAAACAGCGGGCCCAGCAGGATGCCGCTCTCGCCGGCCGCCACCAGTGAGATGAAAAGCCGGTCCAGATGGTGCTCTGCGCCGGCGGTCATCTCATTGAGAGCGCACACGGCGCGCGCCAGCACCAGGCCAGCGGCGATGAGATTGATGATCAGCAGATAGTGGTTTGTCATTGGGGTGCTCCCGGTTGCGGATTACCCCCTCCAAATCGACTTTGCAGCTGCTGCAGGGCCAGCGGCACCAAGGTCTGCGAGCACACCCCGATGGCAAAGGCGCTGAAGAAGCGCATCTGTTCTGGAATCTTGGCGGTCCATTCGAAATAGGACGACTGTGCCGCCCAGGCCACGGCCACCGGGCCGCCGTAGGCCGCTACCAACGCACTGGTGATCAGCGTGATGGCCATGCGCAGCAGCGGCGTCTGCCGCGAGAAGGACAGCGCCACGCACCCCCCGAAGATCCCGGCCAGCAGGAGGTCATACTGCAGCCCAAGAAACGATCCGGTCAGCGTGACCGTGCCCACAGCGACGGCGTACCCCGTCGCCGCGCTGGTTGTTGGTTCTGGCATTGAGCCCCCAAATGAAAAAGCCCGCGCTGGGCGGGCAACAAATCGCAATCGGACTTTTCTTTAGATACTGTCGTCCCAGCCCATGCAGAAAACACCGCCGTTAGCAGTGTTGGACGCGTAGTAAATATTCGCGCTTTCCAGCATAAAGTCCGCCTGCACCGTGGGGATATTTCCAGAGCCACTGGACATGACATTGATCGGCGGCGGATTTGTCGTGCTCGTGGTTCCACCGTACTGGTTGTTGGGCGCTGCAATCACGTTGCCGTTGGTCTGCGCGTAGCCGGTCACGATCAACTTGATAGCGCTCGCCGTTGGAGGAACGAAAGCACCAACGCCCACAGCAGCCCATGTCGGCGTAGTGATGTTGCCGGCCACGCCATTGATCATGATCGGCGATGCCGTCAGGTTCGACGTGGAAGACGGAACGTACTGAACTCGCCGGCCAATCTGCTTGAATGACAGCGGATATTTGTTCGTCGCATCGGTGCGGAATGCGCCGATACGCGCCCATTTGGTGTAGCCGGGGGCATTCGTGAGCGAAGGGCCGGTGAAGCTGAGGGAGTAAATCGCGCTCTTCGTCCCGTCCGGCTTGCTGATGGCGTAAGCGGCATACCAGGTGTTTCCGGCTGCTGTGCCAGTATCAATGCCTCCGGGCCCTGCTGCGGCCGAGGTGCTTACCGAAACGCTCCAGTTGCGGAGCGTCTGGGTATTGCCAGCACCATCGCTCGTGACCAACTCGTCAATCGTATAAGCGGCGGCAGCAGAGATGCCAGTTGCGCTACCCACCAGATTTCGGAAGGCTCCCTGCAATGGCGTTCCAACTGCTCCAATCTGCGCGTAGCGTGCATCGCCGGTGGCCTGGCTGATCTTGTCGCCAAGACGCTCGGTGATAGCGGGCGCGCCGGAATAGGCCGTGATGTTGCCGGAGGTGATCGTGCTCTGGCCATTGGCGATGGTTACCACCGCAATGCCGACATAGCCGGAATCAGGCGACGGAGTGACCTGGCTGCCGGTAGTGGCCGAGATGCCAGGCTTGGCGTTCAGCACGACCGAACCCTGGCGGAAAGTATTGCTGGTCTGGCCGGTGTTATTCGGACCGTTGTAGGGAACCGTGGGGTTGGCGTCGTTGTAGAACGGCAGCACCACGGGAGAACTACCGTTGGTCGGGTCGACGCTGATATCGGTTTCTTGGAACGTGGCCTGGATCAGGTAGTTGATCGACTGGCCGGCCACGCTGGGCGCGGCGATGTTCAGGAGAGTGGCATCAAGGCTGATGCCTTGCTTCACAATCTGGTGCGTGGTGTCGGCGGCCAAAGTGCCGCAGGCAGTTGCCTCCAGGGCGGCCAGCATGTAGATCTCGCCAGGGGCTACGCTGACCTGCAGCGATGCGGGCGAGGTCGGGCTAACGGCCAGTCCATTGAACTGCGTGGTGGTACCCAGGACTGCGGCGCTCAGCTTTCCCAGCGCAACCATATTGTCCTGTGCTGGGCGAGTGAACAGCCATTCGAGGATAGATTGTCCGATGTAGGTAATGGGGCGGCGCATTGGCTCTCCAAAAGAAAAAGGCCGCTCTATGGCGGCCCGAAGGGTGTTTGGTGCTACTTGGATGGTTACTTGATCGCGGTCCACATGATCGTGCCCACCGGCTTCACGGCGCTGATCGCTTCGTAAATGTCCTGATCAGTAGCAGACCTCGCGATCAAGCTCAATGAACCGGTGTAGGATGTGGCCAGAGGCTTATTCAAGGCGGAGATCTTCGGAGCGTTGCAGAATGCAGCACCTGCCGCCGTTCCTACTGCCGCAGGCCGATAGGCCGTGATCATCGCGGTGTAGGGGACCGCAATCGATCCCATGCGGGCCACGCCGCAGTAGCCTTTCGAGTGCGGCGAATTCAGCGCGCCGGTATCCAGCGGGCGGTTCGGCTCAAAAATGTCCGGCGTGTTGCCGGTGATCTCCTCCAGCACCTTGACCATCGCCGACCGCGTCCCGCGCTCGCGGAACAGGTTGATGATGATGCGGTTTCGGAATGAGCTGTCGCCCTGCCCCAGCTTGCGCAGTAGCGTGTTGCCGAAGAAGTCGGCCGCGATCATGTCCAGCCACCCATCGGTGGCCCACTTGATGCGCGTCTGCAGCTTGGCATACGCCCACAGCGTATAGACGAAGTTCAGCGCATAGGCCGCGCCCCAAAGCAGGCCGTCAAGGATTGGCGTATCGCCGGTGAACCAGCCGTTCGGCAGCAGGTCCTTCAGCCGCTTGAAAACGTCGTTTTGATCGCCAGTTGCCATCATGCCACCGAGATAGTCCCGGCTTTCGCCGTCTGCTTGGCCGAAATGGCCAGGTCCGAAGTGCCGCCGTTCAGCAGCACATTGCTCACAGCTGTCACGCCGGAAACTCCATATGCAACGTTTGCGAGCTTGGTGTAGATGAGCGAGTTGCCCAAGCCCAGCGTGTTGATATAGGTCTGCAGCGCGGCGGTGACCAGTGCCACGACATCGGCGTGAATATAGCCGGTGGCCGTGGTGATGGCCATGGAAACGTCGGCAGTCTGCTGGACTGGACCGAAGATGCCGTAGGTGACAGAAAGTGGCCGCGTGGCCTCGACCGCATTGCCGGCGCTGGCCAGGAAAGTGCTGCCGGGATTGCCGCTACCATCATCCACCACCGCATAGAAGTAGCCGGGCTGGCTGGTGCCGTTGTATGCCTGGTTTTCCACGATCACCGCGCTGACGTTCTGCTGCAGCGACAGGAGCGCGTAGAGCACCGCCGCCTTGGTGGCCTTGGAAAGGCTGTTGATGTACTGGATGAACCGCGCGCGGAAGTCCGCATCCAGCTCGGCATCTTCGCCATTGGTCAGCCCGGCGGCGTTCGTCACCGTGTCGATGCCGGTGATGGCCTGGGCGATGGTATTGATGGTGCCGGCCGTGACGTTCCCGGCTACGCCGGCGGTCACCGCCTGAATCGGCACCGTCACAGAGCTGATGCCATTGGCTAGCACATAGCCTCCCTGGCTGGCGTCATAGGCTGAATTGGTCGTGTCGGCCGTCACGGAGTACTGCTGCGTGCCGTCGCCGGTCTGAATCAGCGCGCCCACCGGCACCAGTGCAGTGCCCGATGCAGTGAAACGCGAGAACGTGGCCGAGCCGGTCGCCGCCACGGCCGCCAGGCGCGTGAAGTTGTAATCGGCCATCCAGGTATCCAGATCGCTGCCGCTGGCCGTTGACGCCCTGGTGGTGATCAGGAGCGCAAGAACGAGGCCTTGTAGCCACAGCGCCACCGATGCGACGGATTCCACCGCCGCACGCAACGTGGAGCCCACAGTCAGGTCCACCAGCGCCGTGGCCTTGCCTTGGATGGACGCCACCTGTTCCTGCACCAGCGTCACGAAGTCTTTGCTTGATAGGCTCATTTGTTCACATCAAAGGCGAGAAATACGGGTTTCTTGGTCTGGGCGTCGTTGTAGCGGATCGAAACGCTAACGCCACCGGTGATTGCCACAACATCAATTTGCGGCGCAGGCGAGCGGGCAACGGCCGATTCGCGCAGGATCTGGCCGCGGATCAGCGCCCGGATCTTCGAGACGTCGACCACCTCGCCGACTTGGCGCGGCAGGCCGGCGCCATAGTCGAGATGGAACAGGTAATCGCCCGGCAAATCCGGTGCGCCGTTCTGGCCAGGGCCCGAGGGGTTCGTCAGCAAGCGCCGCAGGACGCGCTGCTGCCCGAGCTCCGTGCCGTCCACGCCCAGCAGGTCGCCGGAAGCGGACGCCGACAGGTCGCCGCTCCAGTAGTGATACAGGTCGGACATCAGGAAGCCTTTACTGTGCTTGTCATGTGGGAGCCATCGGCCTGCTGCAATGGCGCATCCGTCTGCACGCCGCTGCCGTTGCTCTTGTGCGTGTGCCCGTTGAACAGGGAAGCGAAGGCAGACGTGAGAATCGACTTGAGCGCTGCGCCGGCGGCGCCGAGATTGATGACCGGCGCCGTCACGTTGGCCTGCCCGCCAGCCATCACATTCACGTTGCCGGTGGCCTGAATCATGATGGTTGGCGCGGACATATCAATTTCAGCTTGGCCGTTGATGTTCACCTTTCCATCGTTCGTGAACTTTTGATAACTTCCGCTCTTGTGCACCATCCAGAACTCGCCGGACGGCACTGCCATCGGCCGGTCCTGATCATCGAAGAAGCGGCTGCACACGAACCCGCTCTCGCTGCTGCCCTCTTCGAAATGGACGTCGACCTGGTCGCCAATCGAAGGCGCGAAGATGATGCCCCACCCGTTGCCCACGGCAGCGGCCGCCAGCGATAGCCAGCCGCTCTCATCGCCATTCGGCTGGATGAGAACCTTTACGCTGTACGTGCGGGGGTTGTAGCTGCTCACGATACCCTTGCGCGGCTTGGCCTCCGTGTTGCGCTCCATGGCCGCTTGCAGGCGCATTGCATTGGCCAGCGCACTCATGGCGCCACCACTGAATCAGGCGCATGGTTCTTGGCATGCAGGTTCATCGAATAGCCCTCATCAAACGACATGCGCCGCGTCACGCTGTCCGGGTAGTAGGTCTGGTCCCAGGCCGTGCCCGTGCCCATCACCTGCACCATGGTGTCGATGCCGAGGATGTTGTCGCCCGGGAGCACCGCGCTCAGCTTCATCTCATGCGCGATCAGTTCTGCATAGATGGTCTGCGCGCGCTGCAGCGCCTGCTCCTGCGTCAGGCCCGGGATGGTGTAGGTGTAAATCTGCGTCCCACCGAAAGGCTTGGCCTTCCCGGCTTGGGTCGTGCTGCCCTTGTTCGGATAGGTCGCGGTGAAGGATTTCTTCGCCTTCGAGTTGAACGAGCGCACCACCACCTGGATACCGCGCGAGACCGTCAGGCCGCGCGTGAAGCGAAGATCCATGAAATTGCCTTCCGGGAAGGCTTGATCCGCATCCGGCTCCTGCCACATCAGCACGTATGGGGTGGCTTTCGGATCCGGCTTCGGTCCGAAATACAGCGTCTTCCCGCGCACATAGACCGCGAAGCCTTCCAGGTGCGCCAAGTAGTTCAGGATGTCCCACTCGCTGCGCTGGTCGGTAAGGGTGACGTGGTCAATGTCGTAGTAGGTACCAACCAGCGTGCTGGTCGCGGTGACCTGTGGCGTCAGGCCGCGGCGCACGGCCAGGTCATTGGCGATCTGCGAAGCTGTCTTGTTCGGCCATTTCTCGGTGGTTTTGGCATCAATGAACTCCGATGTCAGATCACGCCCGATCAGATCAATGCGCCCGCGCACGATGTCGAACTCGACCTCATCCACCCGACCATAGAGCAAGCTGGTGAGCTCGCTGGCGCGGTAGTCATCTGGATTAGCCGGGAAGCCGGCGAAAATCTCCACGAAAGCCGTGGTCAGCTCGGAAAACCAGTTCGCGTTCCGCTCCGCCGGAAGCATGTTCTTCAGGAAGGTGATGCGGAAGGTGTCGGCCGCATAGAAGTTGTTGCTCTCCACCTCGAACGATACCCAGCCCTCGATCAGCAGGTCATTCAGCTTCACGGCGCCGCGCGGCTGCGTTGCCGCCGACAGCGCCGGGAGCGTATTCAGGCTAAGCATTCAGGACCCCATTGGGCGTTTGATTCAACGGCGGCACCACGATGGTATTCACGCCGGTAAGCTGCGGATCGGTGCGCCCGTTGGCCGCGGCCAGCGATGTCCAGCCCATCGGGTCGCCGTATTCATTGGCGGCCACGCGGTACAGGTTGCCGCCAGCCTGCGTCACCGTCTTGGTGCCGGAATTGATGCTGCCCAGGTTCTTGCCCATACGCCCGAGAGTGACGTCCATCTGCTGAAGGATAGGAATTTGGGTAGCGGCCGTGGCTTGGTTCAAAATCCGCCCAACATTCCTGGAGATCGGATTGTTTGGAAGGATGCCGCCCAGCGTTGTTACGCTGCGCAAAGTGTTGTTCACAGAGGCGAAAAGCACTTGTACCTGTGCGCGCACTGCATTAATCGGCTTCAGAATGCTGTTGATGGTGCTTGTGGCAGCCTTAGCAATGTCGCTTACCTTGCTAATTGCCGAATTCAGGCTCGACACCAGCGATGAAAGAGTCGGGTCTCCGATGGAGTCAGCCAGGCTAGTAATGCTTGCCGCATCCTTGCGCACGAGGTCATCAACACTCGGCGCCGCAATGGCCAGCACCGCCCCGCTCTTGTCCTCCACCACTTCCAGGGTGATCTGGTAAGGCAGCTGGTAGAAGCGCTCGAAATCCGCCCGGAATTCGCGGATTACAACCCGGTAGAAGAACTCATCCCAGATCAGGTCCAGGGCTTTTCCGGAATCCATCAGGGTCTTCACGTACCGGGCGCGGTCGCGTGCGGTGGCCCCGAAAAACAGGCCCGACCAGCTGATGGGCATCGGGTCTGCGCCCATGGCCTGCAGGTTGCGTTTCCCACCAACCAGCTTATGCACCACCAGGCGCTGCTCGCCGCCGAAAGGAATACGTTCAGGGATTTCCGTTCCTGAAAACTCAAAATCGCCAAGCTGGAGGATGGTGTCAGGCTTCATTGAAATTCCAGAAAATGAAACGGCCGCCCGAAAGCGGCCGCCATGGCGTCAAGCGCATTACTTCGCGTAATTCAAGCCCACCGGTGGCAACTGGCGATTGAAATCAAAGCTTGACCCGCCGGTGGGGCGCGCCATCTCCTTCGCCTGGTAAATCGAGACCGCGCTGGCCAGCTCGCGGCCGTCCAAGTTGATCTTCGTTTCCACCTGAAGCGGGCGCTGCGAGCCCGACGACGACAGATCGCGCTGGAAGAGGCCGACAGCCCCCTCACCAGCCTGGCTGCCAAAGCGATTGCCCAGGTATCCGCCGATCAGGGCTCCGGGAACCGCGCCGAAGCCCCCAAAGAGCGCGCCTACAGCGCCACCAAGCGCGGCACCGCCCATGCCTCCGGCAACACCGCCTGCCACGCCGCCATATCCACGTGCCTTCTGGGCTGCCGTCAGCTGGTCGTTCGTTGCGATCTGGTAGGCCCCGATTGCTCCATCGGCGATGGCGAACAAGCCGCCCATCTTCAGGCCGGCGAGAGCACCACCGCCGGCGCGTGCGGCAGCGCCTACAGCAGCGGCTGCGCCACCACCTCCTCCGCCAATACCGCCGCGCCCGGCAGCAAGCCCAAGTGCGCCAATGGCAAGGGTCAATGCCCGGATTCCTGCGGCAGCCATGGTGACCACGCCACCTATGGCCAGTGCCGCCGATAGAGCGATGAAGGCGCCGGCCAGCAGCTTGGCCTTGACCTGGTTGTCTCGAATCCACTCTGCCATCCCGCGCAGCATCGGAATCAGCGTTTGCAGCGACTTGATGACGCCAGGTAGCACCACCAGCCCGAGCTCGACCAACAGGCTTTGATACTTGGCCTGGTAGTCAGCGAACTGCGCATTCGGGTCCTTTTTGTACTGGTCAATGGTCTGCTGGGCGCCCATGGCATTCCGGGCCAAACCGGCGTCGCGCAGCAGTTGCACCACCTGAGTGGTCATGATGGACGCCTGCCCGGATGCGGTACGGTTCGATAGCAGATCGTTCACGATCTTGATGATCGTGCCGTTTTCCACGTCCTTTCCATACTTCGCCTGGATCGCCGGGATGACGAACTGACGCATCGCGGTGGCAGGGTCGGCCTGCAGCATCGCTGCGAAATCCTCGTTCAGGCGCAGGCGATTACGGGTCTGGGGCTTGCCACCGACCGTGCCGATGCTTTCCTGCTGGATGGTGGCTAGGCCCAGGGCCGAGATTTCCGCCATCGCGGTTTTGGTCGTGCGGCCGGCGATCAGGTTCTGATACATGGACATCATCGCGGTACCAGCGCGGGCGCCGCCCTGCTCTTGCAACAGGAGCGCCATGTTCAGCACGCCTTCGTCGGACAGACCGCGGAAGGCCGTCCCGGCTTGCTGAGAGAACTGATCCAGGTCGCGGAACTTCAGGAAGCCGCCAGAACCGGTGACCATACGCTGCGCCAGGTCCAGGTTGCGCATGAAGCTGGCTTCATCGTGCGTGCCACCGCGGCGGTCAATGAATTTCATGAGGGAGCGCGTCGCGCCCTCGTCAATGTGGTCAATCTTTCCGCTGAAAATGGCGCTGTTTGCCTTGTTCAGTGCGGCGAGCTGCGGCGCCAGCTTGCGTGCTACGTCAAAGTCGCCAAACAGGCCTACCGACTCGCTCAAGGTGTTCATCAGCTCTTTGGCCGATACCCCCATCACGTTGGCGCTGCGCGCGAACTGGTCAGCCTGGCGGTTGATCGTCTCGCCCAGGTTCATGGTTTTGAACTTGGTGAATGCCAGCTCATATTGGCGCGCGGCCTCCAGAGGCGCCTTGAACAGGCCCAGGCCAACTGCGCCAACCCCAGCCATCAAACCGCCGGCCAGCGCCATGTTTTTGATAGACTTGAGGCGCTGCTCCAGCTTCGCTGCGTCGGCCTCGGTGCGCAGGAAGTCCTTTGACAGTGCTGCCAGCCCAAAGCTGGCGGCGTTGATCACAGAGATCTTGACGCCAATCTTGTAGGCTTCAAACACGCGAATTCCTTAAAAATTGCCAGACAGGACTGCCATGGCTCGAAAATTACCGCTGCGTCACCGGGTCCAGGAATATCTGGCCGACAGGCTTTCTTTTGTGCAATACCCCAATGTCCGCGCGCGCGACGATTCTGGGAAACTCGAGTTCCCATATCGGTTTGCAAATCGGATGCCTTGGCACCTACGCATCGCGCTTGCCGCTGTAGGACTGTTCACCGCCGTTTTCTTTACCGCAATCGCGCTTCTCGGCGTCTATATGCTGAAGGCCTTCATTGTCGGCATGGCCGGCAGTTAAACGTCATGGTCGTAGCCCAGGTTACCCGGGATCGCGCCACCCCCCAATAGGCCGCGCACGACAGCTGTGCCCATGATTCTCTGGATTTCATCGTGGTTGTGCACCACGGCCGGCCCGAGCACCGGACGCGGAGGCTGTTTCTCTGTTCCCAACTCAAAATAGACCAAGTTCTGGTCGTTGGAGGCGACGACAGCCTCTGTCTGCCCGACTTCCTTCACGATGGAATCGCGCATGGAGCCGTCCCGTAGGCCTGGATCGTTGGGCGTATAGCCTTGCTGCACGCGGTCGGCCTGGGTGGATTCCGCCAACTGCGGCCAGGACGGGAATGGACCGACTGCCGACTGGTAGGTGCCGATTTCCTCCTTGGCCGTCTTCTGGATAGCTGTCGCAACCTCGGCCAGGCCTTTGTGGGCTGCCAGCGCAAGTGTGGCCTGCATGGTCAGCAGCTCTGTAGCCATGGCGCCCAGGCTCTTCAATTCCTTCATGGCTTCACCTTGTCGAAATCGCGTGTTTCAAAGTTGAACTGGCCTGCCCCCTCCTGCTCGGAGAAGATAATCTGCATGGCTGTCAATTCGGCCTTTGTCATCTGGAAATCAGCTTGGTCGACCTGGTTGATGCCGAATGCGGTATTGAAAGGAACCCCGTTTTTCACAAGCCAGCAACGGCCGCGAAAAACTGGGTCCCTGACTATTTTTTTACCTCTGCCACTTCCTGCTCTTCACCCTGCTGTTCTTCGGCCAGTTGGCGCAGACGTTCTGCGTCCGCCAGCAGCTTCTGCATGATCGCAGTGATACCCTCACGGCCAACCAGTTGGATGCGCGCTTCGATTTCCAGCGCGTTCTTCGGGGCCGGGCACTTTTCGCCGTCAATGGACAAGACCATCACGGCCGGATTGACGTAGCCGGCGACGTAGGCCGAGTTCATGGCCGCGTCACCCAACATGCGGATGATGCGGCTCTCGGTCACGATGTCGCGCGAACCGATCACCAGGCGACGGCCCAGCGAGTCGACCACCACGTCATCTGGAAGAACATCGGCTTGGTGGTCAGCAGCTTTCCGCGCAGATTGGTCAGCGCCATCCTGCGAGGTCTTGATGTTGTTGATCTTTGGCATTTTTAGACCTTGATACGGCGCGAGGCCATGAAGGACAGCTTTTGCTGGATGGTGTTGTCGCCAGCGCGTGCGCCAGCATCGTCGTACTTGAGCACAACGCCCACGTAACGGAACTGCGCCACCGATCCATCCGGATCCACGATGGTTTCGGTGATGGTGCAAGAACCGTCGTCGACGCCGTCGTAGTAGTTCTGTTCGGACAGGGCGAAATACGTGTCCACGTCGCTGCCGCGGCGCTCCAGGTCAATGGTGCCGGTCCAGCCGTTGTAGAAGCGAACCGGGCGGCTGATACCGTCGATGCCCTTGATCATCTTCTCCACCACCTCCTGCTTCGGGTGAAAATTGGTGATCAGGCCGAAGTCCAGCGGGCCGTTCGGCGAAATGATGTCCAGCGATACGTCGCGCCCGACGTTGAAGCCATTTTGCGGCATGTTTCTCTCCAGGTGGAAATGCAAAACCCCGCCGAAGCGGGGTCTTTATGTGGTTGGCGCGGCGATCAGGCGGCCGCTGCGGTGCTGGCGCGGGTCACGACAGGCTGGCCGCCCTGCATGTTGACAATCAGCTTCTCGGCGATGCTCAGATACCGGACGTTCAAATCGTCCTGCAGGTAGCCCAGGCCGATGCGGCTGATAGAGTTGTTAGTCAGGTCGCAGGTGTTGTCGAAGCTGTCGATCATGTTCTGGTCGATCAGGTTCTGCATGAAGGTGCTGACCGTGGCGTCGACCTGGCGGCGCAGCGGGTCATTCTTCTGCGTGGACTGCACGCGGCCGACGAACTTGCCCATGGCGCCGTTGAGCGTGTAGGCCAGGTAGTTGGTCATGCGGGTGTAGTTGTCGCCGTTGATCACCGGATTGCTGCTGGTGTTGTGGCCGATGCGCACGCCAAACATGCTGCCGGCCGGAATCGGGTTGGTGACCACATCGATGCCAGCCTGCGCCAGGGTCTGCAGCTCTGCATTGCTATATTGCAGGTTCTGCATGCTCTTCTGGGTGCCGACGATGCCGAACAGTTGCTTGTTCAGGCTGGACTGCTCGGGCGACAGGTTTGCCAGGCAGCCGGCCACGAAGCCCTGCGGCGAGACCAGGCGGGTCACGTTGTTCACGGTGTCCTGCCAGTAAATCCAGTCGCCGAAGAGCAACTTCATGGCGTAGCTGTCGATGCCGGCGGTGGCCTTGGCGGTGACTGCATTTGCGATGGTGTCGCCGGCCGGGCCCACGCCGATCATGTAGATACCCTCGAACAGGCCGAAGGCCACTTGCGTGGTCCAGCTGGTCGAGTCGTCGCAGTCGGCCAGCAGCGCGATGCTGGTGAAGGTGTTGCGCAGCGCGTACATGCCCTTGCGGGGGACGGTGTCCTGGCCCAGCAGGACCGAAGCGGTGATGGTGGTTGCGCCATCGGTGCCGCCGGTCAGGCTGACGGTCGCAGCAGTCGGCGCGGTGGTGCCGCTGCCGGCGGTGGCCACGATGATCTGCGACGGGCCGCGCAGGCCCGACTGGCCCAGGTTGATGGCGTTGGCAATGTTGGCCCACAGCGCAGCGCCGGTGCCGGTGATGTTGTCGAAGGTCTCGGGCTGCCGGTTCGGCATCGAGACGACAGCGCGCCAGGAGTTGGCAGCCGAGCCGGTCGAGAGCGTCACCTGGATGCCGTTGCCCAGCGTGCCGGTGTACTTCGAGGTGAAGGTGATGCAGTTGGTCTGCACCACGACGGAGGCGGCCACATCGGTACCATCGGTCACGCGCACGCACTTGAAGTTGTTGGCGCCCTGCAGCACGGCAGCGGCTACCTGCGTGCCCATGTCGTACTTGCGGTTCTGGACCGCGCCGAAGGCCTGCGAATAGCCTTGCATGTCGCCGATGGTGGTCGGCGCATTCACCGGTCCCCACTGGGCGGTACCGACGATGCCCAGGATGTTGGTGGGCAGGCCATTGATCAGGGTGTTCTGCGGCGGCAGGATCTGGACATAGATGTCCGGGACGATCAGGGCCGTGGTGTTGATCGAGCCCGCTTGGGAAACCGGCATTGGAGCCTCCGAAAAGAAAAAAGGCCGCGAATGGCGGCCTCAGAAACGAAAAAGGCCGCGCTGGGCGGCCCTTATGGGGATTGCTGGTGCTTACTTGCTGTCGGCGGTGTCGGTCGCCACGGCATTCTTGGTACCGGCGGCCTGCGCAGCGGTCGGCATGGCATCACCAGGCACGCTGACAACGAAATTGGCCTGTTCGCTGGCCAGGATCGCGTCGATGGCGGTCTTGTCGGTGATTTCTGCGCCTTGGGCATATCCGCCGAAGGCTTGGGTAGCAACGAGTTTCATGCGATGGTCCTCGTGAGGATGGTTACGTGGCAACACCGCCTACCAGAGAGGTCTGCGTGGCCACAATTTCGGTTCCGGTGGTGGTCTGCGTGGTCGTGAAATCAACCGCAAAAAGCACATGGCGGCGGTAGATGCGCTGTTTCTGCATGCTGTCGTCCTGCATGCTGCGGCTGTAGTGCAGCACGGCTGTCGATCCGTCCGTCAGCGCCGCGCGCGACAGCGGGCTCAGGGCCTGGTCAATGGCCTGGCCGAGAAGATCGCGCTGCGCGTGTCCATTGGCCCAGGCCGTCATCTGGAAGACCTTCTGCTGGCGGCGAATATCGCGCGTCATGGCCCCGGTGGTGCCGACCCGGGCGGCCAGCGTCTTGGCTGACGGCACTGTGACGGCCGCGCCGCTGGATGTCGCCGGCACATCTGCGCTGATTAGCATGGCCAGGGCGGAAGCCAGGCCCGAGAGCGTGCCGCCGTCCTGCGCCGCGACGATGTAGGCCGTGCCGTTGACCGTGATGGCGACGTTCTGGCCCGCGCTCACAGTCCCAGCGAGCGTCACCACCTGGCCGGAAACCGTGGCCGTGATGGTCGCGGCCGCCAGCGTGCCAGCCTGCCAATCGCGCTGCGTCAGCGGCAGCACTTTTTCCGTGTCCAGCGGGTAGATGCTGATGTAGCCCCAGCCGTCCTTCAACGCAGCATCCAGGTCTTCAGGCTGTGGCCAGCCGGCGAACACCTTGGCCTTGGAGTTGACCACGGGCGAGACCGGATTAGCGGTCCCGTTTGGGTAGAGATAGGCCGCGAGCTTGGCCACCAGCATGTTGCTGACGTCGGATAGGTCAGCCATCGCTGATTTCACCCTTCAACTCGACTACCGGCTGCGCGAAAGTGATTTTCGCCTCGCCCACGCGCCCCACGGCATCAATGCTCCACTCGATCCGGCTGATGGGCGCATCAATCTTCTGGCCGTCGAAATTGAAGACTTGGGTGCCTTCGGCCGTACCGTCGCTGATGATTTTGATGTTTTTCATGCGTGAAGCTCCGTGCAGGTCATGCGCCAGCCCATGTCCGTGGACTCAGCGCCCTGGACGGCATAGCGCCGGCCCAGGTCGTCAGTGAGGATGTCCGCCGCGGTGATCACGACCGAGGCCGGTACCGAAGGCGGCAGGATAATGCGCCAGCCGATCTGCTGCACACTGCTGGGAATTTCGCTCAGGTTGCGCTCGCGCTGGCCGAACTGCAGGATGCTCGCCGGCCAGCCGGTGTCAGCCACGGAGCCAGAGCCGCCCAGCAGGATGGTGTCATCCGCCGAGCCAGTCGGTCCGCCGTAATCGACCGCGCCAGCGCTGGCCGAGATCGAGGTGCGCGACAGGAACACCTTGCGGTTGCACTGCACCAGCTGGATGGGCAGGTGCAGCTGCTGGCTGGCGATGAAGAACGTGCCCTGCGGCCCGTCGAGGTAGTCGCCCACCTGCGTCTGGCTGGCGTCGAACAGGCCATACCAGACCGCAATGCCGTACTTGTTCGGCTTGCCGTAGGTCATGTCCTGCGCGTTGAAGCTGGCCTTCAGCGTCACGCCGGCCGTGGCCAGCGGGTTGCCGGTGCCGCTCGGGCGGTATTGGACGTTGTCCAGGCCCAGGCGCAGGGCTGCCTTTGCATACCCGCTGTAAATCTTGCTCTGGAGTTTCAGGGCGTCCATTACTTCTTCGCTTTCTTCCCGCTTTTCGCGGTCAGTTCCTCGTAGGCCTCCATCAGGCGCTGCGAGATTGATTGAATGGAATACGCCTCAAACTCCTTGCTTGGGCTGTCTTCGCCGATTTCGCGGCGGATGTTTTGCCAGATGTGAACAGCCTCATGGACAAGCAACGCATGAACCTGCTGGATCGTTTTGCCTTCGTGCGGCCCCATGGTAACAATGGCTGCCAGCGATCCGTCGCCCTTGACAAAGGTATGCAGCGTTGCGTTTGCGCCCTCAATGACCATCCCACCCCAGTCTTTGCGCGGGATGCCCATGGCTTTTTGCGTCTTCCGGAACTGCTTTTCGTCCAGGCATAAGCCTATGAAGTAAGGCGCTATCACCAGAGCATTGTCGACCCAGATCATGCGCGCTCCAGCTTGACCATGTTGCCGCCAGCGTTCAGACCGGGCCCGGGCTTGAACCCGATGAACCGGCACAGCTCCATCCGGATCCGGTTGTACAACGCGAAGCGGTCGGAGATTTCTGCCTTGTTGTGGTACCAGACGGCCGCCTGGTCGGTGTCCAGGTTCTCGCGGCTGCCGTAGACGTCGGTTTCCAGCTGCGCCAACTTGGTCAGGAAGTTCGTCGTCAAGACGTTCTCCTCGCTAGCCGTCAGCGAAGTGAGCCGCTGATACAGCGACATCGTGACCATCCCGAAGGATCCGTACACGATGTCGCTGTTCGCGGTGATGGGCATCGTGGTGCCCACTAGCTGGTAGCCCATGTAGCGCCGGATGTCTGTCATTTGGGCTTCTGTCAGCATCTCATTTCCTCGTTGGTATCACTGCCAGGGTGCTGGAATTACGTTCAGCGAGTCGGTGAAGATCCACCAGAACATCTGGTTTGGGTTGTTGCCGCTGCCGGTGGCTGTCGCCACGCACAAGTAGGAACGGTCCGCGCTGCTCAGCACACAGATCGAGCTGTTGCCGAGCGAATTTGTCGTATCGCTGAGCCGTGCCGGAGCCCGCAAGCTGTTCGCAGTGAGGCTTGCATCGGTGTTGAGCGAGCTGACATAGTCGAAATTGCCATTCCCACGGTCGTTGAACGAAACGATGCTCTTAGTTGCATCGCCTGCGCAGCGGATCAGCTTCGGCGTCACCTTGGCACCAGTGGCCGCGCCGATGGTGTTGGCGAACGCACTCCAGGCTGCGCCCCAGTTGGTGGACTTGATGGCGCGCAGCGGTGCACCGGCATCAAACCGGTAAAGCCCCATCACCGTTCCGGAGGCATCAAGGTTCAGGTAACCGCCCTCGGAGCCCACGTTGGTGCTCACTTGGCCAAAACCGGTCAGCGTGCCGTCGTAGGCCGTGCTGATGGCGGCCTTGTAGATGCCGGTCGGCGCTGCTGCCGCACCGTAGATGATGCTGTAGGTGCCGTCGCTGTTGGTGATGACCGACGACGGAATCACGTAGTTCGTGAAGCTGGCCACCACGGCGGCACTGAATGACTTGCCCACCAGGCCATCGGTGGACACCATCACGCAGTTGCGCGCGGTGGCCGTATTGGTCGGATCGCTGCGCAAGCGCTCGTGCGTGAACAGGAAAATCTTGCCGTTGATGACCCACGGCAGCGCCTCATAAACGCAATACGTTGCGTCTGTGTAGACCACTGCACGGTCGTTGTTGAAATCGCGGCTGGCAATATCAAACGTGCGGCAAACTACTTCTCCATAACCCGTCAGGTATTGGAACGTGTCAGCGCCTGTGCGGCAGTAGACATTGATCGTAGATGCCGAAACAGGGGCCAGCTTGTAGGAAATCTCGAATACCGGGTTGGTTACCCGCACCGATGTCGGGCCGCCCTTCACCACGGAAATCGAGGTGCCTGTGGGGTACGCGCGCGCCGTATACGTTTTGGCGTCAAGCGATGCCTTCACGGCTGCATGGATCGCGGAAATCATGCTCAGGCCCCGTATTCGGCCGTGAATTCCACGGCATAGCTGATGATGTAGTCACCGGTGGCCGCCGTCGCCAGGGTCAGATTCACGGCCAGCACCTGGTCAGCAGCGGTATCCACCGTCGAGAAGTTCGGCGTGCCGGTCAACGAGTTGTACGTGGCCGCGCGCGAGATCTGCGCATTCTGCACACCCATGTTTTGCGTGGTGTGCGCCGCCTCGGACATGATGTTAGAAGACGACAGCGTGAAGGTAGTGATCTGGCCGCCACCGATGGACATCGCTGCAACCTTCGAGTTGGCCGAGTTGTTCGACTGGAACAGCGCATATGCACGCACACGGCCATTCTTGCCCAGCGATCCGCCTGGCAGCGTGACATTCTGCGCCTGCACTGCAGAGGTCACTTGCGCGGTGACAGAGCCTGCGGTGGTGGAGAATGCCGTCGGCGATGCCGGAATAACAGGCGTGCCAGTGGTGTAAGTGTTGTTGTAGACGGTGCCGGCGCTGACACTGCTGAAGGTAGTGTAGTACCAGCCAGCTGGCACGCCGGTTGCGATGGCGTTGGCCGGGAAGTAGCAATATGCCGCCGTGATCGATGCCGACGGCAGGGTGATGGCGCTCAGCGCGCCGTTCGTGCCAAAGGTCCAGGACGACAGCAGAATGAACGGGATACCGGCTAGGAGCGCCGTGACCGGGCCTGCAGGCGTAGCGTTCTGGAAGGCGAAGGTGTCTGCAGCCGTTGCCACAGCAGTTATGAAGGTATTGCCTCCGGCGGTCGACCCCAAATTCGCAAACGTCACGCCCGAGCCGGCAGCCATCGAAACCTTGCCGGTACCCGCCTGCACGACGGTGCAAGCGAAACCTGCACCAAGACCAGACGGAATGGTAAGCGTGATGTTCGAGCTGCCAGAATAGACCAGCGTGGCGCCATTGTCCGAGAGCGCCAGCGAGCGCGAGCCCGAAAGAGTCACGGTAGACGAGCCACTGCCGCCACCGGTGGCAACATAGGTGCCGCCAGCCTTGGCATAGATCGAAGAGCCAGGGCGGACGTAGAGCGTCGAGTCAGGGCGGCCATCGGCATCCACGGGGGCAGACGATGCCACCACGATCTGCGGCAGGTTCAGTACGGCCGGCAAGGTAGATGCCTGGATAGAGCCGGTGGCGCACACGATGCGCACGCGGCGGGTGCCGGAGAACGGGCCAACCTGCAGCGGCACACCGGCGGCCAGAGCCCACGACTGCGAAGAATTGCCCAGCCCCAGCGAATTGTCGAGGAGATAGGCAGTGCCAGTACCGGCCGAATCCGGCAGGACATTGAGCGATTGGCCCTCGTCCAGCGTCACGGTCTGGTGGTTTCCGGCGGTGGTGGTCGTCGTGGTGGTCATGGTCTCTGGCCTTGTTGCGGGGTGCGGGTGTTACTGGGCGGGGGCGTTGGCTTTGTCGAGCAGCGCCTGCAGTTCGGCCTTGGTCGCGTTGGGCGGGAAGTCCACGTTCTTGGCGGTCAGGGCTGCCTGCAGTTCGGCCTTGGTGCTGCCGCCGGCGGGGGCGTCCAGCAGCTCATGCACTTCGGGGTTGAAGTCGCCCTTGTTGATCAGGACGAATTCGCCTTGATCTTCGGACCAGGGCTTGACCTTGATGGTCTCGACGGAGTCGCTCATGCGGTTTTCCTTCGCGGGAATAGGAGAAGAAAAAGCGCCCGGGACGGATGCCTCGGGCGCTTTTAGGTGCAGGCTTTATCAGCCCAGCAGCAGGGTCATGTGCTCGCGCTTGACGGCAGCAACACCCCACGCCAGGGCGACTTCCAGCTGGACTTGGCGGTACTGCGCGTACAC
>Ga0187843_10000996_pt1 | contig 18500 bp, 12 predicted proteins | sample SpaLakP09_SKY_43_FD_134516 | JGI IMG/M metagenome (GOLD analysis project Ga0187843, IMG submission 134516) | Oligotrophic lake water microbial communities from Sparkling Lake, Wisconsin, USA - SP09_SKY_43 | ecosystem: Environmental > Aquatic > Freshwater > Lake | place: USA: Sparkling Lake...
CACTTCTTGTTGTAATCCAGTCAATTTGAGCTCTAAAAATTTATCAGAAGGGAAAAATTTCGCATGAATCGGTAAAGTACCGCCATTTCCTAAGGATGTAGCATACATTCCATTTGCATAACCCACCAAGCTTTCTTCGGGAACCTTTCTGACGATAATTTCATGTTTACCTTTAAAATATTTGTTTTTAATATCATCGATGGTTATTTTAATAGGCAACTCATAATCTTTGGCGACATTTTTCAATATATCCAAATTAATTTCCCCTATTATTTCAAACAATTTTTCCTTCAATTTTCGGACACCAGGTTCTAGTGTGTACTCTTCTATAACAAATTTCAAAACATCGTCTTCTAAAAGAATCATATTTTCCAAGTCATTTTTCTTGTATAATTCTGGCAATAAATGATGCTTACAAATGACAATCTTATCCTCCACCGATAAAGAGTCAAATCTGATTCTATGAACTCTATCTAATAAAATTTTATCAATAGAATCCGCATCATTATACGATAATATAAATAACGCCTTGGATAAATCCAAATCAACCCCAGAAAAGTACTTGTCTTGAAACGTGTTGTTCTGGGTTGAATCCAACAAATGGGTTAATATACCGGTGATTTCTTTACCATTTTCCGTCTTGCTGATTTTATCCACCTCATCAAATAAGATGATGGGGTTCATGCATTTTTTGTCAATCAATATTTGAACAATAGACCCGTAATTAGAGCCGACATATGTGTAACTATGCCCCACCAATGTAGACGCATTGGAATCACCTCCTAAGGCAATCAAGGCAAACGGTCTACTGTTACCATTTTCGTCTTTCAAACATTCGGACAATCCTTTTGCTAGCGTGGTTTTTCCGATACCAGGATTACCTTCAAACCCCAGCACATGTGAAGTATTACTATCAATATCACCATTTATCCACTGACCAATAACTCTCTCTATTTGTCTTTTCGCTTTTTCATGTCCATAAACCGCCTTGTCAAGGGTGGTTTTGACATTTGTCATATAGCTAGTGATTTTTTGAATGTCAGTGTTTATTGCAGTAATGCCATTCTTGATGTCCACATTATTCATTAACGGATTCAAATTACAGTTCAATATAAATGCATCAATCGTATCATTTAATAATGATGTTTGGTCATTGTTTTTACACAAAACAATATACTTTTCGATTTGCTCTTGTAATTGATGTTTATTCAATGTATGATATTTAATTAGGTCCCCCTTTAAGTCGTTCTTCTTCAACAGCTCGTTTATGATGACTATATTTTGAGTCAACTTCTTTTTATCCCCCTGAATCAAATAAGATTTGATTTTTTCTAGCTGTTCGTTTTTATTATTCGAACCTTTTTCCCCCTGTAGGCTCTTGATATATTTCAATATTTCAATTCCAGTATACTTATCCTTACTGGGTATTTCTGGAAACAGTTTTCCAATGGCATATTTTTTATACATGTCTTTAAAGTTGGATCGAATAGTCTCCATCATGGTAAAAATCGGTTCTCTCTTATACACATTAAACGGAATTTTCAATAATCCGTCTAAATATTGGCGTGCTTTCGAACCAGAATCCTCGGTTTTTGATTTTACCTCTTTTAATTTCATCATGGCCTTTTCCTTGACATTGTCTGGTGCCTTCAATAAGCATATTTGCTGCTCAAGTGGCACTTTATTAATATCAAAATTGGAAAGTTCATTGGTATATTGAATGGTCTTTTTCATGGCTTGTTTAAAAAACAGCTTTGTTGGCCAAGGAAAACTATCAAACAAAATAATTTGCTCTTGGGTATCAACGCTGCCATTTGCATCATTCGAGAGAAGATCATATAATAAATACGCCAAATATTGATTATCATAATTCTCCGATTGTATTAACAAATGGATTAGTGTTGCTCTTTTGTTAAACATGTCATCTAAAATAAAGTCCTTCACATTCTGAGAAATCTGTTTTTGCTTTAAACTATTATTTTGACTAATATACCCAACATATTTGCTGTAAATATCTTGTTCACTTTCGTAAAGCAAATAATCCTTTAAACTCAACGACGACAAAAACTTTGTGTAGGAATCTTTATGAAACACATCATCGGTGGGCGTATTCTCTTTTATCGTTTTATTAATTTTACCAATGTGTTTATTGTTTAAAAAATCGACAATGACGTCATCTAAAATACCGAAAATAATGAGCGTCTTTTTCAAAATAGAACTATAGAGAAATACCTTTATGCCGTATACCTTCATGTGAAATTGTTTATAAACTTGAACAACATCATAGCAATTTAAATTACAGGACGGTTCTTCGACATCGTCCGCTTTCTTCTTAGCATCGTCCTTTTTAGTGGCAACTTTATAACTAGTTGGATGAAAATATTTTTTAAGTAGTTCTAGTTTGTTATATTCTGTTTCATTGGTAGTAATTTTATTATTATTTCCAAAACATATTAACAGTAAATCTTCCAGACTATCCGTACCATAATTTTTCAATAAACTAGAAAGTTCATTATTTATCAATTGTAAATTATTTATTATAACGTCAGGTGCATTATTGTTGTTATTTTCACAAATTTCCTGTAATTTTTTACTCAAATCGCCGAGACGTTCAATACATATGCTTACATCATTGATTCCTAAAATGTCCAAAATTTTATTTTTTTGCACGTGAATAATTGTTTTTTGAATAACATCTTTAAAAAACTCTAGCTTCTTATCGATTAAAGGAAACACATCACTATTGTTTTTGTTAATTTCCTTTTTCACATTGCTATTTTTATCCATCCCCCTTTTAATATATAAATATATAATTATATTACACAAAATTTTTACACAAAACACAATGTTACAAATAGTATTAGTGTAGTGTAGTAAACCAGCCGCGGTATCCGTGTATAATATATTATACAACCATATTAAATACAATGCCATAAAATACATATAATACTTCTATATTTGAAAATGGGAATAGGTGGTTATTTTTCATACATTGTTAAAAATCACGCAAATATAATCAAAAAATTATCAGCGAATACCATGCAATTAAATAATCTTTACTTGGATTGTAACTCCATTATTTACGACGCCGTTCATAACATCGATTTCACCAAGTTAGTCGAATCAGATGCCGACACCATTATTCGGTCGGTTTGTGTTAAAATAGACGAATATGTAAATCAACTAAAACCCACGAATACTATATATATTGCATTTGATGGCGTTGCACCAGTGGCAAAACTAGAACAACAAAGGACCAGACGATATAAATCGCTATATCAAAATAATATTGCACGCGCTATCCATAAAAGAACCACACCGGACCCCTGGAACACAACGGCAATTACACCTGGAACCCAATTCATGAAAAAATTAAACGAAAAAATTCACGCCACTTATAATAAACCAGATAAATATAATGTCGCTGAAATTATCGTATCTGGCAGCAATGATGCAGGTGAAGGAGAGCATAAATTGTTTGAACATATTCGCGCTTTTCCAGAGAAACATCGCGACGCAAACACATCATATATGGCCTAGACGCCGACCTTATTATGCTTTCCATAAATCATTTGCCTATTTCCAAGAATATTTATCTGTTTAGAGAAACCCCTGAATTTATAAAATCCATCAATGCGGAATTAGAGCCCAATGAGTCCTATGTGATGGATATTCCAGAATTAGCCAAAATTATTACATTGGATATGAATAATGGCGCGGAGTTGATAGCCGAACAACAAACGAACCGCATCTACGATTACATTTTCTTATGTTTCTTCCTCGGTAACGATTTTATGCCGCATTTTCCGTCGGTAAATATTCGTAGTGGAGGTATAAACAAAATGTTAAATGCGTATAAAGCCACTATTGGCGGAACAAATGAAAATTTAACCAACGGCAAAAAATTATTTTGGAAAAATGTGAGAAAATTAGTGCAATTTTTGGCCGAAAATGAAGAAGAATATTTTAAAACGGAAACCAGATTACGCGATAATAGAGAAAAGAATCCCATGCCGAATACCACTCCTGAAGAAAAATATAAGGAGTTTGATTCCATTCCCCAATATGACCGCTCTTTGGAGAAATATATTAATCCATATAGGAACAACTGGCAAAATAGATACTATAAAACATTATTTAATGTCGATATAGACGACACCAGAAGACGGCAAATTTGCACGAATTATTTGGAAGGTCTGGAATGGACGATGAAGTATTACACGAGTGGATGTCCTGATTGGAGATGGTGTTATAATCACAATTATCCGCCCCTATTTTGCGACCTGATGCATTATATCCCATACTTTGATACCGAATTTGTAGAAAATCGGAAGCCACAACCAGTGACAGAATTAGTTCAACTATGCTATGTATTACCAAAACAAAGTTTACCGCTTCTTCCAGAAAAATTATATGGGAATTTAATGAAATATCATAGTGAATGGTATAATAGTGAATCTTCTTTCGTATGGGCGTATTGTAGATATTTCTGGGAATCGCATGTAAATTTGCCGCATATTGATATAAATGAATTGGAAAAATTTGTGGAAAATAATAAATAATGGGTCACACACGGTACTACATATTGTAGGCGAAATTGGCGTTTTTCGGATTTTTTGCTGAAATTCGGTCCCTTCGCGTGTAGTATCGATGAAACATTTTGGGGAAGACTTTTTTGGGAAATCCATTTTTGGACATTTTTTTTGTCCAATTTTCAAAACCCAAAATACTTTATGCGAAAAATGTTTCTGAGACCATAATTGAATTTTATGGTCTGGTCGCTGAAAAAATATTTTTTATTTTGTGACGATAAAATTTTTTATTTTTTGGCGAAAATGAAGAAATTATATTCTGTGGCTATATTATGGCAACGGATGGCAACGAGATTAAGCAAAAAACAAGCAATAAATATTGCTGTGAAATTTGTGACTATGTAACAGATAGAAAGAGTAATATAGAGAATCATTATACCACACTGAAACACCTAAATTCAACAAATGGCAACAAAAACAAGCAAAACAAGCAAATGAACCAAACTTTAACACAACAATATATTTGTGAAATATGTCAAAAAATTTATAAAGATAGAACTGGATTATGGAAACATAATAAAAAATGTATTTCTGAAAAAGAACCATCTGCGAATGTTAGTTTAACTGAGAATTCACCAACAAATGAAATTCAAGAATTAAAAGAGTTTATGAAATACTTAATGAAAGAGAATTCTGATATGAAAAGTATGATGATGAAGGTGATAGAAAATGGGACCCATAACACTACAAATACGGTAACAAACTCCCATAACAAGGCGTTCAATCTGAACCTTTTCTTAAACGAGACCTGCAAGGATGCGATGAATATTAACGATTTTGTAGAATCTATCAAGTTGCAAGTGAGCGACCTGGAAAATGTCGGTGAAGTGGGTTTTGTGGAAGGTATTTCAAATATTATTGTGAAGAACCTAAATGCGCTGGATATTACCAAACGACCCATTCATTGTACCGACAAAAAGAGAGAAATCATTTACATTAAAGATGAAAATACTTGGGAAAAAGATGAGTCTCAATGCAAAATGCGCCGGATGATTAAAAAAGTCGTATCAAAGAATCAACGCTTAATACCAAAATTCAAAGAACAAAACCCAGAGTATAACAAATCATATTCAAAGGTTTCTGATAAATACAATAAACTTATTATAGAATCCATGGGTGGTTCGGGTGATAATGATCTAGAAAAAGAGAATAAGATTATCCGAAATATTTCGAAGAATATAGTGGTGGATAAATCCGCGTAGAGCAATAAAAAATTAGTTAGTTATGTAAATATTTACATAATGTAAAAATATAAAACCATCTCAATATATAATCTTAATGAGTTTAGAAGAACTCGCGCATGAAATTCTTTTATTGAGTGAAGAAAATGAGAAATTAAAAAATGAATTAAATGAAACCAAAGAACATCTGAATAAATATTTGTCTAAAAATAAAACTTATTATGAGAAAAACAAAGAGAAACATATTGAAAATGTTAAAAAATATAAAGAAGAAACCAAATACACTTATAAGCCTACACCAGAACAAAAAAAAGTGTGGGCCAGACGAGCCTATTTGAAAAAAAAAGAAAAGTTAGTACAAATTTCAAAAAACCAAAATATTTAGGAATATTTATATAATTTAAGAATTAAATTATATAAATATTATCTTTAGTATATTTATAAAGATGTGTATATTTGATGGATGTAAAAGAATATCAATGTATAATTTCGAAGGAAATAAATCTATTTATTGCTCACACCATAAACAACCTGGAATGGTTGATGTACACCATAAGAAATGTGCATTTAATGGATGCAGACTAACACCCATGTATAATTTCGAAGGTCAGCGTAAAGCATTATATTGTAATGCTCATAAACAAGAAGGAATGATTAATGTCATAGATAAAATATGTATTCATGAAGGATGTACAACTCAATCGTGTTACAATCATGAAGGCGAAAAAACCAGACTGTATTGTTTTCAACATAAGAAAGATGGTATGATAAATATAAAAAATAAACAGTGTTGTCAAGAAGGATGTAAATTAATGCCCATGTATAATTTCGAAGGTGAAACAAAAGGTCTGTATTGTTCGTCTCATAAACAAGAAGGAATGATTGATGTAAAACATCGAAAATGTTGTTTTGAAGATTGTAAATTAATCCCTACTTATAATTTTGAAAATGAAATAAGGCCCATTTATTGTTCTATACATAAATCAGATGAAATGGTTAATGTAAAGCATAAAAAATGTATATTTAATAATTGTAAAATTACAGGATGTTATAATAATGAAGGAGAAACCAAAGGTATTTATTGCGCATCGCATAAAAAAAACGGAATGATTAACGTTCTTTACAAAAAATGTATTTATGATGGATGTAAAAAACACCCATGTTATAATTATAAAGGAGAAAAACGAGGAGTATATTGTTCATTACATAAAGAAGAAGGGATGATAGATGTAATAAGCATATCATGTTTTAATGATTGGTGTTATACACGCGTTAGTAATAATAAATATGCTGGATATTGTCTAAACTGTTATGTAAATATGTTTCCTGACAAACCAGTATCGAGAAATTATAAAACAAAAGAGTTTGCTGTTGCTGAATATATAAAAACAAAATTTCCTAGTTTAACATGGGTTTTTGATAAAGCTATAAAGAATGGCTGTTCAAAGAAACGTCCAGATTTGCTTGTAGATTTAGGATATCAAATTTTAATAATAGAAATAGATGAAAATCAACATGGCAATTATGACTGTAGTTGTGAAAATAAACGGATTATGGAATTGTCACAAGATTTACAACATAGACCTATTATTTTTATTCGTTTTAATCCAGATAAATATGAGACAAACGGCATAAAAATAGATTCCTGTTGGGGGCTGGATGGAAAAGGAATATGTGCTGTAAAAAAAACTAAAAAACTAGAATGGCAAGAAAGATTAGATGCATTATCACTACAAGTTGACTATTGGTTAAAACCTGAAAATAAAACAGATAAAACAATCGAAACAATACATTTATTTTACAGTTAATATAAAGATTATTTAGAATTATAAGAAACAATACAAAATTTTAAATATTATGAATAAATATGTCCAAAGAAATAATTTCGGAAATAGCAAATCGCGACGCCTTTATGACACTTTTACAGCATAATCAAGGGCTCATTATTTTAAAATTATCGGCCGTGTGGTGCGGAGCGTGTAAGCTAATCGAAAAACCTGTACACGCCTTTTTCGCTACGTCGCCCCCAGAAGTCGTATGTGGTGATATAGACGTAGACAAATCATTCGACTTTTACTCGTTTTTAAAATCCAAGAAAATGGTGAACGGAATCCCAGTGCTTTTATGCTATAAAAAGGGCAATAGTACGTATATTCCAGACGATATGGTAACAGGTGCGGACCCCAGCCAATTACACCAATTTTTCGCGCGATGTGGGAAACATTTGATGGACGCGCTGAGCCAGCATCCTATAAGAAAATAAATATATATGATATAATACTAATAAAGAAAATTGAATTGTTTTTATTTTGACACCAATAAAACCAATAAAACCAATAAAACCATGGAAGAAGAATACCGTGAAAAATTAGTGTCTATAGCATTATCCGATACAATAGAACCGCTTATAGAAGATAAATCCTCTTCTGGTATGATATGGAGTTTTTGTAAGAAGCCTTTACGATACATCGTAAAATGTATACAACGTTTGGTTTGCTGTTTTACGAAAAAATCAAAGAAACAAATTTAGCAAGGAAGAGGGAGGGACGCCTATAACAAAACCAAAAAACAAAATATAATATAAATATAATATATTATGAAGAAATCATTTACAAATCTATTTATACTCTTTTTTATTCTGATTGTCTTGGGATTCTTTTATAAAAGATTTGAAGATAAACGTATGAGAGAAGAAAGCGGCGATACCTATGAAGCGATTCAAAAATACTTATTAGACGATGTTACTTTAGGTAAGAGTAAAAAACCCATTTTATGGATACACGTTCCTTATGAATACAACTCCCGGAATTGGCTCAGCTTTGGCTCACGCAGTTCATTTGATTTAAATCAACCCTATTTATATTTAACAGTAAGGAGTATTTTGAAACAATGCGACGATTCTTTTACCATTTGTATTATTGACGACGCATCCTTTAAAAGATTGATACCCGGTTGGAATATTAACATGACAACCATTTCGGACCCCATTCTCTCGAATATGCGAATGATGGGACTCATGAAACTATTATATATTTACGGAGGTCTCGTTTGCCCCATCTCTTTTGTATGTTTAAAAAATTTACATGGTCTATACGAGAAAGGTATTCGCGGAGAGAAAATGTTTGTCTGTGAAACCGTGGACCGAAACTCCACCTCCACCGATGTAGACTTTTTTCCAAATTTTACCTTTTGCGGAGCCCCTAAAGAGTGTGAAACTGTCCGCGAATTATGCAGTTTTATTGAACGCACATCATCACACGATTACACCGCAGAAACAAAGTTTTTAGGAAACTATGATAAATGGTGTAAGCAACGTATCGAAAACGGCACAATGAATATGATTGAGGGCGTGGAAATAGGAACAAAAACGATCGACGAAAGACCCATTATTTTAGACGATTTAATGTCGAACCATTATTTAGATTTATATCAAGGAACTTACGGCATCTTAATCCCTGCGGATGAAATTCTGAACCGCCGTAAATACGAATGGTTTGCTCGATTGTCACAAAAGCAAGTGATGGAATCAGACACCATTATAGGTAATTATCTTTTGTTGGCGAATTCATCGGAACAAGGTATTTTAGAACCATTGGAACCTCTTACAAACAGAGCAGTTGAAAACAAATTTGTCGGATTTTGGAAAACACCTCTACAAGATGTATGGGGCTTAAAACCCAATTTGCTCGGTAATAATATGACGAAGGCCCAGTACGCAAGACGTTAATTTTATAGACACTCGTCGCAATAATGTCTATAAAATATTATGTAAACACACTTAAATAGATAACAAGTATATAAATATTATTAAAATGAGCTACCCATGTGTGCCAGATTGCCTAGTCTTAAAAATCGAAGAATATGATACCACCGTTGAAGAATTAGATACGACTGTTTATATTTTGTATGACAAAGAAGAACACAAATACGTAGTTAGAGGTAGACGCAGATGCACCCCAACCCACCAATCGTGCACATATTCGTTTGATTGTGAATATGCGAGTGATTTAGTAGATTTTTTGAAATATATTATTTGCAAAGAAAACACCATCAATGAGGTTTTATGTAATTACGACAATCTTCCAGAAACTTCAAGCGAAATAACATTCGATTTTTTACAAGAAAACGATGAAAGAACACATGAAATTTCTGGATACAATGGTTTAAAATGCAATAGAAAAAGATTACTTAGAAATTTGAGAATGTTAAGAAATGTGTTTAATTATTATAATTAAATTAGAAATAGTATAGTATAATTATGAACGATACTATGTCATTACTTTTAGCAACATCAATTTTGGCTTTAGGAGGTGTAGGATTGTACATGTATAAATCGGTAGATAGTGGAAGCGACGAGTCTAGTTATGACGAAGATAATTTATTTGGTGGGTCAAGTAGTTTTTGGGGGTCCAATGAAGACGATGAAGACGACAATGAATATAAAAATTTCCAAGAAGAGCCACAACCAGAACCAGAGCCATACTATGAACCAGAACCAAAAGTGAGAGCAAGAGGCGGAAAAACAAAAACAAAAAGAAATACGCGAAATGTGGGCAGCAAACGGAGATACTAATTCCACATCCACTTTTAAGAAAAGTGGAGCAAAAATTAAAACGAAGTAAGAGCCAAATCCACTTTTAAGAAAAGTGGAGCAAAACCACAACCACCTTTCACTACGTAGTAGAAAGGTTGTAACGAAGTAAGAGCCAAATCCACTTTTAAGAAAAGTGGAGCAAAACCTTACCCACCTTTCACTACGTAGTGGAAAGGTTAAAACGAAGTAAGAGCCAAATCCACTTTTAAGAAAAGTGGAGCAAAACCTTACCCACCTTTCACTACGTAGTAGAAAGGTTGTAACGAAGTAAGAGCCAAATCCAGTGCCGCTTTTAAGAAACCAACGGTACTTCGCTGAAAGTGGAGCAAAAATTATAACGAAGTAAGAACAATCGTCCTAAAGTGTTTCAAAATATATATAATACACAATGCCATAAGTGGACTTGTCATATTTAATCTGAGATGTATATGTAATATTATTTGCCTTACATATTTGTCGTAATATAGTACTAAATGATCTATATGTCAATTTTCTTTCCAAATATTTACGTTTAGATAGATGATAATATTGTATACAATTTTCCAAAAATTTTGGTATGCTTTCTTTAAAAATCCCCTTTTTAAACGATTCAACATTAAAAGTATAATATTTTTCATTTTTAAAACATATATCATTCAATAATTCGTGTAACAATTCGTTTGGAACATTATTTTTAAATATTTGGTATGACATTTTTATTATAATATACATATCATTATAATAAAATATTCAAAAAATATGATTTACATAAAATATAAAATAACAAACCCCCCTTAAAAATATCATTACATGGTTATAGTATGTAATAATAAATATTTCATAAATTCATAATTTTCTTTACACAAATTATATTATTTCATTGTTCGCTTAATATATCCATAATATTATTTGTAAAAAATGACAACTCTATTTCGTCTTCGTGAATATTATGAAAGATAGATATATATTTACATATATACGGTATAATGTTATATTTCTGGTCTTCGGTAAGAATATTCGTCGTTTTGATAAAAGTAAAATAATTGTCTAGAATATCCATCACCGAATATCCTTTGTCGTATATTTCATAGATTAATTTTATAGCCTCTTGTATTTTTTTCTGTAAAATCAATTTCGTATATTCCTCAAAGTTCAAAAAACTTATATTAGAGCATAATTGAATGGCTAAATGTAGAGTAATTCGTTCATTTAATAATTTGAATTTTTCCAGATAATTAATTATAATTTTCACCGTATTATTTGATATATTAATGATAAATTCTTGCGCATCATCATCGATGTCTATATTTTCAGCATGTTTTATTGTATTCATTAAAGCTATAAAATTCTCCCTTTTTAAAGGTTTTATTTTAATTATAGTGAACCTGGATTGTAAACTTTCAATAACTTTTTGTATATTACTACACGATGATATGAAATGAACATTATGGCTATATTTATCAATGCAATTTCGGAAAACCTGTTGGCTTTGTTCATTAATTAAATCAATGTCGTCCAAAACAACGATTTTTTTTTTGTGTTTCACATTGGAACAGGTTTGGCAAAAAGTTTTTACATCGGTTCGATAATAATTAATACCTTGTTCTTTAAGACTATTTATGTATAATACATTTTCTTCGTATTCTTTGGGTGTATAGCCGACATAATATTCTCTTATCATTGCATTTAATAACGTGGTTTTTCCACACGCTATATCGCCAATGAATAATATATTTAAATTATCAATCAATATCAAAGTTTGAATCATTTTTATAACTTCATTATCGCTATCAAAATCGGCAAAATATAATGGTTGGTATTTGTGAATAAATAATTTATCGTTCATGTAATAATTATAATACGTTAATAAATATTTAAGTAAATGTCATATTATAATAATAATGACCGACAATTTTTACAATGTTTTAGGTGTAAATGAAAAATCTACCAAGGAAGAAATTAAAAAAGCTTATCGAAGTTTACAAATGAAATACCATCCAGATAAGAACAACGGTAATGAAGAAGCCGCCATCATGTCAAGAAAAATCAATGAAGCGTATGAAATTTTAGGAGATGACCAAAAAAGGCAAGAATACGACAATGCTAGAAACAATCCGAATCCATTTATGAGAATGAATAGCAAAGGAGGCGGAGGCGGAGGTGACCCTCATATGGAAGATATATTGAATATGTTTTTTGGTGGCGGCGCTGGTAATCCATTTGGACACCCCTTTGGTAATCCCTTTGGTATGCCTCCAGGCGCAAAAGTACACGTATTTCATGGCGGAGCAGGAGTACCTATGGGATTCCAACAAGCAATTTCAAAACCAGCCCCTATAATGAAAACAGTCAGTATAACCATGGCGCAAGTGTTATCTGGAACAACTATTCCACTAGAAATCGAAAGATGGGTCATCGAAAATGGTATTAAAGTCCATGAAAACGAAACCATTTATGTAACTATTCCGCAAGGTATAGATGAAAATGAAATGATAATATTAAGGGACAAAGGCAATACAATTAGCGAAAATGTAAAGGGTGATGTTAAAGTATGTATAAAAATAAGCAATGAAACCGAATTTAAACGTTCTGGTTTGGATTTAATTTTAGAAAAAAAGATTTCCTTGAAAGAGGCCTTGTGTGGGTTTACATTTGAATTGAATTATTTAAACGGTAAAAGTTATACCTTGAATAACAATAAGGGAAACATTATTCCGCCAGGATATAAAAAGTTGTATCCAGGTATGGGGTTAACGAGAGGGGAACATAAAGGAAATATGATTATACATTTTCACATAGAATTTCCTGAAAAATTAACCGACGAACAAATCGAAAAAATATCGAATACATTGTAAATGATACTTATAGCATAAGGCGGAACCATAAGTATCATTTTCTATTTCTATTTCCAAAAGTCTAGACAACAGTTATTCTATACAACAACCATATTATTTTGTGGAATAAAAAACCGTACATCGTTATTATCTAAATCAAACATCATATTATCATACATAGTTTGATATATATTCATTGGAATATGAGGCAAAATAACTTGTTCGCCTTCTTGTAGTAATCTCGAAATCGTTTTGCCGTCTAATCCTTTGATGGGTAAATTGTTAAAATATTCTTCAAAATCAATGCCAAATGCGTTATTCACGTCCTCTTGGGAAGGTTTATACCACCACTCGGCATTTAGTTTTTTATAGGTTTCTTCGTCTCTAAAGTATTTTCCGTTTAATGTGTTGACTAAAACTTCCCCAAAAGTGTTTTCATCGAATGCGTCAAAGGTAGAATTCCAAGAAGCGATTTGCATTTTTAATATTCGAATCGAATTGCCTTTGCTATCAACCAGTGGTTTACCGTCTTTATCTTTTAATAATATATATTTATCTTCAATAATTTTAGATATCCTCTTGACAGAAACCTTTTCTATAGGATGTACCTCTGATGACTCTAAAGATGACAATTCCTTTTTCAATTCTGGTGATTCAGGCCATTCTTTTTCTTCTGTTATTTTTGCTACTTCTTTCAGTTTCGCTATTTCTGCTTTCGCTTGTGGTTGTTTTTCAAGACCAATGTTTATTTCTCCCTCGGTGATATCTTCATCCGTCACTACACCAACCAAAATGGGTGGTAGACCACCATCAATTTTACTTGTTGATAAAAATTGGGTTTTTTGGTTAATCGGACCATTTCTGGCGTGTTTTTGAAGCGTTTCATAATCATCGCTATATGTAATAAAAGGGAATAATCCTATTGTATTTGTATTGGAAGCAATTTTTAATGAAAACCCTTTTTTTAGTAGTTTTTCATATTGGGATTTATCAGCGTCTAAAATAATTTTTTGTATATTGGCATATTCTTTTTCAAGTTTTTTATTTGTATCAACGGCATTATTGTTTACAACGATTAAATCATTTTCCCTATCAATCTTGGAGCGCTGTAGTGTAGTAATTTCCGACAGGTCTTTTTTGGAGGATGCCTGTAATGTTTCCTTTGTTTTTTTTAATTTATATTCTAAATTATTTATGTTGTTCTTCATGTCTTGATATTCTTTATTAATAGCCCTTAAATTTATTGGTTCTAATACTGTAATTTTACTATTTGGACCTTGCCGCACTACTGTAATGCCATCATTTAAATTTTTCAGTTCTTGTAGTAATTCATGTATTCTATATTTTTTACCATATATTTCAAAATCCTTGCCAGAAATATCAAGCACTATATTACCTTCGGTTCTAGACCCAGGGCCTGCTATAACTTGTTTATATCCAAATATTTTTTTATCCTTATCATCAATAATGCGGTCCACTTGGTCTACTTGCCATTCTTCTATTTTTTTGGTCCAAAGCCCATACTTTGTAACATCAGTTTCCCTTTTGAATTGGCTATGAATAGTCTGAATGGCCTTCAATGTAGACTTTATATCTCTCACTTCTTCTTGTAAAAATTTTATATTTAATTCCCCGGTCTTCATATTATATTTTGGATGGGTTTTCGCAAATTCTTTCATTTCATCTTCATACCGTTTTTCATCAGCCTTTGCTAAATTTGTATAAGACGACTTATCCCACCACCATAATTTGTTCCATTTTTGTATACCATCTTCATATGTTATTGTTTTATCCGTTTTTTTTAGGTCTTCTAGGTAATAATCGAAAGCGGATTTTGGTGATTTGGGTAGAGTCCAATCTATTGGTTTCTTAGAGTCAAAAATCATAGACATAATATCATCAGGCCGAACTTTTTGTCCACTCACATACTCATATCCCCACTTAGAAAAGTATGTTGCCCATTGATAGAGGTCTGTCCAATTATAGATTCCTTCAGCATATGGTTCAGAAATTATCTCATAATATTGTGATTTCCAATAAATATATTTTAACCACGACGATAAGGTTCCTCTTTCCAGCTCCTTTTCTTCTTTAAAATGTATTGTATCCTCATCAACTTCTTTTATTTTTTTCTTTAGTTCATTTTCGTTGTTTATCAAATCTTTTAATTGCTGATTCACTTGTGACTCAGTTTCGTCTTCATGTTCTATGATATATATTTGTATTTCATCTAATATTTGTTGTAATTCATCATTTAACGTTTCCAATATTTTTGCATTTGCATTTTCTTTGGCAGATATTTCATTATCTATTCTAGCCGATTCGGTATCATAATCAGCCTTATTCAAATTCAGATTCTTTTCTACTTCTACCAACCTTTGTTTACGGTCATCAGAAAACGCTTTTTTATCTAATTTACCATTTATTCTATTGTAATCGTTAATTTCTGCATCTATCCAATCATTGTAATCTTTGATTCGTTTCTTTTTTTCGTTTAATTCATTTTTAACAGTATTTTCTATTTTTTCAATTTCGCCTCCTATTTCATCTACTTTTTTAGTAACCTTTTGATTTATAGGTGCCAGTTTTTCTTGTTCAAATTTTGTTTTCGCAATTTTACTTTTGTCGATTTCGTTTAATAAATCAACCGTTTTTTTACCCTTAGGGTCATTCTCTGCGATTTGGTTTTGCAGTGTTGTAATTCGTTCAAGATCTTCTTTCGTTTGCAGGTCATTTATAGTTTCAAGACCAGAAATGATAATGTATTGTGCCTCGTTAACAATTTTAGCAGCATTTATAGGGTTAATATTATTTTTCTCTATAAGCGGTTTTATCATTTCAAACCCATCACCGTCTTTTTTAATAGGTATTATTTTTGATTGTCCTTGTCGGTCTTTTATGGCAATATTAAAATCAGTGTCTTTACCAATTGTATATTTATATTGAAAATTACTTTGTTTATAAAATAAGAATTGGAATTGTTTTAAAATAGCAGCTTTGTATTTATCTTCCGTTATTTTTTTATTTACATCACTCGTAATATCGTCGCGATTCGATTCAATATAAAAGCGAAGCGTACCAGATGCAAGTTCTTCGTAAGTAATGTTGTCTTGGTCCTCCAACAAACTATATAATTTATAAATATCTTGTATGTGGTCTAAAATATATTTTTGTTTTTCACTGTTGTAGTCGTCCCATTGTAGATTAAACAATTTTAAATATAAAACTGCAAAATAATCAGCATCTTCCGTTTTTCTCATTTCCTGAACAATAAAATCTATTGTAATGTTGTCACGGCTTTTATACGGCTCGGCTTTTAATACATTATTTGTTATATCCGTTTCTATATTATTTATCATAGTAACAATTTTTTCAACTTCTTTTATAACAGACTCCATTTCAGTTTTATTATTCATATCTGTATTTTCTGTATCTGTATCTGTACTTGCCAGTCCCTTTTTTACCTCTTCCATTTTAGTAGTGTATTTTGTTTTCATTTCGTCCAACATTTCTGCATATTGATTCACCGACTCAATTATAAAATTGTTTATGTCTTCGTCATTGATAGTAACCGCCTCTAATTTTTGTTTTATTTCAATGGCAACTTCATTTATAAACGTGGTGATATTTTGTATACAATCAGAATCTGAATCAGCAGCGCAAATTTTCTTTACATCAACCTTTAGAATTTCTAAAAACGAAACAAGTTTTTTACTTTGTTCTCTATGATATTTACTTAAATCGTTACCATATTTTGCATTCATTTTAATAATTTTATCTTGAAAAGTAGTATATACATCGTTTTCCTCAAAAACCGAAATATTTATACATTCGGAAAAAATGTCAGAAGAATCGTCCTTTTTATAAAAGATAAGTCGCTCGTGTAAATTACATGGTGTTACCAAATAATTATTTAAGAGGACATCTGCATTCGATACCACACCAACACCTTCCATAGATTCGTCAGAGTTATAATATTCGTAGTTTTGATGTCTAAATATTAAATCAAAATTTGGTGCGGATTCTTCCTTTAATCTTGTATTCACAACTCCTTTAATGGTTTTGCTTGTTTCTAATGATTTTTTATAAAATGATAGTATTTCCTTGTATTGTGTTAACATTTTACGCGCGATTTGTGATTTTATTTTATCGTCATAATTAGAAATATATGTTTTTTCACCTTTTTTATTTTCAAAAGAATATGAATCTTTTATCTTAATTCCTGATTTACTAGTGTCCAACCCAATCACTGCGTTCAATATTTCATTTTTTGAATCATTATATAAATAATCGTTTTTTCCATTTCTTACATAATTTGAATAAATCCAATTTTTTTCACCAAAAAAATATTTATCAACGTCCACTTCTCTAGTAAAAAGATTTTCTTCGACATGTTGAATTGCGTCTTCGGCAATTTCTTTTATCTCTTTCATATCACAACTTTTTACTCTACACAGGGTAAATCTACTATATATATTATTGTCTATTCCAGGTAATCCTTCTTCCAAAGTTTTAAATTTTGAATATAAACCGTCCCAAAATTGTTGTAATAAATCGCTTACTGTAGACCCAACTATATCATCTAATTCATGTTCATAGTCATCTTGATTGAATGTACCATCTTTATTAGTAAATTTTTTATCTAATTCAGAAAACGAGTTATCAATTAAATCGCGCATTAAATTTTTGTTATTTCCTGAGGAACGATTACCAAATATTTTTGTAAGAAAAAAAGGTCGCAACTCTCTATTTGCAAACAATACCACAACAAAATCTTTAATTAAAAGTCGAATGTCTACCCATATGTTGGACAAATTTTCAGGGTCTGACAAATATGCAATGATTGCAGAACTCGTCACTTCCGTAGTATCAAAAAATCTACAATTTAAATAATCGAAAAATACATTTTTGGTAGGATTCATGAACATACTATACAAACCAAATTTCAAATATTTTCTGGAATTTATAACATTATTATAAAAATTATCACAATTATCTTTTTCATAATTAGCGATAAAATTCGTATAGTCTTCTTGCTCCTCTGGTGTTAAAAAGTTAGTAGTGAGGGTTACTAAAAAGGACTGTGGATTAGAATAATTCACACCGCCTTCGATTTGTCCTATGTTTATAAAACCAGGTAAGTTATTGCTACTATATGTATCATTATTATATCTTTCAGTAATCATATTATATACACCTGTTTCTAAATTCTGAATATTCATATCACTGATATTTTCAACCAGATTGCAACTATCTCTATTGATACCGGCGTCCTTTTCGGCGGCGGATAATGAATTTATCATTTGAAGCCAAAAGGCAA
>Ga0187843_10000997_pt1 | contig 18488 bp, 12 predicted proteins | sample SpaLakP09_SKY_43_FD_134516 | JGI IMG/M metagenome (GOLD analysis project Ga0187843, IMG submission 134516) | Oligotrophic lake water microbial communities from Sparkling Lake, Wisconsin, USA - SP09_SKY_43 | ecosystem: Environmental > Aquatic > Freshwater > Lake | place: USA: Sparkling Lake...
CTGGCGGCTGATGCTGATCGTGGCCATGCTGGTGCCGGCCATGCTGATCATCATCAGCATCTACCGCCGCCTCAGCGCGCCGGCCGTGGCGCGGGCGCGCGAGCTGCGCAGCGACATCAATGCCCAGATGGCCGAGAGCATGGCCGGCATGGCCATGCTGCAATCGGCCGGCGCCGCGCCGCGCTTCAGCGCCCGTTTTGAGGCCACCAATGCCCAGCACCGAGGCGCCCGCGTGCGCGAGCTCAGCGCCAATGCCTGGCTGCTGCGCCCGGCGCTCGATTTGCTCAATGTGCTGCTGCTGGTGACCGTGATCTACGGCTTCGGCCAGCGCGAGCTGAGCGGCTTGGAGGTGGGCCTGCTCTACGCCTTCCTGAGCTATATCGCCCGAGTGGTGGAGCCGCTGAGCCAGATCACCCTGCAGTTCAGCCAGCTGCAGCAATCGATGATCGCCGCCGCACGCGTGCGCAGCCTCTTGCAGGAAACCGCGCCGGTCAGCAGCGCACAGACGGCCAGCCGGCGCATCGAGGCCGGCGAGATCCGCATCGAGAACCTGGAGTTCAGCTACCAGCCCGGCCGCCCGGTGCTGGAGCGCCTGAACCTGCACTTTGCGCCCGGCAGCTTTGTCGGCATCGTCGGCCATACGGGCAGCGGCAAATCCACCCTGCTCTCCCTGCTGCTGCGCTTTTACACGCCCCAGCAAGGCCGCATCACCATCGACGACCAGGCCCTGGACAGCGTGCCCGACGAGGCCTTCCGCAGCGCCGTGGGCCTGGTGCCGCAAGAGCCCTATCTGATGGCCGCCAGCGCGCGCGAGAACATCACCATGGGCCGGCCCGACATCAGCGAAGCCCAGATGCGCGAGGCCGCCCGCGCCGCCCGCATCGACGAGTTTCTGTCCGCCCTGCCCCAGGGTTATGACACCTTGCTCGGCGAAGGCGGCGCCCGCGTCTCCACCGGCCAGAAACAGCTGATCGCCATGGCCCGCGCCCTGGCCGGCGCACCCAAGATCTTGTTCCTCGACGAAGCCACCTCCAACATCGACAGCGCCACCGAACAAATCGTCGGCGAAGCCCTGACGGCGCTGCGCGGCCGCGTCACCGTGGTGGCCATCGCCCACCGCCTCTCCACCATCCGCGACGCCGACCAGATCGTCGTCCTCAACCACGGCCACCTGGTCGAACGCGGCAGCCACAGCGAGCTGATGGCCATCGAGGGCGGGCTGTATCAAAGGTTGGTGCAGTTGCAGGATTTGGGCGAGTGAACCACAAGTGAATGGCGACGACAGACAGGCAAACAGACAGGCAAACAGACAGACAGACAGACAGACAGACAGAACGTGAGAGTCATTCAGTCAGCGAGTGATCAACTGACAGAACTGTGAAATAACGCCGCCATCTGATGGCAACATAGCCCACTACAGTTCGCTTGCCGACCCCACACGCACCGGCGAGGCCGTTTGTAACAAGCGCGGCTTTTGTCGTGAAAATTAGTTCAGTTTGAAATGTCAGCCCTGCGGGGAAAAATCATGACCCAACAGGCGCTTACCATGTTTTGCATCTGGTCGGTTATGACGACAAGCGCTGTGATATGCGGCGTGCAGTTGCGATATACAACACGTTGGGCAACACCATGACGGCCATTCGAAGACTAAGGGTGCTCGTGTTGTTGGCGGGCGTATTCGCAGCGATCGACGCTCATGCGTTGCCGCAAGTGGATGAGGCTGTCGCCAAGTTGCTTCACGCCTTGCGCCCTGTTCCTTCGCTCGGAAGACAGAGAAATATTGGTGCGGTGCTTAGGGAGTTCAAAGAGCAGGGCTTGATTCCGTTCCGACCCATCATCCGGGTTGATTACACGGATTACTACCGCGTTCGAAGCGAGTTGCGGATCTTTGGTCACGACCTTGTGCTCGTAGAAGAGGAATACATGACCAAGTACGCTGGGTGTTGCGTCAGTGAAGGCGGTGGCCTTGTTGTGCGACTGCAAGGAAGCACAAGCGAGCTTGCGGAGTTCGCAACTGCCAATCGATGCACCCTGCATGAGTACGAATCTTTGGAGAGGTACCAAAGGGAATCGAATGTCAGCTTTGTGGCACCAAGCGGCCGCTACGCCGAGCTCTCATGCCGGGCACGAGATGAGGACAAGTGATGCCCGACCCTTCATTGCAGCGGACGGCTTCGCCGCCCGCTGAATTCAACGTTATACGTCTCACGAAAGGTTCTCGGCATGAGCAAGAAGTTCCTCCTGCGGGCGGACGAGATTCTGGAAATCGCTCCAGGACTCGGCGCCTGCTATGCGTCCGATCACATCACGGTCGAAGGGCAGAAGGTTGGATTCATGTACCGTGAAGAGCCGGACAACGAGTTTGATAGCGGCTGGCGTTTCTTGTCTGGCAATGAGAGCCAAGATTACTTGGACGATTCCAAGAACTTGCAGATCTACGGCGTCAACACCATCGCTAACTATGACCAGGGCATCGTTGCCTTTTTGTCTGCCCCCTCTGGATCGGCCTTTGCAAGAACGGCCTCTGGCGAGTTTGTGGCGGACGACCATCCGCATGGCGACGACGTATAACCTTTTTGTCAAGCGGACCTGCGCCAGCTACGCTGGCTGGTCCGCTTACCGCAAACTCTAGGTGTCAGAGAACATGGGCTTCCTCTCTCGTCTGCTGTTTGGCGAACCACCGCGTCGGATTGAGCATCCCGTGTTCGGTGAGGCCCTACTCATGCCTGCCAAACAGGGGCCCTACTGGGAGGTCGAGACCGAGGTCGAAGGGATGCCATTCAGGGTAGCTATCGAAACCACGGGTGACCAGGAACCGAGCCAGGCGCAGACCGAGTTCTTCAAGAAGTTCGCCGACAATCCCGACCTAGCTTTCGCTCGCGCCGCTGCGCTGCTCTTCCCAGAGTACGTAAAGTGGGCAAGAGAACCGTTCCCGCACAACTGGCGCGAGGGCTTCGTATTCACAGGAATGTCCGTTCCTCTTGGCGGCGACGAGCTAAATCCGTGGGACCTATCCTTCGAGTGTCTGAAGGATCGCGGCGGTCACTTGTTCACTTGCACTTTCGAGAACGGGCAGCCACAAGAACTGCAAGTCGATGGCTAGCGTGGCCAAAGCACTGATGCCTAACCCATCTCTCAACCGGACTTACTCCGGCGTAGATGCGCCGGGCTTCATTTCATTTTCGCCCGGCTTCGCTACTCTGTCGAAAGCCAGTTAACTATAACGTTATGCAAGTAGCGCCTGAAGAAATTACCGAATACCTCGGAAGAGTTCCTCAAGAGGTGCAGGATGCTTGGTTAGACGAACGCATCGCTACCGCAGGCTGGCCGCCCCACGGCGCAAGGTGGAACTCGCTTTTGGCTGGGTACACGCCTCAACAGTGGACCAGGTTCAAGTGGCATGACGAAGAGCTGGAATTGTCAGCCCTGAACTTTTCGCATGAAGCCATCCGAATCATTAGTGGTTTAGCTGAAGCTCGATTCGGAAACGTTCACAACGCCTACTACGACATTGATGGCTCTAGCGACCGTATGCGGCGCATCTATGCACATTTAAAGGAAACCAGGCGACTCCCAGGCCGCCTGATTCTCATCAAAGGAGAGGACTGGGAGATCGTAGATGGCTGCCATCGAATCACCATGTACAGCGCCTGGCTACGTCATCCAGACCTCGCGCCGCTACTCGATCGCCAGCAATCAGTTTGGGTCGCAATGCCATGACAACCCTATACCCAAACCTATGGACGCAATACCTAACTTTGCGTTCAAGCAGACGAAAATACAGGCCATGCCTCCGGCATTCTTATGGCCTGTGTTGGTGACCTGCGCACGTTCGGTGCCCCGGCACCGCTTACCTTGGTAGTGAGGTGTCGAGAAAGAACCACTGAGATGCCAGCCGAAGTTCCAGTCAAGCCCAATTCGTTCCTCGGCGCCTATGCCAATCGCGGCGCGTTCACGGACTGCTACGCCGTCGAGATCCATCGAGCCGTTCAACTGGCGGAACTCATTGAGGCCTTCTACACAACGCGACTCTTCAAGCTTGAACGTTGCTTGCTGGCCCGGATCTTGAAGATCCAGTCAGCCGATGCAGAAGCCACTGAACTGGCGAAGGGCACTCGTTCCCACTTTTCCGCCTGGAGGGTAGAGCAACGCTCCGAAAGCGAGATCTTGCTCGATGCAGGCCAAACGCGATCGTGGCTTTCGGTCACGCCAAGCTCGTCAGGACGGGCAGCAACCACACTGCTTTTTGGTTCGGCTGTCGTGCCGGTGCGCCCCGACGGGAAGTTCGGCATTGCCTTCCACGCCCTACTTGGCTTTCACAGGGCCTACTCGAAGCTCCTGCTTGGAGCAGCAGCCAAGCGCCTGAAGGCAGGGCTGTCCGCCTCCAGGTGACACCGATCTGTCGCAAACAGCCTGTCTATCGGTCGTGAACGGAGATGGTCACTGGAACGAGCCACTTGGCACACGACACGTCTTGCGAGGCCGAGGGGGCCACGGCGCGGCATGCATGCTGCCTGCAATCTTCGTCAACTCCGGCCTCAGTTCCAACGCACTAAAGATGGGCTAAAACATCGCTGCTTGCTGCTGACCCAAAAGTCCATCCAAACTCCCGCACGCTGCACTCCCATGAACCAACGCCTTGCTTGCCTCGCCGCCATCATTTCCTGTTGCGTGCTGCCCATCGCCTCCTGGGCCGCTGACCCCTGTGAGACACAGGGCAACACCCTGGAGGTGAATGCCTGTGCGGAACAGCAGTTCAAGGCGCAGGACAAGCTCTTGAACCAAGCCTATCAAGCCGCACTGAAGGTCGTGCCTGCACAGAACGACCCAAGCCTTGACGGCGAAAGCCCGAGGGCCTTGCTGATCAAGGCACAGCGGCGTTGGCTCGAGTTTCGTGATGCTGATTGCAAGGCCAAGTACCAGGTCTTTGCTGGCGGCACGATCCGGACCGTGGTCTACCTGAGTTGCCTTCGAGAACGAACTGAACAACGTATCAAGGAACTGGCGCCGTCGGAGTGGGAAGGCGGCTGACTCCTTCGACCCCGTCTGAGGAGCTTGCTGCAGCTTGCAAGCTTATTGCTACTTGCTTGGTCAGTGAGTTCCTCGGGGCGACAAGCTTCGATCGATGTGCCGTCGCTGCCGATAGCCCTTGGAACGCTTGAACCGCTTGAGGCGAAGCCGAGAGAGACAGTCACCCGGACCCCACCATGAACTCGCTGCTCAGCTCCGACCTGCCGCTGTTCATGGCAGCCTATCTGCTCGCGGCCCTGGCCGTGGCCGGCATGAAGCGCCGCGAGTTCAAGCGCTCGCCTGACAAAGTGGCGCGCTACCGCGCCCTGCCCTTTCGCTACAAGGCCCTGTGCTGGCTGCTGGTCTTGCCCCTGTTTGCCGGCAGCTTGCTGAACTGGTGACTGCTGCTGCCGGCCCTGGCCTCGCTCTACCTCGCCGAAGTCCTGTGCATACGCTGGTACCGCAAGGCAGGGCTTTTGAACTAGGCCCTGCTCGGCCCAGCATGGCCACTCAAGCCTTGTTGCCGCCAGTGCCACCACCACCGCCGCCACCAAAGCGCATCGCCATCACCACCTGGTTGCGCAGGGTCTTGAGCAGGGTCAGCTCGCGCTCGCTGATGTGCAAGGTGCCCGCCTCGGCGCGGTCGCCGTAGAAGGCACCGAGCACCTGGCCGCCGGCGACCAGGGGCAGCAGAACGAAAGTGCCAGCACGCACCTGCTGGCGGTGCCAGGCAGGCAGGCGCTGGGCGATCACGGGGTCGGAGGTGTCGGAGATCAAGGTGTCGGCGCCCTTGCTGCAGAGCAGGCCGAAGAGCTCGGTTGGCGGCGCCAGCGGGATGTCGAACAGGGGCGCCAGGGCCATGGCGCGTTCACCCAGGCCCATGCGGCCCTTGAGGTAGGCGCCCTCGGCATCGCGCAGGCAGACGATGACGCGCTGCAGGTTCAGGGCGGCATGCATCTGCTTCATGCACAGCTGCAAGAGCTGGCCAGGCGCGGCGCCGGACAAGACCATCTCGCCGAGCTGTTCCAGCGCGCTGGACAGGGCCTCGGCCATGGCGGGGTTGGAGGCGGCCGGGCGCGAAGCCGCAGGCGTGGCTGGAGGTACCGGCCGAGCGGCAGCTGCGGCTGGCTGCGCCGCAGCGCCCGCCAGCGGCTTTTGCGTCTGGGACGCTTTGGGATCTGAGGGCTTGGGCTTGGCCTGGCCCGGCGCAGCCACGACAGGGCCAAAGCCCAAGGTCTTGGCCAGATCGTCCCAGACCTGTTTGACGCTCTCCACCGCCTCGGGCAGGGGCTCGGGGTCCAGGCTCAGGGGCACGGCCAGCTCGGCGGCGAAACGCTCGACGCAGGCTTTGCGCGCCTCGGCGCGCTCCTCCGGCGTGCCGCTGTGCGGCAGCTTGAGCAGCTGGGCGGCCAGGGTGTTGGCGGCGGTGCAGAGCACGCGCTGGTATTCCTCGGGGCTGCAGGCGCGTTCGAGGTTGCTGGGCCGCAGCGTGCGCATGCCCACACGCACCGATTCCGGCCATCCCCACTGACGCGCCACCTCGACGGCAATCTCTTCCAGGCCCTGGCCCCATTGCTCGCGCGCCAGCTGCTCGCGCATGGCCTGCCACTCGAGCCCGCCCTCTTCCAGGCCCTTGGCCTGCAGCGCGGCCTCGATGGCCTCCATGTCCTCGGCGAAATGCAGGCCGGCCAGCATGCCGCCGAGGTTCTGGAATAGCGCAATCAGGTAGGCGCCGTCGAGCTGCTTGCTGCTGTTACAGAACTGGTGGGCCAGCAAGGCCGCCAGCTGGGCGCGGCCGAACTCCTGGCGCAGGCGGTTGCCATCGGCGCCCTTGGGCAGGCGCTCGAACAGCATCAGCGAGTTGGCCACCATGCCGATGGTCTGGAAGCCCATCAGCGCCACCGCGCGCTGCAGGCTGGTGATGTTGCCGCCGCCGGCCGAGCTGTAAAAGGCGGCATTGACCAGGCGCAGCAGCTTGGCCGTCATGGCCACATCGTCGGAGATGGCGCCGCTGAGCGCGCGGGCATGGGCGGTCTCGGAGCGGGCAATCTTCTGCAGCAGCCGGGTCGAGTCTTTCATTGAGGCGAAATCGGCGTGCTTGGCAATGCGCTGCATCAGGCGCTGCAGCCGCGCCTCGCGCTCGGCGGCGGCCTGGGCTTCGGCCTCGGCTTTGGCTTGCTCCGCCGCCAGGCGCTCGGCCTCGGCGCGCTCGGCCTCCAGCCGGGCGGCGCGCTGCTCAGGGTCTTCGGAGCTTGCGGCTTCAACGGCAAGCTCAGTGCCAGGCAAGACCTGGCCCTCGACGGCGCCTGGGGTGCTGGCGGAGGCAGAAGATTCAGCGGGTTCAGCGGATGGAGTGGCGAGGACTTCAGGGCTGGCGTCGAAATTCATGGAGGTGTGAGGGCAGCAGGACCGAGCAGAGCGGATGACAGACCCTCTTACATCGGCCGCGCCGCGCCGAACTCAACACCCACGCCAAAGGGCTGGCTTGCTTTGTGCAAAGTGCACAGGCCACACAGACGAGCCCCACACCGGCAGGCCTCGCTCAGCCCGGCGCCGCCCCGCCAAAGCGCATGGCCATGACCACCTGGTTGCGCAGGGTCTTGAGCAGGCGCAGCTCGCGTTCGCCGATCTGAAGGCGGCCGGCCTCGGCCTGGTCGCCGTAGAAGGCACCCAGCACCTGCTCGCCGGCCACCATGGGCAGCAGCACAAAGGTCTGGGCCCGCACCTGCTTGGCGTACCAGGGCGGCAGACGCTGGGCGATGACCGGGTCAGAGGCGTCGGAGATCAAGGTGTCGGCGCCCTTGCTGCAGAGCAGGCCGAACAACTCGCTGGGCGGCTTGAGCGGGATGTCGAACACCGGAGCCAATTCCTGGGCGCGCTGGCCCAGGCCCATGCGGCCACGCAGGCCGCCGCTGGCGGGGTCGCGCAGGCAGACGATGACACGCTGCAGCTGCAAGGCCTCGTGCATCTCCTTCATGCACAGCTGCAGCAGCTTGGCTGCCGGCGCGCCGGACAGCACCAGATCGCTGACGCGCTCCAGCGCGGCCGACAAGGCCTCGGCCATGACGGGGTTGGCCGCAGCGGCTGGCGCCGGAGCGCGTGTGGGGGTGGGCGCAGGGGTGGGTGCCGCTTCCGGTGGCTTGGCGCCTGCAGCGGGTTTGGCGGCAGGCTCGGGCGCCTTGGCCACCGGTTTGGCGGCAGCGCTCTTGTCCGCAGGCTTGTCGGTCGGCTTGCCCTTGGCTGCAGGCGCCGGCACGGGGTCGAAGCCCAGGGCTTTGGCCAAGTCATCCCAGACCAGCTTGACCTGCTCGACCACGGCGGGCAGCACCTCGGGGTCCAGGCTCAGGGGCACGCCCATTTCGGCGGCAAAGCGCTGCACGCAGGCTTTGCGCGCCTCGGCTTTTTCTTCAGCATTGCCACCGCCGGGCAGGCGCAGCAGATCGCCGGCCAGGCGGTTGGCGGCGGTGCAGAGCACGCGTTGGTATTCCTCGGGGCCGGCCGGCCGCTCCAGGCTGCTGGGCGCCAGGCTGCGCATGGCCACACGCACCGATTCGGGCCAGCCCCAGCTCTTGGCCACCTCGACGCCAATCTCCTCAAAGCCCAGGCCCCATTGCTGGCGGGCAAGTTTTTCGCGCTTGTCGTGCCAGGCGGCTTCACCCTCGACCAAGCCCTCTTCTTGCAGGCGCGCCTCGATGGAGGCGGTGTCTTCGGCGAAATGCATGCCGGCCAGCATGCTGCCCAGGTTCTGGAACAGGGCGTTGAGGTAGGCGCCCTCGATGTGCTTGCTGCTGTTGCAGAGCTCATGGGCCAGCAGGGCTGCCATTTGGGCGCGGCCAAATTCCTGGCGCAGGCGGTTGCCGTCGGCCGTTTTGGGCAGGCGCTCGAAGAGCATCAGGGAGCTGGCCACCATGCCGATGGTCTGGAAGCCCATCAGGGCCACGGCCCGTTCCATGCTGGTGATGCTGCCGCCACCGGCCGAGCTGTAGAAGGCGGCATTGACCAGGCGCAGCAGTTTGCCGGTCATGGCAATGTCGTTGGAGATCTCGCCGGTCAGGGCCCGGGCATGGGCATTCTCGGAGCGGCTGATTTTCTGCATCGAGCGCACCGAATCCTTCATGGTGGCGAAGTCGGAATGCGCGGCAATTTTCTGCATCAGGCGTTGCAGGCGCGCCTCACGTTCGGCGGCTTCTTTTTCCTCGGCCTCGCGCTGGGCGGCCAGTCGCTCGGCTTCCTCGGGGTCGATGGCCGGGGCGGCCTCGCCAGCGTCGCCCGTATCGGCCCCGTCCGCAGCAGCTGTGGCGTTCGCGCCCGCATCAAGGGGTGCGGCCTCGGTGGGCGGCGCTGCGGGCGTGGGCAGCGCGGGGGCGTCCGTGTCTTGCGGTCCAGCTTCAGTCATGGGCGATGCGTGGTGGCTGATGGTCGAGGGACGGGGCGTCACCCATCTTCGCACCAGTTCCGCGCCAGGCCAAAGCGCAATCAAGGGTGCAAGTGCGCCACAAAAAGAAAGCCGGCCCTGCGGGAGGCAGAGCCGGCTTGACTGGGGGCAAGCGGTAAGCGGCGAGCGGCAGCAGCTGCCGCCCGCGCTCAGGCCTTCAGACTCAGTTGTGGTTGGCCACCAGGCTGGTGTTGGTGACGGCAGAGTACGCATTCAAGAGCAGGTAGTAGGTACCGGCCTTGGGGGCTGCCACGGTGATGGTTTCGGTGTTGGTCGAACCGTCCGACTTCAGCTCGAAGCTGGTGGTGGTCGGGGCCGAGCCGAACTTCAGGTAGATGTCGCCATCACCCGAGCCACCCGAGAGCTTGAAGGTCAGGTTCTTGGCACCCGTGGGAACCACCAAGGTGTAGGTCAGCTTGGCACCCTTGGCCAGGCTAATGCCAGTCTTGGCCACGCCCTTGGTCAGCGGGATGGTGGCCGGCGGCGGGGTCGTGCCGCAGCTGACACCCACAGCCGAGAAGGCGGCGGTGACATCGGCCGTGGCGTAACCGCGGGCGGTGGCGGCCTTTTCGACGCCGCAAGCGCCTTGGTTGAAGGTGCTGCTGGCCGTCCAGTACAGGCGGTTGGCATCGACCATCACTTCAAAGGCCTTGCGGGTGTTCCAGCCCGGCTTGGTGGCCAGCAGGTAGAAGGCCTTGTTGTACACACCGCTGGACAGGTGCACGTCCAGGCCGTTGTAGTACTTGCTGGCGTTGTCGATGGAGCGGCCATCACGGGTCGGGTCGGCGAAGTAACGCAGGGCGCCCGAAGCCTTGAAGATTTCCGAGCCGACCAGCCAGTCGTTGGTGCCCTTCATGAAGTACTCAGCAGCTTCGCCGGCCATGTCGGAGAAGGCTTCGTTCATGCCGCCCGACTGGTTGGAATAGACCAGGCCCGAGTTCTGCTCGGTGAAGCCGTGGCTGACTTCGTGCGCCGACACATCCAGCGAGACCAGGGGGTAGAAGGTGGACGCGCCGTCACCGAAGTGCATGGCCGAACCGTCCCAGAAAGCGTTTTCGTAGTTGCTGCTGTAGTGCACCTTCATGTACAGGGTCTGGCTGATCGGGCGGATGTTGAACCAGCCTTGGTACATATTGAAGACCACATTGCCGAAGTAATGCGCGTCGTTCAGGGGCGAGTAGGCACCGTTGGTCAGCTTGTACTCATTGCGCGGGCAGGTGAACTTGAAGGGCGTGCTGCCGCTGGTGCCGCCCTTCAGGTCGACGGTGATGACGTTGCCGCTGTTCATCTGGCAATCGGCCGTCACGACCAGGGGGCCGTAGGTGGTGCCGTACTCGTACTTGCCGGTCTTGGTGTTGCCGCCGGGGCCGGTGGCATTGGCGTGGTTCAGGCCTTCCCACTGCTCGAGCACGGCGCCGCTGTTGGCGTCGATCAGCAGGTGCGGGCGGCTGGGCTCATCACCGTGGCTGGTCAGGAAGGAGACCAGGTAGACCAGCTGGGCGACGTTGCGCTCGTTCAGCTTGACGAAGAGCTTGACCTGCTCGTTGCTGGTCTTGCCCACCTTGGAGGCGTCCTTGGCGCGGCTCTTGGCCACGGCCAACACGGCTTGCTCGCTCAGGCTGGGCTGCACATGGCCCAGGTCCTGGTTGATGTTGCGAACCAGCGCGCCCGAGAAGCTGGGCGTGCGGCTGCCCTTGGGCAGATGCTCGACCACGGCCTCGCCCCAGATGGGCACGCCTTGGTAGTGCTGCTCGTAGCGGGTGACCACCAGGCCGCTAGGGTAAGTCTGGCTGCGCAGGGGCTTGAGCTCGTCGGCAGCCAGGCCCAGCGCGGCCGGGCCGGTGACGCCGCGTGCGGCCACCAGGCCGACGCGTGCCAGGTCGGCGCCTTCGAGTTCGACGCGGTCAGCCGCCATGGCCTGGCAGGCCAGAGAAGCGGCGGCGGCCAGCAGTGCGCTGCGGGCCAAGAGTTTGAAAGTTGCTTGCATGGTGGTTCGACTCCTAGGTTTTTCGAGGGCTTGTCGGCCCTCTTCTGCTTGTGGACCCGACAGCGCCAAAAGCAGCGCTGCGGGCCGGCAAGGTCAAACCCTGGATCGCAAGGCCATGCCCCTTACCGTCTGACCGTTTCAACCCGCCTGCCAAGCCATTTCGACTCCAGTACCCGGGCCGGCTGCCCGCAAGGGCGGCCGGTCAGTGGGAGCGAATCCTAGTTACGGGCGGTTTCCGCACAAGCTGTAAGAACTGACATCCGCATTCGCCCCAATTTCAGGCGCCGGGCGTTGGCGAGATGGTTGCGCGCTCGAACGGTTTCAAACCCGAAACCGGCCGAAACGCGGTGCCAACGATCCCTCGCGAAGCCCCGCCCCACCCTCGGCGCGCTCGCCGGCAACCGCCAGCGCCACACCCCCACAAGGAGACTTTCACCATGTCCACACCCCCTCGCTTCCCGGTTCGCCTGGCCCCAGCCTTGGCCGGCCTCGTCCTGCTGGCCGGCCTGCCGCTGAGCAGCAACGCCCATGACGCCGCATCGGCCGCCAAGGCCTCAAAACAGGCCACGGCACCGGCCGCGGCCGCCAGCAGCAACAAGGTCTGGATCAGCCTGGGCGACGCTGCCTTCCGCGAACTGCAGAAGGTGCACCCCAGCGCCAAGCCGGCCGCCAGCGTCAAGGCCCTGGCCTCGCTGAGCGGCGCGATGGATTCATCCGCCAGCGACGTGACGGGTGTCGCCGATGCCACCGGCGCCCGCCCGGCCGAGCAGGTGCACCTGATCGAGGTGGAAGAGGCCCTGCTCAGCGAGCTCTCGGCGGCCGTGCATGAAAAACTCAAGCGCTGCGGCGGCTATATGTTCCACGCCAGCCAGGCCGAGGGCCTGCGCAGCCTCAACGCCCTGAGCCGGCCCATGCAGCCCCTGGTGGCCGCCACCCGCCCCAGCTATGTGATCGACCAGCAAGCCCTGGTCACGCCCATGCTCTCGCAGATGCAGGCCAGCAATATCGGGCAAACCATCCTCGACCTCTCGGCCAACACCAACCGCTCTACACCACCAGCGGCGGCACCAATGCCTCGACCTGGCTGAAGAACCGCTGGATCACCTTGGCCGGTGGGCGCAGCGACATCACGGTGGAGCAATTCACCCACGCCAGCTGGCCGCAGAAATCAGTGATCCTGACCTTCAAGGGGACGGACAACGGCTCTCAGGTCGTGGTGCTGGGCGCCCATCTGGACTCCATCGCCGGTTCCAGCACGGGCGAAACCACGCGCGCACCCGGCGCCGATGACGACGCCTCCGGCGTGGCCAGCCTGACGGAAATCATCCGCACCCTGGTGGCCAATAACTTCAAGCCTCGGCGCAGCATCAAGTTCATGGCCTATGCCGCCGAAGAGGTGGGCCTGCGCGGCTCGGCCGAGATCGCGCGCAGCTTTGCTGCGGCCAATACCAATGTCGTGGGCGTGATGCAGCTGGACATGACCAACTACAAGGGCGCAGCCAATGACATCTACATCTTCACCGACTACACCGATGCGAGCCAGAACACCTTCGTCACCAACCTGATCAAGACCTACCTGCCCACGCTCAAGATCGGCACCGACCGCTGCGGCTATGCCTGCTCGGACCACGCCAGCTGGAACGCGCAGGGCTACTTCGCAACCATGCCGTTTGAGTCCTCGTTCGCAGCGGACAACCCCTACATCCACACCGCCAACGACACCTACGCCAACACCGGCAGCAATGCCGAGCATTCGCTCAAGTTCGCCCGCATGGCCCTGGCCTATGCGGTGGAGCTGGGCGCAGACGGCCCCGGCACCCCGCCGCCCACCGACAAGGTGGAGAACTTCAGCGGCAGCCTGACCAAGAACCAGACCAAGAGCTTCGGCCCCTTCAAGGTCAAGGCGGGCGGCACGCTCAAGGCAAGCACCACCGGCACCGGTGACATCGACCTCTTCGTCAAGAAGGGCGCCGTGCCCACCACCAGCAGCTACGACTGCAAGAGCGATGGCAGCACCGCCACCGAGACTTGCAGCGTTCCCGCCACAGCCAACAGCGATGTCTATGTGCTGCTGAAAGGCTACACCGCGGGCAATTACCAGCTGACGGTGAGCTACACGCCGCAGTAAGCGGCACGCCGCCGCCCGACACGCGCTGCGTGCCGGGCGGGCGTCCTCAAAGCATGAGGACCAGGCGCTCGAGAATGAGCACCGCAAAAAAGCCCAGCGCCGCCAGCAGCGTCCACTTGACGATGACCAGGCCACGGCGCCGCCAGACCACCTGGCCGGTGGCGATGTAGAGGGCAAAGCTGACGATGCCGGCGAACATCAGCAAGCCGGCGACCAGGCGAAACATCATCATGGGCAAACTCCAGGCCGGCGCTTCAGGCGCATCACGCGCCGCGGCCGCAGCGTGGCGCACACATCACCAGGCCGGCGCCAGCTGCGCAAAGCCTTGCGGCGCGCGTGCCGCGTCTTCGAAGGTGACGATCTCGTAAGCCTCGGCATCGGCCAGCAGCGCGCGCACCAGCTTGTTGTTCAGCGCGTGGCCGCCCTTGAAGGAGGTGTAGGCAGCCAGCAGCGGGTAGCCGGCCACCTGCATGTCGCCGATGGCGTCGAGGATTTTGTGTTTGACGAACTCGTCGTCGTAGCGCAGGCCGTCGGCATTGAGCACGCGGTAGTCGTCCACGACGATGGCGTTGTCCATGGAGCCGCCCAGGGTCAGGCCGCGGCTGCGCATCAGCTCGATGTCGCTGGTCATGCCGAAGGTGCGGGCGCGGGCGATTTCCTTCTTGTACTGGCCCGAGCCCATGTCGAACACATACTGCTGGCCCGTGGCCGACACCGCCGGGTTGTCGAACTCGATCTGGAAGCTCAGGGTGTAGCCGTGGTGCGGCTCCAACTTGGCCCACATCAGGCGCTTGCCCTCGCCCTGGCGCACTTCCACGGTCTTCTTCACCCGCAGAAACTTCTTGGCCGCGTTCTGCTGCTCGATGCCGGCGCTTTGAAGCAGGTAGACGAAACTCGCGGCCGAGCCGTCGAGGATGGGCACCTCATCGGCGTTGATGTCCACGTACAGATTGTCCAGACCCAAGCCTGCGCAAGCCGAGAGCAGGTGCTCAATCGTCTGCACCTTGGGCGCGCCGGGGTCACCGCCGGGACTGATGGTGGTGGCCATTCGGGTGTCGCAGACCGTGTCCGGGCGCACCGGAATGTCCACCGGGTTGTTCAGGTCGACCCGGCGAAACACGATGCCGGTGTCGGGGGCCGCCGGGCGCAGCACCAGCTCCACACGCTGGCCGCTGTGGATGCCGACGCCGACCGCCTTGGTCAGCGCCTTCAGGGTTCTTTGTTTCAGCATGCCCCGATTGTCGGCGATCAGGGCGCGGCTTGCTGGCCTGGGGCTGCTGGCGCCTCACCGGTGGCGGCACGCTGCACCGGCAGGCGCAGGCTCAGGCGCGTGCCCTGCCCCGGGCTGGACTCGATCTTCAGCGAGCCGCCCAGGCGCTGGGCGCGGCGCTGCTGGCTTTTCAGGCCGCGGCCGCGCTGGGCCGTGGCGAGATCGAAACCGTCGCCATCATCCTCGACCCGGATCTCGACATGGCTGCCCTGGTTGCGGGTGACCATGCGCACGCGTGTGGCCCGCGCATGCTTGAGCGCATTGGTCAATGCCTCCTGCAGCAGGCGCAGCACATGCAGGGCGTCGGGTGGCTCCAGCCAGGTCAGCGGGGGCAGGTCTTGCACATCCCACTCCAGGCTCAGGCCACCGATCTGCAGGCGCTTGCCCAAGCGGTAACGCATGGTGGCCAGCAGCGACACCAGGTCATGGCCGACCGGTTCCAGCGAATCGATGACCAGGCGCAGATCGTCCACGCATTCGCGCAGCACCTCGACCACCTTGTCCTGCTCCATGCGGCCCTGCTCCACCGCCACCATGGCCGAGAGCAGGGACGAGCCCAGACCGTCGTGCATGTCCTGCATCAGGCGCTGGCGCTCCAGCAGCAAGGCCTGCTGGCGCTCGGCCTCGCGCAGGCGCTCGTGCTGGGCCAGCAGCTCATCGCTCTGCTGCTGCAGGCGCTGGGCCTGGCAGGCATTGAGCTGCTCCACCTCTTCCAGGGCGCCGATGTAGCGGCGCTGCACGGCATACAGAAAACTGGCCACGATGATGAGGGTGGCAAAAGGCATCAGGTAGATGTGCTCGGGCCAAGCCCAGCCCGCCAGCAGGATCACATCGTGCACACCCAGGGCCAAGCTGAGGGCCAGGCTGATCGCGATCAGACGCAGCTCCCGGCTGCCCTCACGCAGCGCCACCACCGCCACAAACACGGTGCCGGCCACGCTGACCAGGGCATTGATGGACTGCTGCCACACCGGGTCTGGCGCCAAGCCCCAGAGCGGCATGGTCAGCACACTGCCCACAGCCACCAGCAAGGCGACCGCGCGCTCGAGGCGCGGAAACTGCCGCCGTGCAAAGCGCAGGGCGAACAAAAAGGTCAGCAGCATCACCCAGGACATGGAGGCATGCGTCATCCACCAGAACCACTCCAGGCCCAGAGGCGTGCGCGGCAGGTTCAGGTGGTAATGCAGATTGCGCACCAGCCAGGCCACCGAGGCCAGCGCGAACAGCAGATAGGCCGGCTCCGAACGCCGCCGCACCCACAGCGCCAGCGAAAACATGCCCAAGGCCACCAGGGTCAGGCTGATGGCTTGCGGCACGCCGATCTGCATCATCCAGCGCTTGCGCGGCAGGCTTTCCAGCTGCTCGCGCGAACCCAGCCAGACGGAGGAGACCGAGTAGAAGCTGTGGCGCACCACCGGCACGGCCACCACCAGCTCGATGCTGCGGTCGTGGTGCAGCTCGGTCAGGGCCGGCGGGAACAAGGCCCACAAGGGCCGCACCCATTGCTCGCGCGCGCCGTACTGGTTATCGAAGACCTGACGCCAGCCCTCATCGGTCTTGACCAGCACCGCCGCGGCCATCGACACCAGGCGCGGGGTGTAGAGCGCAACGCTGGTGGGCCAGCGCCCCTGCGGCGGGGCATAGCGCAGCCGGTACCAGCGCATCTCGTACTCGCGCGGCGTGCCGGGCGCGGCAGGGGCGGCGCTGGCCGTGCGGGCGCGCACATCGGGCAGGGACACCGTGGCCCAAGCGGCAGGATCGGCAGGCGGCTGCAGGCGCGCAGGCAGCGTGGCGTGCGTACCCTCCATCGAACGCAGCGCCGCCCACCAGGCCTCCACATCGGCGCGGCTCCACACGCTGACCGCCAGCTCGGCGCTGTGCGCCTGCTCGCCACCGGCGCTGGGCGGCAGGTCTTCGAGCGCCAGGGCTTGCACCTGCGCCTGGGCGGGCAGCAAAAGGCAAACCCCGGTCAGACCCAGCCAGAGGGCGCGCAGCACCCGCATGCGCAGACCCAAGGTCGACACCGAGCCCAGCCGCTCGATGCGGCGCCAGAGGGACGAAAACACAAGCAGTGGGGGCATGCCCGGCGGCCTCTCTTCTCTTTCAACGGGGCTCGGTCGAACCCGGGGTCTCTGAAGCAGCCCAGGTCGGCGAAAGGCTGGAGCATGCCACAGGCCATTGGGGCGCAGCCCCCGGATTGATGCGGGGAGACCGTCGCAGGCTGCGGCGGGCCAGGCGTTCACCGCCGCCCCGCCTTCGGGCATAAAAAAACGGACCCCACAGGGTCCGTTCAATTCGGCGTCATTGCCCCAGACGGCAGGTGCCCGCGATCAGGGGCCTGTCGCCCAAAGCCAGCGGCGGGGGGCCATCAGCCCACCCTTCAATCGATCAGTCGGCTTGCTTGCGCAGGAAGGCCGGGATCTCGATCTCGTCCATGCCGTTGGAGGACAGGGCTTCGACCTTGGTGGCCGCAGCCATGCGGCCATGGCGCCAGACGCTGTGCGAGCCGCCCAGATCACCGCCCAGGCCCGAGGCCACGCCGGTGCTGATGCCACCCATGCCGCCGAGCGCTGCACCGCCGGCTTGCGCCACGGTGGCAGCGCCTTGCTGCATCTTGACGTGGTCGGTCAGGACCGGCACGTCATAGGTGCCCGTGCGCAGCTGGGTTTGCACCTGCTGCTGCACCACCTGCAGCGGCGCCTGCTGGCGGGCACGCTGCGAAGACAGGCCGGTGGCGATCACGGTCACGCGCAGGGCGTCGCCCAGCGATTCGTCGTAGGCCGTGCCGTAGATGACGTGGGCGTCGTCCGAGGCGTAACGCTTGATGGCGTTCATCGCGTTGCGGGATTCGCTCAGCTTGAAGTTGGCGCGGCTGGCCGCGATCAGCACCAGCACGCCACGCGCGCCGGACAGATCGATGCCTTCCAGCAAAGGGCAAGCCACGGCCGCTTCGGCGGCCTTGGCGGCGCGATCCGGGCCGCTGGCTTGCGCCGTGCCCATCATGGCCTTGCCGGGTTCGCTCATCACCGTCTTGACGTCTTCGAAGTCGACGTTGACCAGGCCGGGGATGTGAATGATGTCGGAGATGCCGCCCACCGCATTCTTCAGCACGTCATTGGCGTGCGCGAAGGCTTGATCTTGCGTGACATCGTCACCCAGCACGTCGAGCAGCTTGTCGTTCAGCACGACGATCAGCGAGTCGACATTGGCTTCCAGCTCGGCCAGGCCGGCGTCAGCCGCCTTGGAGCGACGGCCACCTTCGAACTCGAAAGGCTTGGTCACCACGCCGACGGTCAGGATGCCCATGTCCTTGGCCACGCGAGCGATCACGGGGGCGGCGCCGGTGCCGGTGCCACCGCCCATGCCGGCGGTGATGAAGAGCATGTGCGCGCCCTGGATGGACTCGCGGATGCGTGCTTCGGCTTCTTCTGCCGCGGCCTTGCCCATTTCAGGCTTGGCGCCGGCGCCGAGGCCGGTGCTGCCCAGCTGCAGGAGCTGGTCCGCCTTGGATCGGTTCAGGGCTTGGGCATCGGTATTGGCGCAGATGAATTCCACACCCATCACGCCCTGCGCGATCATGTGGTCCACCGCGTTGCCGCCGCCGCCGCCAACACCAATCACCTTGATTTGGGTGCCTTGGTCAAACTCTTCGATCATC
>Ga0187843_10000998_pt1 | contig 18471 bp, 12 predicted proteins | sample SpaLakP09_SKY_43_FD_134516 | JGI IMG/M metagenome (GOLD analysis project Ga0187843, IMG submission 134516) | Oligotrophic lake water microbial communities from Sparkling Lake, Wisconsin, USA - SP09_SKY_43 | ecosystem: Environmental > Aquatic > Freshwater > Lake | place: USA: Sparkling Lake...
ACCGACCAGGTCGCCAAGCTGGCCACCGATGACCTGCAGGCCATCAACACCAGCGCCCTGCGCAACCTCAACAGCGATCAGCTGGGCGCCCTGGCCTCCGATCAGCTGGGGGCACTGACCACCAACCAGGTCAATGCCCTGACGGCCGCTCAGATCCAGTCGCTGTCCAGCGATGACCTGAACGCCTTCACCACGACGCAGTTCCGGTCCATGAGCTCAAGCCAAGTGGCGGCCATCTCGACCGATCAGGTCAAGACCCTGACCACGGAGGACTTCGCAGCGATTGGTACCGGCGGCCTGCGCGGCCTGACTGCCGGCCAGGTGGGCGTGCTGACCACCGACCAGGTGATCGCGCTGACCACCCAGCAGGCGGCCGCGCTGAACAGCGTGCAGATCGCCGGCCTGAGTACCGAGCAGATGGCCAAGCTGGCCACCGATGACCTGCAGGCGATCAACACCAGCGCCCTGCGCAACCTGACCACGGATCAGTTGGGCGCCCTCGCCTCCGATCAGCTGGGCGCGCTCAGCACCGCCCAGGTCAATGCGCTGACGGCCGGCCAGATCCAAGGCCTGTCCAGCGATGACTTGAATGCCTTCACGACCACGCAGTTCCGGGCCATGAGCTCGGGCCAGGTGGCGGCCATCTCGACCGATCAGATCAAGACCCTGACCACGGAAGACCTGGCCTCGATCGGCACCACCGGCTTGCGCGGCCTGACGGCCGGCCAGGTCTCGGCCCTGACCACCGACCAGGTGATCGCGCTGACCACCCAGCAGACCGCTGCGCTGAACAGCGTGCAGGTCGCTGGCCTGAGCACGGAGCAGATGTCCAAGCTGGCCACCGATGACTTGCAAGCCATCAACAGCAGCGCCCTGCGTGCCTTCAGCACCGACCAGCTCGGCGCCCTGGCGTCCGACCAGCTGGGCGCGCTGACGACGGCCCAGGTCAACGCCCTGACCAATGCCCAGATCCAGGGCCTGAGCAGCGACGACCTGAACGCCTTCACCACCGCCCAGTTCCGCGCCATGAGCTCGGGCCAGGTGGCGGCCATTTCGACCGATCAGATCAAGACGCTGACGACGGAAGACCTGTCTTCCATCGGCACTGCCGGTCTGCGCGGGCTGACAGCAAGCCAGGTGGGCGCGCTGACCACCGACCAGGTGATCGCCCTGACCACCGCGCAAGCGGCGGCACTCAACAGCGTGCAGATCGCCGGCCTGAGCACCGACCAGATCGCCAAGCTGGCCACCGATGACCTGCAGGCCATCAACACCAGCGCGCTGCGCAACCTGAACACCGACCAGCTCGGTGCGCTGGGTTCGGATCAGCTGGGCGCCCTGAGCACCAACCAGGTCAATGCGCTGACGGCGGGTCAGATCCAGGGTCTGTCCAGCGACGACCTGAACGCCTTCACCACGGCCCAGTTCCGCGCCATGAGCTCGGGCCAGGTGGCCGCCATCTCGACGGATCAGGTCAAGACCCTGACCACCGAAGACCTGGCTGCCATCGGCACCAGTGGCTTGCGTGGCCTGACGGCGGGCCAGGTGGGTGTGCTGACGACCGACCAGATCATCGCCCTGACGACCACCCAGGCGGCTGCGCTGAACAGCGCCCAGGTGGCCGGCCTGAGCACCGAGCAAATGAGCAAGCTGGCCACCGATGACCTGCAAGCCCTGAACACCGGTGCGCTGCGCAACCTCAGCACCGATCAGCTGGGAGCCCTGGGCTCCGATCAGCTCGGCGCCTTGAGCACCGCGCAGGTCAACGCGCTGACGGCGAGCCAGATCCAGGGCTTGTCCACCGACGATCTGAACGCCTTCACCACCACCCAGTTCCGGGCCATGAGCTCCAGCCAGGTGGCGGCGATCTCGACCGACCAGGTGCACGCACTGACCACCGAGGACTTCGCGTCCATCGGCACCGCGGGCTTCCGCGGCCTGACGGTCGGTCAGCTGGGCGCCCTGACCACGGATCAGATCGTGGCGCTGACGACGCAGCAGGCCAACGCGCTGAACAGCGCCCAGGTCGCCGGCTTCACCACCGAGCAGATGCATGCGCTGGCCACCGATGACCTGCGTGCCTTGACCACCTCGGCGCTGCGCAACTTCAGCACCGAGCAGTTCGAAGCCCTGACCACCGAGCACCTGGTGAACTTCACGACCCAGCAGTTCCAGTCCATCACCGTCAACCAGCTCGACACCCTGAGCACCGATGACATGGTGGCGCTGACAACCACCCAGGTCGCGACCTTCAGCTCGATCCAGATCGGCAGCCTGAGCACCGAGCAGTTCTCCAAGTTCGTGTCTGAAGACATCAAGGCCTTCACCACGGCCCAGATGGCTGGCCTGACCACCGAGCAGATCCACAGCATCACCTCGGATCAGATCAAGGGCTTTGACGCCGAAGACCTGGCCAAGCTGAACATGACCCAGGTGCTGTCCTTTGCCACCGAGGCCCTGACGGCCTTGACGGCAGCCCAGCTCGACGGTCTGTACCTGGCGACCCCGATCGTGCTGGATCTGGACGGCAACGGCATCAACACCTTGAGCGCGGCCCAGGGCGTGAACTTCGACGTCAACGGCACCGGCAACACCAGCCAGAAGTGGGGCTGGGTCGGCGGTAACGACGGCCTGCTGGTGCGTGACCTGAACGGCGACGGCATCATCAACAGCGGCAAGGAGTTGTTCGGCTCCGGCACCGTGCTCGGCACGGGCCAGCGCGCGACCGACGGCTATGCCGCGATGCGTGAGCTGGACCTGAACCACGACGGCAAGCTGAGCGTGCTGGACCAGAACTTCGGTGAGCTCAAGGTCTGGGTCGACGCCAACCACGACGGCAAGACCGACGGCGGTGAGCTGAAGTCGCTGCAGGATCTGGGCATCACCGAGTTCGACCTCGGCGCCCAGGCCAACAGCACGATCGACCAGGGCAATCTGGTGGGTCTGGTGTCGGGCTACACCACCAGCGATGGTCAGACCCACACCATGGCCGACGTCTGGTTCGCCAAGGACAACAGCCACGGCGAAGCGGCGGCGCCCAAGCTGGGTGATGTGCTGGCCGGACCGGCGGGCACCCTGCTCGGCGAGGGCAGCGCGGTCAAGGGCAGCGAGCTGGATCACAGCCAGAACGCGCAGGCGACCCAGCACCATCTGTTCGTCAAGCACCGTCCGGACGACGACGAACTGGAGCGCATGAACCCGCTGATCTGATCGATCATCCTGGACCGGGCCCCGACGCGGGTGCCGGTCGCCCCGCACACCGCGGGGCTGCGAGCTCCGAGCGGGAGGCCAAGTACGGCGTCCTGGCTCGGGGCTCGCTTGCTTTATGCTTCCCCGAAAGCCGATCCACGCTGCTCTCTCTGAGTCTCTGCCATGTCCGACACGCCCGCCACCGATCCTCGCGCGCCCCGCATCCACGCCCTGGCCGATGTGCAAAGCCCGCACATCGGCGCCGGCACGCAGATCTGGCAGTTCTGTGTGGTGCTGGCCGGCGCCCGCATCGGCGCGGACTGCAATCTCAATGCCCAGGTGTTTGTGGAGAACGATGTCTGCCTGGGCGACCGGGTGACGGTGAAATGCGGCGTGCAGCTCTGGGATGGACTGAGCGTGGCCGACGATGTCTTCATCGGGCCCAATGTCAGCTTCACCAACGACCGCACGCCGCGCTCCAAGCGCTATCCGGCCGAGTTCCAGCGCACCCGCATCGAGCGCGGCGCCTCGATCGGGGCCAATGCCACCATCCTCGGCGGCGTGACGATTGGGGCGGGCGCCTTGATCGGTGCCGGCAGCGTGGTGACCCGCGATGTGCCCGCGGGCGAGTTGTGGGTGGGCAACCCGGCCCGCTCCCGCGGACCGGCACCGGCCTGACCCCTCAGGCCCGGGCTGACATCACACGCTGGCTCGGACGACCTGGGTCAGGCGCTCGACCTGGGCCTCACTCATGCCCGGCCACAGCGGCAGGCTCAGCACCCGGGCATGGATGGCCTCGGCGATGGGAAAGTCACCCGGGCCATAGCCCAGCTCGGCATAGGCCGGCTGCAGATGCGGCGGCACCGGGTAGTGAATCAGGCTGCCCACGCCCTGGGCCTCGAGCGCGGCGGCCAGGCGGTCGCGCGCCTCATGCTGCACCACGAAGAGATGCCAGGCGGAGCGCAAGCCCTCGGGCTCGACCGGCAGCTGCAGCGGCAGGCCGGACAGGCCATCGCGCAGCTGCGCCGCCAGGCGACGGCGCTCTTCGGTGGCCGCCTGCAGATGCGGCAGCTTGGCGGCCAGCACAGCGGTCTGGATCTCGTCCAGGCGCGAGTTGATGCCCTTGACTTCGTTGTGGTACTTGATGCGCGAGCCGTAGTTGCGCAGCACGCGCAGCTGGGCATCGAGCGACGCATCGGCCGTGGTGACACCGCCGCCATCGCCCATGGCACCGAGGTTCTTGCCCGGGTAGAAGCTCCAGGCCGAGATGTCCGCCAGGCTGCCGACGAGGCGGCCGCGGTACTCGGCCGCATGGGCTTGGGCGCAGTCGTCCAACACCTTGAGGCCGTGGCGGCGCGCCAGGGCCACCAAGGCATCCATCTCGGCCGGCAGGCCGTAGAGATGCACGGGCAGCAGCACCTTGGTCCGGGGCGTGATCGCCGCCTCGACGCGGGCCGGGTCGAGGTTGTAGGTCTGCGGATCGGGCTCCACCGGGACCGGCCGGGCGCCGCACTGGCTGACCGCCAGCCAGGTGGCCACATAGGTGTTGCTGGGCACGATGACCTCGTCACCCGGGCCCACGCCAAGGGCGCGCAAGGACAGGGTCAGCGCATCCAGGCCGTTGGCGACACCGGCGCAATGCTGGGTCTGGCAAAAGCGCGCGTAGGCCGCCTCGAACTGCTGCAGCTCCTGGCCGAGCAGAAACCAGCCGCTGCCGGCCACGCGCAGCAGGGCCGCGTCGATCTCGGCCTGGGCGCTGCGGTAGGCGGGCTGCAGATTGAGAAACGGGATCTTCGCGGTCTCGCTCATGCCTGGGCTCCCGCGGCGGCCTTGGCTTCCATCACCGCAGCCAGGAACTCGTCGTAATTGCGGATGTAGTCCTCGGCGCTGTAAGTGTCCGACGCCAGAACGAGCAAGACGGCGTCGGGCGAAAACTGGTACTGGATGCCCCAGACCATGGGCGGGATGTGCAGGCCCAGGCGGGCGCTGTCGAGCAGGATCTCGTCGCGGTGCTGGCCGTCATCGACGACGATGCCGACCGAGCCCTTCACGCAGACCAGGAACTGGTGGCAGGCGCGGTGGGCATGCTCGCCACGCACCTCGCGGCTGGGCACGTCGTAGACCATGAAGAAACGCTGCGGCTGAAACGGCAGATGGCTGCCGATCTCACCAAAACTGAGGGCGCCGCGCAGATCGACGATCTTGGGCAGGCGGTGCAAGGTGGCGCGCGCCACGCTGAGCTGTGGCAGGCTGTCGGCCGGCAGGGCTGCGGCCCGCGTGGCCGAAGCCTGGCCTGGCAGGTCCACATGGGGTGTGTCCACATAACCGGTGATGTGGGCGGGGTTGCCGGCGACGATGGCATTGGGTGGCACATCACGGCTGACCACGGCGCCGTCCATCACCAGGGCACGTGCGCCGATGGTCACACCCGGGCGAATCGTGGCGCCTGAGCCGATGCTGGCGCCCTGGCGCACCCGGGTTTGCACAAAGGCCTCGGGCCGCTGCTTGCTGCGCGGGAAGGGATCGTTGGAAAAGGTGACGTTGGGGCCGACGAAGACATCGTCTTCGATGCGCACGCCGTCCCAGAGCTGCACGCCACATTTGATCGTCACCCGGTCACCGACTTCGACATCGTTCTCGATGAAGACGTGGTCGCAGATATTGGCATCGCGGCCGATGCGGGCACCGGGCAGCACATGGCTGAAGGCCCAGATGCGGCTGCCCTCGCCCACCGCCGCGCTCTCCAGCAAGGCCATGGGGTGGACATAGACGCCTGGCGGCGATTGCGGTTCAGGGGTCAAGATCGGTGCATTCACGTTGCGGCTCACTCCCGGCTGGCTGGTCGCACTTGGGTCTTCAGGGGCGCGGCCGGCGCCGCTCCCGATGCTGCGCAGAATACTTGATGCGCCGTCGAACAAACCCACGACAAAGCGGGCCGCAGCCCGGCTGTTTACCCCAATGCCGTCCGCGCGGAGAGACGCGGCACACCCTATAGACTCAGGTTTAGGGAGCGAATCCCGGCTGAATCCGGCGTTTGGGCCCCGCGGGCTTGCGCTCCAATGCAAGCCAAGGCTGTGGCGCACGCGTTTTCGGACGCTCCAGCGAGAAATTGAACCAGCGAAAGTGCAAACACCCATGAAAAAAGCGTTCATCACCGGAGTGACGGGGCAGGATGGCTCCTACCTGGCGGAATCCCTGCTGGCCAAAGGCTACGAGGTGCATGCCACACTGCGCCGCAGCTCGGTATTCACTTCGGCGCGCATCGACCACCTGCTCGAGCACCAACGCTTCAAGACCTACCACGGTGACCTGACCGACTCCAGCAATCTGCACACCCTGCTGTCCAAGATTCAGCCTGACGAGATCTACAACCTGGGCGCGCAGTCCCATGTGGCCGTGTCCTTCGAGGTGCCCGAGTACACCGCTGAGGTCGATGCCCTGGGCACCATCCGCCTGCTCAATGCCATCAAGGACCTGGGCATCAAGCCGCGCTTCTACCAGGCCTCGACCTCCGAGCTTTTCGGCGGCCTGCCCGAGACCGCACCGCAAAGCGAGAAGACGCCCTTCTACCCCAAGTCGCCCTACGGCGCGGCCAAGCTCTATGCCTACTGGATCGTGGTCAATTACCGCGAGAGCCATGGCCTTTATGCCTGCAACGGCATCCTGTTCAACCACGAATCGCCGCGCCGCGGCGAGACCTTTGTGACCAAGAAGATCACCAAGGCCGTGGCCCGCATCTCGCAAGGCCGCCAGGCCGTGCTCAGCCTCGGCAACCTCGATGCCAAGCGGGACTGGGGTTATGCCAAGGACTATGTGGAAGCCATGTGGCTGATGCTGCAGCAGGAAAAGGCGGACGACTATGTGATCGCCTCGGGCGAAACCTACACCGTGCGCCAGTTTGTGGACATGGCTTTCGCCGAAGTGGGCATCGAACTGGACTGGCAGGGCGAAGGCGTGAACGAGCGCGGCCTGGACCGCCGCACCGGCCGCCCCCTGGTGGTGATCGACCCGCGCTACTTCCGCCCGGCCGAGGTGGACCTGCTCTGGGGCGACGCCAGCAAGGCGCGCGAAAAGCTGGGATGGACCTCCAAGACCTCGATCCGCGACCTGGTGCGCATGATGGTGCAGTACGACCTCAAGAACGAAACCTACGGAGGCCATGAGCCATGATTCTGGTCACCGGCGCCACCGGTTTTCTGGGTCGACGCGTCTGCCGCCTGCTCGACGCCCAGGGCCAGCCCCATCTGAAGACCTCCATGTCTCTGGGCCTGGACCTGCGCGACCCGATCGCCACGGAGGCCTTTTTTGCCGCCCACAAGCCCAGCCAGGTGATCCACTGCGCGGCCTTTGTCGGCGGCATTCAGTTCGGCTACAAGCATTCGGCCGAGCTCTTTCACAACAACCTGCAGATGACGCTGAATCTGCTCGCCAGCGCCCAGCGCCACGCCGTGCAGCGCATCGTCAACCCGATCTCCAACTGCGCCTACCCGGCCAAGGCCACGCTCTTCAAGGAAGACGAGTTCTGGGACGGCCCGCTGCATGACTCCGTCATGGTCTACGGCTTTGTGCGCAAGGCCTCCTGGGTCGGCGCGCAAGCCTATGCCCAGCAATACGGGCTCGATGTGATCAACCTGATCCTGTCGAATATGTATGGCCCCGAGGATCATTTCGAGGAAGAACGTTCCCATGCCCTGGGCGCCCTGGTGATGAAATTCGCCCGGGCCAAGAAGCTGGGCCTGCCCGAAGTGGTGGTCTGGGGCAGCGGCACACCGGTGCGCGAATGGCTGCATGTGGACGATGGCGCGCAAGCCCTGGTCCGCGGCCTGGCCGCGCCCCGCTGCGATCAGCCGGTGAACATCGGCGTTGGCCGCGGCATCTCCATCCTGGCCATGGCCGAGATGATCCAGCGCGAGATCGGCTACACCGGTCGCCTGGTGCTGGACCCGAGCAAGCCCGACGGCGCCCCCTACAAGACGGTGGACGGCAGCCGCGGCCAGGCCCTGCTGAACTGGTCCCCCGAGATCGATTTTGAAGACGGCGTGCGCGCCACCATCCGCTGGTATCTGGAGCAAGAAGCCCATGGCAGTCACTGAAATCAAGCAAGGCGAGCTGGTGCTGGCCCGCCACATCCCGGCCAGCGTGGCCTGGAGCGGCGGCCTGCAGTTCTTTTCCCCCGAGGGCGACTACCAGCAGGTGGGCACCTGGGGCTATGAGCAGGGCAAGACCCTGCTGGCCCACAGCCACAATGAAGTGAGCCGCGAGGTGCTGTGGACGCAGGAAGTGCTCTACATCCGCGCCGGCCGGGTGCGCGCCGAGATTTACGACACGGCCGATCAGAAGGTGGCCGAGCTGGAAGCCGGCGCCGGTGACATCCTGGTGCTGCTGCGCGGCGGCCACGGCTATCACATCCTGGAGAACGGCACCCAGGTGCTGGAGATCAAGAACGGCCCCTACGTCGGCGCCGACGCCGACCGGAGGCGGCTGTGAGCGAGAAGGCTGTGAACGAAGCGGGCGCGCTGATCAAGGTCCATCTGGGCTGCTGGCACCGGGTCATCCCCGGCTTCGTCCATGTGGACCTGTGCGACATGCCGCACATCGACCACAAATCCGGCATCGACGCCCTGCCCTTCTTGGCCGACAACTCGGCCTCGCTGATCTACTGCAGCCATGCGCTGGAGTATTTCGACCGCGACCAGGCCAGGGAGGTGCTGAATGAGTGGCACCGGGTGCTGGCGCCGGGCGGCGTGCTGCGCCTGGCCGTGCCGGACTTCCAGGCCCTGATCCAGGTCTACCAGCAGACCGGCGAGTTGGCCCGGGTGCTGGGCCCGCTCTACGGCAAGATGGCCATCCAGACCGAGCAAGGCCCGGCCACCCTGTATCACAAGACCACCTACGACAAGGCCAGCCTGAGCACCCTGCTCGAAGCATGCGGCTTTGTCGCCCCCGAGCGCTGGGACTGGCGCCAGACCGAGCATGCCGCGGTGGACGACCACTCGCAGGCCTACTTTCCCCATATGCAAAAGGACACCGGCATCCTGGTGTCTCTGAACCTGCAGGCGCGCAAGCCCACCTGACCCCGCCATCATGAGCGAAACACAAGAATTCATCCCCCAGATGCGGCCGCTGTTCGGCGGCGAGGAGAAGGCCGAGCTGATGGCCTACCTCGACGAAGACGGCTTCTTCACCGAGTTCAAGAAGACCGAGGCCTTCGAGCGCCAGATCGCCGAGTTCACCGGCGCGCGCCACTGCATCGTCGTCAACAACGGCACGGTCTCGCTGACCCTGGCCGCCATTGCCGTGGGCGTGGGCCCGGGCGATGAAGTCATCGTGCCCGACTACACCATGATCGCCACGCCCAACTCGGTGAAGATGCTGGGCGCACAGCCGGTGTTTGTCGATGTCGACCCGGACACGCTCATCCTGGATCTGGCCGCCACGCGCGCCGCCATCACGCCCAAGACCCGCGCCATCATGCTGGTCTCGGCCAATGGCCGCGCGCCGGCCTGCGGCATCGCGGCTTTCGAGGCCCTGGCGCGAGAAACCGGCGTGGCCCTGATCGAAGATGCCGCCCAGTCCCTGGGCTCGGTCTACCCCGACGGCCGCCACATCGGCCGCGCCGGCGCCATCGGCAGCTTCTCCTTCTCGGCCCCCAAGATCATCTCCACCGGCCAGGGCGGCGCCCTGATCACCGACGACGATGCGCTGGCCGACAAGCTGCGCCGCCTGAAGGACTTTGGCCGCGCCGCCGGCGGCACCGATGTGCATGACAGCATCGGCTACAACTTCAAGTTCACCGAGTTGCAAGCCTGCGTGGGCCTGGCCCAGATGCGCCAGCTGCCGGCCCGCATCGAGCGCAAGAAAGACATCTGGCGCCGCTATGCCGAAGGCCTGGCCGGCATCCCCGGCATCCAGCTCTTCGCCCATGACCTGAGCCTGTGCACGCCCTGGTTCATTGACTGCCGCGCCGAGCGCCGCGAGGCCCTGGCCGCCCATCTCAAGGCCCAGGGCATCGGCACCCGCACCATGTACCCGCCCATCCACCAGCAGAAAGCCTACGACCTGCCGGGCCAACACCCGGTGGCCGAGGACATCGGCCGCTCGGGCCTGTGGCTGCCGTCCATGATCCAGCTGACCGACGCGCAGATCGAGCGCATCTGCCAGAGCATCCGCAGCTTCTACCTGGGCTGAATCACCCAGCCCAGGCGGCAGCCGCCGCTGCAGCGCAAGAAATCCCAAGCCTCTCGGCACGCCGCCGGGGGGCTTTTTTTGCTTGAATCAATCAAAAGCACGGGACGAAAAAAGAGCCCCGAAGGGCTCTTGCACGTCCGTGGTCCGTGGCGCTTACAGCACATCGGCCGCAATCTTCTGGCGCACCGAGGGCGGCACGAAATCGAAGATGTTCGAGGCCAGCATCAGATCGCCGGGCTTGCTGTCCAGGGCCTCGATGCTGGCCACCACATACCGGGTTGGCGTGTTCAGCAGCAGATTGCGCACCTGCAGGTAGGCGCCCTCGCTGGACAGCCAGGAGCCCTCGCCGTTGATCAGGCAGTTGGAGTCGATGAAGCGTTCTTGCTTGGCATGGATGTCCAGGCGCGCCGCCACATCGATGCGGTTGTCGCCGACATTGCGCATGCCCCAGACCTGCAGGCCGGTGCTTTGCAGTCGAGCAAACAAGAGGCTGCGCAGGATGTTGAAGATGTCCTCGCCGTACAGCGCGCCCACCTCGGCCGCCTGGCGCACGCGCGCCTCAAACGGCGTGCGCGCATCGATCTGGAAGCGGTCACCGGGCAAGGCCTCAACCTTGGCCAGCAGATAGGCCTGCAGGAAATCACGCCGGCTCGGCGATGCCTTGATCAGGCGGTGCACCGTCTGGGCAAAGCTGACGGTGAAGGGGTTGACGTCGAACAGCACCAGCTCGGCAAGGCCCTGGCCGCTGCAGGCCTGCATCTGGTCGAGGCTGAAAAAGCCGCCACAGCTGGCAAACAAGCTCTTGCCCACATAGCGGCCGCGGGCCGCGTTGAGCTGCTGGATGTGGCGCTGCACCAGGCTGACGGCCTCGGCCGTGCCCAGGTAGACATCGTTCCAGCTCTGGAAGGAATGCTTGCCGTCCATTTGCGCCGTCAGGCCCGCCTGGCCGTAGAAGCCAGCCACATCGTCCCAGCGCAGGGCTTGGCTCTTGCCGGCCAGGGTGAAGAGCACATTGCGCTCGGGCGACTGCCAGCCCGGCAGGCGCTGCAAGGGCGAGACCTGCAGGCTCAGCAGGCGGGCGATGCTGTAGAGCTGCTCGCTGTTCAAGCAGTTGGCGATGCAATGGTCGATGCGCACCGCCTCGCTGACCTCCCAGTCGCTGCTGGCCGCGTTGTGCTCCAGGATGTGGACCTGCTCGAAGTGCTGCAGCGCCCAGCGCAAGGTCTGGATGAAACGCAGCTGCGGCACGCCGCAGCCGAGCAGCACATGCAGGAAGCAGTGCTGGATGCCTGCGAACTGGGCCGGATCGGCGGCCAAGGCTTCATCGACCGACACGTTGACGCGCTGCACCTCCAGCTCGCTGAAGCCGAAAGGCCGCACATGCGTCACCTCGACAAAGCGGGCGCCGCCAATGGCTTGGGCGCTGGCCTGCAGTGCAATCTGGTGCGGGTCGGCCGGACGGCCGGCCACGGCCGTGCTCGCCGCCTGGGGCGCCGCAGCCGGGGCCGCGGCAGCCGTCGGGCCAAAGCCGGCGGGCACCCGGCCCATGCGGCGGGCGGCAAAGTTCTCGTTGCTGAAACTGGCCTGGCCAAAGCACAGCACCGGCTGGCGCAACTTGCCCAGGGGCAAGGTGGCGAGCGAGGCAATCGACCAGCCGGCACGCAGGCCCGCCTCGGTCTCATGGCTGGCCAGATAGGCCTCGTCGGGCGTGGCCATGCCGATCAGTTTCATTTCACCGACCTGCTCCAGCGCCCGCATGCGGGTGACGCCGTAGATGCGATGGGCATTGAAATGGGTCAGGTCTTGCCCCACCGGCACGGCGACGGCACACATGCCATGCGGCGCAATGCAGCGCGACATCAGCAAGAAGGTGTAGAGGTCGCCCAGCGGCATGAAGCGGTCGCCGTAACGGCCCAGGCCCGAGTGCTCGATGGAGCTGTAGGACAGCACCATGTCGTAGGCCTGCTCGTGGCGATCCAGCTCCTGCAGGTACTGGTCCCAGGTGATGGTGCGCACGGGGGTCGGGCTGCGCAGCTCGCCGTCCCAGTGGATCTCGCGGTACTCGACCGTGGTGACCTCGGCCGCGCCGAACAGGCAGCACAGCAGCTCCAACCAGTAAGTCTCGGATCCAATGACCAGGATCTTGCTGCCGCGGATATGGCTTTGCAGCTTGGCGATCTGGGACAGGGCTTCCGGATAGGGGCAGATGGAGCGGAAGTCTTCTTCGCTGAAGCGGGCCAGACCGCCCTCCACCCAGCGGCTGAAGCGCTCGGCATCCCAGTGCAGCACCGGGGTCGAGCTGCTGACCATGATCATGCGCTCGAGGATGGGGGTCTTGTAGCCCAGGGTCTCCCAGTAGATGAACTCGGGCGGCACGGTTTCCAGCGGCGCCGGTCCGGGCTCGCCCTGAACGGCGCTGAGCGGAAACTTCGCACCGCCGCGCGGCAGCATCTGGGTGCAGCGCTGCACGAACAAGCTGTTGACCTGCTCCAGGGCCGAGACCGGCGCCGCCGCCGGCGACAGCACGGTGCTGGCAGGAACTGCGGCCTCCTGCAGCACGCCGTGCAGGTGGCGGGAGATTTCGGCAAAGGTGCTGCCCGGGTGGAAGACCACCAGGCTGACGCAGGACAGCAGGTAGATGTCCTTCAGCGCATCGACGCCGTGATCGGCGCTGACGGTGTAGCTGTCCGGATCGCCCCAGACCGCCTTGCCCTCATTGAGCTGCAGGTGCAGTCGGTCGTGGCGGCTCATCAGCTGGCTGGGGAAGAGCTCACGCAGGCCATGTTCCAGCTGTTCGTCTTCGGTCGAGAGGAAGAACTTTTCGCCGCGGTCCACGCCAATGCGCTCGCGGATCAGGCCGCTGTAGAGATCGAGCGCGTCCTTGAGGCCGAAGTCGGTGCCGCGGGCATGCACGCCCTTGGTCTGCAGCGTCAGGCCGTGCTCGGCCGCCTGGGCCAGCACCTGGGCGCGGATGTCATCGGCTGGAACCAAGCTGCGCAGAGCCGCGATCGAGAGATCGCGCGGCACACAGTCGAGGTAGTCGTTGTCGTAGACGATCACGGTTTCGTGAGCATCGTCCAGCTTGAGCGCCTGCGAATGCTGGGGCGTGGAGAACTGCGAGATCTTGAGCAGCTGGTCGCGGCCAAAGCGCTCGGCCTCGCGCGTGACGCCATGGCCAGGCCCCTTCTCGGTGAACAAGGCCACGCTGCGGCCGGCCAGGGCCTCAATTTCAGCCAGGCTGATGGGTTCGAACTGGTTCTGGTACAGGCGCTCCAGCGGCGTCAGGCAGCCGTTGGGGGTGATCGAATCCCAGTAGACGCGCAGCTTGCGCCCGGTCAGGCGGCAATAAGCCATGGCCGCAGCCAGGGGGCGCAGGCGATTGCCCAGGCCACTGGTGCAGTAGGCGATGAAGAACTTGTCTGCCATGCTCGGGTCTCCGTGCGGTTCCAGGGGGTATCCCTGCAGTATCCCGGTGCACCGGCGGCGCGAAACAGCAAAAAGCCGGGACAAGCCCGGCCTTTCAAAAGCGGCATTCCTTCACGGCGGCCCTGCCCCGGGCGCCGGGCCGTCGGCTCACGGCCCCCACTCGAAGCCGAGCAAGCTGTTGGGCAGGCCGGCATCGAGGCTGTCATGCCGGCTGCCCTGCACCTGGGCGCGGCAAGGCGCGCCCGTCTTGAGCGCAATGGCCGATTCCAGCGCCGCCACATCGGCCAGCGGCGCGGATTCCGAGGCCAGCACCAGCATCTGCCCTTGCGGCTTGAAGGCTCCCGCCACCAGGCTCAGCAAGGGCTTGAGCAGGCGGCCCGAGGCACCCAGCACCACGATCAGGTCAAAGCCGCCATCGTCGGGGCGGAAGGCCAGCTCGCCACCCGCCAGCTGCTCGGCGCGCAACTCGATGCGGGTGCCGACGCAGCCGGGCAAAAAGGCGCAGAGCGCCGCCTCGGCGCGCGCGCGCTCCTCGGCCTCGAAAGCCGCGGGCTCGGCGCCGGTGATGCTCACCAGCAGCATGCGCCCGGGCTTGCCGCGCCAGGGCGCCAGCCAGTCGTTGAGCGTGGCCGCCACCTGGCGGCGTGGCGCCACCTGGGCACCCAGGCTGGAACCGGCCTGGTAGCAGAGGTACTCGAACAGCTCCAGGCGCGCGTTGTAGCTGCGGCCCTCGAAGCGGCCGTGGTCCAGGTAATGCTGGCGCGGGTTGGCGCGCGCGGCAGGGTCCTGGCGGTGCATCCAGGCGTAGCGCACTGAATCGAAGTTGGCGTGCACGCGGTTGGGCTGGATATTGGCGCTGTTCTGGATCAGGTCATTGTCATGCTTGAGCCCGGGCAGGTAGTCGATCTGGGCCTGGGCGCAGTGGATGGCAAAGTCGAACGACATCTGGTCGCGCTTGCAGAAATTCAGGATCTGCTCCCACCAGATGACGCCGAACTTCACCAGCACCGGGTGCATGTGCTGACGCAGGATGACGGTGCAGGTGCTCAGCGGCGTGATGTCGCTGAGCGGCATGCGGCTGGCGTAGAAATCCAGCTGGGCGCTCAAGCGATCGACCGATTCATAGCCCAGCTGCACGATGGCCTCGGCCTCCTGGCGCGGGTTGCTGCGCGTGGTGTGGCGGAAGGTGCGAAAGGCGTAGGGGCTGGCGCACTGCAGATCGGCCGCCCGCGGCATGCGCTTGAAGCGCACGATGTTGTCGACGTAGAGGCTGTACTCCCAGTCCGGCAGGTACTCATGCGGCAAGGCCTTGGGGCGGCGCGAGAGCTTCTCGGGCGGCAGCGGCGTGTCGTCGAGGTAACGGAACTCCCAGACCGAACTGCGCAGCGCGCGGTTGTCGGTGAAGCAAACAAAACCGATCTCGAGATCGGTGTCCTCGCGCGGCAGCTCCAGCTCGGCCAGTGGGTCGCCCAGCGGCTCCTTGGAGCCGGTGAGCACGGTGTAGATGACCAGTCGGGGGCGTCGAGCGGCAGGCGTCGTCATGGGCTGGATTGTGTCAGTCGGTGAGGCGCAAGGCCGTTCAGCGCAGCGGCGTCATCACGCCGCGGCCCATGGACCACATCATGGCCACCGCCTGCTGGCCGTCGAACAAGGCGTTGACATGGGCCACGCGCAAGGAGAAGTAGTCCGACTCGCTGCCCATCACATCGAAGAGCGATCGGCGACCCAGCTGCTGCCACTGCTGCAGGGTGGACACGCGCAGGCGGTCGCTGTTGCGCAGGATGTCGACGATGCGGCGCGCGCGGTCGAAGGACGACACGGCCGACTCGTGGATGTCGATCAGGCGGTAACGGCGCGCCTCGATGGCATCTTCGCGCTGCAGGCGGGCGGCCTCGGCACGCTTGCGGGCCGAGTTGATGGCCGGCTCGGCCGTGGCGTTGTAAATGGGCATGGAGACACTGAGGCCCGCCGACCATTCGGCACCCTTGCCGAAGCCGGCGATGGCCGCGCCGGTACCGGTGACATTGATCTGCGGCTTGAAGCTGGCCGCCACCGAGTCGGCGTAGCTGGACTGGGCCTTGGCCTGGGCATCGAGCTGGGCCACATCGGGCGCGCTGACCACATCGCGCTGCATCTCTTCCAGATCCGGCACCTGGGTCAGCAAGGCCGAATAGCTGGCGCTTGGCGGCAGGTTGTCGCCGACCAGGCGGCGCAGCCGGGCCTCGGTCTGCACCAGGGCTGACTGGGTCTGCTGCACCGACAGCTCGGCCTGCTGGCGGTTCTTGACCGCCTGCACCAGCTCGCTGGCACGGCCGCGGTCGGCCTTGACGATGGTGTCCAGCGCCTCCACCAGGCAGGACATCTTGCGCACGTACTGGGCGTAGACCTGGCCTTGCAGCTGGTAGCGGCTGCGATCCATGGCCAGAGACACCGTCTGCAGGGCCAGCTGCTGCTCGGAGCTGACCAGGCCCAACCGCGCCGATTCAGCCAGCTGGCTGCGCCAGCTGGCCAGCATGCTGTTGCGGCCGAAGTCGTAGAGCGGTGCGCTGACGGTGAGGCTGGCGCGGCCCTGGTTGCCGTGGCTGACCGGCAGATCGCCGGCCTTGACGCCGACATTGGACAAGCTGCCTGCCAGATTGACCTGAGGCAGGCGGGCGGCACGGGCTTCTTCCCAGTCCAGCCGGGCAGCCTGGGCCAGCATATTGGCCGCGCCCAGCGCCTGGCTGCGTTTGAGCGTGAGGTCCACCAGCTCCTGCAGCTGGCTGCGCGGGTCGATGAACTGGGTGTCCACCATGCGGGCATCGCGGCCGCTGCTGCTGGGCAAGGCATCTTCTTCGCCGCACTGGCTTTGGTTGGCAGGTTTCTCTGCCGCAGCGGGTGCTGCGGGCGCCGTCGCTGCTTTCGCGGGGTTCCTGGCGCTCGCCTTGCCGGCAGGTGCGCTGAACGCGCCACCGCAGCTGCCCAGCGCCAGCGCCAGGCCAGCCAGGCAGGGCAAAATTCGGGGCACACGCCGGGGCAAAACAGGGCGCCCTGCTCGGCCAGCAGTGGTGCGCGCAGCGGTTTGAAGAGGTTCGGTCAGCATGACCGCTACTTCATCACAGCGGCCCCATCACGAAGCCTGGAACAGCGCTCGCATGACGCCGTAAATCGACGGTTCCCGCGCAGGCCTCGACGAGGCTCAGCGCTCGATCAGCGCTCGATCAGCGCTCGCTCATGGCCTCGCGCGCCTTGAGCATGGGGCGCAGCAAGAAGCTCAGCACCGAGCGCTCGCCCGTCTTGATCTCGACCGTGGCGCTCATGCCCGGGATCACCTGCACCGCCTCGCCCTTGTAGCGCAGGGTGCTGCGCTCGGAGCGCACCAGGGCACGGTAGTAGCGCCCAGCCCCGCCGGCCTTGTCGGATTCACCCAGGGCATCCGGGCTGATGTACTCGACCCGGCCCTCCAGGCCGCCAAAGATGTTGTAGTCAAAGCCCTGCAGCTTGACCTTGGCCTTCTGGCCCACGCGCAGATAGCCGACCTCGGCCGGCTTGATGCGGGTCTCGATCAGCACCTCGTCGGTCAGGGGCACGATCTCCATGATGGGCGCGCCAGTGGTGATGACACCGCCGACGGTGTTGGCGCGGATGTTCTTGACCAAGCCGTGGACGGGCGAAGTCAGCACGGTGCGCTTGATGGCGTCTTCGCGCACCACCATCTGCTCATCCTGCATGGCCAGATCGTTCTGCAGCTTGACCAGCTCGGAGCTGGCCTCCTGGCGGAAACGGCTGATGCGCTCGCTGCGCTGCTGCTGCAGCTCGTTGATCTGGCGCGAGAGGTGCATGACCTCGACGTTCGACATCAACCCTTTGGCCGCCATGTCCTGCGAGATCTTGAGCTCGCGGCCCAGCATGCCGATGCTGCGCTCCAGGCTGGCCACGGCCTCGCTGAGCAGGCGCTGGCGGGCCTGGTAGGCGCCGGTCTCGGCCGCCACGATGGCGGGCACGGCCTTGAGCTCCTCCGGAAAGTTGAGCGGCTGGTTGTTGGCCTCGGCCGTCAGGCGAGCCACCGTGGCCTTGGAGGCCAGGCGTTTGACATTGCCTTCGTTCTGCTGCGCTTCCACCCGGGTGGGGTCGAGTTTGGCGAGGATCTGGCCCTCCTGGACCTCTTCGCCCTCGCGCACCATCAGCTCGCGCAAGATGCCGATCTCCATGCTGGCAATCACCTGCTCGCGCCCATCCGGCACCACCACGCCGTCGCTGCGGCTGAGCTGGTCGACCTGGGTCAGGCCCGCCCAGATGATGGCAATCACCAGCGCGGCCAGCAGCAGGTACAGCGCCCAGGTGACGCGCGGCAAGGGCTCGTCGATATGGGCGGCCGCCAGGCTGCTCAAAAACTCTTGATCTCCACGGGCTGTGCTCATCGCAGCCATCCCCTGCCCTTGTTCTTCGTTGGGTTCTTGCGGCTCATGAAAGATTCCGAGGCACCTTCACCCGGACTCAAACCGAGGCCGAGCGCTGCACCGGCTGCGCAGCCGGGTGCATGTGAAGATTGGAGGCAGCCTCGGCGCCGGCCGCGGCCGGCTGGGCTGGGCGCACGCCCGAGAGCGCGGCCAACACCTGGTCGCGCGGGCCATCCATGACCAAGCGGCCGGAGTCCATGACCATGATGCGGCTGACCAGTTCCAGCAC
>Ga0187843_10000999_pt1 | contig 18466 bp, 12 predicted proteins | sample SpaLakP09_SKY_43_FD_134516 | JGI IMG/M metagenome (GOLD analysis project Ga0187843, IMG submission 134516) | Oligotrophic lake water microbial communities from Sparkling Lake, Wisconsin, USA - SP09_SKY_43 | ecosystem: Environmental > Aquatic > Freshwater > Lake | place: USA: Sparkling Lake...
ACTTTCAATACCACGACCGATAGCGGTGACGCTGCACTGTCCATTCGTGAGTAAACTCTCAAGCGATGCTGATAGTGACTTCTGAAGGTGCTTGTTAAGAAATTTTGGGGTGACAAGGTCGAGAAAATCGGCGAGCATGGTTGGAACGTTCATGGAAGTCTTCTGAGTTTGTTGTTTTTGGCGAAATATCAGATCAGGAACTGCCATGAATATTCCCGAATTCACATAAATTATTGTTTTAACTGCCGTATTTCTGGGGTGCATCAGGGTTTTTGTTATTTAAATTTAAAATTATCTTATGCGTTAAAGTCAAACAAATATTTACATGGACGGTTTTATGAAAGCAATTCTTATCAATTTTACTCTAATCTCAGTTTTTTCTATGCCACTCATTACATTTGCTGATGTCAAAGTGAATGGTTATTACAAAAAGGATGGTACCTATGTCCAGCCACACTATCGAAGCGATTCTGATGGCATCAAAAATAACAACTGGACTACAGAAGGAAATGTAAATCCTTACACAGGAAAAGAGGGGACACTTGAACGTAATGAACTTGAGGCATTTGAATCAAAGTTATCAGAGCAGCAGCAAACGGATTATGATATCAATTTAAATTCTGGATATTCTAAAACAGTCCCAATTACTACCGCGAAAGATCCTCAAGCCGCTTTGGATGCGTTATCTTTTGAAATGCTTATGTGGGTAGATTCTTCATGCCCTCGCTCTCTAGGCCCATCACTCTGGTCTAGCTGCGTTATGCGAGAAGCCTCAGCAGCATCAAGTGGCAAACCGGATCTTTCGGGCTTGAAACCTGATTTGCAAGCTTGGGTCATCGATTCCTGCCCAGATTCGCTTGGTCCGTCAATGACAATTAGCTGTCTCGACCGAGAGAAAAAAGCACTGATAAATGGGCTACCAAACATTTTATACCTAACTCAAGAACAGAAACGCTGGGTATCTAGTTCTTGTCCTAGATCACTAGGGCCATCTCTTTACGTTTCATGTATTGAAAGAGAATCTGCTGCTCTTGGAGGCACAAAATCTGACCCGAAATAGCATGCGACCTCCCAGCTTGTTTTAGGAGAAACCTGCCAAGCAATAATGGCTGTAGTAAAGAAAATCGAGGACCTGTAGTAGCACACTGAATTTGGCCATCTGACTAAGGTGTTTTGCTGGGTTCTCGAAAAATCGAATGACTGCAAATAAGGCAAATGAGACTGTCTGTGCCCGCAATTTAGACATTCCGAGCACCAGGAACTAAATGAAAGCGGGCTTTATTGCATCTAAGCAATTGACCGTTTTTGACAATCTCAAAGACCCTCAATGGTGATATTGATGCATCACGTGTTCAACTGCTATCCGTAACGAGTAGCACTTTTACTATGTTTGCTGAAATGTTAGTGTCGAGAACTGGGTGGATTCGTAGATCTTAATCAGCTATTTAATAAGTATTGGGGTATTTCGTGTATTGGAAAACCGCATATCAACTCGGAGTTTGGACTTTTGGCGATATCGTTTTAGCGATTATTCTTTTGGCATTTCCTCTGAGCATTATTTGTTATGGTTTACGGTTTAACCGCGGCCAGCGATACATCAATATAGCTCTAATATCATCACTCCCATTGTGGCTATTTGGTGCAGGTCGGGTCTCTGAGGAATCCCTATTAGATGAGTTTAAGACTGGTTTTAACGCTGAAGTTATTGAAGGTATGGTTACAAGTCTGCAGCGAGCCCCAATAAATGGTCATCGAGGAGTACGCATTGAACTTTCTGACAGGACTATCCACATAGAGCAAGGGATACGGGCACGTTGTTTATCACCGATGGATTTTGAGTACAAAGAAGGTTCTTTTTTAAAGCTTCATATACTTTGGATAAACAACTCATCCGAAAAAATTAAGGAACAATCACCATGTATTGTTCAAGTCGAACATTGGGTATGCCATGAGCCACCATTTGAGGATTTCACTTACAATTGTAAAAAAGAAACATGGCCTAAATTGAGTCAATCTCACAATTCATAGAACTGATAACTAACTCACAGTTTAGAGGAACACAAAATTTGGCCACGTGGTGCGAATTTTTTTGCATGCTAGGTTCACGAAAAAACGAATGTCAGCAAATAAGGCAAATGAGACTGTCTGTACCGTCGATTAAGGCAGTCTGAGTGCCAGGGTTGGAATTCCACCTTATGGTGGAGCTGGGGGTTGGTTCTGTGGTTTAGTGTCTAAAGCCTTTAAATCCGCTATTTGATGGCATTTCTCGCAGATTGGGTCTACGAAAAAGGTCTACGAATACAGTTTCGACTGCTGAAATGACCTTCCATAACGGTAACTGAGTTATACCTGTGACTTATTCCAATACCGTGTGACTGGATCTAAATGGTCCTTAACCATCGCAAATGTGGTAAACGCAGGCCGAACTTTAAAAACTTCGATGTTTCTTTGGAACGTCTGAATGGCTTTAGCTAGCTGCTCGATCGATACACAGCACTTAGAGCCGACTATTACCTTATTGAGGATCAAATTATCTTTAAAGTTTAAGTAGCAATTACCATCAGGGTCTTTCTCGTCAATCTGAATAATTGCCCTAACTTCAGCCTCGTAGCTCCACTGCGAGTATTTCGTATAAAGTGCTTTCTCCAATACAATTTCTGGATTCGCCGAGTTTAACGACAGTTTGCGTTTGACATATCTAACGTTCCTAAAAATACACCTATGTTTTTCTGGAACGTGGAACCCTAAGCAAACCCCTTCATGTCGCTCCGCATAGTGTGCCCACTGAACCGGACAGTTCCATTTTTTCGAAAAACACATCAGCCCGAAGTTAGGAACTATTTCCTTAAAGCCGTTTTTAAGCTTCAGGCGAAAAGGTTGATGGGAGGTATTCATTGGGAATAACTCGAACGGGTCGTTTAAAGAATCGAAAGTCGAAATCTTAAGACGTTGATTGGTTAAGTTTAATAACGCATATTTTAGCGGTAGGAATTGGTAGACGATCATCAGTTTATCAACGTGAGACTTAATTACTGTCGGTGACGTTTTTTCTAAGCGCCGACCCGATAGCGATCAAAACAACCGAGATTATTTCGATGGCTACGACAGCAATAAGTGCCTTTCCGAAAACATACACTCCAGCCATAAACCCCTCAGCAAACATAAAATAGAAACCCGAGAAGGAGTAAATCCCGGCAGCAAGCATGGCGACTGTGTGGAAAAGTTTTGCAAAGCCCAAAATAAAAATGCCTAACCCTGCTTTCATTTGTATGTCCCTATTTAAGTTAAGGTTTCACTATATCAAATATTATCTGAATAGCTATATTGTTGTCGCACACTGAATTTGGCCATCTGAGTAGGATGCTTGCTGGGTTCACGAAAAATCGAATGTCCGCAATTAAGGCAAAGCCACCATTCGTTTTTTCGAGATCCCTTGTTCTTAAAGTCTGCAATTCGCTCTTAGCACATCATCATATTTAGCTGATGCGCCGCTCTAGCGGCAGTTTTTCGAATTCAGTTTTAATAAGTCGCAGATATAAAACCTAATGACACTTAGTCAAATTCCATTTTATAAAGCAAATCAACCGAGTTGGCGACACCGGTGACGCCTTCAACATAAAGTTGTTTCATCAAGCGATAGCGCAGGGTGAATTCGCCGAGTTGATTAAAAATGCCGACGCCATATTTGATTTGCAGTTTCGGTGACAGATAACCGCTGACAGTAACTTTGGACTTATCGCCGCTGCCGGCCGTGTCTAAACTTAGATCTGAGACGCCAAAGGCTTCGCCGAGTTTACCGACAAGTCGGCCGCTATTGGCGATGCCGATCCCAATCAAACCAGCGGTAACGGAGCCATCACCAGCGCTGGTGCCGATGTCTCGACCAAGCAGCAAATAGGCGAGGGCATTGGCTTGTGGTTTGCCGGGTTCACTAAATACCTCAACCACTGGGTTGTCTGCGATACCGTTCACGCGCAAGCCGGCAATCACATCATCTTCGGTTTTTTCTGGATTACGGATAGCTTCAATGGCTAGCATGGGTTGATCGGCTTGGCCGTTAAAAATCAATCGACCTTTGCGCAGCAGCAAGTCTTGACCATAAGCGCGGAAATTACCGTCTTTTAAGTGCACAGTGCCGTGAATAGTTGGCGTTAGGCCAGTTTGTCGTAACCGAAGTTCGCCTTCTAAGCGGGTTTTTAAACCAAAAGCGGCTAAACGAACCTTGTCGCCAAGTTGCAATTTCACATCTGAAGTGAGTTTCCAGCTCGATTTATGAGACTTGGCGATGTCTGCGCTAATAATCACTTCGTCGTCAGAGACGCGGATGGCATTTTCCGGCAGGCTATCAAACTGCAAATTCGCTTGCGGCACTTTGATAATACCTCTGATTTCCCCGCCAAGCGGGTTGGCGGTAAATGACAGATCTGGGCTAATCGTCAGATCTGCATCCATCAAATTGAGTTTGAGTAATGGCGACTGCACATCAAGCCGCGCCGACCAGCTGTTCATATCGCGCCAACTACTTTGGCCGGAAATTTTCAAATCACCATCTGGCGTGATGAGATTGCCATTTAACAGCGATTGATAACCGAAAAATTCAATCGACAAAGCTGATGGTTTTAATTCAATTGGCGCTTGTTTACCGCTCATGACTAGTTGCTCAAACAGCACTTTACCGCGAATGTCAGGGTTATCAATGGCTCCGACCAAGGCCAAATCGACGGTGGCATTGCCATTAAACTGGGTCCATTCGTTCATCAGCGGTTGCAAAAACTTTAGGTTGTAGGGGTCAAGCAGCACTTTGGCATTAATTTGCGGCCGCGCCTGGTCAAGCTCTGACAATTCGAGGTTTAAATTAAATTGGCTTTGCGCTTCCAGCTGTAAGCGCAGATCCGTTGCTAGCTTTTTGCCGTCGAGCTTGCCTTTGAACTGCATTTGCTGCCAGGGGATTTCCAGCAAGGTATGGGTTTGTAATTTAATGGAACCCGATCCACCCGCAATTTGGTAGTCGATAACCGCCAGTTTGCCGTTGCTCCAGCGCAAATTCGTGGTGCCATCAATTCGGCCATTGAGACTTAGCTGCGATGGGAACACCGGATCTAAGGCTGTTAAATCGAGTTGCTTTAATTCAACCTGCAAAGTGCCGGCTTGTTTGCTCAGTTTTGGTGTTGCTTTGAAGCACACGGTGGCGGGAAGATTCAACCAACAGGAGTCTGCAATGGTCAGATACTGTTTGTTGGTATCAAGTTCGATAGCCAAAGGTGCTTGTAGCTGCCAATCTCCGATATCAGATTTAAAGCGAGTTTCGTCAATTTTCGCGCGCCATAATTGACCGGTCCAACTGCCTTGATAGGTTGTCGCGAGTTGCAATTGATGGCTATCCACCAATAAGATACTTTGATGCTGCGCGAGAGTGCCATCAGCACGCCATTCAAATTTTTGTAGTTGATAATCCGGAGTTTGGCCTTGGGTCGCCAGCACGATTAATCGACTGTTTTGTTGGCCCCATTGCACTAAGTTACCCTCAATTTGCAGATCAGCGAGGGCGTAGTCGTCCAAATAACTCAGTTGTTTAGCGGTGAGTTTGCCTCGAAGCACCGGATTTTTGGCATCCCCTGTCACCAAAAAATTGCCTTGAATTTGGCCTTCGCTAAGTGCTAACGAGTACGACAAATCGGTAATAGCCATTTCCACAGCTAACTGCCATTTCTGCGCCAATTCACCATTTAATTTCAAATAGTTGGGGCCATGAGCCAACATGAAATTTTGGCTGCTTAATTGCCAATGTTCGCTAAGGGCAATAATGTCGAACTGGTTATTTGCCGCCGTTTTGTTAGTTTTTGCCGGTTTAGTGGCTGCTTTAACGGTTTTTTTACTAGAGTTTTTGCCTGTGCTGCTGGCCGCAGGCGCCTCTGAGAGTGCTAAATCACCAATGATCGATAAAGGCCTGTCACGTAATTCACCGTTGATTTGGATATCAGTTAACTTAAAGCCTAGTTGTGGTTGTTGGTTGAAACTGAGTTGAAATTTGCCATCGACCATGCCGGGATAATCAACCCAAAATAGCCCTGGTAAAAGCTGGGCGAGCGTCAATTTTAAATCTAATTGCTGTTTGGCCGCATCATATTGGCCTTGGCCGTTGATGCTGCCGTTTAGAGTAAGTACTTGCAGTTGTTCAATCACTAACTGCTGTTTGGCAAAATCCCAAACCGTTTGCAGATTGAGTTCAGTCGCTGGCAAAGTGGGCCACTTTAATAAGGCATGACCTTTCACTGCCGCTTTATTGAGATCGCCGGTAATCGCTATTTGCACGGAACGCAGCGTTGCCGCATTGCTGATCCGAGCATTGCTGAGCGGCGCATTGCTTAGCGAGCTAGCGTTGTCAGCGATTAGTGTGGATCTGTCAGCGGTTTGAGCGGGGCTGCCAGCGGGGGCGCCATTAGACTTGGCAGCATTTGTCGTTTTTATTGCTGTTTTTATCGGCGTTTTTGCCGTCGTTTTGCCCGCGTTTGTGCGCTCGGCGACAGCTTTTGTCTTCGCCGTATGATTGGCCGCAGTCTCATTGGCTGCCAGCAACTGCGCGACATAACCATCGAGGTTGTCCGCTTGGATGGTGGCGTTATAACTTAACGAACTTACATTGAGTTGCGCTTTTAACTTAATGATTTGACCGTTTAAGGCCGCATCTCCTGATTTTAAATCGCCAGTAACAGCCAAGGCGTGCAGCGGGCCAGCCATCGTCAAAGCCAGTTGTTGTTCGGCCATCGCAAGTTGCAAATCGGCGGTCAGAGCAGTATTTAAAGGTTGGAAGCTTGTAGAACTTGCCAGCGAAAACTTCGGTAACTGGTTGTCTAACTTCAGTTTTTGCAATTGCCAAGTTTGCGCATTTAGCGTTGCCGCAAATTGCAGTAAATTACTATGCCATATTAATTTTTTATCTTGTTTGATTTGCAGGTTTTGCAAACTTGCACTGTTTAAGGCAATCGCAAATGGCAATTTAATCGCGCTGACTTGCGTGATGATTGCCTTCGGATCTGGCGTACTCGCTTTTGCGTTGTTCTTTGTTTTGGCAGTTGTTTGGCTTAGCAATACATCAAAAAGCTGTAGATCGTTCAGTTGTAATGGAGGCGCTTCGCTTTGTACTGTTGTAGCTTCGCTTTGCTCCGTTATCGCTTCGCTTTGATCAGTTTTAGGTTCGCTTTGATCTGTTATAGCTTCGCTTTGCTCTGGCGCCAATGGCAAATTAGATACTTGCTGTAATTGAATTTTGCCAAGGCTTAAGGTTGCATCAGGCTGCTGCATGGTGAAATCAGTAATCAGCAGATCGGTCAGCGAAAAGGTTAGCGGCCAGTGAAACAGAGCAGAATTTAAAGCTGCAGTCGGCACCGTGGCTGAGGTATTGGCAGTTTGCGTGGTTGCGTTGGGCGCAGCCGCTGGCACAACGAGTTTTACCCCTTGTAAGCTTGGTCGCTCTATGCAGACTTTTTGCGCGAGTGCGCAATCAATATTAATGCGAAGAGCTATTTGGTCGATGCTGAGATTGAAATCTGCTGTCATCAGCTGCAACTGCTCTATTTGCAATCCCTGCCATAAACTGCCGTCTATGCTGCTGATTTGCAGGCCGGGAACATAACGCTCAACCGCCAAATGCAACAGTTTTAAGCCAGGTTTACTGCCAAGCATCGCCACAGTAAATAACAGGCCGAGCAGCAGCCACAGACAGAATTTGCCAAACTTACGCAGAACACGCTTCACGGCAATCATAATTCTGGTCCCAAAGTAAAGTGGAAACGGAATTTGCCATCCGGTTCATGGTCAAGCGCGTATGCCAGATCTAGACGGATCGGGCCAACTGGGGACGCCCAGCGCACGCCTAAGCCAACACTTTTTTTCCAATCCGGCTTTTCATTCCAGGCACTGCCGTAATCGGTAAACGCCGCGAGCCAAAAATCACCCTTTAATCGATGTTGGTATTCCATGTTCATTGTGGTCATTTTGGTGCCGCCAATTATTACATTTTCAGAATCCACTGGTGCAATCGATTCAAACTTGTAACCCCGTAAACTATTGTCACCGCCGGCGAAAAACCTTAACGATGGCGGAATATTGTTGACCTCTTCCTGTAAGATTAGCCCAGCATCCAAACGCACAAGCCAGCGCTGATCCTCACTCCAACTACCAATCCAACCGGCGCGGCCACGTAAACGAATAAAATCCGTATCGGCAGCCCAAGCCTGATTTGCCACTTCTACACCAATCAGATAATTATCGGCTTGCATCGGCATGCTGCTTTTGCCATCGGTATTTTTATAAAAACTAATCCCAGGCAATAACAAGTTTGATTTATCGTTTTGTCCGGCTTGCAGATAGTTTTGATAAAGCCAGCGCATTGAGATATTTCGGTACCAACCATTGTCCAATAGCCATTGCCGTTCTACGCCTAAGTTCAATAAACGGCTGTCGATATCGTTGATATCCCGATGTTTATAGCCAAGCAGAATTTGATAATAATCATGGCTAACGTTACGCTGCGGCAGTTTGTAGCGGCCTTCGAACAATTGCTCAGGCTTTGAGAGTTCTAAATCCGCTGACATACTATGGCCGCTATCATTCACCCAAGGCCGTTCCCATTTAGTTTTAAAACGCCCCTCAACGTCGGTGCTATAACCAATCCCCGTTTCGACGATGTTTTTGACCGCAGGTTCTAATTCGACTCTAAGTGGCAACAGTCCATCTTTACGCTGATCTGGATCTGCGTCTAAATTGATACTACTAAACCATGCAGTCGTCGCCAGAGCCTGATTGAATTTGCCAAGCGCTTCGGCGGAATAATAATCTCCGCTTTTGAACGGCAATAAAGTGCGCAATCTAGCCTCGCGAATTTGCGAACCATGGAAGCTAATTGTTCCCATTTTATAGCGGACTCCACTGTCAAAGTGCAGACGCATGATGCCTTGACGTTTGCCCGGAGTGACAATGAGCTCCGTTTTGGTAAATTTGGCATCAAAATAGCCTTTACGGTGCGCTAGGCCCAGTAACGCTTTTTTATAGGCTTCGTATTTGCCATGGTGCATCCGCTCGCCTTGGCGTGGGGCCATTTTCTTTTGTAAGGCGCGAAATTCGGCGTCACGCACTGCGTCGCCGTACATGGCTAAATCGTTGATTTGAATGAACACATATTTATTGGCAGTGATTTTGGCCAGTAGCACATAATCGTCACCATCTTGTTGATCTTCAAAGTTCACAATAACTTGATAATAGCCAAGCCCACGTAATGCTTGCTTGATATCCCGATTGATTCGGCTTTTAAAGCGCGATGATTTGTTGATTTGCGACGGATCTATGGATGATAGATACAACTCGATGTTGTCTTTACGCTCAAGCGTTACCCCGGTCAGTTCAATACGATTGGCCGCAAAGCTTTGCCAAGTCAGGCCGAGCAGAAATAACAGCAGAAGAGGCCTTAACAGGCAAAAGTTACGCAAACGATTCATCGACTCCCTGAAGATGTTGCTACTGCGCCAAGTTTAAAGTATTGCAGCTGGGTACTTGTTAATTTGAGCCAGTATGGCGGCAAAAGTTCGATTTGCAACAGCCAGTTGCCGACAAATTCGACAACTGGCAACAAAAACGAAATGAAATTATTAAGATGTCTGTTCAACATCCTGCTCAGTCGCGATATCGAGGGCTAACTCGGCATTTTCACTGAGTTGTTGATTGATTTGCTCGCAGATAATCCAATCTTTTTCATCGACCCAGTTTTGCGCACCGTTTTTCACCGTGCGAATGGGCACAATGTAACGACAACTGGTTTGTGGTTTCACCGAGGCAAAAATTGGCACAAAACCAAAGTTAAGCGCGGTTTCAATCAACGCTTGTTGGTTATGCGGGTCAATATCTGCGGCTTCATCGATATAAATTGGAATACGGTATTTACCGCGCTCACGCTCTGCCAGTAACTGGCGAATAAACAACATGCCACAGAGTAACTTGATAGTGATCCGCGTGCCGTTAGAGCCAGCTGAGTCAATCTTATCAAAGTATTCGATGTCGCCGGCGCGGTTTACGACCTTAAAACGAATATCAAATAAATCTGACAAAGTGAGGCCAGCTTTCTCGCTTGCAGCCTGGATCAGGTAATCTTTGGCTTCATTTATATCGCGAGTTTCAGCGGTTAAGCCAGTTGCTAATAAATCTAAGGTATCGCCTTGTTCATAAGCTTCTGAGGTGGTCAAAATGGTATCAATATGGCCAACCAGCAGTTTGCGGTCGACGATTTCAATTTTGAAATCTTGCAGGTTCGATATTTGATGACGCCAAATGCCGCGGTTAAAGCTATTGAGTTCGCGATGTAACCGATCTAAGTCGGTACGCAGGCCTTTCAGTGTTGAGGCAACTTCGGTCAGCGCCACACGTGCACGACGTTCAATGGCTTCGCGTTCTTTATCTAAATGATGGAAGGCGGCAATCAACTTCAGGTATTTACTGTCTTCATCGGTTTCGGCTTCAAACTTGCTGATACCGGCATTAAAAATAAACAAATAGGTATTTTTAACGTTGATTTCTAGCAGCTTAAGCTCTTGGCAGTGTTTGTTATATGACCGTAATTCGTCAGCAAGATTGTCGTATTCCAGCGCAATTTCAATAGGATAGGGCGTGACTTTGCCGCTGTAGAAATCCAGCTGAAAATCAATCCGGTCTTTTTTCTCGTGCTCGATACGTTCAGCTTGACGCTTTAATTGATCTTGTTTGTTGGTGATGAGGTTACGTCTATCCGATAAGCTGCTGGCTTTTTGTTGCACCTGCGCCAGCTGCTCGTGCAGAATTTCTTCTTCTTTTTGCAATTCATCGGCGAGCGCTTGTTGCTCGTCCAATAACTCTGCCATTTCGCTGTAACGGGCGAATTTCTTTAAGTCATCTTCAGCTTGCAGCAGATCATGATAAAGCCGCTCTTTCTCACGGGTCTTGCCAGCCAAGTCTTGCGCAACTTCTTCTTGTTGCTCCAAGGTCGCTAAAGTGAGCTGCAGCGCTTCGATTTGTTCCTTCAGCTGAATTTTGCCTTCAACACCTGTCATGTCGGGTGCTGAAAGATGCGTAAGGTCAATGCTGGCGCCCGCAAGCACTAATTTGCCTTGTTTTAAGCAATCAGCAATAGCGCCTAACTGTTCACCGAATAATGCATCGTCGCTAATCACGACATCGCCGCCGCTCGCGGTGGATAACGCCAGTAAATCTGGATTTAACAGCTTGCTGAGCTGGGTGACTTCTGGCAGCGATAAATCTTCACGTAGCCGCGAATATAAGTTGTACTCGAGGTTTTTCAGCTGCAGTTTTAGGCTTTTCAGCTGTTTCTGCGTTTGTGCTTGTTGGTGCGCCAAAGTCACCGGGTTTAAATTGGCGGCGCCTTGCAGGCTATGGCTCAGCGATTCGAAGTTCTGCCGAATATTTTGTAAATTCGACTGCAAGGTTGCCAAATGCGTAAGGCCAAAACGATGGGCCAACGCATCATGTTCATCAAACCACTGATTTAAGCCTTGTTGGCGGTTAGTCAATTCTTTGATTTGATTGACATATAGCCGCTGCTTTTCTTCAAGCCCTTGCTTTTCATCGGACAAATCTTGTAATTGTTCGCTCAGTTGTTGTTGCTGAGATTCGACATAAGCCTGGTATTCAACCAAGGCGGTATCGAGTTTCGGCGCGTAGGCAGCTAACCGACCTTTTAGCACTGAGCGGTTATCAATCAGGTTTTCTAAGGCTTCAACCGCTTGTTGTTGGCTTTCAAGCGCTTTAAGTTCGCGACGGTCGCGGTTCACTTTTTCAAAAGCTTGATGCCAGACCGTGTAGAAATCGACTTTCGGATCGCTTAAATGCCTTGCAAACACCGGTAACAGCAGGCGTTTGACGTCTTGGGCTGTGAGTCGATGCAAATTCAAAATGCGGCGGAAAATATCTTTGTAAATCGGCGCGTCACTGACATTGGTCAGTGGGATCATGCGCAAATTGATCCTGCTGTCATAAGGCGTCGCGCCGCCGGTGAGCATGGCATTGAGCTCAGACGGCTTAAGCTCTATCGGTTCAAAGCCAAGACCGCGTAAGTGATGGTCTAATTTATTGTATTTCACAATAGAATTGGCAATCACGTAATGGTCGAGATCTAACTTGCCGCGATAGCAAAAATACTGAAATTGGTAACCAGCGATTTTACCAAGACCAGCAACGCCAATCACCACGGGGCCATTCGGTAGGTTAGCTTCGAGCAAAATGTAACTTTGATCAGTGCCAAAATAGAATTTTCGTGTTTCGTCTAAATCGTGGCCATCCCATTCGGTTAAACGTAAATCGTTAATCAACGGAAACTGTAAGGCGTTGATCACCGAGCTTTTACCGGTGTTGTTGGGGGCGCAAATAGATGCAGCGTCATCCAAAGGGATGACGCATTTGGCGTAGCCCGCGGTATTTAATAGGGCAAGTTTGGTTAAGCCGTATAACTCAGACATCGGCTGACTCCTCAATATCGCTCAGTTGGTCTACCGCCATTAAGGCGTCCAGATATCGGTAAACTGGCGAGAGTAATTTGAAATTTTCGCCTTGGGCTTTGGCAAAACCAAAGCGCAGCATCCGATTGGCCACTTCGCGTTTCAGATCCGTTGCCGAATAGACTTCGAGTTGTTCGAACAAATGATACTGCTGCTGCAATATCGATGAGAGAATTTCGTGGGTAATTTCGGTGTCGAATAACGCACGTAGCGGATCTTGGCCCTGGTCGGAAAAATACTCAACTAAGGCATAGGTGGTGAGTGCAAACAGCCGCGAAATTTTTCCCATGTTGACCGTGGCATCATCGACATCAAAATAAAAATAACCACGGCTATCGCGTTTAAGTTGATTGCCAAGCGCGGAGAATAGCGCGCTGTAAGCGTCTTCTTGACTGTCGAGTTCTTGCCAAAGTGCAAAATCTTGTTCGGAGATATGATAACCGGTGGTCAGCTTTTTATGGATCTCTGCAAGATGCGTTAATAAATCGAGTTCTAATTGCATGGATTAATTCCTGTCGGCGCCAGTCGGGACAAACGGATGCAAGGTTAAGCGGTAGCCATTCACTTCTAAACAGCTGCTTTGCTCTTGATGGTGCAAATTGAGCACTGGTGCACGACTAAGTTCTTGATATAAAAATAATAACTCATCGACTGGCAACTGCGGGTAGCTAGCTGCCAGCCAACGCGATAAATCGGTATTGGCTTTTTGTTGTTTGGCGGTTTTCAGCACATCCTTCAAATCTGGCACGCGGATATTATCCGGCAAGCCTTGGTCGATACTTTCCGGTAGCTGATAGTTTTCGTCTTCGTAATCAACAAGCTCGGCCATGTAACTAGTAATTTGATTGGCCGAACCCAAGCTAAACTTTTGATGATCTGAGCTAAATTTTGCAACAAGTTGCTCCATCATTGGCTCAAGTCCACGTTTACGCAGCGTCGCGAGTACCAAACTAGCGTTGCGAGAAATCAGCGTGTTTTTGCGAATTTCTTCCCGCAGCGGCATCAGCACATCCGTACTGCGCGTGAGTGACTCACGGCCAATTTGGTTCATATCCAGTAAGCGCGTGCGCAATTGAATCAGCGGTTCTTTGTCTTGGCTTAAAAAGCCAGTGTCTTCAATCCAATGAATCAAATCACTGAGTGTTTGTTCAAGTGCATACATGCTTTTTTGAAAGGGACCTGCGATATCAATCATTTGCAGCACAGGCTCAATATATTCATCAAAAGCTTCCATCACCGCGGCATAACGACGCTGTAAGGATAATGGCGAATCATCGGCTTTGGCTTTTTCAACCAAGTGCATGATGGCCGTTTCATTTTTACGAAAGTGCTTAACGACTTCCCGCACTCGTTCATCCATCAATCGAATAAAACGGCGCATTTCAGCGACGTCTTTTTGCTTGGCTGCCGCACTTAACCGCGCTTTTAAGCGATCTAGCTCATCGATGCGACTTTGGATGTCGCCGACTGTGCCGAGCCCATGTTCTTGTGTTAAGAATTGAATAAACTCGAGCACTGCACGGTTTAACTCTAATTGGCTGGATTTGGCCTGCGGGATCAGAATTTCACTTTGCAATAATTTTTGTGCTTCGCGGAAAATTTGCTCGCTAGATAATTGGGCAAAATTGCGCTGAAACAGTGCTTGCACGTCTTGGAAACTGAAACTTTGCACCTGACTGCGCCGAGCCAATGCTTCAAGCACAGGCCAGTATTCATCAAGGCATTTAAGAATTTTGCGTGCTGATAACATATCGAAGTATCTTTTTCATCATTTTGTAATTTACGACTAATTTCTAGTAGTGGCGTCTGGATGGCAGTGTTAGAATTCCGCCCCGCAGAATTATTATAATTTATCGAAAATAAGCGGGCGTGTAACTATGTTATCTACAATTATATTGGCGTTGGTGGTGTTAGCCTTTGTGCTAATCGTTATAGAGGATCTAATCCACGTTAACAAGGCAAAAACAACACTTTTTTTTGGCACTTTGTGCTGGATTTTAGCTTTTGTCTTTCCAATGGATGGGGCTACAAGTGCAGAGATCAATGAGCAGTTAAACCATAACTTATTAGAAATCGCAACTTTGTGGCTGTTTTTAATGTCAACCATGACTTTTGTTGCTTATCTCAACAGCAAAGGTTTTATTTCACAGTTAGTACAACGGATTTTACCTTCAGAGCTTTCTGAGCGTCGGTTGATGTTTATTATCGCGGCCTTCGCTTTTGTCTTCTCATCTTTTGCTGATAACGTGACTGCAACGTTGGTGTCGATTGCGGTGATCGCCAGTTTAAAAATGGAAGCGAAAAAACGGGTTAAATATGCGACTTTAATTATCTTCGCAGTCAATAGTGGTGGTGTGTCATTAATCACCGGTGATGTCACCACATTAATGTTCTTCTTGGCGGGCAAGGTCACTATTTCTCATTTATTGATGTTGGTGCCACCGGCATTTTTTGCGGTTTCGGTGCTAGCTGTTTTATTATCACGCGGCATGAAAGACCGAATTGTGATCGAGAAATCAACAAAGACTATCGAAAAAGCTGATGCTGCGATTGCCGGTATTTTTGCTTTAACCATTGCATCGACCTTGGTATTAAACATCCTGTTCCAAATCCCACCGGTACTGACTTTCTTGTTCGGTCTTGGCATTATGTTTTTAAGTGCGCAGTTCCTGCAACGGAAGAAAGCGACGCAAAGTATTTTGAACTACGTACGCGAAGTTGAGTTTGAAACCTTATTGTTCTTCTTAGGCGTGCTGCTGTTGGTCGGTATCATGAAAGAAATTGGCGTATTAACCAATATCACTCATTTATACGAGTTTTTACCGCCATTACAAGCCAACTACTTGATGGGCCTAACTTCTGCGCTTATCGACAACGTGCCATTAACTGCGGCGTTATTAAAAGCCGATTTAACGATGTCTGCAGGTGAGTGGTTGTTGTTAACTTATGCAACTGGGGTTGGTGGCTCGATTTTAATTATCGGTTCTGCTGCTGGTATTATTGCGATGAGTAAAGTCAAAGAGTTAACTTTTGCTTCTTACTTCCGCATGGCCGGTTATTTATTGTTTGCGTATAGTCTTGGTTATGCCGGAGTTTATGGCATGGGGCTGTTATTCTAAAACAGCTAAATATGCAAAAACGGCGCAGATGCGCCGTTTTTTTTGGGCGGCAAGTTGTGTTTTGCTTGTTTTACTGGCGAAGCGCTACGTAGACATCTAAAAGTCTATTGCCATTTGTTTTATTTGCGGTTATGGTAGCCGCGTCAATCATATCTGATAGACCAGAAGAGGAGCGATCACCAGGTAATTTAGTTTAGGTTGCTATAAACCGTAGGCTAAATGAGGGGGATGATCGCCGAGAGAATCGCGCAGTAGCAACGTAATTCTCGGTTGGACAGGCTGAATCCTGACGACTGTCACCTGTATTTTTTGGTGGAGAGCTTCTGGCCTTTGTTTTGTCTGCAAGTAGACAACGAAGCAGGGCTTTGCCATGCCGTCGTTGTGTCTGATTGTTGCTTCTCAAATGCCACGCTCTCTTCTTATTTGTTTCATAAGGAGAGACAACATGTCTGAACAAAATTCTCAGCAAAATTCTGAACAAATCATCGTCGCTAAATTTGGCGGCACTAGCGTAGCTGATTTCCCCGCGATGTCGCGTTGTGCGGATATTGTGCTGGCGGATCCTCGCATTCGTCTCATCGTGGTCAGTGCAAGTTCTGGGGTCACCAATTTACTCGTCGATATTACCAAACAAACGGAAGTTTCAGCCCGTTTTGACCGCTATGCTGGGGTTGAACGCATTACCTATGCAGTGCTCACGCAATTAAAAGAGCAAACGCAAGTTGGCGCTAATATCCAGCAATTACTGATTGAATTAACCACGTTGTTGCAACAACCTGGAGCCTTTAGCGACTCGCAAAAAGATTTAATCCAATCGTTTGGTGAACGTTTAAGCTCGGTATTATTTGCGCAAGTCTTAGCTGAACGCGGTGCTTTGGTCAGTCAATTCGATGTTCGTCGTGTGATGCGCACGGATAGTCAGTTTGGTAAAGGCGAGCCACAAATCGAGCAAATTCGTGCTAATACCGCGCAATATCTATTCCCGCTCTTAAAGCAGCAGTTGCTAGTGACTCAAGGTTTTATTGGTGCTGACGCCTCAGGGCAAACGACAACTCTAGGCCGAGGTGGTTCGGATTACAGTGCGGCAATTTTGGGAGAAGCGGTCGGTGCTGCGGTGGTGCAAATTTGGACCGATGTGGTCGGAATTTTCACCACAGATCCACGTTTAACAACAGAAGCGCGTTGTATCCCTGAAATTAGTTTTGATGAAGCCGCTGAAATGGCGACTTTTGGTGCGAAGGTTCTGCATCCAGCCACGCTGATCCCGGCAATGCGCTGTAATATTCCTGTGTTTGTAGGCTCCAGTCGTGAACCGAACGCTGGGGGCACTTGGATTTCCAAAGAAGTCGATGACCGGCCCTCTTATCGCGCCATTGCTTTACGGAAAAATCAGACATTAATTACCGTAAAAAGCCCCGCAATGTTGCATGCAGCTGGTTTCTTAGCCAAAGTCTTTGAGATTTTAAGCCAGCACAAAATCTCGGTTGATCTAGTGACAACTTCCGAAATCTCGGTAGCACTGACCTTAGATGATGCGCCAGGTAGTGCTTTTGGGAATGCGGTTGAGCCGGCGATTAATGCCCTTAAGCAGTTCTCTGAAGTGTCGGTGGAAGAGGGCTTAAGTTTAATTGCGGTAATTGGCAATCACTTGCACAGCACTCGTGGCGTGACAGGCTCGTTATTTCAAGCCTTAGAGCGAATTAATATGCGGCTCATTTGTCATGGCGCCAGTCGACATAACCTGTGCTTTTTAGTGCAAGATGCCGAAGCTGCCAGTGTCGTTAAAGAGCTACATACTGCACTGTTCTAACTGATCCTCGTATTACTCACTGATTGCAATAAAAAAACCGCCGAAAGGCGGTTTTTTGTTGCATTAAGAGCCATTGCTAAAAATAACGTGAAGTTAGCAACACGCAGTCTTAAGCAAAGAGTTGTTTGACTTCGTTGTTTAAGGCGACAAAATCAGGTGAGCGTTCGAACTGAGTCGATTTAATCAGGCCTAGTTCGACATATGGTGCAACTGCAGCATCTGCGTCTTCGACGTCAACGCGGCCTAATTTAATGGCGGCGATGCGGATAAAATCTAAATAAGATGGATGTTTTGGTTCAAACTCAGTGGTTTGCCAATGCTCAGCAACTTGAATTAACTCTTCGCCAAAACCCCATGAACGCATAATGTTCACAGAGATAGGGCTAGAGATAGCCGCAATAGTTTCATTAATAAATTGCTCGTTACCGAAAATATCCAATTGTTTTTCGGCTTCAGTCAAAATTGGCAAGGCGCCAATATTGTGCAATAAACCCGCTAAAGTCATGGTGTCGAAGTTAACATCCGTATACTTAAAGTTTGAATTGTATTCTTGCATCACGGTCAGTGCGAAAGCGGTCAATTCCAGAGTCTGCGCCCAAACTTTATCCATTTGCTTTTTAATCAGCACGCTTTTCGAAACAAATAACTGTTCCATTGCCATCGCGGTGACGACGTTTTTAATATAACGCAGCCCGATACGAGTAGTGGCTTGATGTAAAGTATTGACATGGATACCACGGCCAACAAAAGCACTATTCGCGATTTTCATAATACGTGCAGACAGTGCCGGATCGTGAGAAATCATCTCGGCCATTTTATTTAAATTTACGTCTGGATCTTCTGCTAACTGCCGGATTTTTAAAGCAACTTCCGGCAAACTTGGGATTACCAGTGTGTCGGTGCGGATCTTTTCAACCAGAATAGTCAATAAGGCATTTTTAACTGTCATAATTTGGACCCTGTAACAACGATTATTTTTGTGGATAGTGTTATAAGCTGAT
>Ga0187843_10001001_pt1 | contig 18429 bp, 11 predicted proteins | sample SpaLakP09_SKY_43_FD_134516 | JGI IMG/M metagenome (GOLD analysis project Ga0187843, IMG submission 134516) | Oligotrophic lake water microbial communities from Sparkling Lake, Wisconsin, USA - SP09_SKY_43 | ecosystem: Environmental > Aquatic > Freshwater > Lake | place: USA: Sparkling Lake...
CCGTAACTTTGCGAGGCCGGGCCTTCCTGTACGGCGTGCAGGAACACGATGCTGTCTTTGTGCTCGACCGCCGACAGGTGCACATTGGCCGCCGACGGGTGGCTGTCCGGCAGCTGGGTCAGTTCGACGTAGTGGGTGGCGAACAGCGAGAAGCTGCGGCTGGTTTCAATCAGGTGACGCGCAATCGCCCACGCCAGCGCCAGGCCGTCGAAGGTCGAAGTGCCACGGCCGATTTCGTCCATCAGCACCAGCGAGTGCTCGGTGGCGCCGTTCAGAATCGCGGCGGCTTCGGTCATCTCCACCATGAAGGTCGAGCGGCCGCCGGCCAGATCATCGGTCGCGCCGATGCGGGTGAAGATGCGGTCGATCGGGCCGATCACCGCGCTCTGTGCCGGCACGTAGCTGCCCATATAGGCCAGCAGCGTAATCAGCGCCACCTGGCGCATGAAGGTCGATTTACCGCCCATGTTAGGACCGGTAATCAGCAGCAGGCGGCGTTCATCGACGAAGCGGCAATCGTTGGCGATGAAGCGTTCGATCTGATTCTCCACCACGGGATGGCGGCCCTCCTTGATGTTGATGCATGGCGTGGCCACCAGCTCCGGTGCGCACCAGTTGTGGCGCAGCGCATGGTCGGTGAGGGCGGTCAGCGTATCCAGCTGCGCCAGCGCGCGGGCGATGGTTTGCAGCGTGCCGATGAACGGCGCCAGGTCGCCCAGCAACTGGTCGTACAGCATCTTCTCGCGCGCCAGCGCGCGGTCCTGCGCCGACAGCGCCTTGTCTTCAAACGCCTTCAGTTCCGGCGTGATGTAACGTTCGCAGTTCTTCAGCGTCTGGCGGCGGCGGTAATCGTCCGGCACCTTGGTGGCCTGGCCGTTGGTGACTTCGATATAGAAGCCGTGTACCTTGTTGTACTCCACGCGCAGATTGGCGATGCCGGTGCGGGCGCGCTCGCGCGTCTCCAGGTCGACCAGATACTGGCCGGCGTTTTCCGACAGGCCGCGCAGTTCGTCCAGCTCCGCGTCGAAGCCGCGCGCGATCACGCCGCCATCGCGCACCATCACCGCCGGTTCCGGCATCACGGCGCGCTGCAGCAGATCGAGGCAGGCTTCCGGCGTGGACAGATCGGCGTGAATCGCGGCCAGCAGGCCTTGCGCATCGGTCAGCGTGCGCTGCATGCCGTGGCGAAGCTCCGGCAGTTGCGTCAGGCCGTCGCGCAGTGCGGCCAGGTCGCGTGGACGCGCCGACAGCAGGGCGATGCGGGTGGTGATGCGTTCAATGTCCGGCACCTGCGCCAGCGTATGCGACAGCGAACCGGTGACGTCAGCCTGCGCCAAAGCGGCGATGGCCTGATGGCGTGAGCGTGACACGTTCTGATCGCGGCGCGCGTGGTGCAGCCAGTGGCGCAGCAGACGCGAACCCATGGCGGTGCGGCAGTGGTCCAGCAGCGAGAACAGCGTCGGTGATTCCTGGCCGCGAATGGTCTCGGTCAGCTCCAGATTGCGGCGGGTGGCGGCATCCAGGCCGATGAATTCATTTTCGGTTTCGGTGGTCAGCGTACGCACGTGCTGCAGGCCGCGACCTTGCGTCGACTGTGCGTAACGCAGCAGCGCGCCGGCGGCGCCGAACGCCGCACCCAGGCCATCGGCGCCAAAGCCGGTCAGTGTGGACACGGCCAACTGGTCGAGCAGTGCCTTGTGACCGCTGACCACATCGAAGTGCCACTCCGGCACACGGTTGACGTGGCAGGCGGTGTACTCTTCAAACAGCTCACCGTTATCGCCGCGCAGCAGTTCGGCCGGGGCGATGCGTTCCAGTTCCTGCTGGATGCGCGCGTTGACGGTGTGGGCGTCGCCCGAGAACTCCATCAGACGCAGCGCACCGCTGGCCAGCGACAGCCACGCCAGACCGGCGGTGGCCACCTTGCGCTGGCTGATGATGCACAGCGCGAGCAGCGGACGTTCCGATTTTTCCGGCAGCAGATCGGCATCGGTCAGCGTGCCCGGCGTGACCACGCGCATCACCTTGCGCTCGACCGGACCTTTGCTGGTGGCCGGATCGCCAATCTGTTCGCAGATGGCGCAGGACTCGCCGATCTTGACCAGCTTGGCCAGATAGCCTTCCAGCGAGTGGAACGGCACGCCGCACATCTTGATCGGCTGGCCGCCCGACGAACCGCGCGCAGTCAGCGTGATGCCGAGAATGCGCGACGCTTTTTCCGCGTCTTCGTGAAACAGTTCATAGAAATCGCCCATGCGATAAAAGACCAGCATGTCGGGATGCTGGTTTTTGATGCCCATGTACTGCTGCATCATCGGGGTGAGTTTTTCAGTGGGACTGTTCTTGACGGCGGCAGCGTTGATTTCGTTCGGGACGGTGGTCATTGGTTCTTTTGGCGGTGCGATGAGTCTGGTTTTGCGGGCGCTCAAGCAGCCCCCGCGCTTAACCCATCATTCTAACGCTTTCGGCGGTGATACTGCGAAAATGTGTCCCGGCCCGGTTGGAGTCCACTGGAGTCAGTCCAAATGAGTATCGAAGAGTCGTTACAGCAAGCGATTCAGAATGCCCATGTCGGCAATGACAGCTATTTCTTGCACACTTTTGATACACCTGCTGGCAAAGTGAACTTTTTTGCGCAGATTGTTGTCGAAGTCAATATGGTTCTTTTTCAAGACGTGTGTGTGTATGGCGCACTCGATCCACCAGGAATAAAAAAATCGACGATCACCAAGTATTTACTATCTGAACTACATACTTTGCAACTTGAGAGCTTGGCGTGTGGCTATGCCGAGATACGCGTCCGAGGTATACGGGTTGCCGGCAGTAGTTCTGCCAAAGTGGGAAAAATTGTGGATATACGACGCCGGGGGAAGAAATGAAGAAATCCGAACTGGGGCTCGAGCTCGTAAGGTCAAGGTGGCAGAATGCTGATGAGGGCGGTCGGGAGCAGATTCTCCTTGAAATGAAACGGGCCGGCTTGTCGATCACAGATGCGATTATGGCGTTGACGATGTCAAAGTTTTATTTGCTTGGTGAAGCCAAGAAATACGTTTCTAGTAGCGCCGCATGGCACATTGAAGCGGAGAATGGGAAGGTCCTCCATGAGATCGCGTGGGAGGCGCTGGATGAATTTTGCGCTACGTCGTCACACATGAGCTACAGCGTTACCGACGCTGAGACGCGATGGCTGAAAACCAGCCCATAAATGTCGTTGCAAAATCGTGAATACCGACGGATGATGGCTTTATTTTGGCCGGACATCCCATGCGTAAAATTCTGATTCAGACCACCATTGCAGCCGCCGACGAGGATTGGGCGATACACCGTTTCAGCAAGCTGGCGCAGCTGCTGCGCGATCAGCGTGACGCCCACGGCGCGCCGCTGTTCGAGGTGGTGGCGCGCGACCGCGCCGTCAGCGGACAGGCCGATCCGGTGCTGGCCAGCATCGACCGTAGCGATTTCGACCAGCTGTGGCTGATGGCGGTGGACGTCGGTGACGGTCTCGCCCCACACGAGTGCCAGGCCATCGAGCGTTTCCGCCAGCGCGGTGGTGGCCTGCTGGTGGCGCGCGATCATATGGACCTCGGTTCGTCGGTGGGCGGTCTGGCCGGTATCGGCGCGGCCAATCACTTCCACACGCGCAATCCGGAGACCGACCCGCGCCGCCGCGTCAACGACGATACCGGCACGCCGGCCATCCAGTGGCCCAACTACCATTCCGGCTGCAATGGCGACTACCAGCCGGTGACGATTTGCGCGCCGCTGCATCCGCTGCTGGCCGATCCCGCCTCGCCGACCGGCGCGGTGCGCTTTTTCCCGGCACATCCGCATGAAGGCGCCATCAGCGCGCCGGCGGGGCTGGATGCGCGCGTCATCGCTCAGGGCCGCAGTCTGGCCAGCGGCGAACTATTCAATCTGGCGGTGGCCTTTGAGCGCGAAGGTGGCTGTGGTCGTGCGATCGCCGAGAGCACGTTTCACCATTTCGCCGACTATAACTGGGATTTACAGCTGGGCTGTCCGGGCTTTGTCAGCGAAGCGCCCGGCGACGGCATGCACCGCAATCCGGCTGCGCTGGCGGAGTTCCAGCGCTATGTGATCAATGCTGCCCATTGGCTGTTGCCTGCGTGAATGTTGTTTATTGGTCTCTCGGCGTCGATTTTTGGTCGTGTTGCATGAAAAGTATGCTAAATTTCCAAGGCGATTACGTATCATGTGTAACAGGATGTAGTCGAAATTGGCGGATTGATAACACTCTCTGCCTGCGCGCCGCCCGGTGCCTTGCCGAATGAACAGACTTTATTTGGCAAATGGATTGTTTACTGATGAAAAATCAGGTAAATCGTCGTAAAGAAACTTCTCTTCCCGTTCATTCTTAAGATGGCCTTAATGCTGCTGGATTTTTACATTCCGGCGGGCCAAGTGACGCATTTTGTTAACGCTGTCGTTGGTGAAATCTTTCCCGCATGTTGTCATGTGACCCGGCCTTGACCACCGTTATCAAGGACACCCATGAAGTCGCCAGACTCACACAACAAATCGGGAAAACTATGACCAAAGAAACTATTATCTCGCGCTCGCTGCGCGTGATGTTCTCCGGCACCGTGGCGCTGGGCGCCATGGCCGGCGCTCACGCTCAGACCGCGCCGGACGCACCCATTGCACGCGTGGAAATCACCGGTTCGTCGATCAAACGCGCGCAAGTAGAAGGCGCGCTGCCGGTGCAGACCGTCACCCGTGAAGACATCGCCAAAACCGGCGCCACCAACACCGAAGCACTGCTGGCCAGCATCACCGCCAATACTGCAGTGGGCGGCAGCAACACCGCTCAGGGCGCTGGTAGCTCGACCTACGGTCTGGCCTCGGCGTCGCTGCGCGGCATTGGCGCCAGCAAAACGCTGGTGCTGGTCAACGGCCGCCGTCTGGCTAACTTCGCCACCGACGGCACCTCGGTCGACATCAACTCGATCCCGCTGGCCGCAGTCGACCATGTGGAAGTGCTGAAAGACGGCGCCTCGGGCGTGTACGGTTCCGACGCCATCGGCGGCGTGATCAACTTCATCCTGCGTAACAACTATAACGGCGTTGAACTGACTGGCTACGCCAGCGGCACCAAGGACGGCGGCGGCCGCACCACCAAGGCTTCGATCATCGCCGGTTTCGGCGACTACGACGAAGACCGTTACAACTTCACCGTGTCGGCCGATGTCTCCAAAGATCAGGCGATCTACGGCAGCCAGCGCAGCTACGCCAACACCGGCTGGAACAACAACGGCTTCCGCGACAGCTCGGCCACCCCAAGCGGTAACCTGAGCACCTTCGACCCGACCACCACCAAGAATGCCGCTGGCGTCATTCCTAACTCGCTGAACACCATCGGCAAGGGCTTGGGCAATCCGCTGACCGGCGCCGCTTGCGCCCAGAACGGCAGCGCCTTCGACGCCAACTACGGCACCTGCCGCTACGACTCGTCGCCGCTGGTGCCGCTGTTCCCGGATGTCTCCCGCGCCAGTGTGTCGGGCAACTTCCGCTTCAAGCTGAATGAGCAGAACGAGTTCTTCATCGAAGGCTTCCACTCGGAACAGAAGACCACCACCAACGAACAATCGTCGCCATATAACGCCAGCTTCCTGTCGTCCGACAACGCGTTCGGCCCGGCCAATGTGTACCCGGCCATCATCATGTCGCCGAGCAGCCCGTACTACCCAGCGTCGTACCTGGCCGCCAACGCGCCGACGGTCAATGGCCAGCCGGTGACCGTCAGCTATCGCGCAGTGGACGGTGGCGCCCGTTCGCACGTTGACAACGCCAAGGCGAATCACCTGGTGATGGGCTTCCGCGGCACCGTCAAGGGTTACGACTACGATGTGGCCTACACCCACAACTCCAGCAACGTCAGCGAAGACACTGTTTCCGGTTATCAGTCGCAGCTGGCGCTGGTTAAACTGCTGAGCAACAACAACGCCTTCAACCCATGGGCGGCCCAGCAAACGCCGGCACTGGCCCAGCAGATCGCTGCCACCAACTACGTTGGCAACATGATCAACTCGACGCTGAGCAATGACGCCATCAACGCGCGCATCTCGGGCGACCTGTACCAGCTGCCAGCCGGTATGGCCAAGTTCGCTGTGGGCGCGTCGTTCACCGACGAGAAACTCGACCTGAATCCATCGACCGCTTATCAGTCGGGCGACATCTCGGGCTACGGCGGCCAGACGCTGCCACTGTCGGCATCGCGTAACTCGTCGGCGGTGTTCGCTGAAGTCGTGGCACCGATCCTGAAAAACCTGGAAGCTGACCTGGCAGTCCGTACCGACCGCTACCCGAACGCTACCGCGACCAATCCGAAGATCAGCCTCCGCTATCAGCCGCTGCAACAGCTGCTGGTGCGCGCTTCCTATGGCCGTGGCTTCCGCGAAGCCAGCCTGCCTGAGCTGCTGAACCCGCAATCGGTGGCGACCACCGCCAGCTTCACCGATCCGAAGACCGGCACCTATGGCCAGTTCAACCAGCTGATCGGCGGCAACCCGAACCTGAAACCGGAAAAATCGGAACAGAGCTCGGTCGGCTTCGTGATCGATCCAGTGCCTGGCGTATCGGTGGCGATCGACTACTGGAAGATCAACGTCAACAACCTGGTGACCTCGCTGAGCCCGGAATTCCTGGTGGACCACGAAAGCGATCCGACCTACGGCGCCCTGGTGCACCGTGACGCCAACGGCAACATCAGCATGATCACCAGCACCAACCTGAACGCGGGCGGCCTGAAAACCTCCGGTATCGACCTGGATGCGCGCTGGACCATCGCCAAGACCGCCAACTACGGCACCTTCTCGACCCATCTGAACGGTACCTACGTGTCGAAGTACGACGAGAAACTGCCGGACGGCACCGTGCAGCCTAGCGTCGCCCGCACCATTGACGCCAATGGCTCGCCGTTGAATGCAGTGGCCTTTGGCGGCATCATCCTGCGCTGGAAGCATCAGCTGGCGTTTGACTGGAAATTCCACAACTGGGGCGTGAACCTGACCCAGAACTTCCAGTCGGGCTACTACGATGCCGCGCGCGCCGATTCGGCCACCGGCACCGATGCAGTACGCATTGGCGCGTTCTCGACCTGGGATTCGCAAGTGGCGTACACCGGTATCAAGAACCTGACCCTGCGCGCTGGCGTGAAGAACCTGTTCAACCGTAACCCACCGGAAAGCATCGGTCTGGGCAACTACTTCCAGTCGGGCTACGATCCAACCTACTACGACGCGCACGGCGCCACCGGCTACGTGTCGGCCAGCTACAAGTTCTAAGCTAGCGTAGTTTTCAGGAGCCCCCGGCAGCAATGCACGGGGGCTTTTTCTATTGGGCCAGCAGATAATCGATCAGTACGCGGACCCGCATCGGTACGCGCCGTCCGGCCGCGTAGACGATGTTGAGGGGCAGCGGCTCCGGCTGCCAGGCCGGCAGCAGCAGTACGGCCTGGCCGGCGCGCAGCGCGTCGTCCAGCAGCCATCGCGGCGCTTGCGCCACTCCCAGTCCACTCAGCACCGCAGCACGGACGTGTTCGGCGTCACCGGTCAGCAGTGAGCCGCGCGGCAGATACGACACGGCGTGCTGGCCGCGATGGAAGCGCCATGGATACCGTTCGCGGCCGCGTGCGAAGACGATGCAGCTGTGCTGGTCCAGGTCGGACAGCTGGGCCGGCGTACCATGCGCCGCCAGATAGGCCGGGCTGGCCACCAGCACCAGCTCCGTGTCAGACCATTTCCGCGCCGTCAGCGACGAGTCCAGCAGGTGGCCATGACGGATCGCGATGTCGATCCCTTCCGCCACCAGATCGACCGGCCGTTCGGAGACGGAGATTTCCACCGAGACCTGCGGATAACGCCGGAAGAACTCGGCCAATAGCGGCGTCACGCACAGCCGGCCATGGCCTGGCGCCGTGCTGACCCGCACCAGCCCGCGCGGCGATTGCTGCCGCTCGCCCACGGACGACTCCACTGCGTCAAACTCATCGATCAAGCGCTTGGCCGCTTCGTATAACGTCAGCCCGGCCTCGGTAATGGTCACATTGCGCGAGTTGCGCAACACCAGCTGTGCGCCGAGATGTCGCTCCAGCGCGGCGATCTGTTTGCTGACTGCTGGCTGTCCGATGCCTTCCTCGCGCCCCACGGCTGAAAAACTGCCGCATTCCACCAGCCGGACAAACAGGCGCATGGCATCCAATCGGTCCATCTTATCCGCCCCATCAATTCCAAAGTGGAATCGATGGTATGACGCTTGCCGGCGTTTCGTCAATCGATGGGGTTTTTTATGATGCGGGCTGGATAACCAAAACGGAGTAAGCAATGAAAGCGATTTGTGTCACCGCCAGCCGCGACCTGGAACTGCGCGACCTGCCGGCACCGGAACAAGCGGCCGCTGGCCACGTGCTGGTGCAGATGGCAGCCTCGGCCATCAACCATGGCGACAAGACCTTCCTGAAGATGCCGGCGGCGGCCGGCCCGCAGATCCCGGCCTCGCGCCACGACGTGTGGGGTGCCTCGGGCGCGGGCAGGGTAGTGGCGCTGGGCGCCGGCGTGCCGGAAGAGTATGCGGGCAGGCAGGTGGCGATTTACCGCTCGCTGACGCGCAGTCCGGACAGCGTCGGCTTGTGGTGCCAGACTGCGTCGGTCCCGTACACCAGTTGCCTGATCTTGCCGGAGCAGGTCGACGCCATGGACTACTGCGGCTCGCTGGTCAACGTCATGACCGCCTACGCCTTTCTGGAGGAAGTGGCCGAGGCCGGGCACAAGGGCGTGATCGTCACCGCCGGCAATTCCGCTACCGGCCACGCCTTGGCGGCGCTGGCACGCGCCCGTCATATGCCGGTGATTTCACTGGTGCGCAGCGAAGCTGCTGCTGCGGCACTGCGCGCGCTGGGTGTCGAGCACGTCATCGTCGCCAGCGGTGATTATGGCGCGCAACTGGCCGCGCTGGCGGCGGAACTGGGGACGACTGCGGTATTCGACGGCGTTGGCGGCGCGTTGCTGGGCGAGGTCGCTGCAGCGCTGCCGGTGAATGCCACCATTTACTGCTACGGCTTCCTTGGCGGCGCGGCGCCATTGGCGATCCATACGTCGCTGCTGATGATGAAGAACCTCACCATCCGCCGTTTCAGTAATTTCGAAAGCGCCACCGTCAAGCAGCCGGCAAGGCTGACAGCGGCCCTGAGGGCGCTGCAAGCGTTGATTGCCAATCCCATGTTGGACACATGGCGGGGACCGGAATTCTCTTACGAACAGATCGGCGAGGCGATGGCGTATTCGTCGCTGGATGGACGTAAGGCTATCCTGACAGCCTAGGAGGTGAGGGCTGTGCCGCAGTCCTTGCAGTAGCGCGCTGCCGCGTCGTGGCCGGTGCTGTGGCAGTTGGGGCAAACACGTAAATCCAGCAGCCGCTGGCCGCGCTGGTGGGTGATCTCGGAACTGATGATGCCGGTCGGCACCGCCAGGATGCCCCAGCCCAGCAGCATCATGAACGAGGCGATGGTGCGGCCGATGTCGGTCTTCGGCACCAGGTCGCCAAAACCGACCGTGGTCATGGTCGAGATGGCCCAGTAGACGGCGGTGGGGATGCTGGTGTAGCCGTTGGCCGGGCCTTCCACCACATACATCACCGAGCCCAGCAAGAACACGATCAGGAATACCACCGACAGGAACACGAAGATCTTGCGGCGGCTGGCCAGCAGCGCGTCGCCCAGCATGCTGTATTCCTGGATGTACAGCGTCAGTTTGAGTATGCGGAAGATCCGCAGCAGGCGCAGAATGCGCACCCCCAGCACCACGTGCGCGGCCGGCACAAACAGCGACACATAGCTGGGCAGGATGGACAGCAGGTCGATCACGCCGAAGAAGCTGCGCGCATACACCAGCGGCCGCTGCACGCACAGGCAGCGCGCGATGTATTCGATGGTGAACAGGATGGTGAAGCACCACTCGCCCGCATGCAGCCAGTCGCCATACGCGTCGGCGATGGGCTTGACGCTGCTTAGCACTACCACCAGCACACTGAGCAGAATGGCGCCGATCAGCGCCAGGTCGAAGGCGCGACCCTTGGGCGTGTCGGATTCAAAGATGATGGCGTACAGCGCGGCGCGCCAGCCGCCGGCAGGCTTGCCGAGCCGCTGCTGCGGGTCGGTGTTGGGGACGGAGTCGTGAGCGTTCATGGTGTTTGTATCTTAGCGGCAAACGCCTGCGCGGCGCGCCCATATCGAAAGGACATGGATTCTGCCATTTTCCGCATGCCTGCGGGCCCGGCCTTTGGGCTAGCATACGCGCATGAAAAAATTCCTGATCGCTCTGATGATGGCGGCATCCTTTGCCGCCCACGCTGAACCGTTTGTCAAAGGCGCCGATGTCGGCTGGCTGGCGCAGATGGAGGCTACCGGCTACAAGTTCTACAACAGCCAAGGCAAGCAGGAAGATTGCCTGCAGATCCTCAAGGACTACGGCATCAACACCATCCGACTGCGCACCTGGGTCAATCCATCCAGCGATCGCGCCAGCGGCCACAACAGCAAGGCCGATACGGTCGCCATGGCGGTGCGCGCGCAAAAGATGGGCATGCGCATCATGATCAATCTCCATTACAGCGACAGCTGGGCCGATCCGCAGCAGCAGCGCAAGCCGGCCGCGTGGGCGGGCCACGATTTCCCGCAACTGCTGCAAGATGTCTACAGCTACACCCACGACGTTATGAGCGCGCTGAAGCAGGCCGGTGTCACGCCCGAGTGGGTCCAGGTGGGTAATGAAACGCCGACCGGCATGATCTATCCGGAAGGCCATACCGACAACTGGCCGCAGCTGGCACAGTTGATCAACCAGGGTTACGACGCCATCAAGGCGGTCAGCCCGTCGTCCAAAGTGGTGCTGCATCTGGATCGTGGCAACGACAGCCAGCGCTTCCGCAACTGGTTCGACCACGCCACGGCGCAGGGCGCCAGATACGACGTGATCGGCATGTCCTACTATCCGTACTGGCTGGATGGCCGGCCCGACTACACAGCCTCGATCAACGATCTGGCCGCCAATATGGACGACATGGCGGCGCGCTACGGCAAGGAGGTGATGGTGGTGGAAATCGGCGGCGAGGATACGCAGCCGCAGAACACTTACGACATGCTGCTGGCGGTGCAGCGCAAGGTGCGCGCGGTGCCGGATCACAAGGGGCTGGGCGTGATCTACTGGGAACCGCAGGGCGCGCGCAGCTGGAGTCACTACGAGCTGAGCGCCTGGGGCGCCGATGGCCGTCCGACCAAGGCAATGGAAGCCTTCCGCGCCGATTAAAGATGGACGGCGTCGGCGCGGCGGGCCATGCGTCCGGCGCCGACGCGGTGGATCGCAACGCCATTGCGGCCGGCCGCCTTGACGCCGTACAAGGCCTGATCGGCGGCGCGCATCACGTCCTCGACGCTGGCGCTGGCATCGCTGGCAATCGCGATGCCGATGCTGGTCTGTACCGTGCGCTGCACGGCGCCCAGCGCGAACGGCGGCTGCATCGCGTCGAGTATGCGCCTGCCCAGCTGGTCCGTTTCGGCGTCCGACGACAGCTGCTCGAACACAATCACGAACTCATCGCCGGCCAGCCGCGCCACGGTGTCGGCGGCCCGCACGGCAGTGGTCAGCCGGCGCGCAAACTCCATCAGCACCTGGTCGCCGGCGGCATGCCCGAGCGTATCGTTGATTGCCTTGAAGTGGTCGATATCGAGGATGGCCAGCGCCATCGGCTGGCCGGAGCGGGCGGCGCGCGCCAGTGCTTGCGGCAGGAAGGCGTCGAACATGCGGCGGTTATTGAGGCCGGTCAGGACGTCGGTGGTGGCCATTTGGTGTAGTTCGTGCTCGGCCTGGGCGCGGCGCTGCGACAGGCCATAAAAGGCGCGGCTCAGGTGGCCAAACTCGTCGCGCCGGTCGACGTCGAACACGGCGATGTCGGCGCGGCCGGCGCTGATGTCTTCCACATGCCGGTGCAGCCGCGACAGCGGCCGCAGCAGCTTCTTGGTGATGGCCCAGCCAAACAGGCCTGCGGCGGCAGTCAGCACGGTCGCGCCCAGCAGCGCGCGCAATCGCACCGTCTGCATCGAGGCAAATGCGCTGCGCGTTGGCGAGGACAGGGCGATGGTCCAGTCGACCTCTCGCAGACGCTTATGCACCAGCAGCACCGGTTCGCCGTCGTCGAGCAGGCCCTCGTTCCAGCCGTCCGGCTGGCGCAGCGTGGCGTCTAGCAGCGTGCCGGGGGCGTCGTCGCCCTGGTCCAGAATGCGCGCCTTGTCCGGATGGTGGACGGTGACGCCATTGGCGGCGACGATGAACAGATAGCCGTCGGCGCCGCTGCGCAACGCATCGAGCTGCGCCGAGAACGACGGCCGCAGCAGGTCGATGGCGCCCAGCACGATCCCGGTCAGCTTGCCGTTGGCATCGCGCAGTGGCTGGGTGATCACCACCACCGGCCGGCCCGACAGCGCGCTTTGCAACGGCGTGGAAATCACGCCTTCCTGGTGCGACAGCGTGTCCTTGAAATATTGGCGTTCGGCGATGTTGATGCGCTTGGCGTTGCGGTCGCGCAGGCTGGCCACCAGATTACCGGACAGGTCGAAGGCGTTGACGTTGAAGAAGGTGTCGCGCAGCGTCTCATGCGCTTCCAGCATTGGCTGCAGCTCGGACAGCGGCAGGCCGCGATCGTTGATCTCCTCGCCCAGCGCGCGCAGCAGCTGGCGCTTGTTGTACAAGTCGTTATCGATGAAGGCGGCGGCGCCGGTCAGCAGGGACAGTTCCTGGCGGGCGATGAAATCGCGCAATTCGGCCTCGGCGATCAGCAGCGAGATGCCGCCAGCGCCGATGCCGGCGAACAGCAGCAGCCCGATGATCAGCGCACTGATCTTGAACTTGAAGCTGTAGAAGAAACCAGCGAGACGCTGCATGTTGACTCCCGGCCTGCGCCGCGACATGAGAAATCCAGTATAGCGCTACGACCCCGAGTGACACGTTTGCGGAGCTTTCGAAAATTTCGACAATGGACCGGCAATTTTTCCGCTTTTTGATCCTGGCAGGCTCCCGCATAATTCTTTTCAACGAAGCGCGTACAGCGCTAAACACCAAATCGAAATTTTTGAATCTCAGGAGAATACATTATGCCTACCGCCATCGCCCAACCAGGTAAAACCCTGCTGAACCCAACGAACCACACCCTCATTCTGATCGATCACCAGTCGCAGATGTCGTTTGCCACCAAGTCGATCGACCCGGTTCAGCTGCGCAACAACGTGGCGCTGGTCTCGAAAGCGGCCAAGGAGTTCAAGGTGCCGACCATTCTGACCACGGTGGCGGAAAAATCCTTCTCCGGCCCGATCTTCAACGAAATCAAAGATGTGTTCCCGGACGAAGTAGCAATCGACCGCACCACCATGAACACGTGGGAAGACCCGCGCATCGCCGAGCGCGTCAACGCCATCGGCAAGGACAAAATCGTGCTGGCTGGCCTGTGGACCTCGGTGTGCATCGTCGGCCCGGCACTGTCGGCGCTGGACCAGGGTTTTGAAGTCTACGTCATCACCGACGCCAGCGGTGATGTCTCCGACGAAGCCCACGAACGCGCCGTAGCTCGCATGATCCAAGCCGGCGCCCGCCCAATCACCTCGCTGCAATACCTACTGGAACTGCAACGCGACTGGGCACGCGGCGAGACCTACAACGAAACCGTAGCGACCTCGATCGCCCACGGCGGCGGCTACGGCCTCGGCCTGATCTACGCCAAAACCATGTTCAACGCGGCGGAAGGTCACTAAGCAGCATCTTGGGTGCCCACTGGCGGCGGAACAGCAGCAGGGTGCTGGCGGCGCCCAACAGCAGGAACACGAAGATGGCCTGCATCGGCAGCGCGTAGCTGCCGCTGATGTGCAGCAGCCAGCCGGACAGACTGGCCGAGACCCCGCCCGCCAGGCTGGTGGCCACCTGCAGCAGGCCGGTGCTGAGGCCGACCGCCGGCTGCGGGATCAGCGTCAGCTTGGTCAGCGCCAGATTGTTGGCGGTGACCAGGCCCAGCAGCGACAGCGACACCACATTCCACAGCAGCGCCATCTGCAGCGTTTCAGCGTAGGCGCCCAGCAGCACCGTGGTGGCGCCGATGAAGCCGGTCACGATGAAGCTCTTGCGCACCCGCAGCGGGTCGTGGCCGCGCGCGATCAGGCGGTCGGCGGCCCAGCCGGCCAGCGCCGCGACGATAGCGATGCCGGCAAAGCTGAAGAAGGTGTACACGCCAGAGCTTTTCAGCGTCAGCCCGCGCTGTTCGACCAGATAGGCCGGCATCCACGTCATGCAGTAGATGTAGAAATAGCCGTAGCAGAAGTTGTTCAGCAGCCCGCCCCAGATCACCGGGCTGGCCAGCAAGCTGCGCAGCGGCACAGCCGCCGCCTGCGCCGCCCGCGTCGCCAGTTCGTCGCGCGACGGATAATCATTGTGAATCTGCGTCAGCCATGGCCACAGCCACACCAGCCCGGACAGGCCGGTGGCGATGAACATCGCCTGCCATGAATGATTGACGATCAGCCACGCGCCGATCAGCCCGCCCAGCGCCGGTCCCATCTTGCCGCCGATGGAAAAAATCCCCAGCGCTGTGCCGCGCTGGTGTTCGGCAAAATGGTTGGCCAGGTAGCGGTAGGTGGCCGGCAGCACCACGCCCTCGGCCAGGCCGATCAGCAGCCGCATCATGACCAGCGCCGGCAGTGTACCGACCAGGCCGGTAGCAGCGGCCGTCGCGCACCATACCCCCAGACAGATGGCGTACGGCCACTTGACGCCGTAGCGGTCAACCAGCCAGCCCATCGGCATCTGCATCAGCCCGTATGACCAGAAGAACGCCGAACTGAGCCAGCCACGCTCGACGCTGGTCAGGCCGAACTGGTGCACAAAGCCGTGGTCGGCCAGCGCCGACGACAGACTGGTACGGTCGATGAACGAAATCATCTGTCCCAGCGCCAGTAGCACCACGATTAACCACGGCCGCTCCGCCGCCGCACGTTTTGTTTCCATGCCCGTCTCTACCATCGAAAAGACTGACAGCTAAGCATATTTTGCCGCCGGTCGCACCTCCCATAGGTGAAGCAGCTCCACTTTTATTGTAAAATTGCAACTAAAACTGCATCTACTCATACAGGATTGCCTCCCATGCTGCGCTTGCCATTGGAATACGTTCCCTCGATACGTTTCAAACTGATGCTGCTGGTGCTGGCCTGCATTGTCCCCGCCGCCTTGCTGGCGGCGCTGCTGATTCAGTACGACTACGGCCTCAGCTACGACAATTTCACCCGCAGCGCGATGGCCACCGCGCGCGCCAACGCGATGGAGGTCGACAAGGAACTGGCGGTGGTGGAGTCGGCGCTGGTGGGCTTGTCCACCTCGCCCGGCTTGACGCCGGGCGACCTGCGCGCCTTCGATATGCAGGCGCGCCAGCTGGGCGCGCGCCAGAATATCTTCAATGTGGTGCTGGAAGACGCTTCCGGCCAGCAGTTGCTGAACACCTTCCGTCCGTACGGCGCGCCGCTGCCGCGCGAGCAGGATTCGCTGTCGCTGCAGTTTATGCGTGAGCGCGATGCCACCTTTATCTCCGGCCTGTTCATTGGTCCGGTGGCGCAGCGGCCCATGGTCGCAGTCGGCATTCCGCTGACCGCGCGCGATGGCACCTGGTGCGCGCTGACCGCCACCATCGCGGCTGAACGCTTCGGCACGATTCTGCGGCAGCAACAGTACCCGCAGCACTGGATTACCAGCATCATCGATCGCGGCGGCCGCATCGTCGCGCGCAGCGCCGACATGCAGCGCTTTGTCGGCACGCTAGCCTTGCCGGAGGTGCGCGAGCGTATGCGGCGGCAGTCGGAAGGCGCGTTCGAAACCCAAACGCTGGATGGCACGCCGATTCTGGCGGTGATGTCGCATGCCGCCAATTCCGGCTGGACGGTGGCAATCGGCATCCCGCTGGACAAGCTCAAGGACGAGATGCGCAGCAGGCTGTGGTCGCTGGTGCTGGCCACCGTTGGCTTGCTGGGGGCGGGACTGCTGGCCGCGTGGCGCATCGGTACGCGCATCCGCCGCGCCATGCACGGCCTGATCGCGCCGGCGCTTGCGCTGGGCGCCGGCGAGCGGGTGGCGCCACTGTCGTATGGCGTGCGCGAAGCGGACGAGGTCGCCGATGCGCTGGTCAGGGCATCGGCCATGCTGCTGCAGGCGCAACATCAGGCCACGCACGATGTGTTGACCGGCATCGCCAACCGCGCCATGTTTGACGATTTCCTGGCGCACCAGTTGGCCATCTGCGAGCGCAGTCAGGCATCGCTGGCGGTGCTGTATCTGGACCTGGACCGCTTCAAGGCGATCAACGACACTCACGGTCACGCGGTGGGCGACCAGTTGCTGATCGACGCGGCTGCGCGCTTGCGCTCGCAGCTGCGCAAGGCCGACATGGCGGCGCGTCTCGGCGGCGATGAGTTCGCGGTGGTGCTGGCCGACAGCGGCGCCGCCGAGACCGCGCTGGTGGTCGCCAAGCTGGACGCGCTGATGGCGCAGCCATATCACATCGATGGCCTGCAACTGCAAGCCGCCGCCAGCATCGGCGTGGCGTTGTATCCACAGCACGGCGCCGATCTGGCGCAGTTGCTGGAAGCGGCCGACCAGGCCATGTATCGAGCCAAGGCAGCGCGCCGCCAGACTGTTCCCTCATAGGGGAGGGCGCGGGATATCTCTTGTTATATGGAAAGTATTCCGCTAAGCTGTTTGCATACCATTCTCCGCCGCCTTGCCACTTCCGCCGGGCGTGCGTCACAAAGACGGCCGCACCCCCGCCGTGTCCGAATTCTCGTAGCGATATCGATGTTCTTTCGATTGGAAATTTATTATGTTTGCTAACCTGACTATTCGTACCCGGCTGATCGGCACCATGGCGTTGCTCGGGCTCCTCATCATTTTTATCGGTGTGCGCGGCATCCAGGCGTTGCGTACATCCAACGATGTGCTGAAAGATGTGAACAGCAATGCGATGGTGTCGATGAAAGCGATCTATGAAGCGCAGATCCAGATCGACCGCGCCCGCCTCTCGCTGGATCGGGTGGCTCTGGCACCGGACGCGGCCAACGTGCCGGAGACGCTGAAGCGCACTCAGGACTTCATCGACGGTAACGCCAAGTTCTGGAAGAACTACACTGCGCTGCCGTTTGGCGACGGCGAGAAAGCCCTGGCCGATCAGGTTGCTGCACAGCGTGACGCGCTGGTCAAAGATGGTCTGCAACCGGCCATCAAGGCGGTCGGTACCAAGGACAAGGCCGAGATTGACCGCTTGATGCTGAGCGAGATCACCCGCCTGTTCCGTCTCTACACCGACAGTTCGGAAAAGCTGACCACCTACCAGTTGAAGTCAACCACCGAGCAGTACGAGGCGAGTCAGTCCGCTTACGAGCGCAACTTGACGCTGGCGATTGTCGCGATCGTGATCGGCATCGCGCTGGCGGCGTTCTCCGGTCTGTTGCTGCTGCGCGCGGTAATGGGACCGCTGAATCAGGCGCTGGCGCTGTTCCATGCGATGGCTGACGGCAATCTGTCGAATCATATTGAGCAGGGCCGCAAGGATGAGATGGGGGCGATGATGCAAGGTCTGGCAGCGATGCAGGAGCGCCTGGCCAACACCGTGCGCAGCGTGCGCGAAGGCAGCGACGCGATCGCCACCGCGTCCAGCGAAATCGCCGCCGGCAACCTCGATTTGTCGCGCCGCACCGAGCAGCAGGCCGCCAGCCTGGAAGAAACCGCGTCGTCGCTGGAAGAACTGACTTCGACCGTGCGGCAGAATTCCGACAATGCGCGCCAGGCCAACACGCTGGCTTCGTCGGCGTCGGACATCGCGGTCAAGGGCGGCGAGTTGGTGACGCGCGTGATCGACACCATGGGCTCGATTACCGAATCGTCCGACAAGATTGCCGACATCATTGGCGTGATCGACGGCATTGCGTTCCAGACCAATATCCTGGCGCTGAACGCGGCGGTGGAGGCGGCGCGTGCCGGCGAGCAGGGCCGTGGCTTTGCGGTAGTGGCTACCGAGGTGCGCAATCTGGCGCAGCGCTCGGCGGCGGCGGCCAAGGACATCAAGGCGCTGATTACCGATTCGGTCGAGAAGGTTGGCAGCGGCAGCACGCTGGTCAACGAGGCCGGTAGCACGATGGAAGAAATCGTCACCAGCGTCAAGCGCGTGACCGACATCATCAGCGAGATCAGCTCGGCGGGCCGCGAGCAGGAAATCGGCATCGAGCAGATCAACACGGCGGTGGCCGAGATGGATACCGTGACGCAGCAGAATGCGGCGCTGGTGGAAGAAGCGGCAGCGGCATCGCAGGCGATGCAGGAACAGGCCGTCAAGCTGGCC
>Ga0187843_10001002_pt1 | contig 18426 bp, 24 predicted proteins | sample SpaLakP09_SKY_43_FD_134516 | JGI IMG/M metagenome (GOLD analysis project Ga0187843, IMG submission 134516) | Oligotrophic lake water microbial communities from Sparkling Lake, Wisconsin, USA - SP09_SKY_43 | ecosystem: Environmental > Aquatic > Freshwater > Lake | place: USA: Sparkling Lake...
CTACATTCTCTTCACCTACGTGACCTGTGTGGCCTACTGCTTCGGCATGTTCTACTATGGTCACCTAAAAAGGGACTTGGTGTGGAATCCTGACCCGCGCATCGCGACTCCGTATCACGTCAGTCTCCACTGGGCAGCGTCGTTCGGCTTGGCCATTGCGATTCTGGTCACCAGTTCATCTCTAGCTCTTGAGCGCTCCAGAACTCCGATGTCCCGTTTGGCAGTTGCCGACGCACCATGAACGGCAGTTTGCGCTGCTCAATCTCCCGCTTGGCCACATTCCACAGGAACATCGGATCCCCCGTCTTGAGACCCTCCAACCCCACAAGGGGCTTGGCGCCGTCTGCAATCTGTTGTGCCCGCGCAGCCAGCATGTCCACATACTCATACTTGGTGAAGTACGGCTGTGTCACGCGAGCCACCTTCAGGGCCTCTACCACCTCAGGACGAAAGACAGGCTTGACTTCAGGGTGGTCCATACTCTCTTGTCTTCAAGGTATCTTCTTTCGTTTTCAATAAATGCCGACACGCCCTGCAGATGCCTCTGACTTCACGCGTGCTCGGCGTATCAATGCGACTATTACAACGGATCCCTCCAAGCAGTCCCGCGTGTACCAGTGGGCGGACAGGAACCTGATCGCTCCTACCGTTCGTGCGGGCGCCGTGTCATTCCCCACGAACACGGTTCTCCGTGATCCCGTCATCAAGTTGTCGCGGTTCAACGGAAGAGTTTATCTGATCTAATCACAAATGCCGACCTTGTCCGCATCTGACTATACGACCTTTGTCAAACTCAAGGCTGCCTCGCTGGCCTACCAGAATGGAAAAGTGCCGACCAATATTCAGACGTCTATGCAGCCCTATGCCACGAAAAGCGCGCTGTATGCTCAGTTGCTGGGAGACCAGGCATCCTTGACGGTGAGCCCTCTTCGGACAACCCTGTCGGCGACAGCCTACGGCCGCGTGGTGCCCTACAATGGGCTGGGTCGTGTCAACAATCCTAAAAATCTGTCCACGGTCTCTTCAACCGCCGCGGGCAATCTTCCCGTTGTGGCGGGCTCGAGGAATCTGGGGACGCGCGCGCCGCCGCTGCCCCGTCCTTACATCGACTAAACACACGTCGCCTTCGTCTCCTCCCTTTGTCGCTCCGCTCCTCAGACGCCCTTCGCACTCTGCTTCCACATCTCATCGCACACTGCGCACTGGTACATCCAGACGACATTGACGGGGTCCAACTTGATCCCCACAATGTCGGACTCCTTGCCCCGCGTCGGGCAGGTTTGGTTCGGGCACACCATGGTCTTGAAGCGGGGCAGCGTGGAGTCGTACTTCAGGTAGGGGTTGATGGAATACTGCACGGAGGTGTCCTGCTTCAGGTCGTGCTCGTAGACCACGGGGTTCTCCTTGGCGATGGGCTCCTCGTAAGGGCAGGAACGGCACTTGAGGAAGGCCCCCTTCTTTCCCTCCGCCTCCCGCTCGACAATGTCGTACAGGAAGTTGGAACACTGAGTGCAGAACTTCATTGTCTTGTGTTTCCCCTAGAGAAATGCTATCCGTTTTCCCTCCGCCCATTCGGGCTTCGGTTTACCCCGCCCATTCGGGCTTCGGTTTACCCCGCCCATTCGGGCTTCGGTTTACCCCGCCCATTCGGGCTTCGGTTTACCCCACCCAACCATTCCACGTTCCCACTTTTGTGCGTTAAAAACGGACCAATCGCAACTGGATTCTTGTCCCCCCTTCAATACAGGATGCAGCCGTCTAAGCTTCGCACCTTTCTTGAGAAGCACGAATCTGATAAGGGTTCGGGCCAGGAGACTCACCAGCTGCGAGCCATCTGCAAAATGTACAATATCTCGAACGAAGACGATCTCGCGCACTTCTATGACCTGTATGCCGACTACGTGAAGAATGTTGGCATGCTGACCATCACGGAGAAGATGACGCCCATCGGCTCGTTGCGTGTGGATCTGGACTTCCTCTACGAGGGAAAGGTCGAGGACCATCGGCATACCCAGGCGCAGGTGGTGTCGTTCGTCAAGGACTACATGGCAGAGGTGAAGCGATATCATGCCATTCCCGACGAGAGCGTGATTGAGGTGTGCGTGATGGAGAAGCCCGAACCGACCTACTATCCGTCGAAGAACGAGTCCAAGTCGGGGATTCACATCGTGGTGCCACAGATCAAGACCAACAAGGGCGTTGAGAATGCGATCAAGAACGCTCTGCTTCCGCGAATGGAGACCTACTTCCCCGCTCTCGGGTTCAAGTCGGGAAAGGGTTGGCGCGATATCTACGATTCTGCAGTGCTGAACCACAGCACGTGGTGGCCGTTGCTCCGTTCGGGCAAGCCGCTTGAGAATGGCGTTCAGCCCTTGCCGTATCGGTTCAAGTATACCGTGGACTGGGACTCCAAGACGGGGGAGACGACGGTGGATGACGAGGAGCCGCGGATTACCTCCGATCTGATCCGTAAGTATTCGGTGCGAGCCCATTCTGCAGATGCATCGCCCTTGACGGAGGCGGGTAAGCTGTATGATCGCGGAGAGGAGCCCGTGCGGATCTCGGGTGGTGCTGCGGCCCTGCCTGCGCGTGGCCGCCCTGCTGTGCGTCCTGGCGATGTGAACTCCCGCGGTTCGTCGCCGACTCGCATGACGGTCCAGACGCCACTGACGGAGGATCAGTTGCGCAGGTTCCGCGATCACGTCTTCAACTTGGCCGAGTTCCGTTACAAGACGTACCAAGATTGGATCAATACAGGTCTCTGCATGAAGAACATCCACTCGGATCTGGCGGGCACGTGGCTGGAGTTCTCTTCGCAGGGCGAAGGGTACAAGGAGCGTGAGGCCATTGCAAAGTGGGACTCCTTCACGTTCCGCAACGACGGTGCCCGTCTCAGCGAGAAGAGTCTGCTGAACTGGTCTCGAATTGACAACTTTGACAAGTACGAGGACATTGAGAAGCGGAACATTGATTACCTGGTGAACGAGGCGGTGTCCACGCAGACAGAGCACGATGTGGCATTGGTGGTGTTCTCGATGTACCGTGACATGTACAAGTGTGCTCGGTTCAGTTCGTCCAACTGGTTCCGTTTCATGACGCACACGTGGAAGGAGACGGACAAGGGCATTGACCTGCAATGTCGTCTTTCGAATGAGGTGGCGCGGCGCTTCTGGGACCAGGCCAAGATCTTCATGTCGCAGATGGAGGATATTCCGCAGTGTCCCGACGGCAAGCACGAGGAGACCACCTGCGACCGCTGCCGTGCGGAGAAGAAGCTGAAGACCTACACGGACATGCGCATGAAGCTGAAGACCAGCCGCTTCAAGGAGAATGTGATGCGCGAGTGCCGCGAGTTGTTCCTCGACGAGGACTTTGTGAACAAGATCGATGAGAACCACAATCTGATTGCGTTCAACAATGGTCTGCTGGACACCCTGAAGATGGAGTTCCGCGATGGAAAGCCCGAGGATTACGTGTCCTTCTCCACCAACCTAGACTATGATGACGAGAAGCCGCACTACCAGCACGACTGCTGGAACGAGCTCAACAAGTTCATCCACGATGTGCTGCCCGATCCCGAGGTTCGGACGTACTTCCTCGCGTGCCTGTCCACGACCTTGTCGGGGGCCAATGAGTCGCAGAAGTTCCATATCCTGACGGGCAACGGATCCAACGGCAAGTCTATGCTCATGAATCTGATGATGAAAACGCTGGGCGATTACGCAACCAAGGCATCGGTGACGATGCTGACGCAGGGCCGCGGCAAGACGGGGTCTGCGAATCCCGATTTGATGAGGCTGAAGGGCAAGCGCTTTGCCACCATGTCCGAGCCCGACGAGGGTGCGTCGTTCAACAGCGGCTACCTCAAGGAGTTGACCTCGTCCGAGCCTGTCATCTGCCGCGATCTCTACGCAGGGTCCAAGCAGATGGTGGAGTTCATTCCGCAGTTCCGCTTCTTCTTCTCGTGCAACGACAAGCCCGTGATCAACACCACGGATGGCGGCACGTGGCGTCGTTTGGTGGTCGTGGACTACCCGAACAAGTTCGTGGTGAGCCCGAGCAAGTCCCACGAGAAGCTGATGGACGAATCGATCCAGGCCAAGGTCGTGTCTCCCGAGTGGGCCGCGTGTTTCCTGTCGTATCTGGTTCACATCTTCAAGGAGGGCAATGGTCACCGCAAGCTGACCCCGCCAGCGAAGGTCATGGCGTATACGAGTGATTACAAGGAGGACAATGACGCGATCGCCAAGTTCCTCCGTGAGAAGATCCACACACCGCCGCAGACCCCAGCCGAAGGCGAGGAGCGTGCATCCGTTACGTGGACATCAGTTCAGATTATGTTCAATGAGTGGAAGCGGACCAATGACGTGCAGCGCTTTGGAGTGGGCGCGTCAGGTGCGGAGCTGAAGAAGCGTCTGGAGGCGGCCCACGGCAAGGTTCCTAGCGGCGGGTGGACCTCCTTCCGACTCGGCGACGCTTAGACTTGGACTTCTTGCGGTACGTGCGGTGACGGCCCCCCGTGGCGGGCGGGGGCGCACCAGGAGGGGCACCTGTGGTAGTCGCAGGAGGCGGGGCAGGGGCAGTGGTCGCGGATCCAAACGGATTGAGGCGTCGGAGGAAGTCCATTATGAGTTACTTCGTTTTTATTCCGCAAGGACAGGTTCACGGCGGGCACCGATGCGGCTCAGGACGTAGGTGCGGAGAAGGCCGATTGTGAACACGACAATCACGAAGGAGACGATGAGGTTGATGAGGTCCACCAACGCCTGTCCAATCTTCAGGTTCGTGGATCCGAACTTGACCGTGAAGGCCGAGACGCCATTCTGCGCCGACACTGCGGGGGCCAGGAGCGGCATGATGATGCCGTCCGTGAGGGAGCTGAAGAACTTCGACACGACACTGCCGAGGTAGAACGCCGCCGTCAGGATGATGATGTCACGAGTGTCCAGCATTTTGTTTTCAGGTTCACATTCTTTTTGGGGAGGTGTATAATGAAGATCCGTAGCGCCGCATTGGATCAGATGGCAGGTGACTGCCCATCCCTGCTTGCGTTTGACTGCGAGTTCTGGCACAAGGGTGAGGTCTTTTTGCCCCGCGAGATTGGCGGATACCATCTGACTCGCGCAGGAGATTCGTGGAACGTGACGGAACCGTTCTTTGCAGTCTTGCCTCCACCTCCAGGCCAATTGAATCGTGTGTCGTCCAAGTTCTCCACCACCACGCCTGAGACGGCCGAATCCCTCGACATTCTGGAGGCAACATCGAAGTTCGCCCCTGAACTGCTGGGGGATAACGATATGGTGAGGGAATACTTTTTCGACCCCGAAATCATACCCCATATCAAGCATTTTTCGTGGTTGAAGAACTTCATCAAGATCATGTCCCAATCTGTGGTGGTGATCAAGGGGGATATGGACCTCAAGGCATTGAAGTCTGCGTGTCGGACCCAGGGATTCACCTACCATGCTCCGTTGGGAATCGTGGACATTGCCACTCACAATCCGCAGTTCACCAAGCGATGTGGAACAGCCAAGTTGGAGGAGACCTACGACTGCATCAAGAAGGAGTTGTCCCCTACCCTGAAGAAGGCGTTTCCTGTTGGCAAGGCCCACGATCCCATCTCCGATGCAGCCATGACCATCCAGATTGCCGCGTGGCTTGCTCAGAAAGATGTTAAGTAGACACAATGGATACCAGGTGGTTCGGGCCGAGTGGGTGGGAGTTATTCCACCTGATTGCCTTCCGTTCTCCCCACCCCGACGATGTCTTGAATCTCATGAAGGATGTGCTGCCCTGCAAATACTGCCGCGCCAGCACCACCAAGTATGTCCACGACCACCCGCTCCGCCTTGCAGGCTCCGACACCTCCTCGGGCCCAGGCAAGTGGCTCTACGAGATCCACAACATGGTGAACAACAAACTCCGCACCCAGTGTGCGGACGATCCCACCGTGGTGAACCCTGGACCCGACCCCGCATTTGAGGCTGTCAAGGCCAAGTATATGGCCATGAAACCCACCAAGGTCCCAGGGCGTGACTTCCTGATGTCGGTGGCCTACATCTACCCGAATGACCCTCAGCAGACAGACATGGCGTTGCAGCGCACGTTCATGCATGCTCTTGCCAAGGCCTATCCATTCGAGGAGTTGCGGACCGTGTTCGCAGAGTATGTGGAGGCCCACGAACCTGCTCTGGAGTCCCAGCGTGTGTATACGAAGTGGATGTATGGACTCCTCAAGGCATTATCCTCGAAAACGGGTTCGCGGATCCCTACCTACCGAGGGTACTCTCACCATGTGGCATACTACAAGAGTGGGTGCTCCAAAAAGTCCTACCACGGAAAGACCTGCAGAAAGATGCGAGGAGGCGGCTACACCAAGCAGCGAGACCACGGTCGGACTCATCGGATTTCACACCGAGAATTACTTGGCTAAACAACGAGACGAGCGCGCCACATTGTGTATGCAAGTGTATCTTATGTGTTGGTTCGTGTTTACGGTCTATGTAATCTGGGCATCCCTTACATGATTCCCATGAAGCCCTTACGGCTCTTGCGCCCCGACTTGCGGCCACGGCGCGTCTTCTTCGCGGCAGGGCCAGCGGACGCCGACTTCTTGTAGGTCAGCTTCGCCGCCTTGATCACCTGCGAGAGGCCCATGCCCTTCTTGTAGGTACCCTTGCGCTTCATGTCGGCCATTGTGGACTTCACGTGAGAGAGCCAAGCGTTTGCCATTTTGTTTACCACGCGTGAAAAAGTTATACCCTCTCGATGAATCCAGCACCCGACCCTGCCAGATTCCACTGGCATCCAGACGCGACGATCTCATTGTCGCCCGCATACACATTTTTGGACTTGTCGGACACGACCAAGACCAAATTATGTGCCGCAAACTGCCTCAACTCCTCTGGATCGCGAGGGTGGAGGGCACGGGCATAGTCGAGGCGCCGCAGACCCGAATCGCCCCACGACAGGGTCACCAATGCCTCCAGATCCGAACCACGGGTCTCGGGACCCGACACCAGAATCAACTTGTTGGCCAGCGAATCGAGGGGGAGTTCGGCCAGTTCGGGCGTGGGCGGCACCAGATGGCGATGCAGGGTCTCGCGCAGGGACTTGGCCACTGCATTGAGGGTCACGGTGGTATCCGTGTGGAACACCAAGGACAGGATGAAGGGGTCGCGGCTCGGAAAGGCCTGGTTCAGGATGGCCACACACACGGGCTCGAACTTGTTCTCTGACTCCGCGCCCCGCAAGCTGCTGCCCAAGACGACAGGGCGATCCTGCTGGTCGGATCCAATGTGCAGTTCCATCAGCCGCATGCCCTTCTTGATCACCGACACGGGGTCCTCGTAGGCCGCACCCGCCACGTAGTAATCCGCCACGCGCTTTCGTTGGGTGTTGGCAGGTGTCGGCATCTCCCCACCCACTTCACGCGTAATCAGGTAGCCTGCGAGGGCCATTGCAGACACACCCAAGAGAACTTCCATTATGTAGTTGGACGACTACTTTTCGGGCATTTTGAACAGGAGGTTGCGGAACGCGTTCATCTCGTCGTCAGGAATCCGACGGTCCATCGGAAGGTTGAGCAAGCAGGCGTAGTGGAAGTACAAACAATACATTCCGCACTCGGAATCCTTCTGCTGGTGACGAATGGTATTGTAGGAGAGCCGCATGGGTTCCTGCCCCGACACTGCATCCCATTGCCCTTGCCACCGCGTCATCAATTCAATGATCTGCGGTTCGGGGTGGTGGGCATACGAATCAAAGTAGGTCATGCGGGGATAGGCCAGATCGGGGCGAATATCCACGAACGCCGCAATCCAGTGCTCCCCTGGACCGTCGGACGTGTCGGTGTTGAAGACAATCCCGATCCGCGTCTTGCCCTTCTTAGCCAGCTTGTCCAGTCGCATGGAGCACAGAGCACTCACGATGCACTCGGACAGCTCGGTCTTCTTGTCAAAGTCGATGGGCACACAGCCCACAAAGTAATAGCCGTCAAACAGCTTGGCATACTGCCGTTCCACCTTGTCAATGTCATCGCTCGATAGCCAGTCCGTGCGCTTCTGTGCCCAGTCGGGCGGTGCGTTCGGAGGGGCCATCAAGGAGGACACAATGCAGGAGGGCGTTCCTTCGGCGCACTTGGAGTGCAGGCGCTGTTGGAGGTCAGCCCACATCTTGGTCGGAGATCCCTTGGCGATAGGAGTTTCTTTGCGATGGGTTGAACTGTAGACCTCTGCAAGCCGCTTGATTTCCTTCGCGTCAAACAGCGATCCTACGGCCATTGTTAAAAACGGACGCTTTTAATCTTGCTAAACGAAAGACAACACGATGGAGAACCTCAAGCCCGTTCTGAGCAAGTACATCCAGACCACCAAGCGGCTCACCGAGATGAATGCGGACATTGCCGAGGTTCGTGACATCAAGCGGACTCTGGAGCTGGATTTGGCCGCCGTCTACGCCACCAACACCCTTCCCGATCGCATCGAGCTGAAGGAGTCCAAGATGACCTTTGCGGTCAAGCGCCCCAACCAGTGGAAGAAGGGCTGGACCCTGTCCAAGAAGACCTTGGAGACGTATCTGCGTGACATCCTGGGCGAGAAGGGCCAAGAGGTCATGAAGGAGATTGTCCGTCGTCACGAGCCGACTCTTACGGAGGATGATTTCGGATTCGAGTTGAAGTTGATGGGGTCCTCCTCGTCTTCGGGTGGCGGCGGACTCGACCCGTGAATGTACAAAATGACCGTGGGGTTCGCAGCCCAGTAGGACACGCGGAGGAACCCTAGGCAGCAACAGCAGCCTACGGCAAGGAGAACAATAGATGTACTGACAACTGCAGTGGCGCTCATTGGAGTATTGTTTTTGCTTGGGTGTAGACGGGTGGTGATGCCTTGAGGGTCTCTTCCATCTCGCGAAGGAGTTTGGACAGTTCATTGAGGTGTCGTTGGGCTTCCTTGGCGTTTTCATGGGGTAAGAATCCGTGTTGAATACGAGTGACTGCGCACGACAAGGTTTGCTGAGTCTGAAGCACGCGGTGAGCCAGCGTGCACAGATGCTTCACCATGAACGTGATATGCGTTAATGCCAGAAAATATGTTTAAGCCCGACGCGATCCGCGACGGCGACGGGTACGGCCACCCATCGGCGGAGGAGGGGGGCCCCGACGACCAGTGGAGGGATTCGTCACCGAGCCCAGCGGCCCAGAAGGAAGCGGAGGCGGAGGCGGAATATAGGAGGCCTGATTCTTGGCCTTCTGCTCCTCCAAGTACTGCTTAAACAGGCGCTGCTCTGTGCCGATCACACCCCCACGGCGGCGGCGGGAACGACGACGACCACCAGTCGAGTCCAGAATGGCATAGAACTTGTTCACGTCCTCCTCCGACGCAGTCTCCATCCACACCCTGACAGCATCGGCCTTACCTTGGAGGTTATCGTCGCTGACTGCCGAGTATCCCGTCACCAGTTCTGCGATCTTCTTTTCCTGTTCATCTGCCTTACGGACCTCCTCGTTGTGGGCATCAATCTTGGCCTTCATCTCGGGAGTAAACCGAAGCGTGAGACCAGCGCCGCCACGACGACGAACTGAACGAGTACGACGAGCCATTTTCCTTTACTCCAGAAACACTTCACAGCCCGTCGTCTTCCCGCTCCTTGAAGTACTCGAGCAGTTTGTCCGCAACGGCCTTATCCGTGAGTTCAAACACCCCGCTCCAGTTGGGGCGCACGATGCGCTGCACATCGGCCACGCCGTCGACGATCTGGTGGCGGTCCACATACTTGCGGTTCTTGTGTGTTCCGTGCCACAGGTGGTACACCTTGCCCGAAGTACAGGACATGGTGGGCTTTGGCATCCTGCGGTACTCGGTGAAGGAACGAACGAATGCGGGTTTGAGATATCCCTTGGGGAACTCGACGCCCATCCACGCCGCGGTGCTGAGGGTGTCGCCACTGCCTGTGATGCCGTACTCGTAGAATCCGTATTTCTTGAACCACGACCGCTGGAACGCCCACGCGAACCCTGGATGGTAGACGTGGTCATAGGTCTTGGCTCGATTCATGTAGACGACGCTTGACCGTTCCAGCATGGCCTTGGCATAGGTGATATCCAGCCACACGGCCGACGAGAAGGGCTGTACAACCTGGTGGGTGACCAACTTCTTAGAGGTGTCGATATACCAGGTCTTACTCGTGAACACCAAATCCGCATCCATGAACATGACCTTGGAGTAGCGCCAGGGAATGCGGTTCTCCAGGAGACGGCAGAGCTGCTCCTTGTTGAAGAGGACGTTCTTGGCCCAGACGTGGAAGGCATCCGCAATCTCAGGTTCCTCCTTGCCGTAGACCAACTCAAGGGTGTAATACGGCAGTTTGGCACGCTTCAATTTTTCGACGGTATACAGATAGTTCATCAGCATGCGCTTGGACTTGGCAGGATTGAAGAACACCAATCCAATGGCCATGTCACGGATCAAGGGGTTGTCGTAGATGCAGGTGGCTACATCCACGACAGTCTGTGTTTTCGGAGGCTCCTCGGGGATGCCTGGTCCAAGATTGTATGCAAAGGAGAGTGCCTGTCCCATTACTGCTTACGGCGAGAGGTTTTGCGGCGGGGTTGGCGACGGCGTCCTGCAGTCGACTTACGAGGCGGCGCCGCTTTCCTAGGTATGGCCGCAATCCTAGCGATGTTGGCATCTTTATCTGCCTTTACATCAGCATTTGCTTTCGCGAGTAACTCCCCCGCCTTGGTAGCCTCTTCGGTCAGACGCGCCTGCTCGTTGGTCGCCGATGCGAGGCGGCTGGTTGCCGCGGTATGTTGGTCGCCAAGGGTGTCTGCTTGGCCCTTATAGATACCCGATACCCTCTTCAATGCAGACGCATCTAGAGTAGAGCTGGTTGCTGCGGCCTTGTCTTTGGCCAATTGAGACTTCAGTTCGTCGATCTCCCTCTGACGCGCTTCATACTCGGCCATTCTCTTCTCCCTCGCCGCCACCTCTTCGGGGGTTTCCCCACCCCGCATGGACTTCCGCCGTGCGACGCGCTTCCGAGAACGAGTCTTAACCATTTACATCTCCCCAACAAAAAACCAGCCACCGCGTTTAGACGAGAGGCGGCACCCATGAGTATGAAGGTTACATTCATTGGGAACTGTCAGTTGGTCGCGCTGTGCTACTACATGCAGCATCTAATCGACGATGCCACATGGGTGTGCTATGGCCCCGAGTTCCTGCCCTTTCTTGACCCGTGGAGCGAGAAGTGTGTCAGCAAGATCCTTGACCACGACGGGGCAATTGCACGTGTCCGAGAGAGTGACGTCATTGTGTATCAGGAGGTTGTTGGAACAAAGTCGACGTTCTGCAACGAACAGACACTCCGCGCGTTGGCGCCCAGCTGCACGCTCCTCAAGGTTCCATCTATTCAGTGGGACTACAGCGACGCCGACATCCTCAAGGGACTGCAGGCCCGTGAGATTGCCAACCGCGTGGACATTACCGCATCTGACATGTTTGAGCGGTTCAAGGACACGAAGCTGATGTTGGACATTTGCCATCCCACCACGTTCATGTTCCTCGAGCTTGTTCGAGAGATCTGCAATCGAACGGGCTTGAACTTCTTCACAGACGAGCAGGTTGCTCGGTTTCTGGAGAATGAGAACCACATGGGTCTCCCTGCGCCGCCTGAAAAATGAATACTCCTGCCACAAGTTAACACATTGTCATGTACTCGCCCTACAACCCAGGCAACCGCGTCTTTACCGAGTCCGATATTCATCGTATCCTTCATCGCCATGGTCTTCCCCATTATCGTGTGACGCATCGCAAGGTGTTTCAGACGGCAATGGTCCACACGACCTATGTGCGCCGCTCTGAATACACCACCCCCGATGGACAACCTGCGGAGTTGGCGCCTTGTCCTCATGGGGTGATGCCGCTGCAGGATGAGAGTTACGAGTGTCTGGAGTTCGAGGGGGATTCCGTGCTGGGTGTGTGTATTGCCACCTACCTGCGGAAGCGCTACCCCGAGAAGAAGCAGGGGTTCCTCACGGATGCACGCAAGGAACTGGTGAACAATGAACGGTTGGGGGAACTGTCCAAGACCATGGGTCTGAACCGATTCTACGTGATCTCCCGCCACAATGAGGATTCGGTGGCCATTGACGGGCGCAATAACGCCAAGAAGTTGGGGGATATCTTCGAGGCCTTCCTCGGGGCGTTATGGACAGACTGCGGCAATCGGTTTGCCGTCGTCTATGCATTTGTAACTTCCGTCATGGAGACCTACTTGGATGTCGACGAGATTGTGAACTCCGCCACGAACTTCAAGGACCTGTTCCAGAAGTACTGCCAACGGGAGTTTAGGTGCACGCCCGTCTACGAGATGCGCTCCAACGACCCCAAGAAGAACGAGATTGTGGTCGCCGTGATGGTGGAGGGCAAGGTCTATGGAATCGGTGTGGGAAGCACGCGGAAGAAGGCCGAACAAACAGCCTGTCGGGAGGCCCTCACAGCAGTCGGGGAAGTCCCTTCTTGAACGAGCGACGACCACCTGTGGGCTTCGCCACTCCGTCTGGACCCACCACCATTGACTCCCCTGTCTTGGGTTCTGCGATGAGATTCCCCTTCACCCTCCTGAGGTTTGGTGGCCCTATGTCAGATTTGTCCGCGGTCCGCACTTCAAGGCCGACTTCAATATCATCATCTGCCTCGACCTCGGCGGCCGCGGGCTCGGTGAAGGCCTTGGCCGCGGCGGCCTTGATGTCACCAGGAGTCTCTGTCACGGCGTTGATCGCGGATAGTTTTTCGATCGCGTCTGCATCCCCTTTCCCCGACAGACTCTCTATCATTGCCTTGTTCAGAGCGTCCTCTTGGGCCCGCAGAGCATTTTCTTTGGCGCCGATATCGCTCAAGTCCACCGACTCTGGTGCTGGTGGGGGCGGTGCGGCTGGTGCGGCTGCTGCGGCTGGTCCGTTGTTTCCGCGGGTCTCGTCAACGAAGCCGCCGTCGGGCGTCATGTACTCTCCTGCATATTTGTCCTCAGGGGCTTCGAACGTTTTGCCATATTCAGGTCGTCCACCGCATTGGTCTTTTGTTGTTCCACTCAGTACGAGGAAACTTCGAACAATCTTTATCACGTTCTCCTTCGTTGCGTATCCCGCAAAGAGGTGGTTCGTTAGATTCACGGCCGCCTTACGGGCGTAGTAGTACGCAGTTAGCTGTGCTGGTTGGCCTGCCGCTGTCCAGCGTGGCAGGTCCGAGAGTCCTTTCAGGACCGACAGAATGTCATAGACGCGGGCAATTTGGACGTAGTTCGTTTCGTCGTCTGGGCCACTAGCTTTGGCATTCAGCCATGCTTTGAACTTTTCAGCGTTCCCAAGCTCCGGCTGCTTAAAGTCCTGTACCCAACCGCGCGCTGCCGTGGGTTTGGGGAAGACCTCGCCGTATGCTTTCCGTATCTTCTTGAACATCCGTGCAATGTAAAAGTGCTGCGAAAGGCTCATGTAGTAGTTCGGGTTATCGAACCTGGAATAGAGAGCGTTCTTGAGAATGTGGCTTGGTGTCGCGCCAGGCATATCGGCGGCATCGCGAATCTTCATGCGCCCGACATCGTGAATCACGGGCTTGCCATCGAACATGATCGCCATGTTCCCGCGGTGGAGGTCGGCGTGTATCATGCGGCCGTCGATGCGGAGCAAGACGCGCAAGAAGGCACACATGGCATTGCGCTGCGGTTCGGGGTCAAGGTCTATGACATCCCTCTGTTGGGTTCGGGTTACGAGTCCGAACCAATTATCCTTTCCGAAGCGGTTTCCTACACTTATAAGTCTGGTAGTCTTTTCGACCTCGTTTTGCGACCTAACCTTTGCGAGGGTGGCATTGTAATCCACTGGATAGATAGCATCTTGGTTTACCACCAAGTTGAAGTGCATCTTCACAAATGGCTGATTGAAGGGTTCAGTGTCGTCGAGCATCTTCCTCAGTATTTTGTGAACCCCGAGTTCGCCGTCGCCTTCCGAGACCATGCGAACGACAGGATTGTATTTGGCGATCCACCCGTTGAACTGCTCGGGATTCGGGTTCAACATCACTGGGAATCCGTTCCAATCAGCCACTGCTTCATTGTTGAACACGGGAGTGTCTGCCCCCATCCACTTGAACTTGCCGCCCGTTTGCGGGGCAAGTTCCTTGGCATACATATTGTCACGCGTGTTCTTGTAGCCCTGCTTGACATAGAAGGGAACTGCGTCGGGAAGGGCATCGAGCAGGACCCGCTTCTTGCCGTTGAGAGTCGCCATGGACTCCACGAACTTCAGGGCGTTGGCTCCCACGCCCTTACCACGCGTGGACTCGTGGGCACACAGCGCATCCACCTCGAGATCGTCGCCAACGAAGTTCACAATCGCGAATCCCTTGGCCTTCTCGATGGGAAGGTTACCGAGCGGGTGTTTGGCCCGCAGAATGTCAACCTCGTGCTTCTTGCCAAAGAACAGAATCAGTGCAGCCGAATGGGGCACCTTGGTGAGGTAATTGGCGTCGATAGTCTCGTTTCCATTCACGCGGCAAATGTCCGCCAAGGCCCCCGCCTGTCCAACGGGAAGTCCTGTGATCCGCTCGGTTTGTTCGGGTGTCTTGATCGTGTCGTCCTTCACATAAACAACGTGGGTCTCATTTCGTTCAATGGTCTCGTTCCGTTGTTTGCGAGTGCGTCGGCCCGCCTTCATCGGCTGCGTCTCGAGGGTGTGTTTGCTGCAATTGACCTTCTTCAGTGTCCGTCCCTTGGTTTGGAGGACGGACTTTGTGCAGACAGCAATCGCACGCCCCTCCGCTGTGCTACGGTCCTCGGATCCTGGGCGGGCCTTCAAGGTCTTGCGGACCTTCTTCACGCATCGGCAGAACCTGTCGACCTGCGGCTCCCTCATTGTTCAATCGCAGAAGAATATATCCTCGCAAAAGATAAACACAATGGGCGGTGGTCTTCTTCAGCTCGTTGCCTATGGAGCACAGGATGCCTACATCACAGGCAACCCCCACATCACCTTCTGGAAGGTCATGTACAAGCGTCACACCAATTTCGCCATGGAGGCCATGCGTGTCAACTTCACAGGCACGGCCCAGTATGGCCAGCGCGTGGTGGCCATCGTGAACCGCAACGCCGATCTGATCTACCGCACGTACCTCGAGGTCACCCTGCCCGACACAACAGCGGTCGCGACGGGTGCAGCCAAGGACGTCTACTGGACACCTGGTGGCATGCGCCGTCTCGGCTTCCTCCTGCTGGAGAAGGTCGAGGTGGAGATTGGTGGCCAGATCATTGACCGTCACTACGGCGAGTGGTGGTACCTCTGGGAGTGCCTGACGGCCTCGATGAACCAGGTCAGCAAGGCGGATCAGTTGCTGGGTGGTCCTACTGGTGGCACGAAGACGACCCTCACTGTCTGCAACGGTCGCCCGCAGGTGCTCTACATCCCGTTCGGCTTCTGGTTCAACCGCAACCCTGGTCTGGCGCTGCCGCTCATTGCCCTGCAGTATCACGATGTGCACTTCAATGTGTGGTTCCGTAAGGCTACGGACCTTGTGACGACGTACAACACGTGGCTCCCTGGCGCGCCGCCGAACACTGGCGGCCAGAACTGGCCGAGCATCGCGGCCGCTGCGTCGGCTCTTCCGCCCCCGAAGGATGCCGCCATCTACATTGACTACATCTACCTGGACACGGACGAGCGCCGCCGCTTCGCCCAGGACTCCCACGAGTATCTGATTGAGCAGCTGCAGTACTCCCTGCCGCAGACAGTCACGTCCGCCCAGGCCCGCCTGGACCTCACACTGAACCACCCCATCAAGGAGCTGGTGTGGCTCTTCCAGGATGCGCGCCGCCTGGACTGCTCGCTGCCGTCGGGTCTGCCTGGCGACTTTTACACGGGCAACCCGATCGTGGCGAATAGCCAGGGAACGGCCACGACGTCGTTTGGCGGCTACACGCAGCCGTTCGCCTACGACGACATTGTCAACCGCGCCCGTATCCAGCTCAACGGACAGGACCGCTTCGATGAACGCTATGGCGATTATTTCTGGAAGGTCCAGCCCTACCAGCACCACACGGGCGGCGCGATGCCCCTTCTCAATGCGTTCGTCATTGAGGACGGCACGACGACGAACAGGGACAAGGTGTTTCAGGGAACCGTCAACCCCATCAACGTCTACTCCTTCGCCCTCCAGCCCGAGGAGCACCAGCCGTCGGGCACGTGCAACTTCTCGCGCATCGACACGGCGACCCTCGTCTTCGATTCCGTCAAGGCTGGTGGCGTGTCGGGCTTCCCGACCAAGAGCACGCCCTTCGTGTTCCGCCTGTATGCGATCAACTACAACGTCTTCCGCGTCATGAGTGGCATGGGTGGCCTGGCGTATTCTAACTAAACATCTTGATGAAGAACAATGCCTGGACTTGACAGGTGTACAAAAAAACAAGTTGATCCACAATTGGTATCGGTGGGAAGTTGTACGTATGCATATGCAGACCCAGATAAGACTGGACCCACTCCACCTGGAATGTATGCAACCAAAATTAGTGGTCAGAGCCGCGATGTCTACAAGTTTCCTCTTGATCCGTACAAAAGCGGCCGTCGCAAGACCCGCGCCCGTCGTGGCCGCAAGAGCCATCGCATCACTCGCCGTCGCTAGACCTTTGCCTTCAAATCCCACTCTGTAATATCAAGATTCGGTGTACATCCGCGAAGCCCCAGCGTCTGCTGGAGCATGATGGGGGCATTCTCTCCAATTCCTGGACACTTGACGTGATCGTAGCCTAAAATGTGGCCGATCTCATGCGAGACCATATACTGCCTGTAATTGTCCAGATCCTGCTGGCTTCCCCGTGCCCCATGCAACCACCGCAATGAGTTCAACCACATCCGACGACCACCCAGTTCTGCGCAGGACAGGTAGTCATCGCAGCCAACCTTGCGGAGAGACGCAGGAGTCGAGAGCATAATGACCACTGCGGGGTTGCGGTCCACCCGCTTGAACCGATAGCCATGTCCTTCCCATCCGTTAGGGTCCGAGAGGTAGATCTCGATAAGATCAATGAACTCTTGGTTAGGGAACTTGACGTCAGGGTCAACCGACGCTGTGTAGGTCACGACCTTCATTGTCTTTGGAAACGGAAAGTTCCCACAAGAGCATGAGGAGAGTGTCGCCATGAAGTGTCCACACTGCAAAAAGAAGAGCCACCTTGCCTTTGCTTGCGTCTGCGGCGTCGAGTTCTGCGTCAAGTGTCGAACCCCCGAGGTTCACGAATGTATCGTCAAGGAGGAAAGGAAAATTGAGTTAACTAAGGTAATTGCAGATAAACTTCCAGAGCGCATCTAGGTCTCCAGCGGGGGCATGTCCGAGTAGTCCTCCATCTCCTCCAGCGGAGGCATCTGGGACAACTGGTGGGTGTCCAGCGAGCGTCCATCGATGGCATTGTAGAGGGCCGTCTGGAAGCGCTCAGCCCACGCGACGGTCACATTGTCGCGCTCCAGGGTGCAGGCCAGCGTCTGGCCCTCCTCCCTGTTGATGAGAATCTCAAACTTGAACTGCTTGACGGCTCCGTTGGGACCATCGGCCCACGTCAGGGTAGCGACCTCCCATCCCTCCTCGTTCGGAGGCACGATGGCGACGGAGGGCGTGTCGTTCATGTAGGCAAGCGCGGTGTGGATGGCGTTGGTGAGGAAGGCGGACATTCTAGCGATGAGGTTGTCTGGCCCAGGGCCTTCGAATCCGTTTTTGGCTGTGGGGCGGGCCACAGGGAGAATCGTTGAAAATGGATTTGTCCAGTCCAGACTATACTCTCTCTGGGCGGCTATCACAATATAATCACCCAACATCTTCCAACTCTCCACACTCTTCCAACTCTACTCTCCACTCTAAAATGTCTTCTTCCCTCACGTGCACTCGCGAGCAGGTCGAGATCGCGCTCGATGCCATGTGGGACGACATGGCCGCGAAGTACAACACGATCGAGGATGTGAAGGCGCGCCTCGTCGCCACCATCTGGCCGCAGCAGCTGGCCGCGATCGTTGTCTTCACGCCCCCGCAGTCGGACTCCGAGTCCGAGGGCGTCAAGCGCGGCCGCAAGAAGGGTCCCATGACCGCCGAGGCGAAGGCGGCAATGGTGGCCAAGCGGGCTGCCACGATCGCGGCGAAGGTTGCGGGCACGGTGGTGCCTAAGGCCGAGAAGCCCGCGAAGGAGGTCAAGCCTAAGGCCGAGCCTAAGGCGAAGCTTACCAAGGAGGAGCGTTCCTCTGCGGCGAAGGCGCGCTACGCGGCGCTCTCGGAGGAGGCCAAGGCGACCATCCGCGAGCGCATGGTCGCGGTTCGCGCCGCGAACAAGGCCAAGAAGGCCGAGATCCTCCAGGCCCGCGAGGATGCCAACGAGGAGGACTAAACAAAACCC
>Ga0187843_10001003_pt1 | contig 18425 bp, 26 predicted proteins | sample SpaLakP09_SKY_43_FD_134516 | JGI IMG/M metagenome (GOLD analysis project Ga0187843, IMG submission 134516) | Oligotrophic lake water microbial communities from Sparkling Lake, Wisconsin, USA - SP09_SKY_43 | ecosystem: Environmental > Aquatic > Freshwater > Lake | place: USA: Sparkling Lake...
CCATAGAAGTGACGACGATTGTGTTTTAACACTGGCAACATTTCTTGATACATTGTGTCAAGCTCACTTGTGCTGAGTTGACATAATCTTTCTACTTGTTCTACCACCATTGCCAACCTACGTTCTGGATCAGATTCCTCATCGTAGCTTTCGTCCCACCACCGATCAAAGGTCTGAAATCCATAGCGTTTTAAATAAGCAAGATTACCAGCGGCTCCTACCAGTATAAATGGACGGTAAACGACTATGGGTCTAAATATCTTTTCAGTTAGATGTAGGCTGTTGGGATAGTATACTGTTTCAGTCACTAGGTGTACAAAGGCCTGCTGGAACAACTTCATTTGTTGAATACCCATTTCGGCACTGGCTGCTCCTGGGGTGTGATCAAAGTCCAAATTCAAGTCCGATGTCAGTTTTGAAAATTGTCTATAAATCAATTTGCGTTGTTCCGTGGTCAATTGTGATTTGGTATCAAATATTTCGTTTTTCCAAGTGCCACCAAAACGGTCTTGTAAGGCACAACTGACCAGCCCTTGTTTGTCTAGCCCACGGTCAAGCAGGGCAGCCACCAGCCAAAGTCTGTAGGATCTGTCTTGGGTAACTAATCTGTTCAAAGTAATAAATACTTTAGTAAATTTTTTGTTTTTCAAGTTATCAAAGTATTGTACATCTCGATACCAATCAAGAGCAGCGAATCCGTGAAAGAAATAATACCAATTGTCATCGCTTACTGTTGTTGCACAAACATCAGAGTATGCTATGGCCTTGGCTTTATAGTGCAAGAATAGATCATTTTCCCTACATATAGCATCATCAAATAACTCTTGTCGAAAGGGTTCTTGATCCCAAAAGAAAATATGTAGGTGATTGGATGGAAGCCATCCGTATGGCATACCTGTATCTTTTGCAATATTGGACACCGTTGGTACAAATGCTTCGTTGAATTTATCCCCTACAAATTTGGTTTGAAAACAATTAATTTTCAAAGGAAACAAAAGATTTTGTTGCAATATATGATACAAATTATCAACGGAGAACATAAATGAAAAAAGTAGGTTTTATTGGAATAGGCAAATTGGGTATGGCTTGTGCTGAAGTCATGTCTGCACAATATGAAGTAACTGGTTATGATATTTACCCAAAGATCAGCGACCGTGTTAAAATTGTACCTTGGTTAAGTGAAGCAGTAGTTGGTCAAGACATTATCTTTGTTGCTGTTCAAACACCACACGATGCCAAGTATGATGGCAGTCAACCGATAGCTCATTTGGCAAACCGAGACTTTGACTACAACATAGTTGAAAATGTGTTACAACAAATCAATGCGTTTGTTTGTCCACATCAAATGGTCGTTCTAATAAGTACAGTTTTGCCAGGAACAGTACGCGAAAGATTGCAACCCTGCATCACCAATGCACGTTTTATATACAATCCTTACTTGATTGCCATGGGTTCAGTTGAATGGGACATGGTCAATCCTGAAATGCTTATTATTGGCACCGAAGACGGCTCACTCACAGGTGATGCTCAAGAACTCATCGACTTCTACCAACCCCTGATGCAGAACAATCCACGCTGTGAAGTAGGCACCTGGGACGAAGCAGAATGCATCAAGGTGTTTTATAACACATTCATATCTGCCAAGATTGGCCTGGTAAACATGATACAGGATGTTGCAATCCGGCAAGGCAATATCAATGTAGATGTTGTTACTTCGGCCTTGGCCAAGAGCAGTATGCGTATCATGGGTCCTAAGTACATGACAGCAGGTCTAGGTGACGCAGGTCCTTGTCATCCACGTGACAACATTGCTCTGCGTTTCCTGGCAGAAAAGTTGGATCTAGGTTACGACTTGTTTGATGCCATAATGACTGCTCGTGAACGACAGGCTCGCAACATGGCTCAAGCATTACGTGAACAAGCAGAACTATACAACTTGCCGGTGTACATACACGGCAAGGCCTACAAGCCCGATGTGGCTTACCTAGAAGGCAGTTATAGTTTGTTGGTAGGACACTACTTGACTGAAATGGGCATCACTCCCACCTATATTGATCCGTTGACCGAACCCGCTACACCGCCCATGATACGTGGTGTGGTATTGTTGGCACACAATCGTCGAATCACCTATGGCTATGCCGGAGAACAAAACACACAAGAATTCTATTGCGATATTGACTCTGGATCTGTTATTGTTGACCCTTGGCGACAGTACACCACCACTGACACAACTGTAAAGGTATTGCACTATGGCAACACCAGAATGGTTTAATATTGATCCCTTTTGGGACGATGAATACCGATATCTTTCTTATATCAAGGAAGACTTCAACGATCAACGCACCTTATTAAAATGGGTAGGGCAAGGGTTCCATGGACCATTTGGTGGCATGATGTGCGATATGCGTAGCCCGCAACCCTCCTGGAACAACAAATTTGTAAATTTCTTCACAGACCTGGGGTGGCGAGACATAGGCACCAGTTACTATCGTATGGATGCAGGCACAATGTTGCCCACTCACGTTGACACATATCAACGTTACATAGACCTGTTTGACCTGAGTGGACAGGAATCCTCTGTTCGTCGTGCCATAGTATTCTTAGAGCCTTGGGCGCCAGGACACATTGCCGAGTGCAATGGTCAAGGTTACACAGACTGGATAAGAGGTTTCACACTCACTTGGCAATGGGACTCACCACACATGGCCGCTAATCTGGGCACAGTGCCCAGATATACTCTGCAGGTAACTGGACACATATGATCAGCACCTACAATGAATGGGATAGTCTTCGAGAAGTTGTTGTGGGCACCGCTACCAATGCCAATTGGCCCAGCTCAGATCCGGTGTTTGCGCTCGAGCCACTGAAAACCACCTGGCGCGAAACTCCGGTGCCCAGCGGACCTGTTCCGCAATGGATTGTGGATGAAACCAATGAAGATCTTGATCTGTTGTCGACCACGTTAGAACAATTGGGTGCTCGAGTACATAGACCACACAACATGGATTTTGTTGCCCGTGAAGGAATGTATAACTATTGTCCCAGAGATCGTTTGCTGGTATACGGTAGCACTGTGGTAGATACTGCCATGATGTATCCCTGTAGAGACATGGAAATAGAAGCCTTGGAATTTGTAATCACTCGTGCTGGAAAGTTTTTGACCATGCCTAGAGATCGCGGTATCGTGCTGGACGCTGCCAATATCCTAAGGCTCAACGACACTTGGTTATTTTTAAAAAGTGCCAGCGGTAACCACGAAGCCTTGGAATGGCTACAGGATCGTTTTGTTGATGTTCGCGTTGAACAATGTAACTTTTATTCAGGAGTGCATATAGACAGCACCATTGTGCCATTGCGTGAAGGCCTGGTCATGCTCAATGCCAGCAGAGTCACAGAACAAACTTGTCCCCGGGCGTTTGCCAAATGGGACAAGATATGGGTTGAAGATGTAGTGGCACAGGACTTTTATCAATATCCTTATGCCAGCAAATGGATAGCAATGAATATGTTGGTAGTAGATCCACACACTGTGATTGTGGATCGTCATCAGCACGACCTAATGCTCACACTGGAACAACACCGCTTTGATGTTGTTCCCTTGGAACTAAGACACAGCCGTACTTTAGGTGGTGGGTTTCATTGTGTTACATTGGATTTGGTTCGGTCCCATAAATAAATCTGATAATAAAGAACAATAATATGACCAACTTTGCCAATTACACTGCCATACTCTTGAGTGCATTAGAGAACAATCCTAGATCGCAAGAAGTTGTTGCAAGAAAACAAGATATCATTGAGTCAGTGTATCACTTTCATAACATTGCGCCTGCCAGCACATTGTACGTGGGATTTAATCCTGCGGTGTTAAATGTACACAACCGTGTGGTGTTGACTGCCTGCACTGACGCAGTACTGGCGTATCTTCGGGCACAATCGGTAGAGTTTGAATATGTAGAGTTTGATCGACTCAGCCAGTATCGCAAGGCATTTGACAGCGTGGTAGCATTTGATGAGTTTTTTACTTTTGGCATCACAGATGCAGAACAGCAAGACAACATACAGACAATTTGTGAAGTGGCTGAGCAGATAGTAATAAGTACAGTAAGAGACTACAAGAATCAAGATTTCAAAGAAAAAGAATTTAGTACCCCGGCGCTGATTCGAAATTCAGGAGAGAACTCGATCTATATGGAGTTTCATGATTGGAGCATCAAAGATCGAGCGGCTTGGTCTACCATGGTATATGAGATAACACACCCAGCAAACACAATGTCTGCACACGGGCCATTTGATCGTAGAACCATGTACTTCAAACAGTTGGCAAAATTTAGTATGGATGCAGGAGCAACACATTTTCAAGTACACAAGAATCTCATGTACAAGAGCTTGATCAAGAAAAACTATGAGCACGTAATTTCAATTATATTTGAGTAACAATGAGTGACAATCAACTAGACACAGTAGTAAAAACATTAGTAGACGATATACAAAACAAACTGGGAGACCGGATTGAGAAGAGTATCGTTGTCCACGTCAAAAATGCCTTGGCCGCATATGATTTTGAAAACAAGATCACCCTGTTGGCCAGTCTCAAATTGGACAGTAAAATATCCAGCTTAGATATCAACAGTTTGGATGTTGAAAGCAAATTGTCTTCGGCTGCTGATCGAGTGATTGATGCTCTTGCCAATCAGGCTCGTAAGCAGATCTTGAGCGACATTGCTAGAAAAATTGATGGCATAGATTTTCATCAAAGCATAACCAATGCTGTGGCACAACAGGTTGAAGCTAGACTTCGAGATGTGATATTCCCAGACAGCAGTATTGCGTTCCGAGCCATCAAGTTCGATGAGATTGCCATCACGGGCAGTCAGGTACGTGGCGGCATTATCGAAGAGTTTGGCAGCACAGGCATAGATGATCGTGCCACTGACTGCCGTGTTACCATCATGGACACACATACAGTATTTGAAAATACCTTGCTGGCGGCGGCCAGCAACATCAAAGGTGATCTAACTGTGGGTGGCAACCTGATCATTGCTGGTACCATGAATGACGGACCTGCATTTCAAAGCATTGTGGGCACTGCCGCAGATGCAGTATTATCAGAATTGAATCAAGAATTTTTTGAAAACTACGGCAACATAGTGTTTGACCGTATTCGTACTGACGGCGTAGATCTAAATCGTATTACTGTAAATGGCGAAGAACTCGTTGCAGGCAATCGCCTGGGAATCAAAGTCACTGACAGTAATCTACAAAAGTTGGGTGTTGTACGTGATCTACAATCACAGGGCGAAACACTACTCAGTGAGACTGTGTATGTGGCCAAAAAACGTGTGGGCATCAATACGGTCAACCCTGGACACGCACTCAGTGTCTGGGATCAAGAGATCGAAATTGTTGCGGCCAAACACAGCCAAAATACTGCCTTGGTGGGCACAGCACGAGCACAGAAATTGATTTTGAGCAGTAATGGCAAAGACAATTTGATATTGGACACAGATGGTTCAGTTGCTGTGGATCAAATATCTATTGGACAAACCAAAATGTCTAGTCGTGCCGCTATGCCCGCAGATCAACAGCCCAAAGGCACCATAGTTTGGAATACCAATCCCGACATTGGGCAACCGGTTGGTTGGATCAGTTTGGGCGGCGCACGTTGGGCCACTTTTGGCACCATAACCGTTTGACCTAAAATACTCATACTGCTATAATGCAGTATGACCGTGACACTCTCCGAATACAAATGGGCCGAGATATATCGGCAGATTGCCCAAGACTATGGACAAACCACAGTGATCATATCCTGGCGCCTGCGTGAGACACTGGGGTTTCGAGTTCGCAGATACTCATGGTACGATCACAACACTGATAGGCACCGTCAAGACATTCGACTAGACTTTGATTCCGAAGAACGTGCAGTATTTTTTCAACTGAAATATCTATGACCACCAACGCATACCTTATTTCCTGGGACATGACTGGCCTCGAAGCGGTGATACCTATTACTCAATACGAACAGTGGGATCGTGACAACACCTTTAGAATTCTCAAAGATGAACCGACTGCTCGTAATCCATTGGACAATATCATACAGGGTATGCTGTTGCGAGCACGATTCAACAATCACCGACATTATGAAATATATGCCATAGACTGTGTGGATGAAATTTCTGAATCAGATATTCGACACATGTTTGCAACAGATCCACAGGCATCAGCTGACCTTATACGTGATCGCGGCCAACGTCTCTACAGTGATCGAGTGAATCAACGTCAAGTGGCCATCTTATAAAATGACCATAAAGTTCAATCGCAAGGGCATGATATTGCAGGTAGATGAAACACACCTACATTGGAACTACAGCAATCCGGGACTTGAAGTGGGCGAAACACAACTAACACAAATACAAACATGGTGTGAGCAAACAGGATGTGGTCGACGCACCAGTTTTGATATGTTCAAGTTTCGCAACAATGAAGAAATAACTGTGTTCTTGTTGAAGTGGTCATGAAAGTAATAGCCATCGAACCCTACTGGGACAATCTACAGGCCCATCATCAGGCCAACAATCCATCAGACATGGATTTTTGGGACTGGATCCGACAAGAGTACCAAGGCTATCAGGTGTATATCAAATCCACACCCACAGCCCTGGGCGAAAAAGAATCCTGTGGCATCATGTTTGGCGAAGAAGATGAAGCCATCATGTTTATGTTAAGATGGTGAACGAATTGACCAATTGGTATGTGGCCAGCGTCGGGGCACCTGGACCTAGGTTAGGTGGCGCATTACAAGCATATCGTGGATGGACTCCTTGTATTGAATGGTGTGAACAGACATTTGGTGAAATCACCATGGATAACTACCGCTGGCGTTTCATCAGCGAAGGTGTGTTTGAATTTCGATACGAATCAGATCTAACAGCGTTCCTGTTGCGATGGTCATGATCAAATCTGAACATCCGTATCCACCACCTGAATCTTGGACACCGGTATTTGTCAGTTGGGAACGCATGTTAGAACACCGTCCTCATGTGCATGACTTGTTGTTTTGGATAGAACAAGTCTACGAAGGTCATGGTCAATATCAACTGCGTGGACCGGCTGAGGATCCTGCCTCAGGGTTCTTGTTTTATTTTGAAGATGCTAGAGATGCTGGGTGGTTTGTATTGCAGTGGGGAGGATCAACTGCACATGAGTTGATCAACAAAGTCTAACAACAACTGGTGATGTTGGCGATGGTGCCAGTGGGGGCGCATCCAACTATAACTGTCAAACCAAAAACGTTCACTTTCGGGATGGCAGCCAATCAAGCCAATGCGATTTTGATATATGGCCATGGCATCACCATTGGCATAGGTGGCCACTGTTTTGTAACGTCCCGGACCAACCAAAGCACAGCCGTCATACCAGAACATTGACATGGGTTCACCTTGCCAGTTTACGTCAATATTTTTGGCGTGTGGTCTGCGTGTGTCTGCACCGGGCTGTTTTAGGTACTGCACAGCGTCTACACCGTCTAAGATATCAAAGTAGTGGCTGCCAGCCCAATACGCACCCATACAGATGCCCAAGTATCGACCTCCCTGTTGGACAAAATCAACTACATTCTTTTTATTGGGTTTTAATATGGTCTGGAAAGTGTCAGCATCGCCAAAGCCCCCAGGAAATGCCACCATGTCCACGCCATCAAAAAAGTCATCTTCTACAAGGTTTTTGCTGAAGATCTTGAAGCGATAGTAATCACCCAAAGCCTGTGTGATTCCGTTTGCACTTTGAACAGAACATCGTGGATCACAAATAAACAGGGCTATTGTGGGCTTCATTGTAGGTATTTATGAGTCAAAATATTTGAGTATTATTACACATTTTGCTATAATTACTAGTATGACTGTATCTAGAAGCCCTCAAAGAAATACCTTTCAAGTTGATGCCAGCAACAAACGCAGGGCTGAACAAGGGCTTGACCCTGACGAAGATTTTATAGCATTATGGGAGTACTGGGAAGTGGAAGATCAAAAGCGAGAACAAAGTGCTGAATGGCAAGAATACAACTTGGAGTATGATCTACGCACTACTCCTTGGATCCTGGACAAGGTACGGGCCAGCGAGACTTATGCTCAAAACTTGTATGCGAGCCTGTGCAATATGCAGTTTGTGAAACTGGAAGTGATACCCTTGCTTACAGATCGAATGTGGAGTTGCAGTTGGCGACACGCCGGAGGCATCATCGCTGATATGCGTGAATCGGGTGACTATATTGATTGGTACTGTAGCGGTATCGGTAATGAAGTTACGGATCAGGCCTACATGGATATGACCCAGGAACAAAAAGCACACTACGAATCGATTCGTGGATATGTGCCCGAAGGGTTCATTACCGATCAAATACGTGAGGACCTAGAACGCCTGGGTTGGGTGGCCCGCGAATGGGACAATGACTGAATTACGTATAAATCTCAACGACACCAGCGATTGCATGGTCTATGTTAGGCAACTGCGAGAATCAGGCTTGACACAAGGCCGGGACTTTGACTTTTGGTACGTGCCCTATCGATTTGATGCATTTGGCGGCAATGAGGATGATCGTCACGTGGTGTTCAAATTTGCCAACGAGTCCACGGCCGTGTTTTACAAGTTGAAGTGGTCATGACTGACATCATGCAAGACTGGAAGGACCGCAGGTTCGTTGTGGCTGATCGTGCTCTGGGTTTTGAAGATACTGTAGTAGTGCTGACCGACTACCGGTACTGGGCCAATCATGTGGATGAGCTGATTGAGTGGTGTCGTGCTACTCCGGGCATCACCAATGAAGGTATGACTGTGGTATGCCAGACCGAGCAGAGCCTTACACTATTCTTACTACGCTGGAGTTAGTACCAAAGTACTACTTTTTGCAGGTTGTCCATAATTCAGCAATTTGCTATAATATGGGCATAGTTTAACAAAAGGAGCCGTTATGAAAAACTGGACTGACTCTTGTATCAATTGGAATCAACTGCCCGGTGTGGAAGTTCGACGACTGTTAGACACCTGGGGCCGCGATGAAAAGTTCATCGCCAAGTATGATCGAGCTCACGGTTTCCCTCATACTCCGCTGGCCACAGCACCTGCGGCTCCGGTGAAAACTGAAACCAAGACAGCGGCACCTGCCAAAAAGACAGTGGCCAAGCCGGTGTCTGCACGTCAACGTCACACTGGTGAGGATGGTGAGATCAAGTTTGTGGAGCACCGCAATCTTTACATCGGCTTTTGGGGTGGTCGGGTGGTAGTTACCAAACGCACTCGCGAAGCCTGTACTGAATATTTGAAAGCCAATCACGGAGTTGAAGAATGATTGAAATTTTTATATCAGTATTATATATTTGTATAGACGCGAAATGTGAGTTTATGCAATCCGAAGTGCATTTTTATCAAGAAGAAAAGTGTACCCAATCTTTGGAACAGCAAAAGAATCATATGCGAGATTTAGTTAAACAAGCAGGTCGAGGTAAAATCACTGTAATGGACGGTATCTGTGCTGATGCCAAGATTAAGGCACGTGTAGACAAACAAGCATCTGGAGTTGAATTGTGATTTACGAATGGGTTTTGGTTTTAATTCTTGCGCCCGGGCCTGTGCCCATCGGGCCTGTGCCCAATTCCAACGTGGAAGTAGTCAGTCAACACCGAACCAAACAAGACTGCATCAAGGCACAAGGCTCTAAGAAAAATCACATTTGTTTGCCCAAGGATCCAAATTGAATCAAAAAACAATAAGTATATATGCACTAGATCTACTGGTAGTCACACTTGCATCAATGTGCATTTGGCTCATGATCGCGGTGTGGCGATGGATAATTATAACATGAGAATAACATCAGCCGAAGTTGTGCCAACAATAAATCTTATGTCCCATTTACGGGCCAAAGATCATCAGTCTTTGCCAAAACGTCTGGAAATAGAAGGCCAACAATTTGACAAAATTGTTGCCGACATCATCTACACCCAACGAGCATTTGTGCAGGCCATCAAGGCCAAAGGATCTAATTTGGACATTTATGTCTAAAACTGTGTCAACCAAGTCGTTTGACAAGGCGTTGTATATATGTTATAGTCTAGGAGACACATATGACACGCGATATCATCAATCAAGTGAGAGAGTTATTGGAAAGACATTTGGGCATTGTGGACATTTCTAATCGATTGAACCTTGATTTGGACACTGTAAAAACTGCCTCAAACATCATCAGAAAATTTGTTACCTAGGACACAAATGAAAAAACGCATTGGTTTTGCCTGCAAGTGGATCAACACACCCGCAGAAGTAGGCGGTATGAAAGTCAATGCTGTAGATCGAGAACTAAACGGGCGCAGTACCACCATGCGCTGGTTGCGTGAACATCCAGCTGAAGCCGAACAACGCCAGTGGGATATCATGAATCACAATGCGGCAGCCGCTGTCAAGTTAATTGAGCGTGTGGGCAGTCTTGAACCGGACCTGCGTATGGTGCGACTGGGTTCAGAAATGCTACAGGGCTATACCGAAAAAGACTGGCAAGCCTGGTGGCAACGTCCCGAGATACAAGATCATCTTGAACGCATATTTGCACCTGTAGGTGAAGCCGCTCGCCGCCTAGATGTGCGTATCAGTTTCCATCCCGGACAGTTCTGTGTGTTGGCTTCAGAGAATCCTGGCATAGTGGAACGTAGCATAGAAGAGTTTGAATATCATGCCGATATGGCTCGATGGATGGGATTTGGTCGCACATTCCAAGACATGAAGATCAATGTGCATATTTCAGGCAAGCGTGGCGCCCAAGGCATCAGAGATGTGTACGGACGCCTGAGTCCCGAAGCCCGCAACTGTATAACCATAGAAAATGAGGAGAACAGTCATGGACTCGACAACTGCCTTGCACTGGCTGATCTTGTGCCAATTGTGCTTGATATTCATCATCATTGGATTAGAGAAGGCGAATATATCGATCCCCATTCAGATAGGGTTGACCGCGTTATTGGCAGTTGGCGAGGTCTCCGTCCTACTTTACATTATTCCCTTAGTCGTGAAGATGTATTGGTAGGTCATGATTCTCAAACTCTACCAGACCATGCCGCTCTATTGGCACAAGGTTACAAAAAGCAGAAATTGCGGGCACACAGTGACTTCTATTGGAATCACGCTGTGAACGAATGGGCCTTGAGCTTCCGCGACCGATTCGATATCATGTGTGAAAGCAAAGGCAAGAACTTGTCTAGCCGTTCACTATACGAGCAAAGTCTTGCTCAAACTGATCTCTGAACACTCCGTACCAATCCCGACTCATCATAACCTCAAAGTTGTGTTCCACAATGGGACGGATCTCTTCTAGCATGGCCTCTTGTGGTTGTCGCTTCAACCACTCTACCTGATCCCAGGCACGTTGCCATCTAACCATGTCGTCGGGCTCATCATCGTATCTTTCGTTGATGATCGAATCAAAGGTCTGGAATCCCATTCGACGTAGATTACGTAGGTGGCCTTGGCCAGCAAATACCACAAACAACCTACGAGCAATGATGGGCTTGGCTGTTTTTTCTGTGAAGAAGCTGAAGTGATTTTGCCAGCAGGTTTCTGCCACAACTGTATAAGCAGTTTGATTATAAATGGTAAAAGGAAGAATTTGACTGACGCTGATAGGATGTCCGTAGTATTGCACAGGTTGAACAGTCCACTCAATTGCTCTATCAATCTTTACACCATGTTGTTCCCATTGCCATTGATTGAGATTCAATTGCCCATTGTTGAAATAGGTAACAACATGATCTGCAGGATTTTTCATTGCCCGTTCAAACACAAAATCTCTGTGTTGCTTGGACCGTCCCAGTAGAATATCAAAGCTCTGCGGTTTGACTGAGTATGGTTTTAATCTATTCAATATTTCTGGAAGCCAGTGCCGATAGAAATAAGTGCTGGTCTCAAACCAATCCATAAAAGAGCACACTTGACTGTGCGCCATCGCAAAATTCAAGTGACCACAAATGTAGTAGCTAATTTTGTCATGATCGTGTTGATGTATAAAATCAACAGTCACAAGATGTAGTTCTGTGCAGGTAATAAAAACGTGATCGCAACAGAGTATGAGGCTGTCTACTAGAGATGAGAACTGGTTGTCAAACGGATACGGAACGTGCAGTACTGCCACACGTTGTGAATGTTGGCTACTTAAAAACGGATCAACCTCTCGATAGATTTCACAATCCACAAAAGGTTGACTATTTTTAAACTGACAAAGATGATATTGAACTGTATCGGCGTTGAGATAAACGCCCACTGCCGATGGGGTCATTATTTCTTAACAGTAGTTTTCTTTGCTGGCGCTTTTTTGGCTGCTGGTGCCTTTTTAGCGGCAGGTGCTTTTTTGACTGCTGGGGCTTTCTTTGAAGCAGGTGTTTTTTTAGTCTTGGCTGCGACCGGTGCCGCCTCACTAGTCAACATTAGCCCTGCAACAGGTATAACCGCTGGGGGTTCAGATTCTACTACTAATGGGATTGGCGTAGTGGCAGCTGGCTCAGGCACTTTGTATGGTGCCGCCTGTGTAACGGCATCGGTAATCTGAGGATTGATTGGTTCCTCTTTTGGTTTGCCCGTAAAAAACTCTTTGATTGCCTTCAACATTGCGGTTCTCCTAAATGGTTGATATCATATATTTAGTTCACTTTTATAGCAATATGTAATTAGTGAGCTGTTACTAAACTCAGTAGAAACCATTAGAAAATGTTGCAATGCCGCATAAATAAATGTATAATTGCACTGTGACGCCAATCATGGGTCATGCAATTTAAACATTCGTCTAAAGGAGAAAAAAATGTTTACAACCGTTATCGAAACCGTACAAACCGCACAAAAAGAAGCAATCAAAACTTTTGTCAAGCACGAAGATATTGCCAAGTCATTGACCAATTTGGTTGATGCACAGGCCGCGTTCACTGTGACCACAGTCAAGAACACAACTGAAGCCGCAAATTTGCTTGGCCAAGAAGTTGTCAAAGCCAGCCAAAATGTTGCAAAGTATGACTACAGCAAGCACATCACTGACGCTTACGATGCATTTGCCAAAGCGTTTGCAACAGCAAAATCAAAATAATATGTACAAATTTTTTAACACTGTTTGGTCCTATTTTGAAGCCTACGGAACTGCTAGAGCCGCAACTGAACTGACTCGTTTGGGCTACTGGCGCGAAGCTCGAGTTCTTTTGGGAGGCAAGTGATGTCCTCTATAAAAGAACTGTGGGAAAGACTTCAAGAGATGTTCAAAACACCCAGCGAATTCGAACGTTGGATTGCCGGTCGTAATCCACAGAATGCCGCCGAAGTAGAACATCTTTACAAAGAATGGAACTACAAAAATTTTAGCCAACGTTTTTAATACCAAAGTATTACATTTGTGTCGCTAAAATACAACGGGCTTCGGCCCGTTTTTGTTTGACCTTAATTCCGATATTTGCTATAATAGCGACATATTAACTAACCGGAGTTCTACATGAACCAAAAAGCCGAGTACTTTGCCAATCAGGCAGTTTACACCCTGCAGATGCCTTCTGCAGAAGCCATTCGTTACATTCGCAGAAACGCCGGAGTTGATCTTGCAGAAGCCCAGTACACATTCCGTGCAGTCATAACATTTCACAAACAAAAATGAAACTGACTCTGTTATTGGTAATTGTGCTGGCCGGCTGTGCCAGTTCCGAACAAGTGTTGTATGATGGACGCAGGAACGTGATAGTCTATTGCGATCAAGCCCGCGAACATATTCGATACTTGGAAACCGAAATTGCTCGAAGTAAAACACCCGAGTCTGCAAGCCAGGCCAAGGGTATGTTATGGGATATACGACTTTCATGCGCCTCAAATATCTAACCCTCATGACCATTGCTGTGGTCACATCGGCCACAGCAGAATGCTACATACGTTCTAACACTCTGAGTTCTACCCGAGACACCATTGAGCGTAGAACAGATGTGCAGAATACTGTGGTGCCACTGCCCTCGGGCCAGGTCAGATGTACTGCTACATTTAGAGCGCAGATACAAGGACGCTGGCACAATGCCGAAGGGCAGGCAATTCATAACAATCAGGCTCAGGCCTGTGCTCAGGCTCTGAACTCGGGCACTGTGAAGATTCTAACTGAAGTCAGCGGCTCATCGCTGACCACTCAGGAAGAAATGGTTTGTACGGACCAATCGTTACCGAAAACTCGTACAGTCAAGATCGGAGAAATAGTTCGTGAAAGCGAAGTAGAGCTTGATCTTCAATGGCCACGACCCATACGTTTGTCGGATGGTTATACCTATCGCAGATTTGTTGAGCCCGGTGAGCGTGGCCAACTGATCCGTGGTATTTTACGCCAACTGAACAAAACGGATTGGCAAGTGGTTGACAAGTGGTGAACGATTGTGTTATAATCGTTTTATGTTTAACTCTACCGTGAAGGTTTGATATGAAGTACTCTCGAATTGTTGCCGCTGTTGCAGTGGCGTTGTCTGTTAACTCTGTGCAAGCCGGTTGGTTTGGCAAAGATGACGAGCCCAAGGTAGCCCCTGCTCCTGTGGTCAAAGAGCATCCTTATGCCATGAAGAAAGCAGAGCCTGTAGCCCTACCCTCAGCACCCGAGTGGTTTGTCAAGTTACCCGAAGATACCGCAGACATGGTGTTTGCGGCCGCAGTGGGTGTCAGCGTTGACGAGCAAATGGCCTATGACAAGGCTCGTGTGCAAGCCGAGCGCAAACTGGTAGAAATGCAAGGTGCTCGGATTGACACCTTGACCAAGAGTCATCGTACTGACACTGGTGACACCTTGGTTGAAAGCACCAGCGTTACCATACAAAAGTCAGCTACGGGCGAGTTGGCAGGCGCACAACGTGTGGACAGCCGTGTGACCTTTGATGGTCGTCAGTATCGTGTGTATGTGTTGCTACGCCTGCCCTTGGGTACCAACAATGTTTTGCGTACTGAAAAGCAGACAGCACAGACACGCAAAGAAGCTGAACTACGTGGTGCCCGTGCTCATCAAGAGCTAGAGCAGAAGCGTGAAGCAGATGCTCGTGCCGCTGAAGCCGCAGATGTGAAACTTCGTACAGAAATTGGCCCCAAGCCAGTGGTGACTCCTGCAGTACCAGTATCGTCTGAACTCAAGTTGCTGGATGTGGACAATGCTGAGTACCGAAAGAAACGTGAAGAAGCCTTGGTCAAACCTGGCGCTGTTGTTGGACAGATCACAGTACAATAAAACACTATACTTAACTGGCCCTCCTGAGGTATGTAAATACCAAAAGAGGGCTTTCTCATGGCTAGACCCAACCCAGTTCGAAATATCATGCAGGCACCATTGCCCAGCAGAACCTATCAAAGACGCAAACTGTTTCGCCCCGACGATGCTAGTATAAACTACGCATATAATATTCTAAATCGATACATATTTGACCGTCAACTGCAACAACCCGAAATTTTCACTGGACGCCTGAATGCTTCTTGGGGAGTGTGTACTTGGCAAAGTCAGGAACAACAATCCGGATCACACTGTGATATTTGGCTCAGCAACAAATGGTATTGTCCGCAGTGGTTTATGAATGTGCTGGCGCACGAAATGGCGCATCAATATCAGTGGGACGTTTATCGTTGGGAATACCAAAATCAATATGGCTGCAGAATGTATGACGATTCTGCCGGACACGGCCCCAGCTTTTTCATGTGGCGCGATCGTTTTGCACACTACGGGCTCACATTAAAAACTTCGTTCAGTCAAAGTCGTTGGTTCCGACATCAAGACTTTTTGCGCTGTTAATTTTTTAGGCGCCATAAATATCAAATGCGCCGTTACGAAATAGAACCCTCCAACTCACAGCCGTACGAACAGTACCGTGATCGTATCAATCACTTCATTAACTGGGTGTTTAAAAAACAACATCTAAAAGGTGATCCACCCGAGATTACCTTTGCTGACGAAAAAGAGTCTGAAGACATGCATCACACCGGCTGGTACAATCACGAAGAAAATCGTATGTGGGTCTACACTGGACACCGTAATCTGGTGGATATCCTACGCACAGTGGCCCATGAACTACGCCACTACAAGCAAGGCACCCAAGGTCGCATACACGGACACAGCGGCCCAGGCAGTCCCAACGAACGCGATGCTGATGCCGAAGCCGGATACCTAATGAAACTGTACGGGCGAGAGCACCCGGAGATCATCGAATGAGATTCAAAGATTTTAAATTAACTGAAACAGAGTTGATGGAAATCAACATGAGCCCCACCAGCCTGAAGAAATTGTCTGCAGGCATTGATGCTCGAGCCGGCATGGAATTTGAAATGATTGTGCCCAATGTAGAAGGCGGTGACAGCGATGCTGACCAAGAGCCCAACTATGACATGGATGAACGTTGCCGTAGTATACAAGACGCATACGACTTTTTCTATGATGGTGACTGGAACAGTCGACGCAGTTGCGATGAGATGCGTGACAAGATGCGAGACGACTATATAGAATGGTTGGACGAAAAGATTGCCACAGACTGGGACAGTGGGGGCGAAGACTTCATCATCGACTGGGTCAAGAACAATGTGGACGAAAGTGAATGGAATCCTGACGATCTAGAGGGTGAAGCCCGTAACGAAGCCTTAGAAGAATACTCAGCAAATGTTCATGCCGACGATCGCAGTGATCAATATCAAACAGCCTACGAAGAGTTCCGCGAAGAAAATCAAGAAAGTTATGATGAAAGCGACTGGTTGGACGACGCAGATCTAAGTAGTATGAGTGAGATTGAAAATGCTTACAGCATGACATGGCCACACTGGAGCGATCCTGATTCGGGTGGTGAAGTTGAAATTTCTGATGTAGCACAAGATTTTGAAAATGCCATAGGTCGTGATGTTAGGGCCAGCGACAACTATCATTCAGGCAGTACGTTAAGACCCAGTCTTGAACAACAACGCTATATTGTGGAACCTGATGGCAGTTTGGAGCCAGATAGTTCCGACGACCGAGGCCTGGAGTTTGTGAGCCCACCACTACCATTAAGTGAACTGCTGAGTGATCTCGAAAAGGTTCAAAAGTGGGCCACGGCGTACGGTTGCTATACCAATGATTCAACAGGACTACACATCAATGTCAGTGTTCCTGATTATGATATTAGCCGTCTGGACTATGTCAAATTGTCCTTGCTGTTGGGCGACGAATATGTATTAAAAGAATTTGGTCGTATGGGCAATACCTATGCCAAATCGGCCATGGCCATTGTCAAAGAACGTGTCAAACAAAATCCCGATGCCGCACAAAATCTATTGGATCAAATGCGTGGGCACTTGAGCGACATGGCCAGCAAGGCCATACACTCGGGCATCACATCAAAATACACCAGCATCAATACCAAGGATGGCTACATCGAATTCCGTAGCCCTGGTGGCGACTGGTTGGGCGAGTTGGCCGCAAGTGATAAGATCCAACAAACTCTGTTGCGTTTTGTTGTGGCTCTGGATGCTGCCATCAAACCTGAACTGTATCGTGAAGAATATTTGAAAAAGTTATACAAGATATTGGAAGTCAAAAGCGAAAAAGATACATTGAGTCACTTTGCTCGTTATGTGGCTGGCGAGATACCCAAACAGGCCTTGAAGAGTTTTGTTCGGCAGGTACAGTTGGAACGTGATATCAAACGTGGCAAGACCAAGGGCCAAAAGATGTGGTGGAAAGTTTACAAAGAAGGCAAGAATGCTGGCCGATATAGTTACACAGTAGAAGTGGTTGCTACCTCGGAAGAAGAAGCAATTGACAAGGCCGCTGCCGAATGGGGCCTGTTCTCACAAGAATATAAGAGTCGCATGGATGCCGAAGTGTTACGACCCTATGTTGAACAACCAGACAAACCTGGCGCGGCACAGACCGGCACAGGAACCTATGAACTGTTCGATAGACGCACTGGTGAGGCCGTTCCCGACACTGAATTCTCTGCTCGCAATCAATCAGATGTAAACACAAGATTAGATGATTATATCAATTTTGGTCCCCACGGCATAGGCACAGTAGATGCTAGATTGGTGTTTGGTGCTAGACCTGTGGATGCCGCTGACCAAGACGACTCTGCCAACCCTCTGCGACCCACCGGACCCGGACCTTGGGAAGTTTACAACAGACAAACTGGCAACAGCACGGTGAACCTTATCCAAAATGGTGAACCCATAACTGATCGTGCCCAAGCACAACGTCAAGCCATGGCACTTATTTCCACTGGGCGGCACGATCTTTACGGCGTGAGAACTAGAGGTACAGGCAGTGGGGCCAACGTAGGCACACAGACCGACATGGAGAACCGCCTGGGCTTGCCAAGTCAATCAGCCACGGCCAACTATGCAGTTGTGGATCGGTTCAATACAAACCCTGTGTTTAGATTTCGTGC
>Ga0187843_10001004_pt1 | contig 18421 bp, 23 predicted proteins | sample SpaLakP09_SKY_43_FD_134516 | JGI IMG/M metagenome (GOLD analysis project Ga0187843, IMG submission 134516) | Oligotrophic lake water microbial communities from Sparkling Lake, Wisconsin, USA - SP09_SKY_43 | ecosystem: Environmental > Aquatic > Freshwater > Lake | place: USA: Sparkling Lake...
GCGGGCTTAGCGTACGTTTTCGACCATCCTCTCACCGGGCCCCCATCTGGAATCGAGCCGCCGTAGGCGGCTTCCGTGTTGGGTGGGGGAGCGGGTTTTCGCGAAGCGAAAAGGGGCGGGGGTTCCCTTGCCAGAACCGCTGGCCGGAGATTCTGACGAAAATGATTCGAGCAAGATGGCTGCGTCAGAAAGGTTAAGAGCGCAAGCGGTTGGCTATCCACCGGCGCAGTGTTTTAGATAGTTTTTCAGGTTTTAATAAGTTTTAGGTTTTTCGCACCCGCACTGGTGACAAAAATCCGCGTTCTTTTACAGCGGCTTAGCGGTTAACGGAATTGGTGATGTACGGCACCCCGATTGGTGATGTACGGCTTGTCATTGGTGATGTACGGGATGTCATTGGTGATGTACGGTTTTTGATTGGTGAAGTACGGCTTTGACAAAAGTTTTCCACAGGCTGGACGGGGCTTTCCACGCCGCAGCGGGGCCATTGGCGAAGTACGGTTTTGACAAAAACGGCTGACAAAAACGGCTTCAGGCGAGGGGAAGCTCGGGGGCGCCGGCACCGCTGCCTAAAGGAACATCAGCCGCGTCAGGCTTGCGTTCGCGCATGACGAGGATCTCTTCGCGTTTGCCCTCGACGATCTCCAGCTCGTAATCCGGGAACGGGAACACGCGGGTGCTGCTGACGAACTGGCGCACCTGGAAGGCGAACTGCGGCAGCCCTTGTAGCGAGCCGCTGCGCTTGTGCAGCTCCTTCAACCCATACCGGGCGATGCCGGTCTTGCCGGCGGCGCGACGGGCCAGCCGGTAGATGAACCGACCGATCCCCTGCGTGATCAGGAAATACTCTGGATTGAGGGTCAGGATCTGCGGGTTGCCCTTCTCCCGGACCACCCCGTTGTAGACCCAATCCGGGATGCCGATTTCAACCTGGTCGATGTTGCCGGTGGTGGTCTTGCTGATCACCTTGAACGTCTGGATCAGCGGCATCGCAACCACCTCGCGGCGGCTGCCACCGGTCAGGTTGAGGATCTTGATGCGGGTGCCCTGCAGCCGATCGAGAGCGGACTCTAGGTCCTTGTACTGCTTGCCGCCGGAGCTGCGCCGGCAGAACTTCAGGATATGCGATGAGCTTGGCCGGTAGACACGGGCCGGCGCATCGGTGCGTAGCCCTTTGTCCAGGTTGAGGCGGTAGCGACGCGCCTCCTCAGCCAGGCTGGTGACCATGTGCAGGAAAATGTCGTAGTCGAACACCGTGGCGAGGCCGGCCGAGACGCTGCCGTCGATGGTGATGATGCAGTCCTTCAGCTCGTAGCGGATCTCCCCTCCCCGCTTGGCCTTGCCAAGGGAAAACGGTGCCACGTCCATCAGGTTGACGTCGTCCTTGAGGGGCGCGTCGTAGATGCTGGGCACGAAGAACGAGAGCTGGCTGTCGTCCTCAGGCGCCTCACGGAGCACGGGCGCCGGCAGCTCGGCGGTCAGCGCGCCGACGATGTCGGGCCGCCGCTCGTTCATTTTGACGGCCTCGCCAAGATCCCTAAGGGCCTGCTCCAGGGCGTTCGTCGGCTCCGGAGCAACCTTGAGGTCGGCCAGGCTGCGCCGGCTGTAGAAGCGCCGCAGGCGGCTCAGAGCATCCTTGCTGAGCTCCAGCGTCTCACGCCCGGTCCGGGCGCAGAACGTATCCGCCAGCTCCTGCAGGTAGGCGTTCTTCTCGTGCAGCCCCAGCGCCCCGAACTGGTCGAGGGGCATCAGGTCGAGGCGGACGGGCTCGCTCACGTCAGGATTTCCGGAATGTCGTAAAAGCGGATTTCTGCATCAGCGCATTTACGACGCTGGGAATTCGCGTTCGAGCAGGTCGCGCATCATGTCGGCCATCTTCTGGCCGCGGGCGGCGCACTGCATTTTCACGCGGCGGTGAAGGCTTTCCGGAACGTCGATGGTGAAGCGGGACATCTTCTCCTTGGCGGCCTCGACGGGGGCAGCCTCAACGGGCTTGAGGTTGGTCACATTACCGCTCTCCCGGTCCGTCGCCGGCTCGGCGCCGCGGTTGGCGATCCAGGCATCGGCGCCCGAAGCCAGCTTCGAGGTGGGCACCTTGATCGATACCGATTTGCCAGCCTTGCTCATGCGGCCTTCCTTTCCTTCTTGGTCTTGGTTTTGGTCTGAACGAGCTCGGCAGCCAGCTGGGCCATCTCGATCGCGGCCTCGCTCTTGGGATCCGTTTCGATCACCGCTTTCCCCTGGGCCGCGCTCTCCGCATAGATTACACGCTGGCAAAGGGAGTTGGGCAGAACTGGAAAATCGAACTGCTCCAGAGCGTTAGCCACGTCCCGACCGATAGCCGTATTTACGATTTTGCGGTTAATCACAAAAGCGGCTTTGATGTTTTCCTTAAACTGCTGCGCCTCACGGATCAGCTGCACCGTATCGGCAGAGGCCCACACGTCGTAGGGTGACGGCTGGACCGGGATCAGCACCACGTCGCTGGCCAGGATCGCGGCGCGGCCAAGATCGTTCACTCGCGGCGCGCCGTCGATGATCACCACATCGTAGTCGGCCGCCAGCTCGGGCAGGTCCTTATGCAAGGTCGGCTTGGCCATGCTGATGACCGGGAACAGCGGGTCGGCTTCGCGGGCAGACGACCAGGCCATCGAGCTGCCCTGCGGATCGGCGTCGACCAGCAGCACCCGGTTGCCGGCTTTGGCGACCACGGCAGCAAGGTTGGTGGCGATGGTCGTCTTGCCGACCCCGCCCTTCTGGTTGAGCACCCCGATGATCATGCGGTCGCCTTTCTGGATTTGCGTGTCGTCGGATTTACGATTTTCCGCAAACCCGCATCTGTGGGTTCACGATTTCACACAAGCACGACGCTGCCAACGCTTCGTTAACGCTCTCTGCCAGCGCTGTGACCACCAGGTCACATTTCTGCAAAGCCACAGACCCGCAAAATTGTATTTCTGGATTGAGGCCTGACAAGGAAGACGCCGCCCTCAAGGCGGCGCAGGCGTCGGTTCTAGGATCGCGGGCGTGCCGCGGAAGGGGGGGTCCTGATAGGCTGCTGGCGACCGTACCCGTGAGGCCAGGTTCCGCAGCGGCATCGTCCGGGGATCAGCCGGGGCCACCTCTCTAATCTCTTATGGCGAGCGCCACGCGCTCCACCTGACAGGTCTCCGCCGCCCAGTCGTATTTACGATTATCCGGAATTGCGGAATTCAGGCAGGCGGAGGAGAGCGGCGGTTCAACCCGCAAACCGCCAAGGGTGATAGGCACGCACACCGGATTTCGCTTGGATTTTCCGGACGGTTGCTCCATCTTTTGAGCCGTATCCCCCGGTCGGTCCCTGCTGAGCATACCGCCGGGGCAAGCTTTTTCTGGGCCGTTTTCCCTAGGGCCGCCTTGAGCAACCCGCACGGCAGCCTTTTTGATAAGCCGCGCCTTAAAATCGTATTTTTGGAATTCTCCGCTAGGCCCAGATGGTCTCCTTGTCCCAGCCAGCCGGAAAACCGGCCTGAGTCAGGCTGACGTGCGGGGTTTGCGGGAACTCCTTGGTCAGGGCGACGAACCGCTGGCACCAGCTGGAGGTAGGATTGATCGACCGCAGCAGGTAAGCGGCAATCAGTGCCGAACCATACACCCGGGTCTGGGCATGCGTGTTGCCAATGATATGCGCGAGCTCAGGAGCAGCCTTGGCTGCGGGCAGACGCATCTGGATCACGGTCGGCTTGTTCCAGAGTCGGCTGTGGTGCGCGCAGATGTTGCGGCAAACGTTTAGATTGCGCAGCCAGGTTTCCAGTTCGAGACCAAGCGGAACACCGTATTTCTGGGCAATCGTGTTCTTGTCCTTGCCAAGCATACCGCCGAAAAATACGGACAGTGTGCCAAACTCCCATAGCTCAATCGACATCCAGATCGGCAGATGGTCGCCAGCATACTTAGATTTGAAGTGCTTGACGAAGTCCTCCTTCGACCGCGCGAACGTATCGTCGATACGTCGGACCCATTCCTGATGCTGGGGAAGCTGACTGCCGGGTTTGACGGTCTGCACAAACTTCTGGTTCAGCTGGGCTGGATCGCGATGAGCCCAGCCGCTCCGGGCCCCCAGCAGCGTGGCGACCTCAACGCGCAGCGCAACTTCGATGCGTTCCATGGCATCGAGCATCAATAATCGCAGCTTTTTGTCGAAGACGTACAGATCGACAATTGTTTGCAGATCAGTTCCGGCTCGGTAATTGTCGAGGATTTGTGTGGTGGCGACGCCATTGGCGTCTCTAACAATTTGCGACTCACGAAAGGAGTGCAGGTATCCACTCAGCCGATAGTAACCAATCCGTCCAAGGCAAGCATTGGCCTTGTTGACATCAGTAATCTGCAGCCCACGCTGTTGAAGCAGAGCCAATTGCTGCTGAATTGTCAGGAAAGGTTTGGCGTACGGCATTACCGTACTTATAAACGAAGAAGACCGGCCCGTACACTTGCGTGCAGAGGGAACCGGCCATGTTGCTATCTACATGGGGCAACACCGGCTGTTCTGCAACTGAATTTGTTGCAAATTTTCAGCATGGCGATAGCAACAAGCAGGCAACTGCTTGTTGCTATCGCCATGCTGGCCGTTTGTCAAGTCCATTCAAAGCCCTGCAGATAAAGGGCTTTGGCAGGATTGTCGGTATCAGTTATGTTGCAAAAAAGGTGTTTGCAACGATGAGTGAGCGAGACGAAGGGACGGTCCTTGAGCAGCGTCTAATACGCGAGATTGAGGGAGTGGACCAGCAGATCCGAGGTCTGCAGGAGCAGCGCCGCATGCTTGAAACCCTGCTGCTCAAGGCCAGACGCGAGAATGTCGCTACGCGAACCGTATCTCGTCGTAATAGTGTCGGGCGCATCCTGGTCGAAACTGTCATCGTGGAAGCCCTTAAAGCCGCAAAGCGACCCCTGAACAACTTCGAGCTCTATCAGGCCGTTCTGCTTCGCGATCCCACGGTCAAAGACACAACCTTCCGCTCACACCTGCATCGTCTGGCGCAACGAGATCAGATTGTGCGGGCCTCAGGCCGCCGCGGGGTCTGGAAAGTCGGCCCAGATCACGCCTAGTACCGGAACGGATAGGGCCCGAGGAACAGGTCGCCGATGGCCTTGCGTACGCGATAGGTGAGCCAGCGCTGGCGCAGATGCTCCTCTCGGTCATGCAGAATGTGGCAGCGCTGACAGAGCGCCTTGAGGTTGGCCGGCGTGTTGTTGCCCGGGTCGTGATCCAGGTGCGCGCAAGCCAGATACACTCGGGTAGTATAGCACGGGGTGTCGGCTGAGAGCGCCTCTGGTGAGGCCAGCTTCAGCCTCCGGCCCTTGCCGCTGCGCCAGGTCTGGGCGGCCGTGTCCCACCAACGGCCGTCGCCCAGGTGGCAGACCAGCTGACCGTGCGGCCGGCGGCAGCCTTCGCAGCAGCCTTTGGCGCGCTCGAAACGGATCACCTGGGAGAGCTGCACCCAGTCGATCGGATAGAAAAAGCGGTTTTCCGGGCGGATCGGCATCGGGCTTAGCCTTTCGCTGCCTGGCTGCGCGTCCGCGCCTGCGGGAAGTAGGTGTAGAAGGTCATCCGGCTGACCCCGAGGCGCTTGGCAATGTCGGCGATCGAGATGTTGCCGGCAGCGAGCAGGGCACGCCCCACCTCCAGATCCCCCTCGGACAGCGCCTTGCGCCGGCCGCCCTTGCGCCCGCGGGCGACAGCGGCCTTGAGGCCCTCCATCGTCCGCTCACGGTTAAGGTCGAGAAAATACTCGGCCATGGCACCGTGCATCTGCAGGGCGAACCGCCCGTGAGCAGTCGCGCTGTCGAACTGCTCGGTCAGGCTGCGGAAGTGGACCTCCTTCAGGCGCAGCCCGTCGATCGTGCGCATCATCTCAACGAGGGAGCGGCCGAGACGGTCGAGCTTCCAGACCACCAGCTGATCGGTCGGGCGCAGGTAGGCGAGGGCGGCCTCGAACTCGGGGCGCTTGGTGCCGGCCTTGCCGCTCTTCTTTTCCTCGAAGATTTTTTCGCAGCCGGCCTTCAGCAGGGCATCGCGCTGCAGGTCCAGGTTCTGGTCGAGGGTGGACACACGCGCGTAGCCAACAAGCATGTCAGGATAGTCACACAGGCACGTTTTATTGACAATAGTTTTCCTGACATATTTTCCTTACAAAAACGCAGCCGTTTGAAGGCGCCGGAGAAAGGTTCAGCCCGCATGTAAGGAAAACGATCGTATATCTGACATGACAGCGCTTACGAACTGAGCAATCTTTGCTGTGACTTCAACATGGTGATCGCCCGTTATTTTCGGCACATCAGCAAAATTTTTATGAATTTACCCTGTCAATTCTAGCGACGTTCGCCTATAATAAATGGATCTAAAACTGCAGTTATACATCGTACACTCCGAACAACGTTTCGACGATCGGGCATTCGGGCACTGTCCCGCCATCACATGAAGCTATCATTTCCTTCAGAACACGCTCTAAACGCTTGAGGTCTGAAATTTTCGCGCGAACCGCCCCCAGCTGTCGTTCGGCGACGGTCTGAACCTCGCCGCACGTGACCGCGTGGCGGTCGACGAGCGTCAGCAGCGCCCGGATGTCGTCGATGGTGAAGCCGAGTTCGCGCGCCCTGCGGATGAAGACCAGGCGCTGCCGGTGAGTCGGGTCGTAGATCCGCTGGTTTCCCGTCGTGCGCGGCGGGGCGGGCAGAAGGTGTATCCGCTCGTAGTACCGGATCGTCTCGATGTTGACGCCGGCGCTCTCCGAGAGTGCACCGATGGTCAGGGATGCGCGCCCTCGCGCCGCGGGGGTACCCATAAAATTTCCCCTTGAACCTGTAGTCGCTACAGCTCGTACCACCGCGATGGTTCGAGGAAAAGCCATGTCGGATGTCGGTCTGCCCCTAAGTGTCCTTCAAGCCGCGCGCACGTTCGCCCGCGATGTCGCCCGAGGCGTTCGTCGCCGTGGTGTCCGAACGCTTCGGTTGGCAAGCCTATGGGCCGCCCTGGCCCTGACGGCTCCCGCTGGCGCCACCGGCGCGGAGCTTTTCGCGGTCCCGACCCCGGACAGCTACCCGGAGAGCGTCGCCCTCGGCCCCGACGACGCCGTGTGGTTCACGGAGAAGCAAGGCAACAAGATCGGGCGCCTGGCGCCGGACGGCCGATGGGACGAGTTCCCCGTCCCTACTCAGGACAGCCGGCCCCAGGGCATCGTCGTCGGTCCCGACGGAAATTTCTGGTTCACCGAGAACCGCGGCAATAGGATCGGACGCGTCACGCCATCGGGCGGGATCACAGAATTCCCGCTCCCGACGCCCGGGAGCTATCCCTTCGGCATCACGTCGGGTCCCGACGGTGCCCTGTGGTTCACGCTGTCCGGGACCAATCGCATCGGCCGCATCACCGTCGATGGACAGGTGAGCGAGTTCGCCCTGGCAAGGACGCAGACTCCTTACGGCATCGCGACCGGACCAGACGGCAATCTCTGGTTCACGGGCTTCAACAGCAACACCATCGGTCGGATCACGCCGGAGGGCCGGGTCGCGGAGTTTCCGCTGCCTACCCCAGACAGTGCCCCGCAGGGTATCGCTGCCGGACCCGATGGCGGCCTCTGGTTCACCGAGGTCGCGGCGGATGCCGTCGGCAGGATCACCACGGATGGCAAGGTGACCGAATTCCCGCTGACATCGGACCCGCCCGGTCCCGCCTCCGAGGACGCCCGGCCTTCCCGTTGTCCGAGCACGAAGTCGCCCTACGCCATTGCGGCCGGCAAGGATGCCCTGTGGGTGACGCAGCATTGCGGCGGACGGCTCAGTCGGGTCACGCTGGACGGACACGTCACCGAGATCGGGCTGGATGGGTTGCGAGCCCCGAACGGGACCGTGGTTGCCCCCGATGGGACCGTCTGGTTTGCCCTCGCCCGCTCGAACGGGATCGGCCGTCATCGGCCCGAGGATCGGCAGTGACCCTTCAGCCTGCGCCGGACCTCGGCCCTCCCGCCGACCCCGGGAACCACGCGTGCGAGGAAGGGCTCACGCTCACGCCGCGGTTTGACGGCGTCGGGCTTTTGCCGGCCATCGTCACCGACGCCGTGTCGGGGGTCGTGCTGATGCTGGCCTGGATGAATGCCGAGGCGTTCGACAAGACCCTTGAGACCGGCGAGGCCTGGTTCTGGAGCCGGTCGCGGGAACGACTCTGGCATAAGGGCGCTACGAGCGGACAGATCCAACGCGTCGAGGAGATCCGGGTCGACTGCGACCAGGATGCCGTCTGGCTGAAGGTCCGCATGCCCGGGCGGTCGGGATGCTGCCACACCGGCCGTCCGAGCTGCTTCTACCGCCGCGTCGTCGGCGGCCCTGGCGGCCCGGCGCTCGCCCACGACGTGTTGCGCGGGGACACCGGCTCCCAAGGCGCATGAGGCCCCTCCGAGGCGCGGCGGCGCGGTCGGAAATCAGCGCTTGCACCTGTAGTGGCTACAGGTCCCATACTCCCTGCAATGGAGGAGTTTCCGAATGGATAGGTCGACTGGCACGGCGTCCCGCGAGAGCGCGGACCTGGCGCGGAACGAGACAGGTCAGGGGCAGAAGCTCGCGGTGGTCGGCGGCCTGCTCGCCGCGGTCGGGGCCTCCTCGTGCTGTATCCTGCCCCTCGTTCTCTTCAGCCTGGGCGTGAGCGGGGCCTGGATTTCCAACCTGACAGCGCTGGCGCGGTACCAGCCGCTGTTCATCGCCGCGGCCGTCGCGTTCCTCGGCTTCGGTTTCTGGCGCTCCTACCGCCGGGCCCCGGCCTGTTCGAGCGAGGGTCCGTGCGAGCGTCCGGGGGCCGGGCGGGTCGCCCGGATCGGGCTCTGGGTGGCGACCGTGCTCATCCTCGCGGCCGTGACCTTCCCCTACGCCGCCGACTTGCTGCTCTGACCCTCACCGAACCGCAGAAAGGAATTCCCATGAGAACCATGCTTCGCACCGCCATCGCCGCGTCGGTCCTGATGTCGGCCACGGGTGCCTTCGCCGTCCCGCGCACCGCCACCCTTGAGGTCCAGAACGTGAGCTGCGCCGCCTGCGCGCCCATCGTCAAACGGACGCTGGGACGCTTGCCCGGCGTCACCCAGGTCGCCGTCATCGAGCACGGAGGCGTCGCCACCGCGACCGTCACCTTCGACGATGACAAGGTCACCGCGCAGGCCCTGTCCGAGGCGACCTCCAACGCCGGCTATCCCGCCTCCGTGAGGGAGGTGAGGAGCGCGGCCGCCGACACGACAGGCAGCACTGCCCAGGTCCGCTGAGGAGGCGGGGCCTCGGGACGGGGGATTGCGTTCCCTTCGACCCGGTTCCCCTCGCGGCCGTTCGTTTTCCGGTCCAAGGGTCCGTCCGCCGAGGACGGCCGAACATCGTCGACCATACGGAAGCTGAGACCATGAGCGATTGCTGCAGCACCCAGCGGGAGAACGCCGGCCACGGTCGCCACGACCTCATCGTCGTCGGGGCCGGATCGGCCGGGTTCTCGGCCGCGATCACGGCGGCTGAGCAGGGCGCACAGGTTGCCCTCATCGGACACGGAACGATTGGCGGCAGTTGCGTGAACGTGGGCTGCGTTCCGTCGAAGGCCCTGATCCGCGCGGCCGAGACCATCCATCACGCCAACCGGGCCGCGGGCCGCTTCGACGGAGTCCAGGCTGAGGCGCGGGTGACTGACTGGCGTGCCCAGGTCGCCCAGAAGGACGCTCTGGTCGATAGCCTACGGCAGGCCAAGTACGCAGATCTCCTGCCAGCCTACAACAACGTGGTGTACCACGAGGGCCGGGCGCGCCTCATTCCCGGGGGCGTGGAAGCCGGCGGCAGGCGCTTCGCCGCGGACCGCGTCATCATCGCCACTGGGACGCGCCCGTCCTTCCCCTCCATTCCCGGGCTTGCCGACGTCTCGCCGCTCGACAGCACCGGAGCGCTCGCCCTCACCGAGCTTCCGCGCTCGATGATCGTGCTCGGCGGCGGCTACATCGGTGCGGAACTGGCACAGACATTTGCCAGGGTCGGCGTCGCCGTGACCCTTGTCTTCCGGAGCCGGCTCCTGCCCGAGGCGGAGCCGGAGATCGGGGAGGCGCTCGCCGGCTACCTGGCGGATGAGGGCATCACCGTCCTGGGCGGCTTGTCCTACGAAGCCGCGCACCTGACGAGGGGCGGCGTGAGCCTCACGGTTCGGCGGGGCGGTCGCCAGGAGACTGTCGTGGCCGAGCGCATCATCGTGGCGACCGGGCGCACGGCCAACACCGAGGATCTCGGCCTCGCCGAGGTGGGTGTGGCCCAGACCCCGACGGGCGCCATTGCAGTCGACGACCGCATGCGCACCTCGAAGCGGGGCGTCTACGCGGCCGGCGACGTGACCGGCAAGGACCAGTTCGTCTACATGGCGGCGTACGGCGCGAAGCTGGCCGCCAAGAACGCGCTCAACGGCGACAGCCTTCGTTACGACAACAGCGCGATGCCCGCCGTCGTGTTCACCGACCCACAGGTCGGGAGCGTCGGCCTGACCGAAGCCCGGGCGCGGGCGGCAGGGCATGATGTGCGGACGTCGGTGCTCACGCTCGATAACGTGCCGCGCGCCCTGGCGGCCCGCGACACGCGCGGGTTGATCAAGCTCGTCGCGGACCGAGGGACCCGGAAGCTGCTCGGCGCGCATATTCTCGCCCCCGAAGGTGCGGACAGCATCCAGACGGCAGCGATGGCGATCCGCGGCGGCTTGACCATCGACGAGCTCGCGGACGCGATCTTCCCGTACCTGACGACCGTTGAGGGGCTGAAGCTCGCCGCCCAGACCTTCGACCGGGACGTCTCCAAGCTGTCCTGCTGCGCCGGTTAGTGCAGGCGCGGCCTGCTCAAGGGATGAACGGCATGCCTGCCACGCCAGCGCCCGGACGCAAGCCTGTCGCCGAGATCAGGCCTGGGGTCCTGCGCCCGAACTGGTCAGCCCTGACGACGGATGCGGGGCGCGACGCGCTTGCCGGCCGCATGGCGGCCCGCTCGGGCCTTCTCGACAGGTGGCTACACGCGCTCGACCCTGACGCGGACCGGATGTGGCAGGCCGTCTTGCGGTTCTACGCCGCGCAAGGGCGCCCCCCGGGTACCGACGAGATCGCCGCGACTTTGCGAGTCCCCCCAGAACGAGCCGCCGCGCTCCTGCGCGACTTGCAGCAGCGGGACCTCGTCGGGCTCGATCCCACCTCGGGCACGGTCACGTATGCCTACCCGCTCGCGCCGGATGCGACTGGACATCAGGTTTGGCTTGGCGGACGCGTCCTCAACGCCTTGTGTGCCATCGATGCCCTCGGCATCGCCGAGATGTTCGACGCCGACGCGACGGTCACGGCCCGGTGCCGCTCCTGCGGTGACACGGTCACGGTCTCGACCGCGGAGCGGGGGCGCGTGCTCCGGAGCGTCTCTCCGGCGCTGTCGGTCGTCTGGTACGATTTCGCGTACGCCGGCAGCGCGGCCGCGTCCTGTTGCCCGCACATCGCGTTCTTCTGCTCGGACCAGCATCTCCGGGACTGGCTCGACGGCCAGCGACCCCCCCGCGTCGGAGCGCGCCTCACGATGCCGGAGGCCCTCGAACTCGGTCGCGCGATCTTCGGGCCCGTCATGCGTGCACCCGAGCGCCCGGACCACGATCAACCACTTCCCCGAGAGGAGACGATTGATGGGGTCCCATAACCTCCTTCTGGACATCGCCATCGGTTTGGCGGCCGGGTTCGTCGCGACGAAAGTCACGGAACTGGTCCAGGAAGCTTCGTACGGGCCGATGCCGCGGAGCGTGAAAAGGCGGGAGGAAGAAGTCCGTCCCGGACCGCCGCCGAAGATTGCGGCCCGAAAGTCGGCCGAGGCCCTCGGCCTTGAACTCGACGAGCGGCAGGCCATGCGGGCAGCCATGGCCATTCACTACGGTCTCGGCGTGACCTGGGGGCCGGTCTACAGCCTCCTGCGCCGTCACAGCCGGATGGAGCCGCTCGGTGCCGGCATCGTGACGGGCGCTGCCATGTCGCTCGTCGTGGACGAGGCGCTCGCGCCAGCCCTGGGCTTCAGCGCTCCGAGCCACGACTATCCGACGCTCACCCATGTGCGCGGCTTCGCCAATCACTTGGTGTACGGGGCCGTGGCCGCCCTGACGGCAGAAGCCCTGTATCACCTGACGGACGCGACCCCGGAAGACCTGTGACGGCACGGCTCCCCCGGGTCCGAGTCGGGCTTGGCGCCGCTCCCGACCGCACGGGCTCAGGGTTTTTCGAACGGCGGCATGTCCATGAGATCACGTGATGTCCTGCTGCCGGACAGCGAATGGAAGAGCTGTTTTTCTTCGCGCGTTGAAACCTGAAGCAGGTCCAGGTTTGTTGAGACCATAAATGCCTACGGACGGCAATGTGGTCCCGCCGGGCCGCTATTATCTGGAATTTTGTACAGAGGAGGTTCGATGCACGGCGATTTGGAACCTCCTGGGCCAGACGGAAAAGGCGTTAAGCCTGAGGAGGGCGGCAACCAAGGTGCCACTTTCCTTGTTTTCGCGACGCTGCACTTCGTCTGCTGTGGCCTGCCCCTTCTCCTATTCTCAGGCGTCTCACTCGCCTTCCTGGCGCCTTACTGGCCGGTTGCCGCCGGTATCTTCGCAATGCTCGGAGGAATCGGATTCGTCTGGTATATCCGGCGTGGCTGCGCCACTTGCCCCCGCAACGAGGGCCGCTGCTCCGCACGTCTGAAAACTTAGGCGACCCCGAGAAGGAGACACCTGTGCAGGGCGGATGGGAGCCTACCGCCGGCGCCCGGATTGGGACGGCCGCTCGGTCACGGACTCCACACTCTCGTCGGCTCTGCGGCCCATCCATCAAGATATGCCTCAGGCGGGAGGGACGCTCCCGTTGAGGCCCACAGTGAGCGCGTCGCCTAAGCCATAGGGCATCGGGAGCGTCGGACCTCCCGGAACAAAATCCGATCCGGGTAGCCGGGAGCGACAGCTATCAGAGGCTAGGAGAGCGGCATGAGCAAAAGCTACGATCTGATCGTCATCGGCAGCGGCACGGCGGCCATGGTGGCGACGAGCCGAGCCGCGGCTGCGGGTTGGAAGGTTGGCGTCACCGACTTCCGGCCGTTCGGCGGAACGTGTGCCCTGCGCGGCTGTGATCCCAAGAAGATGCTGGTCACCGGGGCCCAGGTCATGGACGACATCCGGCGCATGGCCACGCGCGGCGTCGTCGCGCCCGATGCGCGGATCGCTTGGCGCGACCTCATGGCCTTTAAGCGCACCTTCACCGGGCCGATCCCGGTGAAGCAGGAGAGGAACTACGCCCAGAAGGGCATCAACGCCTTTCATGGGCCTGCGCGGTTCACGGGACCCAACTCGGTCGAGATCGACGGCGTGGGAGTCTGCGAGGCGCGCCACGTGCTGATCGCCACTGGGGCCCGTCCCATCCCGCTGCGCTTCCCGGGCGCCGAGAACCTCATCACGAACGAGGAGTTTCTGGAGCTGGATGAACTTCCCGCCCGCATCGTCCTGGTGGGTGGCGGGTATATTGCGGCCGAGTTCTCACACATCGCGGCGCGGGCGGGCGCGAAGGTCACTATCCTTCAGCGCGGCGAGCGCATGCTGACCAATTTCGACGGCGATCTCGTCGGCTGGCTGATGGAAAGCTTTAAGGAAGCTGGCATCGACGTGCGCCTCGGCCATTCGGTCAGCGCGGTCGAGAAGACGGACGGGGGCTTCACGGTTCATACCAGAGCGAGGGATGGCGCCACGACGAGCGTCCAGGCCGATATCGTGGTGCACGCGGCTGGCCGTATCCCGGATCTCGAACCGCTCGATCTCGACGTCGCCGGGATCGAGCGCGACGAGCGCGGGCACCTCAAGCTGAACGGCTTTCTGCAAAGCATCTCGAACTCCGCCGTCTATGCGGCCGGTGACGCGGCGGCTGTCGGACCGGCGCTCACGCCCGTGTCGAGCCACGATGCCAAGGTCGCCGTGCGGAACCTGCTGGAGGGAAATCAGCATCGTCCGGATTACCGCGGCATCCCGAGCGTTGCGTTCACGATACCTCCGATTGCGTCGGTAGGCCTGAGCGAGCACGAGGCGCGGGAGCAGGGCCTCAGGTTCCGCATGAAAAGCGAGTCCGTTCCGGGGTGGTACACCGCTCGCCGTCTCGCGGAGACCGTCTACGGGTTCAAGGTTCTGGTCGACGAGGAGACTGACCGCGTGCTGGGCGCCCATCTAGTCGGCCCGCACGCTGATGAGGTGATTAACATTTTCGGTTTGGCAATCCGTCATGAGCTGACGGCCGAAGCCCTAAAATCCACAATGTTCGCCTATCCGACCGGAGCCTCTGATATCGGATATATGCTGTAGAGGCCTATTTTACTGCTTCCGGCAGATCAGCTCGCGACCACTCTCGCAAAATGTAGTACAATCAAAAGGGAGCATGTTTGCGCGGTTCCAACGCGCAGGCGAATTTAGAGTAGATAACAAACTGCTTAGCGCAAAGAAATTATTCGAATGTATTCTGACGGGATATTTATAATCTGGAATTATAGGAGAATATGTTCTATTAAGATCACAATATAATATTGTTATCAATTATATCCAACCGCGTAAGAACGAATTACTTGGCGCGTTCGGCTAGCGGTAGCCAAGGATCCTGCAGTCGCACGAGTTGTGCCCATCCTCCGGTGGTTCCGTAAGCGGCCCTTATGCGAATGCTGCAGTTCTTCGATCCTCGTACTTCGTTGCCCGCCGCATCGCGGGACAGATGGTCGAGCTTCGCGATCACGAGTGTTGCTCCGTGCAGCCGACAGAGCGCGAGGGCCTCGGCGAGCCGGGGCTGTGCATCCCGGGCCCCGCTCTCGACCTCGATCAACTCGGCGACGTGCCGCCACGAGCCGCCCGCGAGGAAATCAGCCACTGCCCAGCGCTGAGCCTCAAGTCCGAGACCGGATGGGCCCTGCCGCTCGGTCGAGACGCGCCGGTACGACGCGAAGGCACCTTAGAACGCGCCGCCTCCCCTCCGTGACATCCGGCCGAACGAGGAGCGCCGTGGTGATTATTCCGCGCCTGATCCAGCGACTGCGCCGGCAGCGGCGGCGCTCAGAGTCGCCGCCAGGATCGCAACAAGGGCGACCTCAATCATGATTAAGCCTGCCCGATCTTGGCGACCAGCCGGCCGAAGCCCTCGCGGTAGGACATGCGCTCGGCTTCGCACCACTCCACGAACTGGTTGATGTCGGCGATAGCCGCCCGGAGGTTGAGCTGGTCCGTCGGCTCGTCGACAGCGACCCGCCGCTTGCGCCGGGTAGGAACCTCGCGGCTCGGAAATCCGAGCTTCTCCGCGACACGATCGACCTCTCGAGCGACGGCCGGAGCCGGCTCAGACGTGGCCGGCTGGATCTCCGCCAGCTTGCCGAAACCGAAGGATGGCTTGGTATTCACGCGGCAGCCTTGCGGTTGAGGCTGGTGACGAGCTCGATGATTTCGCCTGAGAGGCGCTCGGCGTTCTCCAGGGCGGCCGGCACTCCGTTCACGAGGGACGTGTCAAGCTCGGCAAGCGTCTGGCCGTAGGTGAACATGCTCTTGTAGGCGGCGCGTTCGTTGAGGTGCGAGGTCAAAACCGGGATCCCTGCCCCGCGCAACTCGTCGATGATCATCTTCTCGTTCCGAGTTGGGATTGCCGGCGACGTGCGGGTGAACAGGACTCGGAATGGGATCGTCCGGCCAACCACCTGCTCCTCTTCCTGCACGAGGCTGACCGCGCGGGCGGCCTGGGCCGCGTCGACGGCAGAGGCCTGCATCGGGATCAACACCAAGTCGGAGCGCATAATGGCCCGCGAGACCATACGGCTCGCCGTGCCCTCCAGATCGACTAGGACGAACTGCTGGGAAGCCCGCTCCGCATCGATTGCGGAGACGATGCCGCTCTCACCAACATCGCCCATCACTCTCATCGTCGTGGAGCTGCCGCCCTTCGCCCAGGTGGCGATAGGCCGGTTCGGGTCGCAGTCGAGCAGGGTCACGGTGGCGCCGTGAGCTGCCAGCGTCGTTCCCAGCACGAGGGCTGTAGTCGACTTCCCTGCGCCGCCTTTGGGGTTGGCGATCGATATGACGGGCATGTCGCCGCTCTCCTATCGCGTCGTAAAGGCCGTAACCGTAGGGATGGCTTCGTTACCGAAGGGTTAATCCCATAGGAGTGGCGAGCGGCGTGAAGCGGAGCGGAGAGAAGTGGTTGGGCTGAGATCCTATACGCTGCACCTCAATCACACTGGCTGCTCCGCGATCCTAACCGAGTAACGCGTAGAGGCAACGTTTATCCCCACCGATACCATACGCTATGCAATGATAGCTAGCACTAGACCCCGGAAGGAAGCGGGACGTAAGTGGCGGAGGTTACTCGCAGAGCTCGTGGGGCAACCCGGAACAGCAGCGGCGATGGACGGAGGTGCTACGCAGGACCAGCCCCGAGAACGTCCGGGCCCGCCTCTCGCGTATCAATGCCGGCCTGCCTTCGGAGTATGTGGCGCGCACTCAGGTCCGCCGCCTTCGCTCCCAGCTGATCCTCTCGATCAGCTCGCTCTGAAGCCAACCGGTCAGCTCAGATCCTTACCGCGCAAGCGCTGAAATTCTTTTTCGGCAGCTAAGTAGAACGTCGGTGATTCGCAGCTCAGACGAACCACCTGGTGGATCGCCGGATCGATCGTTCCTTCGGCCATTCCTTCCTTGGCCGACTCCGTTCCTTCGCTGAGGTGGCAACGTTGACTTAGCGGTTCGGTCCAGCCGACATGCTGTGTCGGCGCTGCTCGTGAACGCGAGTCGCGAACCGGCATCAGGAGATCACGCCGCCGCAAGTCGACCCCTGAAAAGCCAACGGCCCCCCAGTCGCCAAACTGGAGGGCCGTCGAAATCGAAAGGCCTGTGAGGCCGCAAGCACCCCTCACAAGCCATGAGACGCCCCTGGGCGTCAAGCGAAAGCGCCAACTTTCGCGACGATGAGGCTTTGCCTGTGGACCGGACGCCCTAACCGGCGGTCCGGAACGACCTGTCGTGGCCCGACGAGGGCCGAGTAGGGATGTTTGCAGACGAAATCCGCCGCGCCATTGAGGCGGCAGACCGAATCACTCTGCCGCAGGTGACGGCACTACTCTGGCGCGCCTACGGGGAGGGGACGGTCACCGAGGCCGAAGCCGAGGTGCTGTCCGGGCTGATTGAGGCACGCACGGATGCGTCGGCGGCCCGGCGGTTCTCCCCGGTCGAGCCGACTGTCTTTAATCCAAGCAATCGTCCATCGACGCAGGAGCGGGCAGTAGCACCCAGGAGGGCTGTCGGCGCACGCCCACGCACGGACACATCTCTGGAGCGCCGTCGCCGCTGGGCCGCCTCGGGGCGGCTCCCGCCAGGGCTCGCGGCCCGGTTCACGCTGGCCGAGCAGGCGGTTCTCGCCCTCGTGGCGGCAGAGACCACCAGGCGAAAGGACTGCCGGCTGTCGATCGAGAACCTAGCCGCAGTTGCGGGCGTGTGTCGCTCAACGGTGAAGAACGCCATCCGCGAGGCGCGCCAGCTCGGGCTGCTCACCGTCGAAGAGCGGGCGATCACCGGCTTCCGAAACGACACCAACATCGTCCGCATCGTCTCGGCCGAGTGGCTGGCTTGGCTCCGGCTGGCGCGGCGCAGTGATCTAATCTCGGCTTGGAAGGGACAAGGCGCAGCCTCTCCTCAGCAAGGGGGAGGGGTCAAAAGCGTAACCAGCACGCCTACTGAAGTTCTAATCCTGTCAGAATCGGGGAAAACGGAACCCTCAAAAAGCTGCCGGGGGGCAGCGGGCGACCTCGACCGTGCGACGCCTCCGAGAATCCGAGTGGGTGGTGGGACGGCCAGAGCCATGCGCTGACAGTCTAGCGCCGGCCGGTCTGACGAACGCTGTTGAAGCCGCGGCTCAACGCGCGTAGACGCGCCCGCTCGGATTCTGGGTGCAGGAGCGTGGATGTGCGACGACGTGGCCGCACTCCTCCTCGCTCTCGCCACCGAGAACGCCGAGCTGCGCCAGCAACTCGCCGCCGCTCAGGACGTGCTGATGGAGACGGCCATCGATGCAGGTCACCTGCATGCGCGCATCGAGGCGGTTCAAGCCGAACGCGACGCGTGGCGCGCCGAGGTGAGCGGCTGCAGGCCCGCAGCGCGCGTGTGAGCTGATCAGCGGTAGCCCGGCGCCGACCTGCTCCAAGAGCCGTCTTTCCCGCCAGGTAACGGGGCTGTCGGCGACACCGCATGGTCCCGCGGTCACATCGCTCAACTTGATCGGAATCGCGAGCGGCTTTTCTCAGGAGCTTCGGGCTACGGCGCCCGCATGCATCGCCCAGACCTCCCCCGCCGCATCGGCCTCGTTCTGCTGCTGGCGCTGGTGAC
>Ga0187843_10001005_pt1 | contig 18408 bp, 15 predicted proteins | sample SpaLakP09_SKY_43_FD_134516 | JGI IMG/M metagenome (GOLD analysis project Ga0187843, IMG submission 134516) | Oligotrophic lake water microbial communities from Sparkling Lake, Wisconsin, USA - SP09_SKY_43 | ecosystem: Environmental > Aquatic > Freshwater > Lake | place: USA: Sparkling Lake...
AAACGGGCAATCTCTACGCGCAGCAATACCAAGTAGGCCAACGTTGATGTGGTTCCGCAGAGTTGGCGGGTAGGTAGCACCGAGCCGGGTGGGTGACCCCCGGCCCAGAGGAATGACGGTCACGTGTTGGGCAACCAATATGCACAAAATCCGGCGTATCGGCGGGCTTCACACTTTTTTCATTCGCCGCGGATGTGCGCCACATGCGCCATCAGCGAGCGCATCGCGACGGGCCAAATGCTTTTCGGCACATCGGCATAGACCACGGCCAACCAGTCTTCCATGCGGCCATGGGGCTGGGCTTGCATGGCTTGCACCACCTTGAGTTCACGTGCCAAGCGGTGGTTCTTCAAGCGGTTCATGCAGTCGATGGCACTGAAGGCCTCGCCCCACACATTGCCCAACACATGGCCGTGAGCCGGCATGATGAATTCGACTTGCAGTTGGTGGGATAAGGCCACCAATTTATCCAAAGACGCCAGGTAGTCCCCCATGTGGCCATCCGGCGGGTCAATCACCGTGGTGCTGCCATTGAGCACATGGTCCCCACTGAACAACAGACCATCTTCTTCCAAGATGAAACACACATGGTTGGCCGCGTGGCCAGGCGTGTGCACCACGCGCAGGGTATGGGTTTCGGCACCCGACTTCAACACCAGTCTTTCGCCGTCCACCAATTCGCGGTCCGGCACAAATTCACTGTGCGCACGCGCCGTCGGCAAGGACGCCATGCCCAACAAGGGGACATGCATACCCAGTTGGCTGCACGCTTGTTGCAGCAGTGCCGCGCCGGGTGAATGATCGGGATGGGAATGGGTGCAAACAATCGCTTGAATCTGTCCGCCCGTGATGGCCAGCAGGCGCTGAACATGGTCGGCGTCAGGCGGTCCTGGGTCGATCACGATGAAGCCACTAACTGCGTCGCCCACCAAATAGCTGTTGGTACCCGGCCCGGTCATGACGCTCGGGTTGGGCGCAGTCAGGCGTTGGACATGCTGGAGCAAGCGCACAGGTGTTTCGGTTTGCCAATCCAGATGGTGCACGATTTGCCCGTCACGGCAGGTCAAGGCCAGTTCACCATAGGGCGCATCATGCTCCATGAAACGGACTTCTTGCGCATTCAAAAACCCCGCGCGCGGGCAGCTGGTGAACCAAGGTTGTTCATGGGTACACGCTTGCAGCACGCTGTCCACGGTGGGGTGTGCTTGCATTCGCTCGAGCGTTCGGATGGTGGGAAAGATGATGAAGAAATCTTCTTCGCGGTGACGGCGCAGCGCTTCAGCCGGGCGGATCCAAACGGGCTCAAACTGCTCTTGTTCATCGGCCACCGGCGTTTGGTTCTCGGGCATGCGCGCCACCAAAAAAGGCACATCAAAGCGGCGCTTCAGATCACGGTCAGTGATCCAATGTGCCAATACAAACACCTGGTCGGCGGCCAGTTGCAAACCCAGTGCTTCGCATTGTGTGTGCAGTGCTTGGCTGCGGTCGAGCTTGGCAATGTCTTGCATGTTGGCCATGCGGCCTTGTGCATCGGTGGCCAGCAACACGCCCAGTTCTTCAAAACTTTCACGGATGGCGGCCACCGCTTGGGTCAAGCGGGTGTCGTCTTGTGTGGGGCGACGCTTGACCAGATGGTGAACCGCAGCATCGCTGGCGTCAATGCCCCCCCCTGGAAACACATAAGCCCCCGGTGCGAAGCTCGCGCTCATGGCGCGGCGAGTCATCAGCACCTCCAAGCCCTGTTCGCCATCGCGCAACAACAGCACGGTGGCAGCGGGCAGGGGTGTGGCTGGGGTGCGTTCGGGATGGATTTGCAGATGCGGGCGGACCATGGCGTTCTAGAGGGTGGGGGTGAAGGGATGATAATCGGCAGATGCGGATTCGATTTACCAAAATGCAAGGTGCAGGCAATGATTTCGTGGTGCTCGATGAGACCCACGGCCTCTTGGGATTGCGCCCCGATCAATACCAATTCATCGCCAATCGACACTTTGGTGTCGGTGCCGATCAGATCCTCAGCGTGCGACCTGCACCGCAAGCCGACGTCGACTTTGAATATGTGATTCACAACGCCGATGGCGGCGAAGTGGAGAACTGCGGCAACGGTGCGCGTTGCTTTGTGCGCTATGTGCGCAGTCACGGCCTCACCGACAAATCCACCGTGCGCGTGAAAGTGCACGGCGGGGTCATCACCTTGCGTGAGCTGTCCGATGGTCAAGTGCAAGTGGACATGGGTGCCCCGGTGTTTGCCTTGGCCCAAGTGCCTTTCAATCCAGCGCATGCCCAAGCCCTGGATGGCGCTGAAGGTTTGCGTTGGCAACTGACATTGAATGCAAACCAACAGGCGGATGTGGCCGTGCTGTCCATGGGCAATCCGCATGCGGTCTTGCGTGTCGATGATGTGAACTTGGCACCTGTGGCCGTCTGGGGACCCTTGATTGAAAACCATCCAGCCTTTCCCAAGCGTGTCAATGCGGGCTTCTTGCAAGTGGTGTCACGCCGTCAAGTGAATTTGCGCGTGTTCGAGCGCGGTGCCGGTGAAACCTTGGCCTGTGGCACCGGTGCTTGTACCGCGGTAGTGGCCGGCATTCGGCAAGGCTGGTTAGACCCCCAAGTACAGGTGCACACCCGCGGTGGTGTTCTCATCATTGAATGGCCAGGCGCGGATGCATCGGTGATGATGACCGGTCCCGCCACCACCGTATTCACAGGCGAGATGGAGATTCCCGAATGAGCAACCCGATCACACCGATCACCGAAGACGACATTGCCAATTTTTTGGTGAACACGCCTGATTTTTTTGAACGCCACGCGGCGCTGTTGTCGACTGTGCGCTTTGTCAGTCCGCATGGGCAACGGGCGGTCAGTTTGCAAGAGCGACAAGCCGACATGCTGCGCGAAAAAATCCGCGCCTTGGAACACCGCATGATGGACATGATCCGCAATGGCAGCGACAACGCCGTGCTGGCCGATCGCTTGCATCGGTGGTCGCAAAGTCTGTTGAACACCCAGCAACCCGGCCAATTGCCGCATGTGATCGTCGATGAAATACAGCACCATTTCATGGTGCCCCAGGTGGCCATCCGCGTATGGAATGTCGACCAAGCCTATGAAATGGAGCCTTACACCCACGGCGTGACAGACGACGTCAAGGCTTTTGCTGCGGGCTTGCGCGCCCCTTATTGCGGTGCCAATGCCGAGTTTGAAGCCGTTCAATGGTTGGATCATCCGCATGAAGCCCAGTCAGTGGCATTGCTGGCTTTGCGCAGCACGAACACGCCTTGGTCAACCGAGGACCCCAGCGAACCGGAAGCCAAATTACCCGACCATGCGCTCATGGGTTTGCTGGTGTTGGCCTCACCGGACCCGCAGCGCTTCCAGCCTTCCATGGCCACGGATTTGCTCGGACGCATTGGCGATTTGGCCAGCGCCGCTTTAACGCGTTTGCGTTGAACAAGCGCGCATGAGCGACAAGCCGCCACTGGTTGAACGCTATCTGGCGCATGCGCAGTTTGAGAAACGCTTGGCTGCGCGCACCATCGCGCTTTACACCGAAGACTTGAAGCGCTTGCAAGCCTTGGCAGACGAAGCCGGCGTGGCGCTGGTCCAAGTCCAACCGCATCATGTGCGCCGTTGGATGGCTCAAATGCACAGCAGTGGCAGAACGCCACGCGGCATCGCGCTGATTGTCTCGGGGTGGCGTGGGTTTTATGCCTGGTTGGGCCGTGAAGGCTTGATCCTCAGTAATCCCATGGCTGGAATGCGCGCCCCCAAAGCGTCCAAACCTTTGCCCAAAGCGCTCAATGTGGATGATGCCGTGCATCTCACTGAACACCGAAATCCCGAACAAGACCCATGGTTGCAGGCGCGTGACATTGCCATGGTGGAGTTGCTCTACAGCAGCGGTTTGCGCGTGGCTGAACTCACCGGACTGGATGTACAAGCCAGTGCCCAAGCCCGCGGCTGGATCGACATGGACAGTGCCGAGGCCCATGTGCTGGGCAAAGGTTCAAAGCGACGCAGTGTGCCGGTGGGTGAACAAGCGATGACCGCCCTGCAAACTTGGTTGTCTGTTCGTATGCAGGGTTTGCCAATGCACGCGCAAAACCAAACCGCTTTGTTTGTCGGGCAACGCGGCACCCGACTCAGCCCGCAAGCGATTTGGCAACGCCTGCGCCAACGCGGTCTGCAAGCCGGCATCAGCACCGCTTTGCACCCACACATGTTGCGTCATTCGTTTGCCAGCCATGTCTTGCAGTCCAGCGGCGACTTGCGCGCTGTGCAAGAGTTGCTGGGTCACGCCAACATCAGCACCACCCAGGTCTACACCCGACTCGATTACCAACATTTGGCGAAAGCCTATGACGCAGCGCATCCACGCGCCCGCAGAAAACAACCATGAAAACCATCACGCTTAAAGCTGGCAAAGAACGTTCGGCCCTGCGCTTTCACCCTTGGGTGTTTGATTCAGCCATTGCCAAGGGCGGCGCAGACCCGGGGGAAACCGTGCGGGTGGAATCACAAACGGGACAGTTTTTAGGTTGGGCCTCGTTCAGTCCCACGTCCAAGATTCGCGCACGCATTTGGAGTTTTCAAAGTGACGAGCGCATCGACAGCGCATTTTTCGAACGGCAAGTTGCTGCGGCTGTGGCCATGCGTGCCCGTTTGCAAGTGCCCAGCAATGGCGAGCGCTTGATCCATGGGGAAGCCGATGGTTTGCCGGGCTTGATCGTCGATCGATATGACGACACCTTGGTGGCGCAGTTCTTGTCCGCGGGCACCGAGCGATTTAAATCCGAAATTGTGAAAGCCTTGGTGTTGCACACCGATGCGAAACGGGTGTTTGAGCGCTCCGACTCCGGTGTGCGAGGCTTGGAAGGCTTGCCTGCGGTGACGGGATGGCTCTACCGTGCTGATGGTGCAAGCGATGACACCGCGATCGTGATTCAAGAACACGATTGGTCTTTGCAACTCGACATTGCCGAAGGCCACAAGACCGGCTTCTACCTTGACCAACGCGACAGCCGTTTGAAGTTCGCCGAGTACACACGCCGCTTGAATTTGCGCCAAGTCCTCAATTGCTATTGCTACACCGGCGGCTTCAGTGTGGCGGCACTCAGCGGCATGCGCCAAAGCGGTGCCTTGGGTGCGGGTGCGCTGGTGATGTCGGTGGACTCGTCCGGTCCAGCCATTGCCAAAGCCCAAGCCAATGTGCAACGCAACGGGTTCACCAGCGACAACGCAAGTTTCATGGACGCTGATGTGAACGCCACCCTGCGCAGCTTGCACAAAGAAGGCCGCCAATTCGATGGCATCGTGCTTGACCCCCCCAAATTCGCCCCCAGTGCGGCCCATGCCGATCGCGCCGCGCGGGCTTACAAAGACATCAACCGCTGGGCTTTCAAACTGCTGGTGCCAGGTGGCGTTTTGTTCACCTACAGTTGCTCGGGTGGCATACCGCCTGAGTTGTTCCACAAAATCGTGGCTTCGGCGGGCACCGATTCGGGTGTGGACGCCTACATTTTGGAGCGGGTGCAAGCCGCACCCGATCACCCGATGACGGTCAACTTTCCCGAAGGTGAATACCTGAAGGGTTTGATTTTGATGAAGAAATAGCCCTTGGTCTTGAATGCTGGCTAAACTGCCCCACTTTGTTTGTTTCGTTGAAAGTCCTGCCCATGTTGATCCCCGCTACCGTACTGACTGGTTTTTTAGGTTCCGGCAAAACCACCTTGCTCAAACGGGTGTTGTCTGAATCGCATGGTTTGAAAATAGCCATCATCGAAAACGAGTTTGGCGAGGAGAACATCGACAACGAGATTTTGGTGGCCGACACCAAAGAACACATTGTGCAGATGAGCAATGGTTGTGTCTGTTGCACCATCCGTGAGGATTTGCGCACCACCTTGCAAGACCTGGCCGAAAAGAAACGCAAAGGTGAACTCGACTTCGAGCGTGTAGTGATTGAAACCACCGGCTTGGCCGATCCCGGCCCGGTGGCGCAAACTTTTTTCATGGACGATGAAATTGCCGAGAGCTATTTGCTTGACTCGGTGCTCACCTTGGTCGATGCCAAGCATGCGGCTCAAACCTTGAACGACCGTCAAGAAGCGCGGCGTCAGGTGGGTTTCGCCGATCAAATCTTTATCAGCAAAAGTGAGTTGGTCTCTGCCGAAGAATTGGACGCATTGCAACACCGCTTGAAGCACATGAATCCGCGTGCCCCCCAGCAAACGGTGCACTTTGGCGATGTGCCGATCAGCAAAGTGTTTGATTTGCGCGGTTTCAACTTGAACACCACCTTGGAAATTGACCCCGACTTTTTGAATGAAGGCCATGATCACCATCACCATGATGGCGAACATTGCGACCATCCTTCGCACCAACACGATCACCACGGCGATCACGATCATGTGCCCGGTCATGGCCATGGTCACCATCACCACCACGATGACGACGTCAAAAGCTTCGTCTTCAAGGCCGATCGCGCTTTGGACCCCGCCAAGTTGGAAGACTTTTTAGGTGCCATCGTGAACATCTACGGCCCACGCATGCTGCGCTACAAAGGCGTTTTGCACATGAAAGGCACAGATCGCAAAGTGATTTTCCAAGGCGTGCATCAGCTCATTGGCAGTGATTTAGGCCAGCCTTGGGAACCCCAAGAGAAGCGAATGAGCAAAATGGTATTCATTGGGATTGATTTGCCACGCGATATTTTTCTGCAAGGCTTGGAACAGTGCTTATCCTGAGTACAATCCGCGCGCCATTGGCATGGGTGTCCAACATCCCTTGCCATGAAGGCTTCAAGATGGACCAGCACAACAAACAGCAGCCGGGATAGGGTGTACTTGCACCTGACACCAATCTGTCAGGAGACTTGCAGTGAAAACGACAAAGCATTCCAAAAAGACCAAAGCCAAGCCCCAGGCTGCGACAAAACCCGCTGTTAAAAAAGCGACTTTGAAAAAACCGCTGGCCAAAAAAGTCGTGGCCAAGAAGCCCATTGCCAAGAAAGTCGTCACCAAGAAAGCCGTGGCTGTGAAAAAAGCGGCTCCTCAGAAAGTTGTCGCCAAGAAAGCCGTGGCCAAGAAAGTTGTCGCCAAGAAAGTTGTCGCCAAGAAAGTTGTCGCCAAGAAAGTTGTGGCGAAGAAAGTTGTGGCGAAGCAGCCCATTGCCAAGAAACCCGTTGCCAAAAAACAGATAGTCAAAAAACCGATCGCCAAAAAAGCAGTTCCCACCCCTCAAACAGTCTCCCAAAAGGCGGCCCCGTCCAAGCCCAAAGCCAAGACACCGCCCGTTGCCAAGAAACCTTCATCCGCTCAATCTGCTTCTAAATCCGTGTCCACTGCCTCCAAACTAAAAACCGCCCAAGCTGCTGCTGTGAAAGCAAGCCCCTACAAAACCACACCCGCAGTCCAGACACCACCTGCCGTCGAGGTGGCGAAAAAATCGCCGCGCGCTGCCAAAGCCATGGCCATGATGCCGCCCCCACCTGGACAAAGTGTGGCCTCCACAACGGCCAAATCAAGCTATGGCCCGATCTCTGTGCCCTCTTTGCCCACCGTGGTACCCATGATTCCCGTCAAAGACCCCAAGCTGGCCAACAACTGGAAGTCCAAAACAGCAGAAACCATCACCGAGGCCGAAGTCATGGCCATGTCAGATGACGACTACATGAACGCATTTCAGATGGCGTACTTTCGACACAAACTCGTGCAGTTGAAAACCGACATCCTGATCAATGCAGGTGAAACCACTGAACATTTGCGTGAAGACACGGTCATCGTGCCCGACCCAGCAGACCGCGCCACCATCGAAGAAGAGCATGCCTTGGAATTGCGCACCCGCGACCGTGAGCGCAAGTTGCTAAAGAAGATCGAGCAATCGATAGGTCGCATCGACAGCGGTGACTATGGCTACTGCGACGAAACCGGCGAACCGATTGGTGTGGGGCGTTTGATTGCCCGCCCGACCGCCACCTTGTCTTTGGAAGCCCAGCAGCGCCGTGAACTCAAGCAAAAAATGTTTGGCGATTGATTGGCGGGTCGCGACGCAACCCAAGCAGGCCCAAGCGGCCTGTTTTTTTTGGCCGATTTCATCTCATAAGCCACTTTGAGTATCGATGCTAAGTGCTTATTTCATATGATTTTTTATCTCAAGACCTGATTCAAAAACAAGCCTAAGTTGTTGATTTCATTTGTAAAAACACAATGCGGGACTTGTCAGATGAGAAAACTCTGTTAAAGTGCAAACAAGTGGTATTTAGTGGAAGATTGTGAAATACATCGTCCATTTGGCCAATTGATTGTCAAAAAAAGGGTTGTCTGCCGTGTTTCAAGGTGCGTCGTCGCTGAGTTTGGATGCCAAAGGCCGTTTGTCGGTGCCCACAAGGCATCGCGATGTGCTGAGCGCCACCGCCGCTGGCCAGCTCACCATCACGCGCCACCCACATGGTTGTTTGATGATTTTTCCGCGTACCGAGTGGGAGAAATTTCGCGACCGTGTCGCCGCACTGCCCATGACAGCGCAATGGTGGAAGCGCATTTTTTTGGGCAATGCCATGGATGTTGACATGGATGGCACGGGCCGCATCTTGGTGTCGCCCGAATTGCGCAGTGCAGCCCACATCAGCAAAGAAGCTGTCTTATTGGGTATGGGCACCCATTTTGAGTTGTGGGACAAAGCCACGTATGACGCCCAAGAAGCCGAAGCCATGCAGGGCGAGATGCCCGATGTGTTTCGTGATTTTTCGATTTAACGTGGAATGGCAACAACTGAATGGGCACACACCACCGTCATGTTGAAGGAGGCGGTCGAGGCGCTGGACGTCCAGGCCGAAGCCACTTATGTCGACACAACCTTTGGCCGCGGCGGGCATGCAAAGCGCATCTTGACCCAACTCGGCCCACAGGGGCGCTTGATCGCCTTCGACAAAGACCCGCAAGCAGTGGCCACAGCCCAAGCGATCAACGACCCCCGACTGACGATCAGGCACCAAGGATTTGCCGCCCTGAACCAATTGCCAAGCCACAGCGTCGCCGGGGTGCTGATGGATCTGGGCGTGAGCTCACCGCAAATCGACGACCCGCAGCGCGGCTTCTCCTTTCGTCAAGACGGCCCACTGGACATGCGGATGGACTCCAGCCGAGGCCCAAGCGTGAACGAATGGCTGGCAGAGGCAAAAACCGAACAGATCGCACAGGTGATTCGTGACTATGGAGAAGAGCGTTTTGCCAATGGCATTGCCAAAGCCATCGTTGCCAAGCGTGACGCGGGGCAACTGCCCGCCACCACGTTGGGGATGGCTGCATTGGTGGCTGATGTGGTCAAAACACGTGAACCTGGTCAAAACCCAGCGACCCGCACCTTTCAAGCTTTTCGCATTTACATCAATGGTGAGTTGGATGAACTGCAACAAGCCTTGGACGCCAGTTACGACATCTTGCAAGACGGAGGGCGGTTGGTGGTGATCAGTTTTCATTCCTTGGAAGACCGCATGGTCAAACAATTCATCGCCAAACATTCGCGTGAGGTGTATGACCGCCGAGCGCCTTTTGCGGCTCCGCCTGCATTGGGCTTCAAGGCCTTGGGTCGTCAACGACCTAGTGACGATGAGGTGCGTGCCAACCCACGCAGTCGCAGCGCCATCTTGCGTGTGGCGCAGCGTGTTCGCCAACCGGAGGCGGCATGACGCGGGTCAGCGCATTGCTTTTGGTGGCGGTCCTGCTCAGTGCTTTGTATCTGGTGCGCACGCAGTATGAATCGCGTCGGCTCTATACCGAGATCGATCGCGCCAAAGCACAAGCGCAGCGCTTGGAAACCGAATTCGATCGATTGGATGTCGAGCGCGGTGCCCAAGCGACCCCACTGCGGGTAGAGAAATTGGCACGTGAGCAATTGCACATGCACACGATTTCGCCAGCCATCACCCAATACGCTTCACCGCAGCGCGGTGTGGTGGAGAGTGCTGTGATTTCCGAAGACAAGGCGCAGCCATGAGCAGCCGCAGCGTGCAATACGCCAGCAACCCCCTGTTGGCCAGCAAGACACCGATTTGGCGCAGCCAATTCATCGTTGCTTGCATTGCTTTGGGATTCATCGGATTGGTGCTGCGCGCTGCTTATGTCCAGGTGGTGGACAACGCTTTTTTCCGCAAGCAAGGCATTGTTCGGTTCGAGCGTCAGTTGGAAATTCCGGCGAACCGTGGACGAATTTTGGACCGCCATGGACTGATCCTGGCGTCAAGTGTGCCCATGCCCAGCATTTGGGCCTGCCCCGAAGAAATTGAATTCGATCTGGTCAAATTCAAAGCCTTGGCCCAGTTACTGGACATGCCCTTGGCCGAGTTGCAAACCAAGGTCAAAAATAAAAAGAAAAGTTTTGTTTGGCTCAAGCGACAGTTGGACATGCCCACTGGTAAACAAATCGCTGATTTGGGCATCCACGGCATCTACACCCGCATGGAATACAAGCGCATGTATCCCCAAGGCGAGGCGGCCGCGCATGTGGTGGGTTTCACCAACGTCGAGAACACAGGCCAAGAAGGTGTGGAGTTGACCTTCAACACACATCTGGGTGGCAAAAGCGGCTCACGGCGGGTTATCAAGAATGGCCAAGGTCAAGTGATTGAAGGCATTGGTGATTTGATTCCGCCGGAGGAAGGCCGCGATTTGCAGTTGAGCATCGACAGCAAAGTCCAGTACTTTGCCTATCAGCGCTTGCGTGAAGCCGTGTTGGACAACAAGGCGGCCGCTGGCAGCATTGTGGTGCTGGATACGCAAACCGGTGATGTGTTGGCGCTGGCCAACTACCCCAGTTACTCGCCCGACAAACGCAGCAACTTAAACGGGGCCCTGCGAAACCGGGCCTTGACCGACACCTTTGAGCCTGGCTCGACCATGAAGCCTTTCGTCATCGGTTTGGCCATGGAAAAAGGCTTGGTTAAACCCGAGACCATGATCGACACCGCGCCCGGCAAGCTCAATATGTACGGCATGACGGTCACCGACGCCCACCCACACGGCATGTTGAGTGTGAACGAGGTGATTCAAAAATCCAGCAATGTGGGGACTGTCAAGATCGCCATGCGCATGCCACCCAAGGACATGTGGGAGATGTACACCCAAGTCGGGTTTGGTCAAAAGCCCCAGGTTCCCTTTCCCGGCGCAGTCGCTGGCCGCTTGCGGGCTTACAAAACCTGGCGTCCCATGGAGCAAGCCACCATGAGTTACGGCTATGGGCTGTCAACCAGTTTGTTTCAACTGGCGCAGGCCTACACCGTGTTTGCACGCGATGGCGAAATTGCCAATGTAAGCCTGCTCAAGCGACAGGAAAAGGTGGCTGGTGTGCGGGTAATGAATGCACAGAACGCCGCGTCGGTGCGCCACATGCTGCACATGGTCACAGGTCCAGGGGGCACGGCACCCAAGGCACAGACCATGGGCTATTCGGTGGGTGGCAAAACTGGCACGGCACATAAATTGGATGGCAAGAGCTACGCCAGCAAAAAATACCGTGGCTTTTTTGTCGGCATGGCACCGATTGAAAACCCGCGCATCGTGGTCGCGGTCATGATCGATGAGCCCACCGCCGGACGCTATTTTGGCGGTGATGTGGCCGCGCCTGTATTCAGTCAAACGGTGCAGCAAACCTTGCGCATCTTGGAGGTGCAACCTGACATGGCGGTCAAGCCCCAAGTGGTGGCCAAAGCTGAAGCGGAGTCGTTTTGATGCAGCAATTGCACACGCCCGATCAAGCCGCGCACTGGCTGCGTGGTTTGGTGCACGGCTCCTTGCAATCTGACAGCCGCCATGTGCGTGAGGGTGATGGTTTTTTAGCCTGGGCCGGACAGTCGCAGGATGCACGGCATCATGTGGTTCAAGCATGGCAACAAGGTGCAGCCGCTTGCTTGGTGGAAGCCGAGGGCATCGAAGCTTTTGAAGCGATCAACGATTTAGCCTTGCACCATGTGTCTATTGCTTGCATGACACAACTCAAAGCACGTTGCGGTTTGATTGCCAACGCCTACCATGAGTCACCCAGTCGACAACTGGACATGTTGGCGGTGACCGGCACCAATGGCAAAACTTCAACCGCTTGGTGGTTGTCGCAGGCATTGAATAAATTGCATAAGCCCTGTACCTTGGTTGGCACACTGGGCTTGGGCCAACCCGGTGACATGCGCACTACCGGCTTGACCACGCCAAATCCATTGCAGTTGCACCAACAGTTGCGACAGTGGGTGCGAGAGGGCGTGCGCGCCTGTGCCATCGAAGCTTCTTCCATTGGATTGTCTGAGCACCGCTTGGAGGGTGTGCAAATTCGCACCGCCATCTTCACCAACTTCAGTCAAGACCACTTGGACTACCACGGCGAGATGACCCAGTATTGGGCGGCCAAGCAGCGCTTGTTCGATTGGCCTGAATTGAAGGCGGCCGTGGTGAATCTGGATGACCCGATGGCGTCGACCTTGATGGCGCACCTGACATTGCGACCGGAAGTGAAGGCCTGGACCGTTTCCATGCAAAACAAGGCTGACATCCAAGCGCGACATGTGAGAACCACGTCCATCGGTGTTGAGTTTGAAGTGGTTGAAGGCGCGCAAAGTATTCCGATGCACAGTCAGGTTTTGGGTCACTTCAATGTGCTGAATCTATTGGGCGTGATGGCTGTGTTGCGTGACCTGGGATTCAGCTTGCAGCAAGCGGTGAACGCTTGTAAGGATGTGCAATCGGTACCAGGCCGGATGCAACGTGTGGGCAAACCCGGACAGCCGGCGGTGGTGATCGACTATGCCCACACACCGGATGCTGTGGACAAGGCGCTGCAAGCCTTGCGGCCTTGGGCTGAGGCCCGAGGTGGAAAAGTGATTTGTATTCTGGGCTGTGGTGGTAACCGCGACAGCAGCAAACGCGCCCCGATGGCACGCTTGGCCGAGCAAGCTGCAGACTTGGTTTGCCTGACCAGCGACAACCCGCGCGATGAAGATCCGCTGGAGATCTTGTCGCAGATGCGCCAAGGAATGAGGTTGCCTGAAAACGCATGGGTGTTGGTAGACAGGGCTCAGGCGATTGCGCAAGTCATTGCCCAATCGCGTGCCGAAGACGTGGTGTTGATCGCCGGCAAAGGTCATGAAACCTACCAAGAAATCCAGGGCGTGATGCACGGATTCGCCGATGTGGATCATGCCGAGTTGGCGCTGCATCGATGGGGGCGCGCATGACCGCCATGAACCTGCGCTTGTCGCAAATTCAAGATTGGTTGCCTGGCAGTCGTCTGATCGGTGACCCGAACCTGTCGATTGCACGTGTCCATACCGACAGTCGCAGTGTGCAGGCCGATGATTTGTTTGTCGCCTTGCAAGGCGAGCGTTTCGACGCCCACGATTACCTGGCGCAATTGCCAACCGCTGGCGTGAAAGCGGCCATCGCGCAACATGGCTTAGCCCAAGCCGGCCTGATGGGCTTGGAGGTGGACGACACCAAACGTGCATTGGGCGAATTAGCCCATGCATGGCGCCAACAATTTGACATTCCCCTGATTGCTGTGACGGGTAGCAATGGCAAAACCACGGTCACCCAAATGATTGCCTGCATGTTGCGCGCATGGCAAGCACAAGCCTCATTGGCCACGCAAGGTAATTTCAACAACGACATCGGTGTGCCGTTAACCTTGCTGCGATTGCGCGATACACACCGCGTCGCCGTCGTCGAATTGGGCATGAACCACCCGGGTGAAATCGCGCAGTTGGCAGCCTGGTCTGCGCCCAGTGTCGCGGTGGTCAACAATGCACAACGCGAACACCAAGAATTCATGCAAAGTGTGGCGGCCGTGGCTGAGGAAAACGGTGCGGTGTTGCAATCCTTGCCCGCCGATGGTTGGGCGGTTTTCCCAGCCAGTGACGCGCATCAATCGGTTTGGCGCAAGTTGGCTGGCGCACACGCCATCATGGACTTTGGCACGCCAACCGCCGCGGTTCAAATGATGCAAGCCGAATGGCATGCCGATCATTGGCAATTGCAGTTGCAAACGCCCCAAGGTGCGCTGCATTGCCAGTTGCGCATGGCGGGTCTTCACAATGTGCATAACGCCATGGCCGCAACAGCTGGCGCGTTGGCCGCGGGTGCACCCCTACTTGCTGTTGCGCAAGGCCTGTCGAATTTTGTGGCGGTCAGTGGTCGTTCCTCCAGCTTCGCGTTGCACTGGCCGGGGCACAGCTTTAGCTTGATTGATGACAGCTACAACGCCAACCCCGATTCGGTGTTGGCTGCAATTGATTTATTGGCCAAAGCGCCGGCACCGCGTTTGTTGGTGTTGGGCGACATGGGTGAAGTGGGCGATCAAGGCCCGCAGTTCCATCAAGAGGTGGGCGCCTATGCCAAACAGGCAGGCATTGACCAACTCTTCACCTTGGGCAGCTTGTGTGAACACAGTGCCAACGCATTTTCTGGTTCACAGCATTTCAAAAGCATGGATGCATTGCAACAGCAGGTGTTGATCACAGCCGGTCACATGGCCAGTGTGCTGGTCAAAGGTTCGCGCTTCATGCGCATGGAGCGCGTGGTGCAAAGTTTGCAAGCGGCTCATTCCTCGGCATCCGCGTCGAAAAAGGAGGCTTCATGCTGCTGAGTCTGGCCCAATGGCTGCAATCGTTGTCACCCGAATATGGCTTTCTGCGCGTGTTCCAGTACCTGACTTTCAGAGCGGTGATGGCGGCCTTGACCGCATTGCTGATTGGTTTGGCTGCAGGCCCAGCGGTGATCCGCAAACTCAGCGCGTTGAAAATCGGTCAACCGATTCGTGGCTATGGCATACAAACCCACCTGAGCAAATCGGGCACGCCGACCATGGGTGGTGTGTTGATCTTGTTGTCGATTGCAATTTCAACCTTGCTCTGGGTCGAGTTGTCCAACCGCTTTGTTTGGATTGTGTTGTTGGTCACTTTGGGATTTGGGGCCATCGGCTGGGTCGACGATTGGCGCAAAGTGGTGAATAAAGATCCCGAGGGCATGCCTTCGCGCGAAAAATACCTGTGGCAATCTTTGATTGGCTTGCTCGCCGCACTTTATTTGGTGTTCAGTATCTCTGAGGTGAGCAATTACAAGGTGTTGGAATTGTTCTTCAGCTGGGTTCGCTCTGGTTTTGATGTCAACTTGCCGCCCAAAGCCGGTTTGTTGGTGCCGTTCTTCAAGGAAATCAGTTATCCCTTGGGCGTCTTGGGCTTTGTCATTCTGACCTATTTGGTGATTGTGGGTTCCAGCAATGCGGTGAATTTGACCGATGGACTCGACGGTTTGGCCATCATGCCCGTGGTCATGGTGGGATCGGCATTGGGTGTCTTTGCCTATGCCGCAGGCAGCGCGGTGTATTCCAAGTATTTATTCTTTCCACACATCCCCGGTGCCGGTGAGTTGCTGGTGTTTTGTGCCGCTATCGCGGGCGCCGGTTTGGCCTTCCTCTGGTTCAACACTCATCCAGCCCAAGTGTTCATGGGCGATGTCGGTGCCTTGGGTTTGGGTGCGGCTTTGGGCACCATCGCGGTCATTGTTCGGCAAGAAATTGTGTTGGCCATCATGGGCGGCATTTTTGTCGCCGAGGCGTTGTCGGTGATGCTGCAAGTGAGCTATTTCAAATACACCAAACGCAAATACGGCGAAGGGCGGCGCATCTTAAAGATGGCGCCATTGCATCACCATTTTGAAAAGACGGGTTGGAAAGAAACCCAAGTGGTGGTGCGGTTTTGGATCATCACCATGTTGTTGTGTTTGGTGGGCTTGTCCACGTTGAAGCTGCGTTGACCATGAACATGTTGCACAACCTTCATATCTTGCTGCTGGGTCTGGGCGACTCCGGCTTGGCCATGGTGCGTTGGTGTGTTTTGCAAGGTGCCCAAGTCACGGTGGTGGACAACCGCGCACAGCCGCCGGGTTTGACGGCATTGCAAGCGCAAGCAGGGCATGTGAACTTCAAAACCCAAGCCTTCAGCGCCGACTTGGTGACCGATGATGTCAAAGCCGTGTTCAAAAGTCCTGGCTTGAGCCCTGCACAAGTGGCCCCAGTCTGGGAGGCCGCCCAAGCGCGTGGTTTGTGGGTGGGTACCGAACTCAGTTTGTTTGCCCATGCTTTGGCGCAACTCAAACAGGTGCAAGCCTATCAACCGCAGGTGTTGGCCATCACGGGTACCAACGGGAAAACCACGGTCACCAGTCTCACCGGTTTGTTGGTGGCACGTGCCGGGCACAAAGTGGCCGTTGCTGGCAATATCGGCCCCACTTTGTTGGACACCTTGCGTGAAAAGCTGGCCGATTTGCCTGCTGTGTGGGTGTTGGAGTTGTCCAGTTTTCAGCTCGACGGCGAGGTTCAATTTGAACCCACGGCGGCCTGTATTTTGAACTTGACGCAAGACCATTTGGATTGGCACGCCAACATGGCGGCGTATGGCCAGGCCAAAGCACGTATTTGGGGAACGCATGCCCTGGGCGTGTTGCCGCGCAACGATCAGGTTGTGATGGACTTGTGGCCCTCAGACAGCAAGGATAAAAAAATAGCACCCCGGGCGCGTCTGTCTTTCGGTGCCGACTTGCCGCAGATGCCAGGTGACTTCGGTTTGTCGCTTGAAAACGGCATGCGTTGGCTGGTGCGCGCTGCACCAGCCGAAGAACCGGTCGGTAAGCGCGGCCGTGTGATGGACGATACATTGCATATCCAGCGGTTGATGCCCGCCGATGCATTGCGCATTCGCGGAGAACACAATGCCTTGAACGCCTTGGCCGCCTTGGCCTTGGCCAGCACCTGTTGCAACAGCTTGGCACCCTTGCTCCATGGTTTGCGCGAATACACCGGCGAGCCGCACCGCTTGTCCACGGTGGCCATCATCAATGACATCACCTATGTCGATGACAGCAAGGGGACGAATGTCGGTGCCACTGTGGCTGCCATCAACAGCCTCGGCGCAGACGGCAAACTGGTGGTCATCATGGGTGGAGATGGCAAAGGTCAAGACTTTTCCCCGTTGTGCGAACCGGTCATGGCGCATGTGTGCAGTCTGGTGTTGATCGGCCAAGACGCAGACTTGTTGGCGCAAGCCTTGGCCATCACTGGTGTGCCTCAGCACCGCGCGCAAGACATGGCGCAAGCTGTGGACTTGGCCACGCAGGCTGCGCAAACCAATGACATTGTGTTGTTGTCGCCCGCTTGTGCCAGTTTGGACATGTACAGCAACTACGTCGCGCGTGCACAAGCTTTTGTCGGCGCGGTGCAAGCCCACGGTTTGATGGAGGGCCAAGCATGAGCATGGCCAAGCTGAGTTGGATCGACCGCATGGGTGTGTGGTTTGGCAACCCGCCTAAAGACAGCATTGATGCCTTGCCCGTGCGCGTGCACGGACAACAATTCAGCACGGGTGCAGCCCCAGGCAGCGTCAAAGGCTTTGACCAATCACTGATTTGGGCCATTGCGGGTTTGTTGATGTGGGGTTTGGTGATGGTTTACTCCGCCTCGATTGCCTTGAATGACAACGCGCAGTCCTCTGGTGCCTTTCAGACGCAATATTTGATTCGGCACACCTTGTCGTTGAGCATTGGGTTCATTGCAGCGCTCTTGGTCTTTCAAATTTCCATGGACACCTGGGAAAAGTGGGCACCCTGGGTGTTCATTGCGTCCATCGTTTTATTGATTTTGGTGCTGATCCCCTTCATTGGCAAAAGTGTCAACGGCGCACGTCGCTGGATTGGTTTCGGGGTGATGAATTTCCAGCCTTCTGAGTTTGCCAAGTTGGGCACGCTGTTGTATGCCGCTGACTACATGGTGCGCAAGATGGACGTGAAGGAAAAGTTCTTCAAAGCGGTCATGCCCATGGCGATCGCCATTGGCATTGTGGGCTTGTTATTGTTGGCTGAGCCTGACATGGGCGCATTTTTAGTGATTGCCGTGATTGCCATGGGCATCTTGTTTCTGGGTGGAGTGAATGCCCGCATGTTCTTGCTGATCAGCAGCATTTTGGTGGTGGCGTTTGGTTTCATGATCGCGTTGTCACCCTGGCGGCGCGAACGCATCTTTGCTTACCTCGACCCCTTTGGCGCAGAGCATGCTTTGGGCAAAGGATTTCAGCTCTCGCATTCCTTGATCGCATTTGGCCGCGGCGAAATTTTTGGCGTTGGCTTGGGCGGGAGCGTGGAGAAACTGCATTGGCTGCCCGAAGCGCACACCGACTTTTTGCTGGCCGTCATCGGCGAGGAATTTGGATTGGTGGGTGTGGTCATCGTCATTGGCGTCTTCATGTGGTTGACCCGACGCATCATGTTCATTGGTCGCAATGCCATTGCCATGGACCGTGTCTTCTCCGGTTTGGTCGCCCAAGGTGTTGGCATCTGGATGGGCTTTCAGGCCTTCATCAACATGGGGGTGAAC
>Ga0187843_10001006_pt1 | contig 18401 bp, 17 predicted proteins | sample SpaLakP09_SKY_43_FD_134516 | JGI IMG/M metagenome (GOLD analysis project Ga0187843, IMG submission 134516) | Oligotrophic lake water microbial communities from Sparkling Lake, Wisconsin, USA - SP09_SKY_43 | ecosystem: Environmental > Aquatic > Freshwater > Lake | place: USA: Sparkling Lake...
GCGCCATGGCGCAGGTAAGGGTGGCAGTGCGGCCTGCGCTGGGCGAAATCGCGCAGTTCGTGCTGGCGCAGCAGGCCCAGTGGACCGGCAAGACCGACCTGCACGCCGAACCACACCAGCAGGTATTCAAGCCAGCGCGGGCAGGCGAAACTATTGTGTATCAGCTTGCGGTGGCTGCCGAGCGAGTGGCCAAGCAGCAGTACCAGGCTCGTGGTCACGACGAACAGGGTGATGGCTGCCGGGCTGGCTGTCATGGCGCCGCCGACCAGCGCGCCGCACAGCATGGTGGTCAGCCACAGCGAGCGAAGCGGCGAGTAGCGCACCACGCCTTCCAGGACATCATTGTCGTCGCGAACCTGGGCGCGATGAAGCGTCATTCAGACCAGACCATCGAACAGCAGGACATCGACCATGTCGCCCGCCGCAACGCTGGCTTGCTCCGCATGCAGCACCACCATGCAGTTCGCCTCCGACATCGAGCGCAGGATGCCCGAGCCCTGCGAACCGGTGATGCGTACCTGCTGCTCGCCGTCGGAGGTGAGCGCCAGGATGCCGCGCTGGTATTCGGTGCGGCCAGGTTTTTTGCGGATGGCGCCCGCGGACTTGACCTTCACCAGCAATTGCGGGGCTTCGGCCCCCATCATGCGTAGCAAGGCCGCGCGCGCGAAGAAATAGAACGACACCATCACCGCCACAGGATTGCCGGGCAGGCCAAACAGGAAGGCGCTGTGGCCATCCGAGGCGATGCGCCCGAACGCCATGGGACGGCCCGGGCGCATGCCCAGCTTCCAGAACGTGACCTCGCCCAGCCTGGCCATGATGTCGCGCGTGTAGTCCGCCTCGCCGGCCGATACGCCGCCGGACGTGACGATGGCGTCGGCCTGTGCGCAGGCCTGGCGCAATGCGTCTTCCAGCGCCTGCGGGTCGTCGCGCACGATACCCATGTCAATGACCTCGCAGCCGAGGCGCGTCAGCATGCCGAACAGGGTGTAGCGGTTGCTGTCGTAGACGCAGCCGTCGTCAAGCGGCTGGCCGATGGAGCGCAACTCGTCGCCGGTGGAGAAGAAGGCCACGCGCAGGCGGCGCTGCACCGGCACGGTGGCGATGCCGAGCGAGGCGATCAGCCCCAGGTCGGCCGGGCGGATGATCTTGCCCTTGCGCAGGGCGGCGCTGCCGGCCATCAGGTCTTCGCCGGCAAAGCGGCGGTTGTCGCCGGCGCGAATGGCGCCGGGGGCGATGGTGATGCTGTCGTCGCCGATCGTGGCCACCAGCTCGTGCGGGATCACGCTGTCGCAGCCGGACGGCATGACGCCTCCGGTCATGATGCGCACGCATTGTCCTGCTGCGGGAACCGCGTCCGACGGCCGGCCAGCGAGCACGGTGCCGATGACGGCAAGCGTGACGGATGCATCGGTTTTCAGGTCGGCGCCGCGCAGGGCGTAGCCGTCCATGGCGGAATTGTCATGCGCCGGGACGCTGATGGGCGAGATAATGTCGGCGGCCAGCACGCGGTCGAGGGCCGCGAGCAGTGGCACGTTCTCCGCCGCTTCCAGCGGCGTGATGAATTGCGCGATGATGCGCTGGGCATCGCGGACCGGCAGTGCGTCCGGGTCGTAACCGGACAGGCAGCTGATGACGTCGTCCAGGGTCATGCTTCGACTTCGTATTTTTGCAGGTCGCCCAGCGTGTTGATGTTGCGGAAGCCGCTGGCGTCGTCGAAGCGCACGGCCACCACCTTGATATCCTTGTACCAGCCGTCCATGCGGCGGCCACCCAGTTCCAGGTAGGCCGACAGGACCGGCAGCAATTCGGTTTTCATCAGGGCGAACACGGGCTGCGGCTGGATCTGCGTGCTGCCGTCATCGGTCACTTCGTCGGTCACGGCCAGCGCCAGGTCGGCATGGGCTTCCATCAGCGCGATATGCAGGCGCGACACCAGGTCAGTAGGCAGGAAGGGCGAGTCGCACGGCACCGTGACCAGGAAGTCGGTGGTGCAGCGGCGCAGGCCTGTTTCCAGGCCGGCCAGCGGGCCTTCGAAACCTTTCAGGTCGTCCGGCCACACGGGCGCGCCGAACACGCCGTAGGCATCGAGGTTCTGGTTGGCGTTGATGACCACGCGCTTTACCTGCGGCGCCAGGCGGCGCAGCACGTGCGCCACCATGGTCGAATTGCGGAAGCGCTGCAGGCCCTTGTCGACGTTGCCCATGCGGCTGCCGCGGCCACCCGCAAGAATAAGCCCGGTGACACTACCGTTTTCCGTCATGGCAAGGTCCAGTTTTCAATTTTCAGTCCGGGTACGCGCGCAAACTCGCGTACATTATTTGTCACGAGAACGGCGCCCAGCGCCAGCGCATGTGCGGCGATAAGAGTATCCAAAGGACCAATCGGCGTCCCGGACGATTCCAGATGAGCGCGCAAACTTCCATATTTGGAAGCTGCGGTGGAATCGAAAGCAGGTTGCTGCAGCATGGCCAACCAATCATCCAACACGCGTTTGCTTCTTGCTGAGGCGCTCTTCGCAAGCCCGTACTGCAACTCCGCGACGCTGATAGCCGATATTCCAATGTCGCTAGGCTCGTGCTGCTTGAATCGTGGCAGGACAGTCAACGGTTTTTCTTTGATGAGATAAATAAGAATATTGGTATCGAGCAGAAATTTCATTCTCCCTCCAAAGATTCCCTGATTTGCTGCTCCTCTGGCTGATTGCGCTCGATAACGACATCAGCATCAAATTCCTGCAGCATGGCAAAAAAATCCGACCATTCAGGATTGATTGGGGTGAGCACGAGTGAGTTCCCGACTTGCTTGATCGAAAGCTCTTTGGTCGTCACTCGAAATTCCTTTGGAAGACGAACCGCCTGGCTTCGCCCGGACATGAATACTTTCGCATTTGCCATGACATGCAACCTCGTCGAAATGGTATATCTTTATGATATATACCATTGCCCAGATTTTCAACCGCCGATATAGGACATTTCCACTTTTTTGTCGCCGCGCTCGATCCCGCTGGTGTTGATGGTGCGGGTTTCGGAATAGCGGTCGGCACGCACACGCCACAGCTGGCCGATGGCGCCGGAGATTTCGGCGTCGCTGCGGCCTTCGCGCAGCAGGGCGCGCAAGTCGTGGCCGCGGGTGGCGAACAGGCAGGTGTACAGCTTGCCTTCGGTGGACAGGCGCGCGCGCGAACAGTCCTTGCAGAACGCTTGCGTGACGCTGGAAATGAGGCCCACTTCGCCGCCGCCGTCCGCGTAGCGCCAGCGCGCCGCGGTTTCGCCGCTGTAGTTGGCGCCCACCGGCAGCAAGGGCATCTCGGCCGCAATGCGGCGCACCACCTCGGCCGACGGGATCACTTCGGCCAGGTTCCAGCCGTTCGACGCGCCCACGTCCATGTATTCGATGAAGCGCAGGATATACGGGCTGCCCTTGAAATGGCGCGCCATCGGCAGGATTTCCTGGTCGTTCATGCCGGCCTTGACCACCATGTTGACCTTGATCGGGCCCAGGCCCACGCCGTGCGCGGCGTCGATCCCGGCCAGCACGTCGGCCACGGCGAAGTCGACGTCGTTCATGCGCTTGAAAGTGGCGTCGTCGAGCGCGTCGAGCGACACCGTCACGCGGGTCAGTCCCGCGTCCTTGAGCGACTGCGCTTTTTTCGCCAGCAGCGAACCGTTGGTGGTCAGCGTCAGGTCGAGCGCGCGGCCGCCGGGCGTGCGCAGGGCGGCCAGCATGCCGATCAGCTTTTCCAGGTTCTTGCGCAGCAGCGGTTCGCCACCCGTCAGACGGATTTTTTCAACGCCGTGGGCCACGAACAAGGTGGCGATGCGGGTGATTTCCTCGAACGAGAGCAGGGACGCGTGCGGCAGGTAGGCGTAGTCCTTGTCGAACACTTCCTTCGGCATGCAGTACACGCAGCGGAAATTGCAGCGGTCGGTGACCGAAATGCGCAGGTCGTGCAGGGGCCGCCCGAGCGCGTCGCCGAGCAGGCCGGTGGGCGCTTCGAGCACCGTGGGAATGGCCGGGGAGGGCGATCGCGCATCCCCCAGCATGATGATTTTTTCAGCCATGCCAGTACGATAGCACGAGGCCAGCAAGGGCACAGGCGGCGATCAATTTGATGGTGCCGGCCTGGTAGCGGAACAGGGCCACGCAGGCGCCCGCGCTGATGGCGATGGCCACCCAGTCGGGCTGGGCGCCGGCCAGGAACACGTGCTTGCCGAAAAACACCGCCAGGCTGACGATGACCCCGACCACGGCGGCCGAAATGGCGGTCAGCGGGGCGGTCATGCGGACATTGTCGCGCGTCGACTCCACCAGCGGCCCGCCGGCCAGGATGAAGATGAATGAGGGCAAGAATGTGAAATAGGCGGCCACCAGCGCGCCTGCCGTGCCCGCGCCCATGAAACCGACAAACGCGACGATCATGATCAGGGGGCCGGGCGTGGTTTCACCCAACGCCAGGCCGTCGATCATCTGCGCCGCCGTCAGCCACTGGTAATGTTCGACGCCACCCTGGTAGACATAGGGCAGCACCGCGTAGGCGCCGCCGAAGGTCATCATGGCGGCCTTGGTGAAGAACCAGCCCATCTGGGCCAGCGTGCCGGCGGCCCCAAATTGCTGGGCAATCAAGAGCCAGGCGCCCAGGCCAAGCACGGCCCAGGCGGCGCCCACGCGCGCCAGCCGCCGCCACGTGAAGCTGGCGTGTTCCGGGGTGGGCGTGTCGTCGTCGATCAGGGCCAGGCCGTAGGAAGCGTGGCTGCCGGCATGCTTGCCGCCCACCTGGAAATGCGCCGGCAGCAGGCGGCCGCCAAGGGCCCCGATGACGGCGGCGGCAAGCACGATCAAGGGGAAGGGCAGTTTGAAGACGGCAATGGCCAGGAAGGCGGCAATGGCAATCCCGACCAGGGTGCGGTTCTTCAGGGACCGGGTGCCGATGCGCCAGGCGGCGGCCAGCACGATCGCCACGATGGCCGGCTTGATGCCGTACAGGATGCCGGCCACCACGGGCATGCTACCGTAGGCCAGGTATATCCATGACAGCAACATCAGCAACAGCAGCGACGGCAGCACGAACAGCACGCCGGCCATGATGCCGCCGCGCGCCTTGTGCATTAGCCAGCCGATGTAGACCGCCAGCTGGGTGGCTTCGGGGCCGGGCAGCAGCATGCAGTAGTTGAGGGCGTGCAGGAAACGCTGCTCCGAGATCCAGCGCCGCTTTTCCACCAGTTCCGTGTGCATCAGCGCGATCTGGCCGGCCGGGCCGCCAAAGCTGATGAAACCGAGCTTGAGCCAGTACCAGAAGGCGTCGGCCAGGGAAACGGGGGCAGGGCGGATGTCAGGGGCGAGGGACATGTCAACAGGGGCGCACGGGTGCTATGGGTTCCCGCCTCCGCGGGAACGACGCATAAGGATGGGCTCGTCATTCCCGCGGAGGCGGGAATCCACAGCACGTTTGCTTGGCGCGTAAAAAAGGGAAGCACACGGCTTCCCTTTTTTGTGTTGCTAGCGATTACTGACGGGAGGTATCAACCTGGATCAGCGGTTCGTCGACCGGCGGTGGCAGCGGCTTGCGCTCGCGTGGCACGCGCACTGGCTGGGCTGCCTTGGCTGCCGCTTCCTGGGCTGCACGCAGCTTTTCAGGATCGGTTGCCGCCAGGGTCAGGCCGGCCGAGTTGAGGATCTCGTTGAGGTCCGCAACCGGCTTGACGACGACTGGTGCAGGGGCTGGCGCTGGTGCAGGGGCTGGTGCCGGAGCCGCTTGCACCACAGGCGCAGCTTCAACGACAGGTGCAGCTTCAGCTTCAACAGGTGCTGCCACAACCGGCGCCGCGACAACAGCTTCTGCAACTGGTTCTGCTACTGGTTCCGGATCAGGTTCGGCTTCCGGCGTGAACAGGGTCTGCTGGACCAGCGGCGCGTGGACCGGTGCTGCCACTTCCTCCACGACCGGTGCTGGTGCAGGAGCAATCACCTCGGCCACCGGGGCTGGTGCAATGGCTTCCACGACTGGCGCGACGTATTCCGACACCGGCACTGGTTCGGCAGGTGCGGCTGCTTCGATCGCGGCAACAACCGGCGCTGGCGCTGCTGCTTCGACCGCCACTGGCGCCTCGGCATCGTTCTCGCCTGCTTCGTTGTCCATGCCTTCGCTGCCTTCGACGCCTTCGCCACCTTCACGGTCACGACGGTTGCGATTGCGGCCGCCACGACGGCGACGGCGGCGCGGCTCGTCGCCACCGGCTTCGACTTCGATTTCTTCGCCGTTAGGACCGATGGTGGTGATCATCTTCGGTACTGCCGGTGCTGCTTCTGCGTCGACAGCCGGACCGGCGTTGACGGCAACTGCCACGGCTGGCATGGCCAGTTCTTCGCTCTTGCTTTCGGCTACCGGGGTGCGGTAGTCGGCGCGCTCGCGCGGTGGACGCGGTGTGCGTTCAGGACGCTCGCCGCGCTCGGCGCGTTCGCCACGCGGGGCAGCAGCGGCCACGTCGCCTTGCTCGCGCGGCTCGCGTGGTTCACGCGGTGGACGCGGTGCGCGTGGTGGACGGGCTGGTTTGCCTTCGCTGTCGGCGGCCTTGACGCTGTCGTCCTGGGCTGCCTTCGGCTCGCGCTCTTCGCGCTCACGGCCACCTTGCTTGCCGCCACGGGCGCGGCCACGCGGGCCACGGCTGTTGCGGTCGCCGCGATCGCCGCCCGCAGGGGCTTTCGCTGGCGCGGCGGCCGGCGCTGGGGCTGGCGCCACGGCGGCCGGCTCGTCGCCGAAGAAGAAGTTTTTCAGCTTGGCGAAGAAACCAACTTCGGCCGGTGTGGTCAGAACGGGTGCGGCAACCGGTTTCGGTGCTTCGGTACGGTCGACCACGGGCGCCGGCTGCGCAGGGGTAATCGTCTTGACGACGGCTTCCTGGCGCGGCTTGGCTTCTTCTTTTTCGCGCTTGCTGTAACCCATGTCGGTTTCAGCCTGCTCGGCCAGGCTGTAGCTGGCCTGGCTGTCTTCGAGGCGCGGATCGTCGTGCTTGATGCGCTCGAGCTTGTAGTGCGGGGTGTCGAGGTGCTTGTTCGGGATCAGGATCACGCTGATGCGGTGACGGTTCTCGATTTTGAGCACTTCGCCACGTTTTTCGTTCAACAGGAAGGCGGCAACGTCCACCGGCACCTGCACGTGGATGGTGGCCGAATTTTCCTTCATTGCTTCTTCCTGGATGATGCGCAGGACTTGCAGTGCGGACGATTCGGTATCGCGGATGTGGCCCGTGCCCGAGCAGCGCGGGCAGGTCACGTGGCTGCCTTCGGACAGCGAAGGACGCAGGCGCTGGCGCGACAGTTCCATCAGGCCGAAGCGGGAAATCTTGCCCATCTGGACGCGCGCACGGTCGTGGTGCAGCGCATCTTTCAGGCGGGTTTCCACCTCGCGCTGGTTCTTCGCCACTTCCATGTCGATGAAGTCGATGACGATCAGGCCGCCAAGGTCGCGCAGGCGCAGCTGGCGCGCAACTTCTTCGGCCGCTTCGCAGTTGGTGTTGAAGGCGGTCGTTTCGATGTCCGAACCGCGCGTGGCGCGGGCCGAGTTGACGTCGACCGAGACCAGCGCTTCGGTGTGGTCGATGACGATCGCGCCGCCCGACGGCAACGGTACCGTGCGCGAGTAGGCGGTTTCGATCTGGTGTTCGATCTGGAAACGCGAGAACAGCGGCACGTCGTCGCTGTAGCGCTTGACGCGATGCACCATGTCCGGCATCACGTGGCTCATGAACTGGTGCGCCTGTTCGTAGATGTCGTCGGTGTCGATCAGGATTTCGCCGATATCCGGCTGGAAGTAATCGCGGATGGCGCGGATCACCAGGGACGATTCCTGGTAAATCAGGAAAGCGCCGCTGCCCATCTTGCCGGCGCCTTCGATCGCGCGCCAGAGTTGCATCAGGTAGTTCAAGTCCCACTGAAGTTCTTCGACATTGCGGCCGATGCCTGCGGTGCGGGCAATCACCGACATGCCTTGCGGCAGGTCCAGCTTGTCCATGGTTTCGCGCAGTTCCTGGCGCTCTTCACCTTCGACGCGGCGCGATACGCCACCGCCGCGCGGGTTATTCGGCATCAGGACCAGGTAACGGCCGGCCAGGGAAACAAACGAAGTCAGGGCAGCGCCCTTGTTGCCGCGTTCTTCTTTCTCGACCTGGACCATGATTTCCTGGCCTTCGCGCAGCGCTTCCTTGACCGACGCCGTGCGTACATCGACGCCTTCGCGGAAATAGGTGCGGGCGACTTCCTTGAATGGCAGGAAACCGTGGCGATCTTCACCGTAGCTGACGAAGCAGGCTTCGAGCGAAGGCTCGATGCGGGTGATGACGCCTTTGTAGATATTCGATTTGCGCTGTTCGCGACCAGCGGTTTCGATATCGATATCGATCAGCTTCTGACCGTCGACAATCGCGACGCGCAATTCTTCCTGCTGCGTTGCGTTAAACAACATGCGTTTCATTTTTATAAACTCCGCGGCCCGGGGGCCGTTCTAGTGCCGCTCGGTGACAAGCGGCGAAAGTACAGGGGATGTACGCTAGAAGGGGATGCTGGAGGGTGGGTATGCCTTTTCGTACGGTGCAGCGACGCAGAAGCATCGCGGCCGCAACCAGGGCGCGGTTAGGTCGATCGACATGCCGAGTGCACAAAAGACCTGCAACTTCGCTGTACCAGCCCGGTGGAACCGGGGCGCAGACAAAGCCAGGCTGAGCGACATCAGTGAGCCAGACCGTAGCCAGCAATCATTCCAAGACTTCGATACCCAGGCCGCTGATACTGCCAGCCCTTATTCTCAAGCCTTCAGGATGAGGCTTACATCGGGTCGGGCGAAAACGACAAGCGTTATCGACGCCAACATCCGGCGAGCTGGTTGAAACCTGCACCAGCTTGCCAGTACTTATCCTTACAATTCCAGGCAATCCATTTCAGCCATTTTGCGCGCTATCCGATTACAACAACGGTGCAACCTTGACTCGCGCAGAATGGTGCATACACATTTTTTCCATCGAATTTGCAATTTGGCGAGGCCGATGGAGACGCCCCTGTGTAAAATATCGTTTTAATTCTTACACCAGCAGAGGTTTGACCGCCGCCTGTCGATTATATATTCAAAATGAAGGACTTAGAGAGAATTTCTGGGAAGACAGAGCAAATGAAGATGCAAAACGATGTTGTTCCCCCTTCATCATCACAGGTCCAGCCGCAAGCCTACTTTGTCACCATCACGGACGAAGATGCCGGTCAGCGGATTGATAACTATCTGCTAAGAACCTGCAAAGGCGTCCCCAAGAGTCATATTTACCGGATCCTGCGTTCCGGCGAGGTGCGCGTCAATAAAGGCCGCATCGACCAATTGTATCGGCTCGAAGCCGGCGACGTGGTCCGGATTCCCCCGGTACGGGTGGCGGAAAAGTCGAGCGCCGTGGTGCCGGCCGCCGAATTCGCCATCCTGCACGAAGATAGCCATATCCTGGTCATCGACAAGCCTTGCGGCGTGGCGGTGCATGGCGGCTCGGGCGTGTCCTTCGGCGTGATCGAGCAATTGCGCGCCTCGCGCCCGGATGCCAAGTTCCTGGAACTGGTGCACCGGCTCGACCGGGAAACGTCCGGCCTGCTGATGCTGGCCAAGAAAAGGTCAGCGCTCACCAACCTGCACGAGCAGATGCGCGACGGCCTGACCGACAAGCGCTACCTGACCATGGTGTATGGCGACTGGAAAAACGCGCGCCAGCATATCAAGCTGCCGCTGCATAAATACACGACCCCGGAAGGCGAACGCCGGGTCTGCGTGCAGGCTGGCGGCATGGAATCGCATACCGTGTTTACCCTGCTGCGCAAATTCGATCAATTCGCCCTGCTGGAAGCCGAACTGAAAACCGGGCGCACCCACCAGATTCGCGTTCATCTGGCTTCTTCCGGCTATCCTATTGCAGGTGACGATAAATACGGCGATTTCGCGCTGAACCGCGTTTTGCTGAAAGCCGACCAGACGCGCGGCGCGCTCAAGCGCATGTTCCTGCACGCGCACCAGATTACCTTTACCCACCCCGAGAGCGGCAAGCCGATGACCATCAATGCACCGTTGGCAAGTGAATGCGAACGTTTCTTGGTAAGCTTGGGAAAACCACATACGACGGCTGCGCGCTAAACCCTGGCGCAGGCTGATTTCAACACTATCGGAGCCGGTCCGCCACAAGCGGCCGGAACACATGGCACGTAAGCAATTTGACTTGATCGTCTTTGATTGGGATGGCACCTTGATGGACAGCACGTCCGCCATCGTGAAGTGTATTCAGGCAGCAGCGAAAGACCTGGGCTTGCCGATTCCCCGGGACGACGACGCGTCGCACGTCATCGGCCTGGGCCTGTACGAAGCCATGCAGGCCGTGATGCCGAATGTCGAGCCGGCCCTGCACCAGCGCATGGTCGAGCGCTATCGTTTCCATTTCCTGTCGAAAGACCACGAACTGGTCTTGTTCGACGGCGTACGCGACATGTTGAACGAATTAAGCCAGGATGCCTATTTCCTGGCGGTGGCCACCGGCAAGAGCCGGGTAGGCTTGAACCGGGCCATGAACGCGGTCGGCCTGTTGTCCCTGTTTGATGCCACCCGTTGCGCGGACGAGACATTTTCCAAGCCGCATCCCGCCATGTTGCAAGAACTTACGCGGGAATTGGGCCAGGATCTGCGACGTACCGTCATGATCGGCGACACCACGCACGACCTGCTGATGGCCAACAATGCCGGCGCGGCAGGCATCGCGGTGCAGTATGGCGCCCATCCGCAAGAACAGCTCAGTGCCTGCAATCCCGTGTATTCCGCCGAAACCGTGGCCCAGTTGCACCAGTGGCTGACCGAGAACGCATGATGGGCGCTGAAGCCGGCATCCTGGTGTGCGCCTCGGCCGACGTCATCGAAGGCGGCCGCGGCGTGCGTTTCCCGGTCAGCGCCTTCGGCGACAAGGCCACCGGCTTCGTGGTGCGCTACGGCGGCACGGCATATGGCTACCTGAACCGCTGCGCCCATGTGCCCATCGAGCTGGACTGGGCCGAAGGCGAGTTTTTCGAATCGAGCGGCTTGTATATCATGTGCGCCACGCACGGCGCGATCTACGTGCCCGACAGCGGCTATTGCGCCGGCGGCCCGTGCAAGGGCGGCAAGCTGCGCGTGATCGCCGTGGTCGAAACGGACGGCCAGATTTACTGGCAGCCCGACGAATTCATCCAGCCACCCCCTGCAACCATTTCCTGAAGCGACTATGAGCGACACCCCTAGCGACAAAGTGCCGGACAGCCCTCCTGCCCAGGCGCCCACCACGGGCAACTGGGAACGCGAAACCCTGGAAAAACTGGTGTTCGCCACCGTCAAGGAACAGCGCGCCGCGCGCCGCTGGAGCATTGCCTTCCGGCTCGGCTTCCTGGGCCTGGCTTTCTTCGCCCTGTGGGCGTTTTTCGATTTCAATTTCACGGGCGACGGCGAACTGGTCGGCAAGCATACCGCCCTGATCGAAATTTCCGGCAATATCGAAGACGAGGGCAATGGCTCGGCCGATGTGGTCATTCCTTCGCTGAACAAGGCCTTCACCGACCTCGAATCCGTGGCCGTGGTGCTGAAAATCAACAGCCCGGGCGGCAGCCCTGTGCAGGCGGGCATCATCGTGGACGAGATCCTGCGCCTCAAGCGTGGCTATCCGAACAAGCCGGTGTATGTCGTGGTCGATGAAATCTGCGCCTCGGGCGGCTATTACATCGCGGCGGCGGCCGACCAGATCTATGTGAACAAGGCCAGCATCGTCGGTTCGGTCGGCGTGTTGATGGATGGCTTCGGTTTTACCGGCACCATGGAAAAGCTGGGTGTCGAGCGGCGCTTGCTGACCGCGGGCGAGAACAAGGGTTTCCTCGACCCTTTCAGCCCGCAGTCGGACAAGCACAAGGCGCATGCCCAATCGATGCTTAACGAAATTCACCAGCAATTCATCGAAGTCGTGCGGGCCGGGCGCGGCAAGCGCCTGAAGGAAACCCCGGAAACCTTCTCCGGCCTGTTCTGGAGCGGCGCCAAGGCGGTCGACATGGGCCTGGCCGACGGTTTCGGCACGGTCGAAAGCGTTGCCCGCGACGTCATCAAGGTGGAAGATATTGTCGATTACACAGCACACGAAGGGCTGCCGGAGCGGGTCTTGAAGAAATTCGGCGCCGCCGTCGGACAGGGCGCGGTCAAGGCCATGAATAACGGCACAAAGCCGGCAGTACGTTAGCCGAATAGGTCAATATTTCCCTTGAAAGTTCAGTCAGGTGTTCTATATTGGACCTGTAGTTCTTTCCAAGGGGGGCCGATATAAAAAGTACAGAGTGTGTTGGCAGCAATTTATTCGAAATGAACTACTAACCGCATCAAGAATGCGGCATAGAGAGAATTACGATTCCTCGCATTAAGTCCTTGTCTGGGGACGTGGAAACGGCGGCGCAATGCCGTCGTTTTCATTTTGGCATTCCTGGTTTTATTCCATGCACAACAGGTCGGCGACTTGGCGGGCGCTGGCGCTCGCGCTGGCGGCATCGGCCTGGGAAAAGCCGCCTTCGCTGATCCAGGTGGCCAGGCCGAGCTGGGTTTGCGCATACCAGCGCGACTGGGGCGATACGCGGCCGGCTGCACGCACGGGATGGGGGGTGACGGCGCCCTTGGTCCAGCGGGCGATCGCTTCGCGTGCGCTCTGCAGGGCGGAGGCCGATTCGACGGCCTGCTCATTCGGCGCTTCGGGAGTCATTGTATGCATCCTCGTCCTCTTGATTGTCCTAGTCCGTTAGGCCGATTCCTAACGATGATTCAGTGTATCAACCCGACCCCTGTCATGCTTGATCTTTGTCAAATGGATGCAAAGCACCTTCTCGAATTCCCAATCGACGAGGTTTTATCCTACATGCATAAGGGGTGGCGCAGTGACCGGCCCGGGCGCATCTGGTAAAGTCTCGCCCTATGAGCAAATTATCCCTCGACCGCATCCTCCAGTCACAAGGCTTCGGCACCCGCAAATATTGCCGCGCCCTCATTGATGACGGCGAAGTCCTGATCGCCGGCGTTCCCCAGACCAGCTACAAGACGGCCATCGATACCGACGGCCTGGTGCTGACCGTGTTCGACGAAGAATGGGTGGTACGCGAAAAAGTCTATATCGCGCTGCATAAACCAGCCAATTTCGAATGTTCGCGCAAGCCCAGCCACCATCCGGGCGTGCTGACCCTGCTTCCGGAACAGTTCACCTGGCGCGATGTCCAGCCGGTTGGCCGGCTCGACCACGACACCACCGGCATGCTGCTGATGTCCGACGATGGCCCGTTTATCCATGCGCAATCGTCGCCGAAGCGGCATATTCCGAAAATTTACCAGGCAACCACCCAGGATCCCGTGACCCCGGAACTGGTAGCGCAACTGCTGGCCGGCGTCAAGCTGCACGATGAACCGGAAGCGCTGGCGGCGCTCAGCTGCGTGCAGCGCGGCGACCACTTGCTGGAAATCGTGCTCGAACAGGGCAAATACCACCAGGTCAAGCGCATGCTGGCCGCCGCCGACAACCATTGCAGCGCGCTGCACCGCTCGGCGATCGGGTCCCTGACCCTGGAAGCGCTGGGCCTGGCCGAAGGCGAATGGTGTTTCCTGGAGCAATCCCAACTCGACTTGCTGGTACCTGGCTGATGAAACTTGCAACGATTGATGACGGCACCCGCGACGGACAGCTGGCGGTCGTCGCGCGCGACCTGAAAACCGCCCACCTGGCCGACGGCATCGCCCCGACCATGCAGGCGGCGCTGGACGACTGGGCCTTCATCGCCCCCCAGCTGGCCGAGCTGTACCAGGCCCTGAACGGCGGCCGCGCCCAGCGCAGCTTCGACTTCGACCCCGCGAAATGCATGGCGCCCTTGCCGCGCGCCTACCAGTGGGCCGACGGTTCGGCCTATGTCAACCACGTCGAACTGGTGCGCAAGGCGCGCAATGCCGAGATGCCCCCGTCGTTCTGGGAAGATCCCCTGATGTACCAGGGCGGCAGCGACGATTTCCTGGGGCCGACCGCCGACATCGTGCTCGCCCATGAAGAATGGGGCATCGATTTCGAAGCGGAAGTGGCGGTCATCACGGGCGACGTGCCCATGGGCAGCACGCCCGACCAGGCGCACCAGGCGATCCGCCTGCTGATGCTGGTCAACGATGTGTCGCTGCGCAACCTGATCCCGCCGGAACTGGCCAAGGGCTTCGGCTTCCTGCAGTCCAAGCCGGCCTCGAGTTTTTCGCCGGTGGCGGTCACGCCCGACGAGCTGGGCGACGCCTGGAAAGGCGGCAAGGTGCACCTGCCGCTGCGCTCGACCTGGAACGGCAAGCTGGTGGGCCAGCCCCAGGCCGGCGTGGACATGGTATTCAATTTCCCGCAACTGATCGCCCACCTGTGCAAGACGCGCAATGCGCGCGCCGGCAGCATCGTCGGCTCCGGCACCGTGTCGAACAAGGATGAGAAACGCGGCTATTCCTGCATAGCCGAAAAGCGCTGCCTGGAACTGATCGCCGACGGCGTGGCCAGCACGCCCTTCATGCTGTTTGGCGACACCATCAGGATCGAGATGCTCGATGCCGCCGGCAAGTCCATCTTCGGCGCCATCGACCAGACGGTACGCCAGGCCGAGGTAAAAAAGACACGCTGATCAGAAGTCGTGCTTGCGCTTGAGGTACATGGGCAGCAGGCACCACACGCACAGGATCAGCGTGGCCATCGCCGCGCTGGCGATGCTACTGGCCATGCCGCCGAACACCTCATTGATCACCATCTTGGTACCCAGGATAAAGGCGAAGGCCAGCGAAAACGAGCCGGCCACGATCTGGCGCGTGGCCACGCGCTTGAAGCGGGCGCGGTTGTTGAGCGGGCGCATCAGGCGGTGCTGGATGGCCGGCGCGCTCAGCAGCACCAGGCTGGTGAGGGCGAAGAAGAAGGTGGCCAGGAACACGATCTTGTCGGCGGCGATGATGTCGCGCGCGCCGCCGTTGAAGGGCAGGATGATCAGGAAGGCGGTCAGCATCTGCGCGCCCGGCAGCAGGATGCGCAGTTCGCTGAGCATGTCGGAAAAGTCGCCGTCATGGCGCAGGTCGGCCCGGATCGCATGTTCCAGGGGCAGGGGAGGCAGGTTCTTCGACATGATCGTACTCGGGTCTGGTTGACGATTCATTATAGGAGCGTGCTCAGCCATACTTAGTGCGCGCGCGCACTGTGTTGCGTGTCTGGCGTATTCCAGAACTCGCCTGTTGTTTCCCCGCGCAAATCAACCTCGATGGGCGGCGTGATCCGGCGCACGGTGTTGGCCAGGCGCAGCGCGCCATTCGCTTCGTGCAGGCGGTACCACAGGAAGGCCACGCCCGACAGGCGCAAGCGCTGGCCGCCGAACAGGGTTTGCCTGACGATCGCCATGCCTTCGAGCCGCAGTTCGAAGTCGAGCACCAGCGCGCCCTGGGCCCGCTCGCCATAGGCCAGGTAGCGCCCGGCATTGAACAGCGGGCTGGCCTGGCCCGCTTCGCCGATGCGCAGCGACTCGGTGAAACTGTCCACCGTCTTGAGCACGCCCGCGGCCGCTGCCGCCACCGCCGCCAGTTCCTTTTTCCGTTCGCCTGCCGCCGCGCCCGCCATCTGCGCGATGAGCGCCGTGCGGCCCGCGTAGTCGGCGCGCAGGCGCACCAGGGCGCGCACCTTGGCCATCAGGCGCTCGGCGCCCTGCGGGTCGAGTTCGCCCAGGTAGCCGCTGCCGATTCCGGCCAGCTTTGCCGGGCAATGTGCGGCCAGGGCGCTGGCGAACAGGGGCCGAGCGCCCTCGCCGAAGCTGGTCGACGAGGCCGCGGCATTGCTGCGGAACAGGGCCGCCAGGTCGGCCACGGCCCGCACGGTGGCCGGCACGGCGGCCAGCGCTGCCAGCGGCAGCGCGCCTTGGACGGGCGGCGCCTGCTGGTCGATCAGTTTTTGCAGGGCCGCATTGTGCGCGGCCAGGTCGGCGGCCAGGTTGTCGATGGCGCCGACCACCATGCGCGCCGCCACCACGCCTTGCGTGGCGAGCGGATCGAACAGGGTGGTCTTGCGCTCGGGCGGCAGTTGCGCGCACAGCTCGGCGGCCAGGGCCTGGGCCAGGTCGAAGGCCTTGACCAGGCCGGCCGCGCCGAAAGGGTCAAGCTGCACGCTGCCGGCCAGCGCCTTGCTGTCGGCGGGCGGCAGGCGCGCCAGCAATTCGGCGCGTTCGGCTTCGGCGATGGCCAGGCGCATCTTCGCTTCGGCGGTACGCAGTTCGATGTCGGCCCGGGTTTGCGCTCGCAGCGGCAAGCCCGCGCACAGCGCGGCCAGCAAGAGCGCAGTGCGAAGTGGCATGAGGGGCATGAAAGGGTCCTGCGCGTGGAAAACCCTATTCTGCTGCTAACCAGAAAGTTTTCCTTTGCGCAAACTCACACTTCAGCGGGGTGCGAAGGCCGTCATCATCTGGGCGGTCAGGGTCTTGATCAGCGCCGCTTCGTCGGAAGTGATGCCCTCGGGCGCGGGCTGGTTGCGGTCGCCGTAGAACAAGCCGATCGCGCGGTTGCCCTGCAACAGCGGCAACACCATCATGCTGCGCGTGTCGGAAAACAGGGCGCGGTGCCAGTCCGGGATCAGCCTGGCGATGGCGCCGCTGCTGGTTTCCTCGATCATCAGGTCGGCCTGGTTTTCCATCGCCAGGTGAAACACGTCTTCGCGCGATTCGGCCGGAAAGCGAAAGCCCTGCTTGCGCTCGGCCTGCTGCTCGCCGATGGCCGCCACGGCGCGGAACTGATTGCTGGCCGGGTCGAAGGTGCACACGGTCGCGAAGCGAAAGCCCAGGCTGCTGTACAGGGTTTCCAGGATCAGCAGCACCAGTTCGCCCGGCTTGTATTTTCCGGTGCCCATCATCTGGGTGGCCACCTGGACGCCCGTCAACAGCAGGCTGCGCGCGCCGATCGGCTTGCCGCTCTCGTAGCGTTCGTTCGAATCGATGGCGCCCGTTTCCATGGTCGCCAGCCTGAGCGCATTGGGCAGGGTGCTGGCCGGCTTGTTCGGCGCGGCCGCCGACGGGGGCGGGGCCAGGTTCAGGGCGGCGACGATCTCGTCCAGTTCGCGACCGACCACGGCGAAAATTTCCTTGATCCGGAACTGGTCCAGTTGCAAATACTTGCCGTAGCGGCGCAGCAGGGCGGCGCCTTGCGCGGCCGTCACGCCGGTTGCCGATGCGCGCATGGCCTGGGCCGCGTCGGCGCTGAAGGAGACGATCTGGCGCAGCGTTTCGGCGCGCGACTTGGCCGGCGCCAGTTCGCTGGGCGGCAGCGGGTCGACGGCGGCGACGATGGACTCGGGGAAATTCCATGCGCGCAGCACGGTCGCCGTCAGGAATTCGTAGCTGCAGCCCATGACCCGGATCGCGGCCTGGGTCAGGCCCAGGCCGCCGTCGGCCAGTACCCGGATCTGGTCGTGCAGCGGGTGTTCGTGCGAGGCGATCAGCAGCCGCCCCAGCCTGGCGAACAGGGACGCGATCGAAGCTTCCTCGGCCCCGGCCAGGCTGACGTGGCGCGCCACTTCGCGCCCGATCAGGCTGGCGCACAGCGCTTCGACGATTTCCTTGCGCACCGCTTCGGCGTGCGCACTGTTGGACAGGTTTTCCACCAGCAGCAGCGCCAGCGCGGTGGTGCGCACGGTATCGAAACCGAGCACGAAAATGGCGCGCGAAATGGTGGGGATGGGCGCGTTGACGGCACTGCGGTAAAACACGGTGTTGGCGATGCGCAGGATCTTCTGGGTCAGGGCGACGTCGGCCAGCACGTAATACGCCAGGTTTTCGGCGCCCTCGTCGTCCGACGATGCCAATTCGACCACGCGCGCCACCGCCACTCCCAGCGAGAGCAGGTCGCCATCCTTGCTGAAGGCGTGCACCAGGCGCGCGCGGACCTGGGCCGTTTCGGCGGAGTCTGGCGGGTCGGCGGGTGTTGAGGGCATGCGGTCGGCCGTTGTGCTGTCGGAATCCCATGATAGGTCAGCCGGCAAGGCGGCGCAATGGTTTGGCGGAATTCATGGGCGCGGGCGCCGGCATCGCTGCCTGGAAGGCGCAGGCGCATTGTTTGGCGCCACTGAATTGGTGGTATCCGCAAGCGCTGAACCCAAGTAATATTGACGTAGTGGAAAATTCTCCCCCACGCCTTTTCGATGCTTGCGACACGCCCGAGGTGACCGACCATGATTGCAAATAACACACTGTGGCACCGTGCATCGGTCACGCGCGCGCGGCCTGGCTGCGGCCGGCAAGCGCACTGCGGCCTGACATGACGGCCACCTCGCTCGAGCTGCTCAATGCGCACATGGCCGGCGCCGGCC
>Ga0187843_10001007_pt1 | contig 18401 bp, 15 predicted proteins | sample SpaLakP09_SKY_43_FD_134516 | JGI IMG/M metagenome (GOLD analysis project Ga0187843, IMG submission 134516) | Oligotrophic lake water microbial communities from Sparkling Lake, Wisconsin, USA - SP09_SKY_43 | ecosystem: Environmental > Aquatic > Freshwater > Lake | place: USA: Sparkling Lake...
GTATAACTGCATCAAAATCTTTCATACTCAGGAAAAATATTGGCCCAACTGGAGAGAGTGTGACTATGCCGCTGTCTCCGTGCTAGCAGATGATCCCCGTTCGTCTTATCTGCCCATCTACGCGTTTGACGGGCGAAAGGACAAACTGGTCCGCACTTCTGCACCCGACCCTGTGACCATTCGGGAATCGAAACCGCACTTTTGCTCCCTGCTCTGTGCCTATGTTGATCGAACCGTGCGTCGGCGTGAGCAGTTTTTCCACGCTCTCAACCGACTTCGCAAAGTAGATTCAGCCGGTCGAGCCCTGAACAACACCGGGTACCGGCTGCCGCCTGGTGACCGCTACCAGGTGAAGGTTGATTGGCTTGCTGGCTATCGTTTCAACCTCGCTTTCGAAAACACTCGCCGGGCCGGTTGGTGTACAGAAAAGCTAGTCGACCCCCTCCATGTGAACACGATTCCGATCTACTGGGGAGATCCTCGGGTGAAGGAGTTCTTTAACCCCGAAAGCTTCATTTGCCGGGACGATTTCTCCTCCGACCATGAACTTGCTGAGTACGTCCTGCATGTAGATGACACCCCGGAACTTTACGCCAAATACATTCAAGCCCCACCCTTCCATAAGAATGTACCCAACTCAGCATACGACATGAACACGCTACTCTCTTTCTTTGATCGGGTTTTTCGAAGCCCTCAAAGACCTGTGACTCAGCGACGCTGGTTTTTTGGACTGACGAAGTGGCGCCTGGCGAAGAGAAATAAATTGCCCGGGGAGTAACTCGGTCTACCGATCTTAGTTCGGACAGACCCCTGAAAGGTAATTCGCATAGACCGGTTTCAAGCTTTCCTCGCTGTAGTTTGTTTGCGCAAAGTCCAAACAGCTTTTGGAAAGCCGCCCATAAGACTCGGGGTACATCTTTGCATTTTCTACAAATACCTTCTCGAGTGTTTCTCTTGTCATTTCTGGCAGCAGACTGCCCGTAATCCCGTTGCGAACCGATTCGTCCACTCCACCCCGATCAAGTGCCACTACGGGGCAGGCCAAGGCAAGACTGTCTTGAATGATCAACGGGAAATTATCGATCAGCGACGGATGAAACAGAAAATGAACTCGATCAAAGAGCTTCCGGTAGGCTTCGGGGTTCTCCACATGCCCCAAGGAGATGATCCGATCCGAGCATAGGTCTGCGGGAAGATTTCTCCCAAGACAAAGGACTTGTGAATTTGTTTTTTGCAGAAGGCCGCTTCCATGGATCAATCGGAGGGCTGGGAGTATATTTTTCCTTTCATCGGCAAGATTGTCCGCCCCCACCAGGTAGGTCGTAGGCTCTTTCATCTCTTTCGTTTTTAACGTTTTAGCAAACTGCTCAGGCAATAGGGGAACAAGCAATTTGCCGGCATCAATTCCGTAAAGACTTTTAGCCAGTTCACGCAACCAGTCGGAGGGCGCATTCACAAATAGCCTTTTTGCTCGGATGTAATCCTGCAGTTCATTCGGCTCCAAGCCCGTAAATCTTGTTGGTTCTACGGGTTGATCCCACACGTAGGATTCCTTCACTCCAAGATAAAACATGTCATGCATGGTGATGATTACAGGAGCATGATTTACAACTTCACGAATCCAGTCGAAGGACCAGCCCCATTTCTCTGCCCCTGCGATGTTCTGGAACCAGATAAGATCCTGCGGATTTCTTTTCAGAAATTGTCCCAACCGATTTTTTGCCAGGACTTGTCGGCGTTGATTCTGACGTGCCTTTCCAATTGGAATTTCCAATAACCTATCCCATAACCCAGCCTTCCCGTTAATGATTCGGCTAGCTTGCTCAGGCAACTGAGCCCTATCCCCATGGATCGATAAGGTTTCATGACCAAGGTCTCGGCAGATGGACCGCATTCGTAAGGCGGCTTTCGCAGCTCCTCCAAGAAAGAGATGATCATGTAGGAATAGAATTCTTAGCTTCTTCATTGGTTTGCAAGTAGCTTGCGGAGCTTTTCCACTATTTTTTCTAATAGGCTCAATCTCCCCGACAGACGCTTATAATGATTGATAAAGACTTCTCTATCCCAGTCTTTCGAGATTGTCTCGGGGGCTAGTTCCAGCAGCTGGTTGAAGATATCCCCGTTAGAACGCGTCATGATTTTTCCGCCTATGTCCCTAGTGTTTTCAGCCGAAGAGTCGAATCCAATATTTTTCACAAGGTTTGAAGTGGGATTTAGAGATCGAGCCCCCATCTGCCAATGAGCAAGCATCCAAAGGTAAGCCCAACTCGAGATTTGGCCGGATTGCATTTGTTGAATTACTCTCAACCAATGCTTTCTTTCCTCCTGTCCAAGTTTTTGTTTTTCAAGAATTCTCATCATAGTATTTGCGGGGTAGTGGCTCGAATATCTTTTCCATGCCCTCCTCCAAGTCGCCCATCCCCAACAATGTGGGTATCGGGATAGATACGCACTTGCGTTAACCCGTCTTTTTGCCGAAAGAAAACAGCTCCCCGAAATACTCATTATTTTGGGGTCGTTCCTGTGACGATTTAAACCCTCTTCACAAAATTGGAAGAATTCCCTCGTCGGAATGCAGTCATCTTCCAATACAATAGCATTGGAAACCTGTCGAAAGACGTGAGCCAACCCAGTTTCTACGTTCTTTTTTAGCCCCAATTTTTTCTTCGCGTAACGCATATCCAATCTGCACGGCCAATCGATGCCCGCCCGCAGAACTGCCCTGGCACGGAGGCACTGTTCTTTTTCATTTTTGTTCCCTTCTTCCCATGTGTCAGCAAAACAAAACATTTTCGAGGGTCGATACTTTCGTATTCCGCAAAGTACTTTCTTAAGATGAAGATCTCTTCGGTGGATAAATACAACCACCGGAACCTTACCTTGCTGCAATCGCATATTTTTTTTCTTAGAAATTACTGTTTTCATCCTTTTGAAGTCATCTCGAGACCAGCCTAGGCTTTATGTTTGTCCTGCGAAGGAAAAATCCTCTACTCTTGCCTCCTTGATTTTGCCCACCCCAATGACCCAATGCTAAAAACACTTTGGAAAACTTGGTGTCGCAGGTCCCGTGGCGATCTCCCGCCTGAATCACTGCTCAGACTCCCGCGCAGAACTACAGGCCAGATCAAGATTCGGGGTCATGAATTTAGTTATCTTGATCCTCTCTCCCTTTATTGGAGTTGGTGCGAAATCATTGGAGATGAGATCTATCGTTTTCCTCATCCCACCGGCCACCCCAAGATTCTTGATGGCGGTGCCAATCTCGGCCTTGCCTCCCTCTACTTTCTAAACCTCTTCCCTAATGCCTGTATCACCGCGATCGAGCCCGACCCCATCTGCTTCAGCATGTTGCAAAAGAACTTGGCTTGGGCAAAAGCTTCATCTCTTGTCCTTAAAAACTGCGCCTTGGCCGGTCAACATGGCCGAAGAAAGTTTTTTCCTCATACGGGTGATGCAGGACGGCTGGATGTGCCACTCGCTCCTGATTTGCCAGTCGTAGAGGTCGATTGCCTTCCTTTGGATGATTTTTTGTCGGAACCGATTGATTTCGTTAAACTGGATCTGGAAGGTGCCGAAACAGAAGTCCTGACATCCTCCCGCCGCCTCCATCAGATTCATTATCTCTTCATTGAGCACCACTCTTTTCCCGCTCACCCACAAGACTTGGATCAAGTTCTCCGGACTCTTTCAGATTCGGGCTTTCGCTACTGGATTCAGTCTCAGTTTCTCCCCAAAAGACCCTACGAGAAGCTCGAGACCAATGAGGGAATGGACTTACAGGTGAATATTTTTGCCACTAACCAGAAGCGGCAGAAGGACAACTAAGCTCTTTTTTCTCTCTGATCCCTCCCTGCTGAAGCAGACAGAAAATTCCGCATCCCATTCTCTAGGCTTATTTTCGGAAGCCAGCCTGTTGCTGTAATGAGTTTTTGAGGGCTTAGATTTGTTTTCTCTACGTCCCATGAGGGATGCGGAAGAAATACACAATCAGGATTCCATTTCAGATGTTTTGTGAAAATGGATAAAACTTCCAGGAGAGAATGGGATGTTCCTGTGCACAGGTTCCATACTCCTTCGAGCCGTTCCGCAAGAACCCGATATACCGACTCACAAAAGTCATCCACATGAAGATAATCTTTCGTCGCCGTACCATCCCCCCAAATTGTGGGTTGGGTATTTTTATGAAAACATTCAGCCAGCTTTGCGATCACTCCTTGGGGCACCTTGCTCACCCCTTGGGCCCCGTAAAGATTGGAAATCCGCAGAATCGCAACCTTCCCTTTTCCATGGGCGGAGTATTGGTGTAGCAGTTCCTCGGCAGCCACTTTTCCTGCCGCATAGTAACTTTTGGGAGCTAAAGCCGTAGCCTCAATTGCCGGTTCATTCCCACATTCTCCGTAGACCGCGCCGGTAGATGGAAAAATAAGGACAGGTCTCTGCTTCTCTGGTAACCGTCCCAAGGCCTGAAGCAGCCTGGAAATAAATGGCAGATCTTTTTGCCATTCTGCCCCCTGCTTCTCCTCGGCGACTTTGGGAACTGTCCCCCATCCAAAGTGCAGAATCGCATCAAGTTCTGCCAATACACCAGACTCAAGAAGTGCAGGCAATCCTTCATGTTCCCCGCCGTCTTTTTGAGAAAATGTTTTTATCGCAGCACCCTTTTTCCTTAGAGATTCAGCTACGATGGGGGCATATCGCCCCCGCGCACCAGTGACTGCCACCCGCAATCCTTTTAACTTCTGATTCATTGATTCTGGATCTGCTTTTAAGCGCAATATTTGCGGATATTTCTCATCCAACATTCTCCAACCAGCAATTTATAGGCCATGTCGGTATAACGCGCTTTAGTTTGTCCTAAGGTCATCACACGTCGAATCCAGCGCTCGGGCAACAACCCGCTTTCAGCCCAAGCTCCCCCGGAAAGCAAGGCCCCGTGCTTCTGTAGGATAGCCCTCTTCCACTCTTTCCCAGGCGGAGCAAACCCCCGTTTCGGTCGATCCAGCCACCATGCGGGCAAAATCTCGTGGGCTACGTTTTTGAGCCATGCTTTTGGCGGAAGAAACTGATCCGGTGTCGCCGCACGATGAGCCAAGACTTTGTCCCACAGTCGATGATCCAGCAGAAGTTGACGAGCCTCCACGGAGTGGGCCATTCCAAGACGGTCTGCTAGCGGCAACCCGTTCGCCAAAAGATAAGTGCGGGAAATCATTCTAGTGATTCTCAATCCGGCTGGATCGTCCGGCCTGTCCCACTCTTTTCCGGCAGATCGAAAGATATTTCCAAAGGATGGCATTTTAGAAAATATGGGAAGAGTTCTTCTGGCTCTTTGAATTTCCGGAGAGTTGGCATAAAAAGAATTCCCTCTCCCCAGCAACATCTCTATCCAACCGCCTGTTCGACCATGCGCCACTTCCGACATACGCTGCGCTGTTTCTCTGACCCAAGAGTATCCCCAAAATAGTTCGTCTCCGCCCTGCCCCATCAGGAGAACAGGAGCTCCCATTTCAGAAGATTTTTTGGAAAGGGCAAAATAACCCTGGCCGGCAATATCGGCCAGGAGGTCGTCGGAGGCATCGACGAGTGTTGAGAAGTTGTCGACCACCGCTTCCGTAGATATCTCAACCTCATGATGTTCAACCCCTAGCTCCTTCGCCAAACGCTTGGCGGGCTCTCTCTCATCCATCTCTGGCTTGCCGGGATATCCAACGGTGATGGATCGAAGACCTCCAGTTTGTCCGGCAGATTTGGCTGCCAAAGCCAGCACCAACCCAGAATCCAATCCCCCGCTTAAAGCTACTGCAATGGGACGTTCCGACCTTAAAATCCCTCGGGAAGCGATCTCCAGCGACCCCCGAATATCCTCCTCAGGCTTGATTCCAATTGGACAGGAGCTTGGAAAATTCCAGTAGGCGTGAACTGTCTCTCTTCCCGAATCTCCTTCCACCGTTAGGCAGGTTCCGGGGGCTAGCTTGCTGATTCCTTCAATGGGTGTTTTCGGATCATGGACATATTCGAAAAGAAGAAATTCAGCCAAGGCAGATGCATCCAATGAATACCTTGCTTTGGTTAAACGACAAAGTGCTCGGATCTCGGAGGCAAAGGATAGTTCTCCGCCTCGACGATAAAGATAAAGCGGTTTCTCCCCCATTCGATCCCGGGCGAGCACCAACTTCCGCTTTTTCTGATCCCAGATTGCACAGGCAAACATTCCCGCCATTTCAGAGCCAAACTTTTCTCCTTTTTCTTCATATAGATGAACCATCACCTCACAGTCGCTATCCCCTTGAAACTGATGTCCTCGTTTTTGCAACTCGGTGCGGAGTTCGACATAGTTGTAAATCTCCCCATTCGCCACCGCCACAACCGAACGATCCTCATTAAAAAAAGGCTGCTGCCCATTTTTTAAGCCATTGATTGCCAGTCGCCGCATTCCCATGGCAATCCCTCTCCCCTCCCAAACCCCCTGACCATCCGGCCCTCTCGTTTCAAGCGCCTTGAAAGCCGAGGATGGTAATTGGACCAACGAATCAAGGCTGTTGAATTTAAGTGTGCCTAAGATTCCGCACATGTTTAAAATCCATCTCTAGCAGATGTTGCGCTTTTTAAAAACCCATGTCCGCGATCCTTTTGCCAAAATCCTGCAAAAAGGTCCTTGGCCATCCACTTTGCTTGGCCCACCAAAGGGCTCACATCCCGAGACTCCTTCTCTGCTGAAAGGTCCACTGGGGCCCAAATGGGGGGCTCAGTTTCATCAGGTGGAAGCTGAAGAGAGAGTCTCACAGCCGGCTTCTGCCATTTGCCTTTCTGCATGTTCTGTAAGTAGTTTTCATCAAAAACATGAGTATCTATCTCCTTCGTGGTGGGTTGCAAAAATTCCCTATGCTCGGGTTGCTGGCAAAAGCGTAGCGGTACTCACCCCAGATGACCATGTTCTCGATGATGTTTCGCTTGAGTGGGGTCATCATCCCGGAGGTCAGAGAATTTTTCGGAGATTGCGACTCCCCTCTGCAAAAAAGCTGAAGACTCCAGCTTTGCTTTTGGCCAGCACCGGTTCGGAGAATTATTTTCATTGGCTTTTTGACGTCCTTCCAAGACTTGAGATTATTCGGAGAAGCCCCTTTAGCTCTTCACTTTCAAGCGATTGGATTGTAACCCAGCCTTTGTCCTCCTTCCAATCCGAGAGTTTGTTGGCTTATGGATTCCGAGTTCCGAATCTGCATTTCCTCAACCAGCAATCCCATCTCTCCTGTCGAGAACTCACTTTGCCTTCTTTGCCGGGACTTTCTGGCGACCCAGCTTGGCGAACTTGCCAATTTCTCCGAACCTTACTAACCCCATCTTTTTTGGCTACTCCATCCCCAAGGGGGGAGCGGATTTATGTCAGCCGCCAAGATGCAACTGGAAGAAGGCTAAAAAACGAATCTGAGCTTTGGGCCCATCTTGCACCTCTAGGATTTGAACGTATCTATGCAGGACAACTTACGTTTGCCCAACAAGCCAGAGTTTTTGCCCATGCTAAAGTCATTATCGGTGTTCATGGCGCTGCATTAACGAATCTTGTCTTCGCTCCAGAGGGAGCCAAAGTCATCGAGTTATTCCCCGACCACTACACAAACAGCTGTTATAGGGTCATTGCCCTTCATGGGTGTCTTCAATACTTCTATGCGCTTGGGACATCTCGGGAAAACAGCCAATCCAAAACAGTCGCTAAAGATCTTATTCTTTCTAACGATACGATTCAAAGAATTGCAAAAGAAGCTTCGAGATCTTAGAAGTTTTTTATATGCCTGTCTCTCGCATTATCTCTTGAGCAACTTTTTTGGGATCACCTGACTCTCCAGTAGATTCAAGATAACTTTTTGACTGAAACTGTAGCCACGCGGAAAGAGCGCCATTTTCAGTTGGCAATAGCGCCAGCTCTCCCCAACGGCGACAGATTGAGACATGGCTCTGTATCCATGTGCCCTGATCCTGTTTGTTTGTGAGACTATCAGGACCCGCAGAACAAACAGCGACTACTTTATGATGGTAGTAAGCCCCAGCCAACATTCCCATCGTAAGATGGCAAAAAGTGTCCATCTGTGGGCCTTGATCAAGATCGAATGGGACAGCCCTAAACATCGATGTCCTCCCTATCACAGTTGCGCCTGGAATATTAACCTTAGATTCGAATACAGCTCGCCGAAACTCCTCAGGGCAAATAACCGAGTTTTTCCTCGGAGCCCAGCCGACTTTGCCTTTTTCTGACCCATCAACTGAGTCTATTATTTTAGCCTTTGCAAAACAGAATGCCACAGACTCTCTTATTAGTTTTTTTTCTGCAACACGAAAGTAATCCGTATTTAAATAGTAATCGTTTGCTGAGGCAAATCCTGCGAATGGAGTCTTAATCAAAGCAAGTCCCTCATGCAATGTTGGGCCTATCCCCTTGTTAACTTTTCTTTTACATAACTCAACACCAGCATATTTCTCAAGCACTTTACCTAGCTGCTGATTTGTTTCATCGTTTGAGCCATCATCGATCACTGTAATGGAAGCGGAATCTGCGGAAACTTTTAGCAAATGACTTATTGTTCTGCCTATGGTTTCCACATCATTATAATGCGGTATTACGAAAGATGTGCTTAACAGTACACGCATGCTACTTGCATGAACCCAGTCGTTTTTGACTGGCCCAAAGAATGACAGTTTCACTTGTGGTATCTTTTAATATTATTTTAGTAAAGAGAAGCTAATTGCTTCTCAACATGTCCCATTATTATAGCAATACACTGCAAATACAAGCCTGTCGTCCCTTATAAATCAGTTGTGCTCGCATGTTTACAACACAATAAAGGGCTACCCAAGCCCAGAAGTGAGTTTCTATTTACTGCCTGGCTTAAATAATCCGAGTTATCCGAATTTCAGTCCCCATCCTTCTGACATGTTTTTTATCTATAAATACACACAAGACCAAGTGCTTCTTGACTGATTCATTTTATTCTTATAACAATATTCCCTCGCAAAGTTTTGGCGTCATTATGAGGCTCCTTAATTTTATAAATAAAGTAATTCATATTTGCTAAAATAATTAACTCTTATGTCTACCGATCTGATAAGAGTATTTGTGTGAACGACCCCCTGCATCATCTCTAAAATTATAATCATAACTGAAACAGTTTGTTTTCGTTATTTAACTTATCATCGATAATGGCTCTTACTGCCATCCCATCTTATTTGAAGTTTGCTCGGGCATCACTGGAATCTTTCCGTTGTTTTTTTCATAGTTATTTTTACAGAATATATATAAAGCTGACATTCTTTTATTCCATTCTAAAAAACGTGAATCAGTAAAGCTGTAAACTGATGTAAGACTTTTTGAGGAACTCTTTTTATTTTTTGCGTTGTTTTTTTTCATCCAAACAATTATATTTTTGTCCTCAAAGTAAGTTTGAAAGTGTTTGAGAAGTATATTGTCGATGTCATTTCTAAATGGTAGTGCTCCAAAAAGGCCATTATTCTTTACAAGGGCTATATGAGTTATCTTATTTCTGTCCAGATTTGCGATAACATTCTTGGCATCACCAAAGGCCAAGTCAGACCATTTTGTGCCTAAGCAATATGACACTTCGCTAATTACTACCTTATTCTGAGTAATATTTTCAGGGCCACTTATTATATTCAAACAAAGCATTTTGTCATCTTGCTTGAGCTTGCTTTTAACGCGCTCCCAACTTTTTGCCTCAGGGGTTATATTTTTCAGCATGTCATAAGAGTTTATTTCCCCATTTAACCACTCCGCAACCATGCTTATTGGACGATTAAAGCCATTGCATTTTGTCGTTTGATGTATGCACATAAATAGTATTACAAGCGCAAAGAACCCTTCCATACTTTTACCCTTAAAATTAGACTCACGTAAAAACCAGAAAATGGCAATTGAAGTTAGAAAGGAAATTTCAAGGCAGACAAATGATGTCATTCTGTTTAAGGAAACGTATTGGCCCGTAATTGCGCCTAGTCCAATAAACAAAACTGTAAATATTAAAAATAATAAAACGGCAGCATTATCCGAATTTTTCTTGTTTGTTTCCTGAAATAAGCTTTTTTGTATATGCGTTACAATAAATTGTTTATTGTATATTAATAAGGCCAGAATTGCGATAAAAGGTATGATCCCATACGTTTTATACAGCAGCGCAACCTTTGAGAGCTCTGTTATTTCTTTAAACGAATAGGCAAAATTGAGAAGATTAATTGACCCCATGGAACTTGATGTCCCACTATTTAGATAAAAAATAAGATAGGGATCAAAGAATTTTGCCATTTTTAATTGATTTCCCAATGCAAACATTGTTTTTAGAGGTGTCTCAAGCGCAAGACCAGTATAAATAAAGTTAAAGATTAACTGAAATAGAAGGGCAATGAATGAACCTATGCCACTCCCCACAAATAAAACTCGCATCCCCCTATCCTTCCAAAATACAGAAGCAAGAGAGATAAATGTCAAAGTTAGAACAGGTCCAGTCACGGGCGCCAAAAGAACTGTTTGTATTACAACGAGTAAAAACAACGATAATTTTGCACCACTATCATTTAAGTAAGTTTTGTTTCTCAAAATGCCGAACAAAATAAGCATGTTTGCAAATATATATTCGTGATTCTTGCCAAAGTTTCCTAGAATCGAAGTATTACTGAAGAGTCCAAAGAAAATACAAAAAGCACCTAGCCATATTTTGAAGTTTTTCGAATCTCTTTCATTTATAAGAGCCCAAAAAGCAGCGACGATAAAATAAAAAAAGGAAAATATGTTGATAGAAGCTATATCATAGTTAGTAAATTTAAGAATTACAGACTGCCAAATTGAGCCTTTTGAGCAAAAGAAGTGATACCATAATTCGTTAGGGCCAAAAGAGTTGTTTTTTGCGACTTCAACGTAGTAAGGCAAGTAGTGCAACCAAACATCTCCATCTCTATGAAATGGATTTGCAATCTTTCCCAAGAAGAATTGGATCCCCACAATAATTAGAGCTAGAAGTAATAAAATTTCATGTTTATCAAGGTAGCTTTTGTTCTTAAGTTCCTCAGAATTATATACTTCATTTGTTAAAAATTGCGCCAAGGTTTTTAGGAAAAATATAATTGCCCCAATCCAAAGCAATGGCTGAAGATAAATAAGCTGAATTTGGAACAGAAGAAATGTGTAAACTATAAAATAGAATAAAGTAAAACCAAATAATACGCTGATTATGTCTGGAGTTTTAAGCATTTTTGTTCTTAAAGAGAGCTTGGCAGGAATTGATCCAAGGCCGGTCAAAATCGAAATGAACGACAATGCAAAGAAAACTCGTTGTAGAAGAAAGTACCAACTAAATTTAAATGAATACAATTCTCTGAATGGATCTGAAAGAATTATCTCTTTATTTAAAAGGAAAAACAAAAAAGGCAGACAAAGCGAAGCAGCAAGGGCAAGTGTCTGCCAAAACTTGTAAACCCGATTAGTTAAAAGGTTACTTAGAGATAGAATTGCTGGAGGGATCAGAAACCATCTCCAGTATCGGAGCGGCAATTCGCTGCTGATTGGAAGGCTTAAGATAACAAAGCTTAATGTACATAAAGTAAAATACAGTACATTTGCAAATGATTTTAAACTTTGCATATTTTGATTCTTCGAAATTTGTTTTGGATTTCGATTATTTTTTTTCTATTGTTTACTATAACGAGTGGGATTTTTAACTTTGAAAACTCTCTCAAACTAATTATTTTGCGCTTCAAGAATTTTTTCCCAAGTCGGTTTTTATCTTCGTCAACAAAGAAACAGGGTGCGCGGAAATTTAACGCCAACCAACATGCTGTTATTGCGCTACCAAACAGGCAATATTTTCTTCTGCCTATTTTGCTAATTAGTTTGTTAATGATTGCATTAAGCTTCAGTCCGATTTTTGGTTGTAAAAATACTTTCTTGCTATTATTGATTTGATTTTTTTCTCCTGGCACAGCAACACAACTTATCTCTTTTTGTATTGGCTCGTTGCAGCATTTTATAACTTTCCATCCATTTGACTCGAGGAGAAGTCGAAGAGAGAGAATAGAAAAATGCGATGCGTGATCCACAGTTAACAGCTCCATTGGATTTCTCTTGAAATATGGTACTTGAATAAATAAAGACCCATTCATTGCCATAAGACTTTTAAGTTTTTGCAAGAATTCCGATGGTTTTTCTAGATGCTCAAGGACGTGAATACAGGTTACTAAATTAAATGATTTTTCGGACAAATCATTGATATTTGAAAATATATTTACATACGGCAAAGATGCTTTGATACTTTTAATGTTTTTTGGCGATATTTCTAATCCAAATAAATTCCAGTTCTTTTTTCGATTATGCCATTCTTTTAAAAACGCCCCATTACCACAACCAAAGTCCAAAAGTTTTCCCGTTTTATCCAAATCGACGGACTGGGAAATAAAGCTGGCCAATATTTTTGATCTAAAAATGAATTTGCCTTCTTTGCTTACAGACTTTTGCTCTTGGCCGTTTGATTGGAGGTATGTTTTATATCGTCTGTATATTTTATTACAATCTTGTCTCCATTGATCATCCGCTTGCTGGCTAATGCACCCGCACCGATGGCAAAAGTATAATTTTGCTCCAGATTCCCACGGCTTACAATCTGAAGTAACTCTTTTCATAGCCATAAAATCTCTTAAAAGGCTTATTTTTGATGTTTTGCAGGCTCTACATTTCATTGATTTAAATTCTTTAAGCAACTATTTATTGAAATACCCGATTTAGACAATTTCAATCGTTTTATATCTGAAACAAGGGGAGTAGATGTTTTTTGAGGTTGCTGAGTGGAGATAATCTTTCCTTTATTAATCTTTAATACCTTAGAAGCTTTTCGTAAAAGATCAAAGAATGAAATTGATGAATCTGCGGATATTTGATAAATACCTTTTATACGTTCTTTCATGATTGTACTGATTGCATCAAGGGAAAGTTCAAGAGATACAGGTGCAACATAAAAACTTTTGGATGCTTCCACATTCATCCCGTTCCTTAATTTTCTTAAGAATGGCCCAAGAAAGTTGTTTTTGCTTCCCATAACTTTTCCGAGCCTCAAAACTGCGCCGTTTTTGTTTGTTTTTTTGATAAATTGCTCGACCTCAACTTTTTGTAAACCGTACTCACTTGTTGGATTAGTTCTTTCACCTTTTCGCGTCAGTTTTTTTCTGCTAAAAACTTGATTTGTTGAAATAAATAGGAAAAAAATTTTTTGCGTGTGGAGCGTATTTATTAAACGTTTTGTCAATTCTACATTTATTTTATTTGCTTTTTTTGAATGACAATCAATTGCTTTGGAGACACCGGTGAAAATAACAGCCGCATTATATTCCCCGGCGATGTTTTTAAATGATTTCTTAACCGAAAGATCGAAATACAGGTTTTTGCAATTTTTTTTTCTTCGCGATGTGCAATCAAAAGAGATCTTCTCTTTTAGGAACCTTTCTTTTAATCCCTTTCCAAGCGAACTATCCGCGCCTATGATTAAGAATTTGTTTTTTTTATTATTCATCTTTTGTTGCTGCAAATAGCAAAAAGATAATGCGCCATTTTTGTAAAGCCTGTATGAACAATTTCATCATTCATGGAAAACAAGAATACGTTTTCAAAGTATTTGCGACATAGGTTTTTTAAATCAGATCCGCTTTTACAGTTCACATGTCCCTCGAGGCTTGCTTTAGAAGCATAAATTTGTGATTCCTTTGATGGCGTTCCGATAATCAAGCAGCCACTTTTTGTAAGTTGACTGCATATTTGAGTCAGAAATTTGTCTTCAAGTGATGGCGCTATGTGCTCAAAGACATCGATGCAGTATGCTCCGTCATAATCAGACTTTTGTTTTTTTTCCAAGATATTGGAAACCTGGAAATTAATCTTAGTGCCTTTGTTTATTTTTTTTGCATTCTTAATAAAAATCGGATCGAAGTCAGTTGCTGTTAACTCTTTTACTGCTTGAGCGACGATTCTTGTGCCAAGACCATCGGCACACCCAATTTCGAGAACTTTTTCTTTGCCTTCAAGCATTTTTGCGACAAATTTATACCTGCTCAAAACAAACAGAATGCGTTTTGGGTCATCTTCCCAGACTTGGCTGCTCATCAAGCCGAATGATGCTTGTTTTTTACGCTTTAAAAGGAAATTGTATTGATGCTCTTTTGTTTTATTCATTTGTTATAATTATTTTCCTTTTTAATAATCTCCTAAAAAGATGGCAGGCGCCACTTAAGTTTTGAATGCTCAAAGCAGAACTTCTTCCCTTTGTTCTTTCAATTGTTTTTACCGGTATTTGAAGGTAGGTTTTTCCCCTTTCCAAAAGCTGGCAGATAAAATCTGCTTGGAACGAGAACCCTAATTTTGGACGGCAAAATGTTTTAAAATCTTTGGTGGATGCAATGGTCAGTCCATTATAGTATTTGATTTTATTACCAGTTATTAAATTAATCAGTATCGTGTAAATTCTGGATATAAGCTTTCGACTGGCCGACTTGTTTTCACATTCGGTATGATACGGGATGATCATATCAGCTTTTCCCACTTGTGAGAAGATCTTGATAAAAGTTTCAAGCGGCTCCACATCGTCTCCACAGATTAACCTGAAGAATTTTCCATTTGAAATTTGTAAGGCTTCAATAAAATTATGGCTTAAGCCTACATTTTTATTTTTTTCAATGGTCCTTGTGGTAATTTTGCTTTTTTTCGCAAATGTTTTTATTTCGAGCAATGATTTATCAGTACTGCAGTCATCAATAATTATTATCTCTGCATCCAATTTACATATCTGAATGGCCTCCTCTAATTTTGAAAGCGTTTTTCCAATTAATCCCTCTTCATTATAGCATGCCACAAAGAAGGTAATTGTTTTTCTGGCAGATTCCATAAAAGGATTTTTTTTAAAAAGCTTCTATCAGAACTCTTGCGCTTTTCCCGGAACGCATTGCTTCGATTGCCATATTTATTTCAGCGAGTTTAAACCGATCGGTAAATAGCCCCTCCATTTTCATTTTTTTTGCATGGATAAGCCGGATTAGGCGTGGGATCAGAACGTCTGGATCCACACTACCACCATGAGACCCTTTCAGGACTTTCTTAAAATGCAAAGGCAGCGTGTAGATGGAGACGTTGTCTCCTTTGCGAGGTACCCCTACCAAAATGGTGCGCCCGTCAGGATTAGTTAGGCCATAGGCAGTTTCGATCACCCTAGCGCTCCCAGTGGTATCAATGACCACATCTGCTCCTTGCGAGCCCACCAGTAATTTTATCTTTTCCAAATAGTCAGTTTCTTTTTTAGAGTTAAATGCATGTGTCGCACCCCATTTTTTAGCCATTTCGACCTTGGCGTCCACAATATCTACCCCGATAATCATATGTGCAGAAACCATATCTGCGGCCTGTGCAATATTGAGTCCAACTCCTCCTACGCCGAAAATGACCACACTCTGACCGATTTTGATCTGGGCGTCATTGTTAACCACCCCCACGGCTGTAGTTACCGCACAGCCAAAAAGTGGTGCAAGATCCATTGGAAAATCCTTCGGGATCGGGGTAAGGCGGTTTTCAGAAACCACCGCATGGGAATTGAAGGTAGTTACCCAGCCGGCGTTTACCTTCCTTCCCTTCCAATCGAAAACCGGCAGGGGACTCTGTATCCCTGCGGCCTGCCGCCAGTGCATGACGACGTTGTCTCCTGGCTTTACCCGGGAAACTCCATCGCCCACCTCAAGAACTTCTCCAGAACCCTCGTGGCCCAAAAGATGGGGGAGAAACTTATCCGGCCCTTTTGCTCCCTCAATTTCATTAATCTGTGCCCCACAAATGCCACTGTAGTGTATCCGCACAAGCACTTGTCCAAAGCGAAGTGGCCCACGCCACTCAATCTCCTCTATGGCAAGCGGTTGGTTGTTTTCAACCAGAATGGCAGCTGAGAACTTCATTCGAAATAGATGAATTCGTAATCGCCCGTATATCCGAAATGCCTGTAGAGCCAGATCCACTCGGCTGTATCAAAGAAGGATTCACAGGTCAGGGCCCAGCACTGGAGATTGAACTGCTCAAGTTCATTTCGGTAGCTCTCGAGCATGATGTAGCCCTGCTTACCCACCCGCTCCACCTCCGATAGAGCTGTGGCCAATTCAAAGAGTCGAAGATTATGAAAACAGCCCAGCGAAATCACGAGATCGAAAGACTTGTCACCAAACGGATAGCGGTCTTGAGCACGATATTTGAATAGTTTTCCCTTCACATCAGGATGGGCGTTGGCCAAGCCGTGATTCGAAACATCGAAACCAACCACCTCAAGTTTTGGTTCTAGTTGAAGAAGCTCATAAAGAAGAAAGCCTTTCCCACACCCCACATCTAAAACTCTGGAACCGGCCTTAAGCCCATAGGTCTTAATCAACCCCTCTGCTACTGGTTTCCACCGACCCGGAAGAAACTTATAACCGCCGTATCCATAGCGCCGGTCCCCATCCCAGTAATCCCCTTCATACTCCTTGGCCTTGAGCATGCAGTGGACTTTGTCATCAACCATCCGATCAAGGTATTTACGTGCTGTGGCTTTGTGGAGTGGCGTGACGAGATTTAGAAGACGGCCCATAGGGAAATGTTAAATGAAAAATGTGGAATGAAAACGTCAAAAACAACGTTGTGCATTGCCTAACTTAAGACGGCATTATTTTTGCCTTCACACGGGAGAGCATTCCCTGTGCCTTGTTTAATTGAAGATGCTTGCGAGACGCCTCGGGTTCTTGCGTCTCCTGAAACTTGCGTCGGTTTCTTCCAAAGGGAAGAAAGTCGTTGAGAACGATGCAGGCCCACTTCACCTGATACAGAGGAGCCAGAGTCCTGAATCTTGATCGCCAGAAATCCGCCGCCCCCAACCACTCCACCAGAGAGGAAGAAAACGGCTCGGCTTCCTCCAAAGAAAGGGGTCGGTCAGGTTGATTGGCCAGATCGCAGACCAACTTGGCTGGGTCATCCCATCCTGCATATTCAAAATCTAGAAATACCAAGCTTCCATCTTCTTTTCTTAAGCTGTTATGAAAACCAAAGTCGGAAGGGGAAAGTATCCGCATGGCCTGATCCAGTTTCTTTTCCAAATCTTTCTGCCGAACAATCTGTTCCCGTATTTTCTTCCAAGCTGGGATCAGTTCTTTTTCAACCCAAAATCTTGCCTCACGATCCAAATTAGAATCTGACTCCATTTGGCTCAACCGATCAATCCGCCGATCGACAGATGTCACATGCTCTTGAAAGGAGTAACAGGCCTCCGCCGCATGGGGAAGCGCCCGAAATACTTTGTTTCCCCGTTGCTGATTGATTTTTTCGATAAACCGGGCTGCTAGCAAGATTTCTGTCGACCCGACGGTTTCCACTCGGTTGCCTTTTATAAACTCATAAAGAGCCGCGCCATTCTCAGAATCTTTCGCTAAGGGCTTCGGCAGGGCGTCGATGCCAACTCCTCGACAAGCCTCCAGAAACCCATATTCGTGGCCAAGGCGGTCTCTGGGATCGGAGGGATCGCGAAAATATAGCTTCAGGAGACACTCCCCTTTTCGTGTTTCCACCCGAAACACGCGATTATTCCTGCCTCCTGGGAACTCTTGAATTTGCATAACCCCAGGCCAACCGGCCGATTTCAATAATCGTTCCGCTATCAGCTCTGGAGACAGGGAAGAAAGAATCAACGGAGTGTTCTTTCCCTTAATTCCTGCCATCGACTGGCTTTTCTCCAATGCCCTTGGGGCGCTACGCCGGCAGGATCAAAAAGATGGGCGCGAATATTTCCTGGAAAAAGTGGATGCGAAAAAACCTCAGGGAGGTCATCAATAAAATCCGTGCATCCGATTCTAATAATCTCCCTCACTTTCGCCTCACGGGTGGGCGCCAAGAGGAGCCGATTCCGCGAAACTTTCCCTTCAGGCCTAAGAAGTCCTGCGGTGTTGAGCCACTGGACGGCTGACAGCCAGAGATCGTGAGGAGCCCCGACAGCCGGCCGTCTGGAGCGATGGCTAACAATCCAGATTTCATGCCCTCTCTTCGTTGCTTCGAAAAGATACTCTCGAACTCCGACAAAGGGGGTAGCCCGTCGCATCCCGGGGCCATAAACCTCTCCCTGCAACTGCGTCCAAAGATCGTTCCTTCCTTTTTTTTGAAGGGTTTCACGGATTTGCAACTTGGTCCAACCTTCTGCTCGTTCAGAAATCAATCCCATCTGCTGGGCGATGGGCTCGAAAACCCGTTCGTAACAGGCGATGGTGTTATCTAAATCCACGCCAATCCGGCGTTTTTTCATTAGCTTCAATTGGAGCGAAGGGCGTCCACGATCTTGGCTGCAGTTATTCCATAGGCGATGCGGGCA
>Ga0187843_10001010_pt1 | contig 18386 bp, 18 predicted proteins | sample SpaLakP09_SKY_43_FD_134516 | JGI IMG/M metagenome (GOLD analysis project Ga0187843, IMG submission 134516) | Oligotrophic lake water microbial communities from Sparkling Lake, Wisconsin, USA - SP09_SKY_43 | ecosystem: Environmental > Aquatic > Freshwater > Lake | place: USA: Sparkling Lake...
CGACGAAACGCCGGGCCTGGGCCAGCACATCTTTCACGCCCTGGGCGGCAGCGTGCCCATCGTCGGCGTTTCGAAAAAGCGCCTTCCGGGCCTGACGGCGCAGTTCGAGGTGATGCGGGAAGAAGACGAGGAAGCGCAGCCACTGCTGGTCACCTGTGCGGGCATCGACCTCGGCGCGGCCAAGGCTCGCCTGCGCGCGATGCACGGCAGGAAGCGCGTGCCCACGCTCATGAAACTCGTCGCGCGCCTGGCGAAGAACAAGGACTGACTGCGGCCGGCGTCTAGAGCATGCAAGGCGTTGTCTTCGTTTGCGGCAGGAACCGCTGACGCAGCCGCACGGCCGGGGTGAGCGGCATGCTTCCTCCTCGATCCAAGGCAGCGATTTCAGCGGGAACGGATACAGCCTAAGTCCCCTGCCGATACTGCGCCCGATAGCCCTGCGGCGTCAGCCCCGTCATCTGCTTGAACATGCGGTGAAGAGCCGCCTCGGTGCTGAAACCCAGGTCTTCGGCCAGGCGCTTCAGCGGCTCCGGCCCACGCGAGAGGCGTTCGGCCACCTGGCGCAGCTTCACACGGCGCAACCAGCTGGCCGCGGGCAGGCCGGTGGCGGCTTGCAGATGGCGGCTCAGGGTGCGCGGTGACAGCTTCAGCGCCGCTGCGGCAGCCGGCACGGTCAGCGCCACGGCAGGCGTGCGCTGAGCCCAGAGCAGCAACTCGCGCAGCCAGGGCTCGCGCAGTGCCATCAGGCTGACCGCGGCAAATGCCGGGTGGCGCTGGCGCGGCTGGGGCAGCATCAAGACCTCTTGCACCTCGCGCAGACTCTCAATCTCCATGCGACGCGCCAGCTGGTCCAGCATCAGGGCCAGGTAGCCATTGGCACCAGCGGCAGTGATCGTGCTGTCGCTGTCCACCAGGGCTTCGTCGAACTGCCAGGCCACCTGCGGGAACAGCGCTTGCAGATGCGGCGCCAGCCACCAGGTGGCCGTGGCCGCTCGGCCCTGCAGCCGGCCGCTGGCGGCGAGCAAGGGCACGCCGGCGCAATAGCTCCAGAGCGCGCAATGGGCGGGCAAAGCGCGCAGGGCGGCGATCTCGGCACGGCGGGCCTGCAGGGTCTGTTGCAAGCCTTCCAGAGAACTGACCCACAGGCCGGGCAGCAGCAGGGCATCAAGCTCATCCGCGCTGTCGATCAAGGCGCCCGCCGGTGTCAGCGCTGGCCCGCCCTCGCCTCCATTGACCGGCCGGCCATCCACCGTCAGCCAGCGCCAGCGCATCAACTCCCGGCCGGCGCGCAGATGGGCCGCGCGCAGCAGATCGGCCACGGCGAACAGCCCGGCCGGCATGCAGCCCTCGAACAGCAGCAGGCCCAGAGTGAAGGGCGGGCCCGCGACCATGCGGCGAACTGGAGATGGCATGAATGGCTAATTTAATTTCCGATTCAGCCATTTTGCGATCAGGCTGAACTTTCAACAATGGCGCCATCCCCTCTCACACCGGCCCGCCATGAAGATCACCCAGCTCCGCAATGCCACCGTCGTGCTCGAGTTCCACAGCCAGGGCCAGGACATCACGCTCCTGGTCGACCCCATGCTGGCCGAGGCCGGCGCCCTGCCCGCCCTGCGCTACTTCGGCGGCCAGCGCCGCCGAAACCCGCTGGTGCCCCTGCCGCCGGGCAGCCAAGCCCTGCTGGGCCGGGTCAGCCATGGCCTGATCACCCATTGCCAGCGGGGCCACTTCGACCACCTGGACCGCGCCGGCAAACGCTGGCTGCGCGAAGCCGGCGTGCCCGTACTGGCCATGCCGCGCGATGCCGACTACCTGCGCCAGCGCGGCCTGCAGGTGCAGGCCCTGCAGGGCCTGGGCCGCCAGCCTCTGCTGCCCGCCCAACTCAGCGGTGCCTTCATCACACCGATTCCCTGCGTGCACGGCCGCGGCATCGCCGGCCTGCTGATGGAGCATGGCCATGGCTATCTGATCGAGGTGGCCGGCGAGCCCAGCGTCTACCTGGCCGGCGACACGGTGATGTGCGAGCCGCTGCGCGATTGCCTGAGCACCTTGCGCCCCGATGTGGCGGTGCTGCCGGCCGGCGGCGCGCGCTTCGACCTGGGCGCTGAGATCCTACTGACGCCCGAGGAGCTGATCGAGGCCGCCGCGCTGTGCCCGCAGACGCAGATCGTGGCCAACCATCTGGAAGCGCTGGACCATTGCCCGGGCACGCGGGCGCGGGTGCGCGAGCTGGCGCAGGAATGCGGGCTGGGCGCACGGGTGTGGGTGCCCGAAGATGGTGAATGTCGGATCTTTTGAGGCGGAGACCCTTGGCCCTAGACTTACCCTTTGTTGCGTTCGGCAGGACCGCCCAGCGGCGAGCAGCGCGGAGAATGCATGCGATCTCATTGGAGACACTGGCGTTTGAAATGAGCTGACCCCATCGGTCGCATGAACGCCCAAGCCCGAGTGAAACAGGAGTGCCTGCCATGCGCTTGTTGTCTGTCAGTCGATCCTCACCCCAGGCCAGAATCAGCCTGCGGACCAAGAGCGGCCTCATGCTGTCGGCGCTGACACTGGGCTTGATGTTGATGCAAGGAGAGGCAATGGCCAAGATGGTGATCTTTTCAGCGGTGCAAGGCCAGGTCTTGCTGGCTGGCAAGCCGGTCGTGGGTGCGGTGCTGGAACGGCGCTTCAACTGGGGCTGGAAGGACGAGAACGGCGGCGACAGCGCTCAAACCAATGCAACGGGTGAGTTCAGCCTGCCCTTGATCGAACGCAGCAGCTTTCTGGGCGCCGTGCTTCCGCATGAACCGGTGATCCGCCAGCAGATCGATCTGCGCCACGAAGGCAAGACCTACGAAATCTGGATGCACATCAAACGCGACTATGAGCGTGACACCGAGGGCGAAGGCAAGCCCATCCGCGTGCGCTGCCAGCTGGATGCTCAGCCCGCGAAACACGGCAAGGTGATGGGCTTGTGCGAGTTCCTTTGAGCCTCGGCCCTGCTCACACATTTCCGCGCAGCAGCGTGATGCGCTGAACCCATCGAAACGGCAGGCGACCGCCCTCGCAGCCCACCAGGGAGAGACCCCCGCATGCACACCTTCAGCCCCTCCGAAGCTGCCGCCATCGCCTCCGGTGTCTATCTCCTTCGTGAAAAGGCCATGAGCGTGAGCCAGGTTCACAAGTTCGGCGAGAAGCTGGGCTGCGAGGACATGTTCGACGTCAATGACGGGAGCAAGTTCGAGGGCTACTCTGGCCTGCCGGGTTGGCGGGCGCTGTCGGGCTTTGGCTATATCGCTCAGGGCAAAGGCGCTTATGCCGGCGAGGTCTTGCTGGTCACGCGGGGCACGGCGTCCATGAGCGACTGGCTCACCGATGCCCATATTGGACTGCAGCGCGGCCCGAGCGGCTTGCCGGTGCATGCCGGCTTCAACGAGGTCTGGAAATCATTCGCCGCTGCGCTGCGCGAGTTTCTGCGTGGACGCAACCCCTCACGCATTCACTGCGTGGGTCATAGCCTTGGTGGTGCCTTGGCCATGCTCAACGCCGACTTCCTGACGGAAAACCGTGTCGCCGATGTGCAGGTCTACACCTTCGGCGCGCCGCGCGTCGGCGATGGCTTTTTTGCGCGCTCGCTGACCGAACGTATCGGCGCCAAACAGATCTACCGCGTCTCCAACCCCGTGGATCCGGTGCCAATGATTCCGCTCTTCCCCTTCTGGCACCTGCCCTTCGGCGCCTCGGGCCACCAGATCGGCGCCAGCTCCAGCCTGCCCATCAGCCCCTCGGGCCACAAGATGCTGGTCAGCTACATCCCCGGCGTCAAAGGCAAGGACTGGAACGACTTGGCAGCGAGTGCGGATCCCGACCCGGGCAAGATCAAGAGCTGGCTGATGCTGGCCGCCGAAGGACAAGGCTCCTTCCTCAAAGGCTCGGCCTGGGTTCTGACCCTGATCGGCCGCGCCCTGGCCTGGATGCTGGGGAAGGCCAGCCAGCTGGTGTTCGGCTGCATCAGCGCCCAGCTGACTGCCAGCTTCACCGCACTTGATCAAATCGCCTGGCTGCTGAGCCGCTCGGCCGATCTGTGCCGGGAGATGGGCGTTCAACTCAAAGGCTTGGTGGCGGCCATCGCCGGCTTTCTGGGACGACGCCTTCAACAAGGCGTGGACATCACACGCGCATTCCTGCGATGGGTGCTGGATCTGTTGCTCGCCTCACTGCGTGCGGCCGGCCAGCTGGCTTTGTCTGTGCTGGGCTGAGCAGGCCGCAGCGGCACGCACTCAGTCTTTCAGGTACTTGTCGTAAATCGCCTGAAAGCGCCCCGATTCCTTCAGCTGCTTGAGACCCTGGTTGAAGTCATCGCGGATGCGGGGGTCGCGGAAGATGGGGCGGTAGTCCTGCGGGTTGAGCTTGACGAAGGCGGTTTCGTCCACCGGCTGCAGCTCGGTGAAGCCTTCGCTTTTGAGTTGAAGGGCGAAGTACTTGAAGATGTTGCGGTCGCTGAGCACCACGTCGTAGCGGCCCAGCATCAGGGTCTTGACCTGGACCGACTGGTCGTTGATCTCGGTGTAGAGCCCGGCGCGGCGCACCGGCTCCAGCCACTCGGGATATCGCTTGATCGCCCCGGCAAAAGACACCACGCTCAGCCCCTTCAGATCTGCTGGCGTGCTGATCTTGAGCTGGCGCCGGCTCAGGGTGATGAAGACGTTGTCGTAGAGCACGGCCGGATCGGCATAGTGGCCGCCGGCGCTGCTGAGGTCCTGGCCCAGATCGGTCATGGCCGCATCAACCGTGCCGTCGCGGAAGGACACGGGGATGCGCGCAAACGGGAAGTACAGGGGCTTGAGCTGATGCCCTTTGTAGGCCAGAGCACCGCGGATCACCTCCAGCTCGATGCCGCTGTCGGTCTTGGGGAAGCAGAACGGCGGGATCTTCTCGCCAAAAGCCATGCGCACTTCGGCGGCTTGGGCGGGGCCAGCGGGACACAGCAGCAGGAGCGGCAACATCAACAACAAGCACGCCGGCCAAAGCCGCGAAGCCTGGCCGCTACAGCCCGAATCTCGCACGCGTTTCAACATCCTCATCATGGAGCGAGCCTTCCACCAGGGTTGAACTCAAGGCCTCGGTGAAAGGCTATCACGGCCGCCGCGCTTCAGGACGGCAGGGCATCCCCTGAACGTGTGCGCGAGCGTGCGCCAGCCAGCAGGACCACCGCCAGACCCAGGCCCAGCAAGACGGCGCTGGCCGGCTCGGGCACGGGCTGGGCCTCGAAGGCGACCTCGCTGAGCATGGTGGCGGTGTCGTAGCGCAAGACCTGCAGCTGCAGGCTGCTGCCGACAAAGCCGGGGCCCAGGTTCAGCACCGAGGCAAAGGGCGCGTCGCCAGCCGGGTCGATGATGTCAAAGCTCTGCGACTGGCCGCCCACCGTGACGATGAAACCGCGCGGTGTGGCGACGTTGCCATAACCGTTGGCATCGTCGTGCCAGATGGTCAGCTGGCTGAAGGCCAGGGTTTCGCCGAAATAGAACGTGATGACCGGGTCCATGGCCGACCAGCCGACGTAGGGGCCGGTGCCTTCGAGGTTCTCGACCCGGTCCCAGCGCTCGGTGGCGATGACACCGTCTGTCAGGTCGCCCAGGCCGCCGCTCAGCGGCGCGAAATCGAGCTGGGTGTTGCCGCTGCCGCTGTAGCCGCGGTCCCAGTAATTGAAGCTGCCGCCGCTGGCCGTGCCGTAGCCATTGGGCATGTCGTAGGACGTGGGCGACACCGGCGCGGCCAGCGCCGCGGCAGATGACAGGGCCAGCAAGGCGCTGGCGGTGGCGCGGCAAAGCAGGTGGCGGAAGGTCAGGCGACGAGCAAAAAGACGGTTCATGGTGAACTCCTGTGTGGATGCGTTGAGGAAATGAAGTCCGAGGAAAAGAATGAATGAACGAGGAAGGAGCCCCGCTCCGCCCTCTGCCACTCATTCAGTCCTTACGCATTCCGCCGACCACAGCGGCCACACGGAGATCGACAAACTAGGGGTGCACCCCGCTCCAGCGCCGCAGCAGCAGCAAGACCAGCAGCATCGAGCCGCCCGTCGCCAGACCCAGTCCCAGCGAGGCCGGGCTCAGCGCGGCGAAGCGGAACACCTCGCGCAGCGGCGCCAGCCAGAACACCGCCGCCAGCAACACGGCGGTGGCGGCCAGCACCTGCCAGAGCACGCGGTTGGGCCGCAACAAGGCCTCGCGCCAGCGCCCGCTCAGGCTGCGGCTGGCCAGGATCAGCGCGATATTGCAGCTGACCAGGGCCAGGAAGGCCGTGCCCCGCACCGCCTCCTGGCTCATCTGGCCACGGCTGAGCAGGACGGCGTACAGGCCACCCACCACCGCCAGGATCAGCGCGCCCTGGGCCACGCTCCAGGCGATCAGCCGGCCTGAGAACAGCGGCGCGGCCGGGTCGCGCGGCGGCCGGCTCATCACATCGGCCTCTTCTTCCTCGGCCTCGAAGACGATGGAGCAGACCGGGTCGATCAGCAGCTCCAGAAAAGCAATGTGCACCGGCGAGAGCAGCAGCGGCCAACCGAACAAGAGCGGCAGCAGGGACAGGCCGGCAATCGGCACATGCACGGCCAGCACAAAGGCCATGGCCTTGTGCAGGTTGTCGTAGATGCGGCGGCCCAGGCGGACTGCGCCGACGATGGCCGAGAAACGGTCGTCCAGCAGCACCAGGCTGGAGGCCTCGCGGGCCACATCGGTGCCGCGCCCGCCCATGGCAATGCCGATGTGGGCAGCCTTCAGCGAAGGCGCGTCGTTGACCCCGTCACCGGTCATGGCCACCACCTCACCCTGCGCCTTCAGCGCCTCGACGATGCGCAGCTTCTGCTGCGGCTTGATGCGGGCGAACACGCTGGCTTGGGTCAGGCGCTGGCTCAGGTCGGCGTCGGACATTTCCGCCAGCTCGGCGCCGGTGATGGGCGCCTGCTCGGTGTTCAGGCCGGCCTGGCCGGCGATGGCGCGCGCCGTGGCCGGGTGGTCGCCGGTGATCATGATGACGCGCAGGCCAGCGGCGCGGCATTGGGCAATCGCCTCGGGCACCTCAGGGCGCAGCGGGTCGGCAAAAGCCAGCAGACCCAGGAACTGCAGCTCGAAGTCCTGCAGACCGGCGGGCCAAGGGGCGGCGCGCAACGGGGTGTCAGCCTGCGCCACGCCCAGCACGCGCAGGCCGCGCTCGGCCATGGCCTGCGTCTCGGCCGCCACCTGCGCGCGCTGCGCCTCGCTGAGGCCGCAGAGTGCCGCCACCGCCTCGGCCGCGCCCTTCACGGCCAGGCGCGAACCGGCGATGCCCGCACCCTGCCAGACATGGCCCATGGCCGGCAGCTCAGGGCTGAGCCCGTACTCGTGGGCCAAGGTCCAGCCGGCGTGGCGGCGTGCGGCCGGCAGCTGGCCTTTGGCCACGCCATACAGGGCGCGTTCCATGGCATCGACGGGCGCGATTTCGCTGGCCAGCAGGGCCACTTCGAGCAGGTCCAGCAAGGCCTCGGGCACCGGCTGGCCCTGCGCGCTGACCCAGCGGGCCGGGCTCTCGCCCAGGCGGGCCAGCTCGGCCACGGCCATCTCATTGACGGTCAGGGTGCCGGTCTTGTCACTGCACAGCACGGTGGCGGCGCCCAGGGTCTCGATGGTGGCCGCGCGGCGCGCCAGCACGCGCTGCTGCGACAGGCGCCAGGCGCCCATGGCCATGAACACCGTCAGGATCAGCAGGAATTCCTGGGGCAGCATGGACATGGCCAGGGTGATGCCGGCCAGCACGCCGCCCAGCCAATCGCCTCGCAGCAGGCCGAAGAGCAGCAGCACCAGGACGCTCAAAGCCAGGCCCAGGATGGAGAACAGGCGCACCAGCCGACGCGTCTGCTGGTGCAGCGGCATGGGCGGAATCTCGATCTCGGCCAGCGAGCTGCCGATGCGGCCGATCTCGCTGCGCACGCCAGTGGCCGTCACCCGCGCCAGGCCCTGGCCACCCACCACCAGCGAGCCGGCAAACACCCGGCCCGCCTCCTGCTCGGCACCGGCGCGCTTGTCCACGGCCAGCGATTCGCCACTGAGCAGGGATTCATCGGTCTGCAGGTCGTGGCTGCTGAGCAGCAGCGCATCGGCCGCCACCCGGTCGCCCTCCTCCAGCAGCAGCAGATCGCCACACACCACCTCGCGGCCGGCGATGCGCTGCGCCTGGCCGCCCGCCGCACCAGGGCGCGCGGGCTGGTCAGGTCGCGCAGAGCCTCCAGCACCTGGGCCGTGCGCTGCTCCTGGCTGACGCTGATGATGACCGTCAGCAACACAAAGGCCAGCAGCATCAGCGCCTCGCCGCGGTTGCCAAGCAGCAGGTAGATGGCGCCGGCCGCCAGCAGCAACTGCAGCATGGGCTCGCGGATCAGCTCGGCCAGGATGTGCCAGACCGTGCGGTGCTTGGGCGGGCTCAGCTCGTTGGGCCCGTCCTGGGCCAGGCGGCGCGCCGCCTCGGCGGGGCTCAGGCCTTGCTGGCTGTCGTCGTCAAGGGCCGGGGGCGCTGGATGTGGCTTCATCCCCTCAGAGTATGGCCAGGGATGTGACCGCGGCGTGTAGGAGAGCGCCGCGCTGGGACATGCCAGCCAACTTCAGATAGCGCTAAGCCAGCGCGCGCAGCATGGGTGAACTGCCCCCATCCGGACACACGCCATGCCCCGCCACCTCAAGGTCACGTCACCCCTGCTGCTGCTGCCCCTGCTGCTGGCCGCCGCCCTCCTCGGCCCCAGCCGGGCCAGCGCCGCCAACCCGGCCGAGCTGCTGGACGGCTATGTGGCCGCCGCCCGAGCGCCTGCCGATGCCCGCCGCGGCCAGGCGTTTTTCACCCAGCGTCACGGCGCGGAGTGGAGCTGCGCCTCTTGCCACCACGCCCTGCCCACCAGCGCGGGTCAGCATGCCAGCACCGGCAAGGAGATCGGCGCGCTCGCGCCGGCCTTCAACCCAAGGCGTTTCAGCGAGCCGGCCAAGGTGGAGAAATGGTTCCGCCGCAACTGCAAGGACGTGTTGAACCGCGAGTGCAGCGCCGGTGAAAAGGCCGATGTGCTCGCCTGGCTGATGACGCTCAAACCTTGAACCGAAAGGCTCAGCCATGAACACACGCACCGCCCGATGCCGCCGGCTCGCCCTGATCGGCCTGGCCCTGGTGGCACCGCTCTGCCCCGCCGATGAAGGCCAGCGCCTGAAAGTGCCGCTGCTACCGGCCTACCAGCAGGAATGTGCGGCCTGCCACATTGCCTACCCGCCGGGGCTCTTGCCGGCGGCGTCCTGGCAGCGAATCAGCCAGAACCTCGGCAAGCACTACGGCAGCGATGCCTCGCTGGACCCCGCCACCGTGGCGCAGCTGAGCCAATGGCTGAGCGCCAATGCCGCCACGGGCAAGCGCTCCCGCGAGGCGCCGCCCGAAGACCGCATCACCCGCAGCGCCTGGTTTGTGCGCGAGCACGATGAAGTGCCAGCCGCCACCTGGAAGCGCGCCTCCATCAAAAGCGCTGCCCATTGCGCCGCCTGCCACGGCGGCGCTGAACAAGGAGATTTCAATGAACACCGCATCCGCATTCCCAAGTGAGGGCGACACCGGCTCACCCGCCCCGGCGCCACAGCGCCGCGTCATCGACGCGCCAACCCGCGCCCTGCACTGGCTGCTGGCCCTGAGTTTCAGCGGCGCCTATCTCTCCGCCGAGAGCGAGCGCTGGCATCTGCTGCACATCACCCTGGGCTACACCGCCCTGGGCCTGGTGCTGGCGCGCCTGCTCTGGGCGCTGCTGGGGCCACGCCGGGTGCAGGCTTCTGTCTGGTGGGGCAAGGTCCGCACGCTGCCGGCGCAGCTGCAGGCCTGGCGCCAGGGTCGCGGCTCGGTGCCGGCAGGCTTTCAGGCCCTCAACGCGGTGCTGGTGCTGGGGCTGCTGGCCACGCTGATGCTGGCCACGCTCAGCGGCATGGGCCTGGAGCTGGAATGGTGGAGCGCGGCGGCCGAATGGCTGGACGAGGCCATGGAAGAAGGCCACGAGCTGATGGGCAATCTGGTGCTGGCCCTGGCACTGGCCCATATCGGCCTGGTGCTGGGTGTCAGCCTGCTGCGGCGCCAGAACCTGGCCGGCCCCATGCTCAGCGGCAAGGCCCCCGGCCGCGGACCGGACCTGGTGCAGCGCAATGGCGGGCTGCTGGCCGCGCTGATCGTCGCCGCGGTGCTGGGCTTCTGGGCCTGGCAATGGCAGCAAGATGCACCATGGGGCGCAGGCCCCGACCGAGACCGGGCCGGCAGCTCACAGGGCCACGCCGAGGCCAAGGCCGGAAGCCATGACGACGACGATGACGATTGAATGAATGAATGAGAGAAAGAAGCGGTAGACCGGCGAGCCCGGCCCGTCCGTCAAATCAGGCTTGAGCGGCTGGAGCCACGCGCCCTGCGCGGCGCCGGCTGCCCGCCAGGGCCAGCAAGGCGATGCCGCTCAGCGCCACGGTGCCCGGCTCGGGCACGGCATTGCCGAAGACCTGCACGTTCACATCGCTGGTGAAGGCGCCGCCGACGCAGCCGGCATCCTGGCCGGTGCAGGCAAAGCCGGTGAAATCGGAGGTGCCGGGGATGCTGTCGCTGAGCTTGAACAGGCGGTAGCGGTCGTCGGCACCGGGCTGCGGCAGGCCGCTCAGCGCGGCGTTGCTGGCATGGGCAAAAGTGCCACGGCCACCGTCCAGGTCGATGCCGAACTGCACCAGGGTGTTGGACGCGAAATGCAGGCCCAGGTTGTCGAAATCCACGCGGTAGAGCGCGCGCGCGCCCTCGGGGCTGTCGAAGGTGCTGCCGTCGACATAGGCCACGCGGGTGGCGCTGATGCTGGGACCGCTGCCGCTGCCCGGGGTGGCGTCGCTGCCGCTGCTCAGGTTGGAGAAGGCCAGGCGCTGCAGGCCGTCGCCATCGGCATCGCCGATGTAGAAGGACAGCGAGCGGTACAGATCGCCCAGAAAACTGTCGGTGGCGCCGCCCACCACCCAGGTGCTGATCTTGCTGACGTTCCAGCCGAGCAGGCTGTTGCCGAGCTGGAAGTCATCGCCCGCGAATTCGCGCGGTGCGCCCGCATTGACGGCGGTGTTGCTGCGCGGGCTGCCGGCCGGGCTGTTCAGGTTGGCCGTGGGCAGGCCGCGATCCACCAGCAGCGTGGGCGTGGCCAGGGCGCTGCCGGCGCTGCCCAGGAAGAGGCTGGCGGCGGCCAGGGCGCTGAGGGCCAGGCGGCCGGGCATGGCAGCAAGAGAAAAAGCGTTCTTCTTCATCATCATCATCGGGGCACTCCATCCACTCGGGGGATTCTCGTCAACAACAAGAGCAAGGGCAGCGGCCTCATCAGCGCCGGCGCCGGCCGGATTCAGGCGCCGGTGGGCGCCCCTGGCCTCTGCAGCGAGGGTATCGCCTGGGGCCGCGCTTGTCCCCCCTAGGTCATGGGAAAAACCCGCCCTTTTCACCACGGTTCGCCCCCAGGGGCAGCAGTGGAAATGGGGTCAGGTCTTGCTCGATCAAGGTGTCGCGGCGGCCGGGCGAATCTCGACCGTGGCCTTGAGCGTCAAAGGCACGCCCTTGCGCAAGGAGCACACACCCACCACCGAGCGCACATGGCGGCCCCGCACCGGGCCGAAAAGCTGGAGCAGGAGATCCGAGGCGCCATCCAGCACCTCGGCATGGGCCTCGAACTCGGGCACGGTGTGCAGCGAACCCTGCAGCTCGACGAACTGGACCACCTCGTCGAGCGAGCCGAGCTCGGCCCGCAGCGCCGCGATCAGCTCCAGCGCCGCCGTGCGCGCGAAGGCATAACCCTGCTCGGCGCTGAACTCACGGCCCAGCTTGCCCCGGGGCAGAACCCCATCGACCGGCGACGGTGCCTTGCCCGACAGGAAAATCCAGGGCCCGCTGCGCAGCGCAGCCACATAGCTGCCGGCCGGCGCGCTGCTTGGGGGCAGGACCAGGCCCAGCTGGGCCAGACGTTGTTCGGTGGACATGGAGATGGCCTCGGGTGAAGGGGTGAACAGGTGAACGGGTGATGGGGCGAGTTAAGCGGTGGGGGGGTTCTTGCGGTCGGAGTTCAGCTCGCGCCAGGCGTCGGCTCCGATCCAGCGCGCGCTCGGCTCAGGCCGCTCGCGCAGGCCTTGGGCCACGTACAAAGCCCGGGCTCGCAGCACCGGGTTGCGCTTGCCGATCTGGCGCAGGGCCCAGCTGACCGATTTCTTGACGAAGTTGCGAGGGTCGGCCGCGGCGGCTTCGATTCGTGGAAAGTGCTCGCTGAAGGCCTCGTCCGAGTAGAACTTGCCGTGCACGGCCAGCACCGCCAGCAGCGAGAACGCCGCCCGCTTGACGAACTCCGGCTCGGCCACCGCCCAGGCCTCGATGCGCCCCCAGGCCAGCGGCGTGCGGCGAAAGGCATTGAGGCAAGCCTGGTCGCAGACATCCCAGGCCTGCATGCCACGCGCCCAGCCGTCCATCTCACCCGCCGTCAACCGCTCCGGGTCCACCAGCAGGGATGCCAGGATCTGCGCATCCGGAATGCCGCTGTCCCAGAGCGCCAGGCCCAGTTCATGGTCGGTGCCCAGCTGCTTGCCCAAGCCGCGCAACGTGGGCACCGCCAAGCCCAGCCGGCTCGACCCCGTCAAGCCAAACCGCGCCATGCCCGCCAGTTGCTCGGGCCGCGCCTCGGCTTGCAAGCGGGCCAGGGTGGTTTGCAAACGCTGCTCGAGCGTGGGGCGGCTGGGTGCTGGAGGAACGAGGCGGAGGTGGGGCTTGGCGGCAGGCATGGCGGGTTGGGATTCGCGGGCTGGGGCTCGATCATGCATGCGAACCCGCCCTCTGCGTCAGCTCCCCACGCCGCAGCTCAGCGCGGGGTGCTTGCCTGCAGGTCAAGCGACCGGTGCTGCGACGCCATGACCATGCCCAGCCGAGTGCTGAACTGGGATCAAGCACAGCCAGGGCGGAACAGCCCACCAGCCGAGCCTGTGCGCAACGATGCACAAACACACGCCGCTCATCCGCGGACTCAGGGCAGCACTCGCCGACAGTCGCTTGGGTCAGTCCCGGGGTCGTGAGACATGGTGCATCATCACGCACCGGGCGCTTGACGCCCTTCAGACCCAACGTTAGCCATCACCGGAGACCGCATTGCTTCGTTCATTCACGCTCACCCTCGTTTGCGTCGCGTTCAGCGGCTTGCCTGCCAGGGCGTCGCAGCAATGCGAGGGTCCACCGAAGCGAAACGCCAGCGATTTCGTGGCCCTGGGCGACGGTTCACAGGTCTACGACAAGAGCACCCATCTGATTTGGATGCGCTGTGTCGAAGATCAAACCTGGAACGGCTCGACCTGCATCGCCAATGACCCGGACGCCGTGAACCCCGGCCCCCGACTGAGCTATCAGCAAGCCAAGGCGCTCGCCATCAGCAAGTCCACGAAAGAGGAGCACTGGCGAATTCCCAGCCGCAAGGAGCTGCTCTCGCTGCGCGAGCCGAACTGCTACAACCCGTCCCTCAACCTGAAGGTGTTTCCGAGCAAGCCGGAGTGGAGCTCCGACGGTTCGTTCTGGACTTCGACGCCGGAGTCGAAAGGCATGTCGCTGGTATCGGCCATCGGCACCAGCGATGCATGGGCCCGCACCGACGAAGGGAACACACACCATGTGCGTCTGGTTCGCACGCCCCCGCCAACGCGATAGCCGTCTGGCGGCAGCGGCTGCAGCCAGTGGTGCGGCCTGTCAGCAAATGAAGCCGCATGCTGCAGCGTCAAGCTCACACGAGCCTGGCGGTTCACCGCCCAGAGCCGGTGGCGAGCTCGTTCACTGCATCGCCCCCACCCACTCCTTGCGACAGAGCCCCTCATGAAAATCACCGTCACCACCCTCGTCCCCGCCCCCCTGCCCACCGTCTGGCTGGCCTACACCACACCCGAGGACATCAAGGTCTGGAACACAGCATCGCCCGATTGGCACACGACCGCGGCCGAGGTCGATCTGCGCCCGGGCGGCAAGTTCTCCTCGCGCATGGAGGCCAAGGACGGGTCCTTTGGTTTTGATTTCGCGGGCGAGTACACGCACATCGCTCCGCATCAGCGCATCGAATACGTGTTTGGCGACCGCCATGGCGTCGTCGATTTCAGCGAGGGCGCCGCAGGCGTCCAGGTGACGGTCACGTTCGACGGCGAGACCACCCACTCGGAAGCGCAGCAGCGCACGGGCTGGCAAGCCATCCTGGACAACTTTGCGGCCCATGTGAAGGGCAAGGTCGCCAGCGAGTAAGGCATCCGCCGAGCGCAGCGCCCCCGTCCGCTTGCCCTCGTACGACGACCAAGGCCCGGACACCCGCATGAAAAGCCTTGCGCTGACCGTTGGTGCCCTGTTCGCCCTTGTTCACTTCGCGTGCGCTCAGGAACCTGAACGCCAGCCCCCGGCGGGCATGGTGGGCGTGCTGCGCTGGCCCGGGCTGTTCGGCGCCGATCCCTGCGACCCGACGCCGGCCACGCCCGTTCCGATCTTTGCAAGCCCTCGGGCCAAGGCGCCCATCGGTGCGCTGGAGCTCGTGCGCACGGCGAAGCCTGAACCGGAGGGCGGATGCAGCAACGGGCGAGTTGTGGGCCTGCGACGGCATGGCACCCCGCAGGCCGAGGCCCTGCCGACGATCGAGATCGAGTACGAGCAGCCGGCCGCCATCGCCATCGCCAAATCGGGCCCTTGGTGCCAGCTGCTCCTGCACTCGGGCAGCGCCTGGGTCCATGAATCTTGCGAAACAGGCTTCATCTCGCTCGAAGCACTCTTGGCCGAAAAGCCCTGGCTCTACCTGCTGGAGGGCGCCATCGATCAGGCGCGCGGCCAGCCGGGCAACTCAGGGCAGAGCCTGCAAATTGGCGATCACGCCAAGGCCTCGGCCTTGCGCTCGGCCCATGTGCTGGGTCGCCGCATCGTGGATGGGCAGACCTGGCTGCGACTGGCCGCGAGCGGGGTGAACGAATGCGAGCGCAGCCCCCTGCCGAATGAAGTGTTCGAGCTGTGGCTGCCGCTTCGGAATGCGGCTGGCCGGCCGAACGTCTGGTTCCACGCGCGTGGGTGTTAGAGAGCCTGCCGGTAACGCTGACCCTTGAAGCGCAGCACCAGCTCGCGGGCGCCGATCTGTTCAAGCACATGCTCGGGGCCGAGCTTGGCGCCTTCGCGCAGCACCTCGCCGTTGGCGATCACGAAACGGCTGGCCGGGTCTTCGGAGTAGACGGAACCGCTGATCGCGAGCTTGGGCAGCTCGCGGCGGACACTTTCGGGCAACTCGGCCAGGCGCGGGATGGGCGCCGCTTCCAAGGGCGCGGAGGCCTTGGCGGCGAGCACTGGAGCGGGAGCGGAGGGCCTGAGAGCGGCGACGGGCGGCGCGACGATGAGTGGCGCCGCAATGGGCGACGGGGCCGCAAGCGGCGGGTTTGCAAGCGCGGCCACCGCGGGTGCAGGTGCAGGTGCAGGTGCAGGTGAAGGTGAAGGTGAGGATGCCGGTGAAGGTGGCGCTACCGAGCTTGCGCCAGCGATCGCCGGCAGCGTCGGTGCTGGCTGTGTCGGCGCAGGCAGCGGCGGATGCAGCGGCGTCGCTTCGGCGCGCTGCGGCGGAGGCGGCTGCTGCGTCACCGGCCTATCCACCGGGCCGCTGCCACCGCTGCCACCCGCCCACCAGCTGCCCGCGCCGACACCGGCCAGCAAAAGCACAACGACAGCGCCGCCCGCGGCCCAGAGCCGGCCTCGGCGCGGACTCCGAGCAGCGCCCGCCACGGCTGCGCCGCCTGCGGGTGGCTGGGCGTGCAGGCCGGGGACTTGGCCGCGCTCGCGTTCGCGGTCGGCTTCGGCACGGCGCAGGGCGTCGAGGATGTAGGACATGGCGGCTCGGTTGTTCTTTCTTCTATCGGTCGTTCGTTCGGTCGGTCTGATTGTGTGCCGGTCGGTCCTCAGCTGCGTTCAGCGCGCCGGCGCCAGCCGCGGCTCGTCCACACCCGCGGCGCGGTTGAGCTGCATCAGCGTGATCGGGCCGACGCGGCCGTCCGGCTGCAAGCCCTGGCTGGCTTGAAAAGCCTGGATGCGCGGGCTCAGCTCGGCCCAGCCGGGCACCGCAGCGGAAGCTGCTGCGGCAGCGACAGGCGCACTGGCGGGCACGGCGCGGCGGTTCAGCGCGTCCAGCTGGCCGGCCAGCCATTCGCGCAAGGGCCCGGCATTGGCGGCCCGCTCGGCATAGCCCGGCGGCGCGCGCCACAAGGTGCTGAACTCACCGCGCCAGGCGCTGGCCAACTCCGCCAGCGCCAGCCGGCGCGGCCGGCCGTCCACCCACAGCGTCAGCTCCTGCCCGTCCAGGCCCACCAGCGCGGCCAAGGCCGGCGCCTGGCCCGGGCGCTGCAGGGTCAAAAGCACCGGCCGGTCCATCAAGCGGATCAGGGACAGGCTGCCGCTGACGCTGCGGTAGCACTGCAGGCCTGGCAGGGCGGCCGCGTCGCAGGGTTTTGCCTCGTTCGGTGCCAGGGGCAGACCCCAGCGCTCGGCCAGCGCGGCCCAGGCGGCAGCGTCAGAGGGCGTCCAGTCGGCGAGCTGCAGCGGCTCGGCAACTGGCCGCTCGAGCGAAGGCGCGCTGCTGGCAGCCGAGGCCGGCGGCGCCGCGGCGCTGGCGGCGGCCGGGACCGAGGAGGCAGCGGCAGAAGCCGGAACTGAAGGGGTCGCAGCCAACAAAGCCGCCGAGCTGGCGGCTTGTTTTCGTCCTGCCGGAGATTGCGTTTGCACGGCCCAAGTCAGCCCGGCGCCGACCAGCACCACCGCCGAGAGCACCGCCAGGCGGGGCCCCAGACGCGGCAGCCCACGCCCCGGGCTGGCCGCGGGCGCATCGAACACCTCGGCCGCGGCCTGGCGCACGATGGCTGGCGTGACCTTGGCCTGGCTGCCGGCATAGGCCCCCAAGAGCGCGCGATCGCAAAGCAGGTTGATGCGGCGCGGCACGCCACGGGTCAGGCGGTGGACCCAGCGCAGGGCAGCGTGGTCCAGGGGCAGCGGGCCCGTGAGGCCCGCCACCTTCATGCGGTGCTGGATGTACTGGGCCGTCTCGGCCTCGGAAAGCGCCCCCAAATGAAAACGCGCAATCACGCGCTGGGCCAGCTGCTCCAGCTCCGGCCGGGCCAGCATGCCGCGCAGCTCGGGCTGGCCGATCAGCACCACCTGCAGCAGCTTGCGAGTGGCGGTTTCGAGATTGGTCAGCAGGCGCAGCTGCTCCAGCACATCGGCCGAGAGGTTCTGCGCCTCATCGATGATCAAGACGTTGTTGCGGCCGGCAGCATGCTGCGCCAGCAAAAAGGCGTTGAGCGGGTCGAGGTAGTCCTTGACCGTCTGCGCGCCCGCGGGCACCGGCACATGGAACTCGTCGCAGATCGCCTGCAGCAGCTCGCGCACGGTGAGCTTGGGGTTGAAGATGTAGGCGACGTTGCAGTTCGGCGGGATCTGCTCCAGGAAGCAGCGGCAGACGGTGGTCTTGCCGGCGCCGATTTCGCCGGTGAGCAGCACAAAGCCGCCGCCACCCTCCAGGCCGTAGAGCAAATGCGCCAAGGCCTCGCGGTGGCGCTCGCTCATGAACAGGTAGTGCGGATCCGGCGCGATCGAGAACGGGGCGTGCTTCAGGCCGAAATAGGACGCGTACATGGGCCGGCAGGATAACCGCTGCCTCGGCCGGCGCCGAGAATGGCCAAACCCCCGCTTCGGCCGCCTGCGGTGCGATAGGCGCATGGCATGCGCCACAAAACGCCTAAGCTCAGGAGCGCCCCGCATAGGCAGGTTTCGGCCAGACGCCGCACAATCCTGCACCTGACTCTTTTCCATTCATGGATTCATCCCGCCGCTTCGCGCCGACCCGGCACGGGGTGGCCCAACGAGTGACCGACACCACGATGAGCCTCGCCACCAAGCCCTTCGCCCAGCGCGCCGCGCTGCTGCGCCCGACCACCCTGGCCCGCGCTGCGGCGCTGAGCCTGGCCTTGATGAGCGCCGGTGGCGCCAGCAGCTGGCTGCCCGCGGCCCAGGCGGCTGCCAGCGCCACGGCCAGCGTGGCCTGGCTGCCGGCCGCCGGCGATGCCGACATCGAACGCGCCTTTGCCCAGGCCCGCGCCGAGAAGAAGCCGGTGCTGCTGTACTGGGGCGCCAAGTGGTGCCCGCCTTGCAACCAGCTGAAGGCGACCCTGTTCAACCGCGTGGATTTCATCGAACAGACGCGTGCCATCGTGCCGGTGCACATCGACGGTGACCTGCCCGGCGCGCAAAAGCTGGGCACGCGCTTCAAGGTGCGCGGCTACCCGACCATGATTCTGTTCAACCCCGAGGGCCAGGAGCTGACCCGC